>Ga0209541_10012877_pt1 | contig 12886 bp, 16 predicted proteins | sample RifCSPlowO2_01_FD_184027 | JGI IMG/M metagenome (GOLD analysis project Ga0209541, IMG submission 184027) | Groundwater microbial communities from Rifle, Colorado - Rifle CSP2_plank lowO2_0.1 (SPAdes) (version 2) | ecosystem: Environmental > Aquatic > Deep subsurface > Groundwater | place...
AGTGATATTCTCCAATGTTCTTGTGAAGGGCGGCATTCCTTACTGGTTTGGGATGGGAAAGGAGCTTCCAAAAGAAGGCTTTAATTTTTCTGGAGAATGGCATGAAGGAAAAAAAGACGCAAAAGGCAGCCAAATACTCCCAGCACACCCTAACGCGCGCTACACAATAAGGATAAGCGAATTAGAGAATGCTGATGAGAACATAGGTAATCCTGATGGTGTGCCGGTCAGCGGATTTATTTATGGAGGCAGGGACTCTGACACAAATCCCCCTGTTATTGAATCATTAAACTGGCAGCATGGTGTTTTTATGGGCGCTGTTATTGAATCTGAAACAGTGACTGGAACAACTGACAAAGCAGGAATGAAAAAGCACAATCCAATGTCAAATATAGAGTTTTTAACAGTGCCTCTGGGAGTTTATATTGAAAACCATTTAAAGTTTGGTGATGAGCTGGGCAATCCTCCAAAGATATTTGCAACAAACTATTTTCTGAGAGAGGATGGAAAATTCCTTAACAGCAAACTGGACAAGAAGGTTTGGCTGTTATGGATGGAGGGCAGGATTCATGATGAGTACAGTGCAATCAAAACCCCAATTGGCCTTATCCCGAAGTATGGGGATTTAAAGGAATTATTTAAGCAGGTTTTTGGCAAAGATTATCCTAAAGAAGATTACGAAAAGCAGTTCTCAATAAGGATTGCAAAATTATTGGAAAGGCTTGACAGGATTAAGGCAATCTATAAAGAAGAGGATAACATTCCTGAGGTTTTATATAGGCACATAGAGCAGCAGAGGGAAAGGCTGATTGAGGCAAAAGAGAAGTTTGGGAAAGATGTTGTTAAGCCGTTTGAGATTGAGTAGACATGCGACATATAGCAAATTTTATATAATCCTAACACTTAATAAATTATATGAGAGAAGAAGTAAGCAACTGGCTGAAGCAAGGAGAAGCTGATTTTATAAGCGCTAATAACTGCATTAATTCAGCTGATTACTATCTTGCAGTCTTTAGCTTTCAGCAGTCTGTTGAAAAATCCCTCAAGGCTCTTTGCTTGTTAAAGTTTAAAGAGATTCCTAAAGGGCATTCAATAATATATCTTGCGCAAAAGCTGAAAGTTCCAAAAGAGATGCTGTCAGGAATAAGGGATCTTAACCCAGAATACCTTAGCACAAGGTATCCAGATATGGCTGCTGGGGTTCCTGCAGAGCTTTATGATAAGGATATCGCTGAGAGGCACAAGAAAACTGCACAAAAGGTTATAGAATGGGCAAAAAAGCAGACCCAAGAATAATGGATTTTTTAGGAAAAGTGAGAAAAAAATACAAAATAGATAAAGCAATATTCTTCGGCAGCAGAGCAAGGAATGATAATTTTAAAGACAGCGATTATGATGTAATCCTTGTTTCCCCTGATTTCAGAGGTATATTCTTCACAAAGAGGATTGCTTTGATGTATGAGTTCTGGAATCATTATCCTTTGGATATAGAGCCATTGTGCTATACCCCAGAAGAGTTTGAGGTTAAAAAGAAGCAGATAGGCATCGTTAGGGAAGCTGTAAAAGAAGGGATTGAGGTTTGAGTTTTGGAAAAGAATAGAAAAAAGATTTGTATAGCAGATATTCTAAGGGAAAATATGCATTATTAAATCAGCGATTTCTAGTAACATCGGAAAATTCCTGTTATACGCCCCGAGCCGAATTTATAATCAAAGATTAATAAATGAGGTGAGAGTGCAACGTGGTCGAGCAATCCAAAAGATTGAGAAGAAGTCGCTGACGAAGGGCACCTACAATAGAAATTTATTTAAAGTTTAAATATATTCATTCTACTATGAGAAGTAGTCAATGGTATCTTATTGGAATACTTTTAATGGTTATGAGTTTCTGGTTTATAAGATTAGATTTAACTTACAATACATTCTGTATGGACTCTTATGACCAAGAAACTATAAGTGCAATTGATGTTCAGGTTTGTACTAAATCCGAAGTTTATGCTCCTTTTATATGGTTGCTATTTCCTTTAGGATGGGTTTTTATTATATGTGGTTGGTTAGAACAGAGGACCGAAAAAAGAAAACAGGAATTAGTTGCAGAACGTTGGATTTATGAAGGAGGTCAAGTTCCTGAACACATGAGATTCAAAGGAATGCCATCTTATGCTCCTAAGAAACACCCAACTTCTAAAGATATTGAAGAAGTTAAAAAATTCAAAGACAAAGTCAAAAAGTGATAATATGAAATTAGAAAGAATGTGTGAAATATGTAATCAGAATTTTGGTGCTATGAGTGATAAACTGTGGAAGCATGTGAAATATGAACATGAAACGATGTCGGAAAGACATAAGAAATATCTGAAACTAAAGAATTCTTCTTAAGGCGCCAGTAGTCAGCGATTGCGTATAACACCTATTTTCGGGCAATATGTTTTAATTGGACAACGAGAACACCAAGGAGAAACAGTTATGCAAACATGCTGACCAAACTGAACAAAAAGGTCATTTAAGTCATACCAATATTTTTTAGGAATGATTTTCATCAATTCTTCCATCGTTTTTTCTGGAGTTTTTGTCTTAACCCAGCCAAGCCGATTAGCTATAACATGAACATGCACATCTACTGGTATAAAATCTGCTTTTCTATGGCCGTAAACCATTGTTATTGCTGCTGTTTTTTCTCCAACACCCTTTAATTTCATCAATTCATCAAAATCATCAGGTACTTTGGAATTATATTTCTTAATAAGGATTCTTGATATCTCTTTTATCCTCCTTGATTTTGTCTTATAGAAGCCAACTGGATAGATTAATTTTTCAATTTGTTTTGTTGATAATCTTAAGATTTTTTCAGGAGTGCTGTATTTTCCCAATAATCTTAAGGATGCTTTAGCAGTTACCTCATCTTTTGTCCTGAGGGATAACAAGCAGGAAATTAAAGTTGTAAACGGGTCCCTGACAATTTCTGCCCAAGCAGAAACAAAAGGCCTTTTCCATTTCTTTGATTCTTTTTTTAGCAATCTAACAATAGTGCCAATATGCCTTATTTTTTTTGCCATAACCAGAGATTGTAAACCTCTTTTATGAGATTATATAACTGTCCACTCCTTTGTAGAGTACTTCATTTCCCAAACATCCAAAAAATCCTCAAAATAGCTTGTTTGGCTTATAGGTATTAAAACCGCTCCTGCGCCTATCTTTTCTCCATGCACCTTCTTTAAATTTTTCTTTAATGCTATACCAAATAATGTTTTCCTGGATTTGCCAAGATGCTTTAGATTATAGGTATATATCCTCATAGGTCTTATGTTTAATGCATTCCTAAGGAAATCTCCTTTTTTTATGCTGTACCCTTCATTTAGTAGGCTTAAAAATAAAGGGCTTAGATAAATATCATCCACAACAATAAATTCTAAATGGAAATAGGGGGCGTTTAGCTTGTCCTTAATTGCACCAACTAGCCCGATATCTTTCTCTTTTACAATAAAAGCCAGGTCTATATCTTTTGGGTTGCTTCTTCCTTTGGTGTATGAGCCAAAAAGGATAATATCCTTTATCAATTCATATCTTTTTAATAGCTTCTTCAAACTCTTTTTCAATTCCACCAATCTTGGCAACTTGTTTGATTGCATTTTTTAGGTTAGTGCAGTCCTCCTTCTCCATTATATGATCATAAGAGGCGGTATAAACAGTAAAGACACTATCAATTATCTTATGAACCTCAGGAAAAGAAACTTTTAGGAACAGGAATATTTCAGTATGATTTTTTGGCTTTTTTCTTAATTTATTTTTTATCAGATAAGAGCATAGCGCGGTTAGTGATTTGTAATAATTGCTGACAGCAGGACCATATTTGCCCTTGGACTCAGAGCTAATTGCTTCTTCAAGGAAATCATTAAACACATGGATATATTCTTCCATTTTTGACTGTCAAAAAATAATGGTTATACCAACTTAAATTTTGATATTCAATACCCCCATATATAAATCTTTCTTTTTTATGGGGGTACAAGTCCAGCCCAATTTTTAGCTGTCATTTCATATGCTTAGGGCAGCTGTAAATGCCACGTTCTTAACCATTTTTTATTTTTTTGATGAACTCGCTGAGTTTATCACCATACTTATTGTTTTTAACCTCTATTGTTCTAAGCGCTAATGTAGCTATTAATTTCGCTTTTGGCAAAAGTTTCTGCATTTCATTAAAAGTCCTTTCATCCCCTGAGCCGCCCATTGTGCAGAAAAAAGCTGCTTTTTTATTGTAATCTTTTATTTGTGTTAAGAAAGTTCGTATTGCAGGCGTTACAGTAAATCCCCAAACAGGAGTTCCAACAATCAATAGCTCATAGTTTTTTGGATTCTTTTTTAAGTTGTTTATTTTTGTTAATTTTTTGGACATCGCATCTTTTCCACCAATCATATAGCCAATAGCTCCTTTCCTGTTTTTCCTGTCAATAACTTCCTCTTTGTCTGCTTTCAGTTTTGCAGCTATTTCATCACCTACTTTTTTTGTTGTGCATGTTCTTGAATAATAAGCTACAAGCATTTTCATTTTTTCACCATTGTTAACAACAGTATTGAAGATAAGACTGAAATGATGGATGCATACACAAAAGGAGCATAAACATTTACGCTATTCCATAGAAAGCCGCCAATAAAGTTAGCAGGCAATACAGTTATTCCAACTAGGCTATGGTAAACTCCTAAGGCAGAACCCCTTTTATTTTCTTCAACAATATCAGAAACATAGGCTCTTGAGGTGCCGTCTGTTATTGCCATGAACAAGCCATACAAAGCAAACAATATCCATATTGTCATTAAATTAGCCATAAAAGCAAACCCAAAAGCAACAAGAGCAAAAAGAAAAAAGCCTATTGATAAAACATTTCTTCTTCCAATTTTATCGGACAATTTCCCGGCTGGTATTGAAAATGAGGCATAGAATATATTATAAACAAGATAGATAATAGGTATCAATGCCAAAGCATGCCCTGTATCCTTTGCTCTTAGTATAAAGAATGCGTAGCTAAAGTTAGCCATATTAAAAAAAGCAACAACAAAAAGGAATTTTCTGAATTCCGGCTTAAACTGCTTGAAGTTAAGGCTGAACTTCTTTTCTGCCTTTTTCTCTGGCTTGGTGTCCCTTACAAAAAGAATGATTATAAACAATGCTGCCAGGCCAGGAATAAATGAAAGCCAGAAAACCAGCCTGAAGTTATTGGCAAAATAAGCAAGCAGCAGAGAGGCTATTATGGTGCCAAAAATTGCACCGAGCGAATCCATCATCCTGTGTATGCCAAAAGACTTTCCTCTTTCTCCCTTTTTTACTGATGACGCAATCAATGCGTCTCTCGGCACAGTCCTTATCCCCTTGCCAACCCTGTCAAAGAACCTTATAAAGAGCACATGCCACCAGCTTGTTGCCAAAGCAAGCAAGGGTTTTGTTATTGTTGACAGGCCATAACCAGAAAATATAAGGATTTTTTTCTTCTTTAGCCTGTCAGAGAGCCATCCTGAAAAAAGCTTTAATATTGAGGATGCGCTTTCTGCTATCCCTTCTATAACGCCAATAACCGCCATATTTGCCTTAAGAACAGTTGTAAGGAACAAAGGAAGAATCGGGAATATCATCTCAGAGCTGACATCAGTGAAAAAACTCACTAACCCAAGATACCAGACATTTTTTTTAATATTTCCTCTCATTTTCTATATAGCCAGCCAATATTCTTTTGTGCTCAAAAGCAAGTTTCTGCTTTAAGGCTTCTTTTTCGTTAAGCCATTTATGCTCCTTTACTTCTTTGGGGCATATCTTAACATTGCCTTCTGCTTTGCAGATAAAAATCAAAGCAACAGCATGCCATTTTATTTCTTTGTATATTTCAGAATAATAATCAAAGAATTTTAATTTCTTAACTGTAAGCCCCGTTTCTTCGTTTACTTCTCTTTTTATTGCCTCTTCCGGCGTTTCGCCAAAGTCTATGTGGCCGCCAGGTATGCACCAATAACCCTTAAACGGCTCGTGATTTCTTTTGATAAGCAGTATCCTGCCATCTTTTTCAATAATTGCTCCGACAGTTGCCTTAACAGTCATCTGAAAACCTCTCCTGTCTCAATGCTCCAGAACAACAAGTCAAGCTCATCCATTGGTATATTTATTTCTTTTGAAAAATTACTGAATTTTTTCTCAATTTCAAAGTATTTATTCTTGCTTAATGATTTAGGTATATCATTTATGACTTTTAAGTCTTTCAGATTCTTAAGTATGTGCCTGTCCAATATAGCAAGATTTCTATGGCCTATATTTCTCAGGAAATGGCTTGCTTCCTTGTAGCCAATGCCTTTGATATTCTCCACCAAGTATTCCCTTATTTGTCTTGGATTTGTCAAGAACCGCCAGTCACAGACTGGCGGAATGTTGCTGCTTGGCTTAACAGTAGGCGGTTCTTGAGCATGCTCAGAAATTTTCCATAACCTCGGAGTGGATTGGTTTTGACCACCAGTCATAGACTGGATGGAAAATTTCTGACATTTTATTCTTTTTATTTCATTTATTATTTTATAATGATTTTTCTTGTATTGAATCAGATAATTGGATTTATTCCTGTAGAATCTCGTTTTGTCTCGCAGGTATTTAGCAACATCAAAATTTCTGTTAAGGAAATCTTTTTCTTTTAAAATATTAATGCATTCATAGCATTTCTTTGCATTTGACTGCGGCGTTAACAAGCAAAAGCACATCTCATAGAAATAATCTTTATTCTTTAAAAATTCATTTAATCTTTCTTTTATTATCCCTCTCTTTGATTTATACTTTCCTTTAAGCTCATTTATGTTCATCTTAAAAAATAAAAAATAAGAATCAGCTTAAAAAGCTATTCTTTCTTGCTGGTGATTATCTGGTGTTTTTTCTTATTTCTTTCCTTTCTTTTTGCCGCCGCAGCATCCCATTAAAATCACCTCTCAATAAAGAGGAAAAGGATAATTATTTAAACCTTATCATTTCAATTTTTTGGATGGTTAAAAAGTTCAGGTGCAGAAGATGCGGGGAATGCTGCAGGAGCCCCAGATTAACTAAATCAGATATTAACAGGATAAAGAAATTAGGCTATAAGGAGGAAGAATTTACAGAAAGCTTTCCAATTGGAAATTATGTTAAAGAAAAGAATAGCTGGTGCATGTTTATAAAGAAGGGAAGACAAGCATTTTGTAAAATCTACAACGCAAGGCCAAGTATATGCTGGCAATACCCTTCTGAACTGATAAATGGAAGCTGCAAGCCGGAAAAGCTTGCTTCTGACAGGTTGTTTGAATGAAAAAACTAGCTTTAGGCGGACAGGCGGTAATTGAGGGGGTTATGATAAAAAGCAATAGCTATATTGCTATAGCAGCAAGAAAGAATGGAAAGATAATAGCAAAGAGTGAAAAATTGGGAAAAAGGCCATTTTTCTTCAGGTGGGCTTTTGTGAGGGGCGTTGTGAACCTTGCTGACCTTCTTGCTCTTGGCATTAAAGCGTTGTCATGGAGCGCCGAGCAGCAGTCAGAGAGCAATGAAAAGATAACAAAGCTTGAAATTGCCGCCACATTATTGCTGTCTGTCGGTTTTGCGATGCTTATCTTTGTTGTTGTGCCTTACTTTGCGGCGCATCTTGCCGGGCTGAGAGAAGATGCGAGGCCTGTTTTGTTTAATTTAGTTGATGGAATGATAAAGGTTGCGCTTTTTGTCTTGTATGTTGCTGCAATATCCCTCATGAAAGATGTCAGGAGGCTTTTCCAGTATCACGGAGCAGAGCATAAGGCAGTTTATTGCTATGAAAACGGCAAAAAGCTTACAGTTGAGAATGCAAAAAGATTCAGCAGGCTGCATGCAAGGTGCGGAACAAGCTTCCTGTTTATTGTGCTTATTGTCAGCATCTTGCTGTTCTCAGCGCTGCCGTCTGCAGTTGCCTATGCTTACCCCGCTTTCGCAAAGATGAATTTTCTTGCCAAGAGAGCGGTTCTTGTTTCGCTGAGAATCCTGATGATACCTGTGATAGCAGCCGTGGGTTATGAGCTGCTAAAGCTAGGCGCAAAGTTTGAAAGGAATTTTTTTGTCAGAATACTGCTGATGCCTGGCTTATTTGTGCAGAGATTGACAACAAGGGAGCCAAGCAGCAAGCAGATAGAGGTTGCGATACGGGCTTTAAAAGAAATTTTGAGGCTGGAAAAAGCTAGTAGAGGTTAATTCAGGTAAAAAAAACAATCAGGGAAAATTTGCTATCATGCTAACTAGTTAGTAATTAGCACTAACTATAAAAAACAAAAAAATAAAATTATTGCCTTAGTCTTTTGCTATGGTATATATATTTTTTATAGCAACAACAATTGTTGCAGGGAAGACAAACACATTAATATTGGACATTACGCTCCACAGATAGGTTCCTGCTATGCCTAATGCGCCAATGTTTGCCTGTATAGCGCTTCCTGCTGTGTACAATGCAATCATTATTGCTACAGCAGCCATAATGAACTTGCCTGTCTCTTTGTCTGTCACGTTAAGGAATCCCACTACTATCCCTAACAGAACAAGTATTGATATAATTGCTCCGCCCAGACCGAGTTCTAGCGGGATTAGTCCGGCTACAAGCGCTAATATTACTCCTATCGTAAACGCCCAAGCGCCCAATTTTCCAGTACCTCTTTTTCTTGCCATCTATTTCACCTCGTTTTTGGGTTACACCCCTGAGCCTGTTAGAACATAACTTTATTTTAAACTTTTCGGTTTTTGATGTTGTTTATGCTAATGCTTTTGATACAATATCCAATATTTACTTCTTTTCCCCCCATCTGGAGAAAAACATAATGCCCAGAACGCATATAACTGTAATTACTGCTGCTGTTATCATCTTATAGATGTATCCTGTGCCTGCTATTCCTAATTCCTCTATTATCTTGTTAACGCCATCCTGTATAGCATCCCTCCAGACTAATGCTATGATAAAGGCAAATGCTGCCAATATTGATGTTGCTATATTCTTCCTTATCTCATGCTGCACTTTTTTATATGTGTCAGATACCCTTAAAACACCATTTCCTATATGTTTTTTTATTTGTTTCATGTTAGACACCTATACATCTTTCTTTTATTACCTTGATTACCTTCACTCCCTTATCCCCTGATGAGCCAAATAACTCAATACCTGCATATTGATGCTTGAAGGGTCAAAATAATCCTTTCCTCTGGGATCACTTTCATATATTGGTTTTAATCTGTTATGCAATTCTTCCCACGTTATTGAGCCACGAGAGCGCGCAATATTCTCAGCAATAGCTAATATCAGCGGGTTGTTGATAGCCATAGTTCCAGTCCCTTGTGTTGCAAAGAAGTCAACCTGTCCGCTGACGCTCTTATAGATACTACCAACAGAACCATACCCACCGCAGCTTCCAATCCCTAATATCTTTCTGCATGAAAGATTATACCTCTCACTATAGCTAAATGTATTGTTTAAATGATAAGAATGCCCTCGATGGATTATTATGAGATACTTTTCACCCTCTAATGCGTCTTTTATACTATTTTCATGATTAGCATTATATATCTCAAGCTCAAATGCAACAATTGTCCCATTTATCTGCTTCTTGAATACTACTCTGTTGCCGTTATTCTTTACAAAATAATGCCCAATTCTGGATGTGGTGGGAATCTCTGCACCACCTGCATTTACCAAGAAAGGTTTATAACCCCGAGCATTCATGTATGCAACAAAGGAATTAAATGAGCCTATTCCATCTTCATCAGAGTAGAAGTACTGCTTGACATACATATGCCTTGTTTGATTATAGAAATTGGTTCTAAAACATCCTTCATACTTGGGTATTCTTGTTGAAAGATTTGTGAATCTTTGTAGCTCTTTTAATAAATTCTTCTCTACAGAAATTGTTCTTAATATATCTATATTATTCGCAAGAATTATCCCTAACACTTCCTTTTTATACGGGCTTAGGTTCCTGTATTCTTCAGCTAACATCTGTAAAAAAACTCTTTTATGGCCAGTATCTAGTCGAGTTATAGCATCAACAAAAGGAGCTAAAAATAAAGCAGCATCCAAGTCAGAACCAATGCTCTTGAATTTTTCAATCATATCCCTATAGAACACTCTTTGCATATTAATATCGCTTTCATCAGGCAACACGTGCTCAATCAGGTTGAATGTTGCAAGCCCGTTTAGGAATCTTCCATAATATTCCATATCAGGATCAACCTCTCTTGCGTAATCTCGAATGCTCCTGCCATGCAATCTTTGCAGGAATATCGGAAATATTACATCACGATAACTTGATGTATGTAGCTCCCCGCCTTTAGAGAGCAAAATGTAAAGAGTTCTTGGAGTGGCTTGCTCTATTGGTCTTTTTCTTAGTTCTTGTGAGTCATTATGAAGCTCATTAACATATCTAATATATTCGTTAGCAAGGATTGATATTGTATTATTGACTGTTTTTGCATCAAATCTACCTTCCATTTCTATGAATAAATTGTTTAATCCATATACCAGAGTGTAAAAAGTAGCTGGTGTTCCGATGTCTGATACATGATCCACTTTGGCTGGTGTCATAAATATCAATTTTCTGATAATATCTACCTTTATCTCTGTAGATATGTTTGATTCTGCAATATACAATATAGGACTTGATTGCACATCAAAAAGCCTGTTCTGTTTGACTAACTCAATTAACTCTGCTTTTATCTCTGCAGACATGTCTGAATTTGCAATATGATGTATAAACCATGCTTGACCATTAGAAAGCCTGTTTTGTATAATTAACCCAATCAGCTCTGCTTTTTGTTCTGCAGATATGTTTGAGTTTGCTGCAATAATTTTTATAACCAATGCTTGCATATAAGAAATTCTATTTTGTTTAACTAGCTCAATCAACTCTGCCTTCATTTCTGCGGGTATGTTTGATCCACCAATATGTTCTATAGCCCATGCTTGCACACTAGAGAGCATCCTGTTTTGCTCGGTTAATCCAATTAATTCTGCTTTTGCTTCCACAGCTATAGCACCTCCAGCAACAGCAGCCTTTCTAGCCAAATCTGCTGCAGAAACACCACCTGATAAGGAACCTAAACCCTGCCCAAAGATTAAAATCTTATTGACAATACTCCTCCACGACCTTTTTCTCCCCTCCTCTTTTAATCTTCTTATTGAAGCACCTTCACTTTTAACAACTGCATCAAGACCAACAAGTAGGTCATGTTGTGCACCAATCAAATCCCCCCTATCTAAAATTCCTATTAAAGCATTTATTACATCAAGATTATTATCTCTTTCTCCTGCATTCTGTTTCAGAGTAGTCAATTCAGCTAATGGTTTTTTTAACTCAAGAATCTTAGCTTTAACACCCACATCATTAGCCCATGCGGTATCTCCTTTGTAATCATTAAATTCTTTGCCGTTCATAATTTTTCTAATCTGGCCAATCAGCCTTCTCTTAGCTTTAGGTAATTTATTCAGAACATCTATCCTTCTAAATTGCGGTTTTGCTCTTCGAAATATATTCTTCATCTAAACACCTACATATTTCTCTTTTATTGTATTCAGAATAACCTTGGTCATTGTCCTCTCAACAAAAGGGTATGTCTGCATTTTTTTCAAAAAGGCATCCATCTGCCTTCTGCTCTGGAATCTTGCAAGTATTGCAGCATCAAACTCGCCAGTTATATCATAAACTGCAAAAACGTTTGGATGCGTTGCTATCTTTTCCTCAACCTCAAACAGCTTGCCCTTGGAAATCCTTATCTCAAAGATAACCTCAATGTCATAGCCGAGCTTTTCATAGTCAACTATTGTTGTGTAGTTCCTTATTATCTTATTATTCTCCAGATTGTTGACCCTGTGCATTACTGTGGCAACAGAAACACCAATATTCTTAGCTATCTGCCTATACGATAACCGTGAATCCTCGAGAAGAACATTCAATATCTTTTTATCTGTTTCATCAATTTCCAAATGTTTGTTTTCTTTCATATTACCATACAAAAACTAAACATATATTTAAATTTTACTATATTTTAGATATATTTGTTTAGTAAAATCACAAAAAAGTATATAAATGAGCATAATTTCTTGATATGTATGAAAATTAAAAAATTAACATTAATAACATTGGCAATATATCTTATCCTGCTTATTCTGCCAGTATTTGCATCAGCAGAGGAGAAATTGAGTCTGGAAAAAACTGCCAAATCTGTTGATTTTGTATGGGTCTTGATAGCAGCATTTTTAGTTTTTATGATGCAGGCAGGCTTTGCAATGGTTGAAACTGGATTTACAAGGGCAAAGAATGCCTCTAACATAATGATGAAGAACCTTTTGGATTTTTGCGTAGGCGCTTTGGCTTTTTGGGCTATTGGCTTCGGCATAATGTTTGGTGCAGGAAATTTATTTTTTGGCAAAACCAATTTCTTTTTAGGAGGGACTGATACATGGCAGTATGCTTTCTGGATGTTCCAGGTTGTTTTTGCAGCTACAGCAGCAACAATAGTGAGCGGGGCAGTTGCCGAGAGAACCAAATTTATTGGGTACATGTTATATACAGTATTTATTTCAGCATTAATCTATCCTTTGGTAGGCCACTGGATATGGGGCGGCGGCTGGCTGAGCAAATTGCCAATGCCATTTATAGATTTTGCAGGCTCAACAGTTGTGCATAGCGTTGGAGGATATGCTGGCTTAGCTGGAACAATCATATTAGGCCCAAGAATAGGAAAATATATAGGCAAGACAATCAAGCCAATAAAAGGGCATTCAATGACTTTGGCAGCTTTAGGAGTTTTCCTTTTGTGGTTTGGATGGTATGGCTTTAATCCAGGCTCAACATTATCTGCAAATAACTGGAGCATTGCCACAATT
>Ga0209541_10012878_pt1 | contig 12885 bp, 8 predicted proteins | sample RifCSPlowO2_01_FD_184027 | JGI IMG/M metagenome (GOLD analysis project Ga0209541, IMG submission 184027) | Groundwater microbial communities from Rifle, Colorado - Rifle CSP2_plank lowO2_0.1 (SPAdes) (version 2) | ecosystem: Environmental > Aquatic > Deep subsurface > Groundwater | place: Rifle...
GGACCGCGAGCCGAGAGGAAGAGGCGGTTTTCCGCTGGAGAAAACTGACCTCGGTCGTTAGAAACGATGTACGGCAACCCGCGCCCAAAGGCCGGCTGTCGGCGGAAAGTTGCTCTAATCGTTACGGGGAAAATTGGGGATTTTGGGTTACTCCTTTCTGTGTTTGGGAGTAACCCAAAATCCCAACCTGAACTTGCCGCCCAGCATAAGGCGCGTCTGGGCCTCCATTGCCGGAAATGCTCCAAAAACAATTAATTGTATGGGAATCAAAAACCACTGCATAATCACTATGGCATAGTGCCATTTGCCGTATTTGGGCGGGCGGGGAGGTAAAAGCTGGATACTCAAAAAAGCGGATAAAACCAAGCCCACCATTGCAACTGTAAGAAGTATCCTTACCATTCTTAGCATATTATAAGAAAACAACGTTGTATTAAATTCGTCACCGCCCAATATGATAGGCAGCCACCCAAGCACAAACAATAAAAGGGCGTGGGTTGCCCATGCGTGAAAGTTTTCTATTTGATTAAACGCATAGCGAAAAAACTTTCCCAAAGGAACCCTCCTGTCTTTGTAGTAGCCGTATAAAAGGTAAGGAATATTTTCAGAGCCAAAGCCCCATCTTCTCTGTTGTTTATACACATTTTTAAGCGTTTGCCAGGAACTGTGAGCAACATTTGCATCCATGGCCAAAGGATAATATAAACTTATCACTTGATAATCTCCGCCATAGTGCATGAAGCATTGAAAAAATATCCGTGAATCTTCCGAAACCACATTCGTTTGCCAATATCCTACATCCAAAAGCGCTTTGTATGTCATGGAATGTGATGAGAACGTAGTTTGTTTTTCGGGTCTTTCCTGGCTTAAGGTATGCCAAAAAGTTGAAGAAAACGCGCTGACGCGGGACACGGCCGGAGCTTGCCAAATATTATTTATAAAAAGAGGTATTGGCTGATAACTAGCGCGATATGGCTCAACGGTCGTTAAAAAGTGATACGTAAGGCAGGAAAAGTATCTGGGATATACAATGGTATCCGAATCAAAAGACGATACAAGTATTCTTTCATATGGAATATTTAGGGGATCTATGATTTCCTCTTTAGCCCTTCTTGCCGCCCATGTTTCATTAGAACCCTTGCCGGCTACCTCCCCTGGTATATCATCCGGATGGCGAGTAACCAAAAACTTAAAGAATTTGTCAGAATAATTTTGTTGCACCCTTAAAGCCGTCTCATGCGCTTCGTCCCCGGCCCTTTTTTCGGTCGCAAGGATAAATAATATTTTTTCGTTCGGCCAGTCAGAATCGGCTATTGCTTCAGCGGTGGCGCTCACTATTTCATACGGCTCCTGGTACATTGGTACTATTACCAACTGCCATACATCATGCCAGTTAGGAATATCCGGGGTATATTTTTCTTTTGGCAGTTTTTTTAATTTTTCTATCCAATTGGTCTTTTCGTGCCGTAGCATTATGCTATAGGCGCTCTTTGTGTGAATGCCCAGATAAATGGATTTTAAAAGCCAATAAAACGCGAAAAGCAATATGAATATGCTTATCCACACCGGCTTATAATAAGACAGGACTATCGCCAGGGGAAAAGTTACCCAAGCCAAAAAACCGGGCAGCATCTCAAGCGCCCTGTAAATTGTCCTGTCTTTTTTATTTTTTATATCAGAAGCCCTTCCTACAAACAGATATTCGCGGCTATTTTCCTGATCTTTCATCCCGTACATTATGTATAATAAAACCCCAAAAATCAACCCCGTTAGAGGCAGGGGCACGCTTGCGAGCCCTCGCGGCCTCCAACGGGGTCAACCCCTCTGCCAAAATAAAAGGCGCGCCTTAGGCGTGCCTTAAATGTACAAATTTATACTGTATTCTTTTACTATTTCTCTGTTTCTTCATCTTTAAAGAAGTTCTTAGCGTTGCGGGCATAGTTTTCCAGTTTCTGGTCCACAAGAGCATTAAAAGTTCCACCAGGGAACTTTTCGTTTTCGCCGCGTTCTCCGGCATCCATCCCCATAAGAACCCTGATACCGCCATTTACGTGGCTAATGGCCCACACATGGAAATTACCGTTTCTCACTGCCTCTACAACATCTTCGCGGAGCATAAGATCGGAAACATTATTTTGAGGTATGATAACCCCCTGAGTCCCGGTAAGTCCGCCTCTTGAAAAACATACGTCAAAAAATCCTTCTATCTTGTCGTTGACACCGCCAATAACTTGCACGGCTCCTCTTTGGTTAAGGGAACCCGTTATGGCAACATCCTGGCGTATAGGAACTTCGGCAATAGCCGAAAGGGTAGCGTACAATTGCGCTAGAGAAGCGCTGTCGCCGTCCACTCCCCCATATGCCTGTTCAAATGAAACGCTTACCTGCAAAGCAATGGGATAATGCTTGGCATAAGTGCCTGCAAGATAGCTATTGACCGTCATATCCGCTCTGTCCAGAGAAGGTCCGGACAATTTCGCCTGGCGCATGATATTAACAAATCCCGGCTTACCCATAGAAACTTGCGCAGTTATGCGGCTTGGGCCTCCGAACCAAACATCGCCATTCCTGTCTCCGTAAATAACCAGTCCGTTGATCTGGCCAACCTCTGAACCTACAACATCTATGAGCTTGTGTCCTTCGCGGATACTTCGTAGCCGATACTCCTGGCCCAAGCTAAAGCGGAATTTTCTATCCGCTATTGCCTTGCGGACGTGTTCGGCATTCACTCTTTCGGCGTTATTTTTTCTTGCCACATAGGACGCTTCGTTCATAAGGTCTTCAAGCATCTCAAAATTAGTGGCTATGCGCTTGCCGGAACCGGCAACGCGCGAAGCATAGTCGATTATGCGGCCCATTGCCTCATTTTCCAAAGGAAGAAGCCCATGCGCGGAATATTGTTTGGCCATCCAGCGCGCGTACGCGGACGCCTCGTCGGGCGTGCGGTCTACATAAGGGTTAACCTCTGCTTTTATTTTAAATATGCGCGCGAATTCGGGATCCGCACGATACAAGTATTCCCAAAAACCACGCATACCTGTGACAACAAGCTTCAAATTCAAAGGAATAGGAGCCGGGTCCAGCGAAGACATTGAACCATATCCCATGGCAGACATTAACTCGGAAATTTCAAGCGTTCTGTTTTTAACGGCGTTTTTAAGAGCTTCATATGCTCCGGGACGCACAAGAACATCGCGAATATTCAAAAGCAGGTATCCCCCGTTTGCCTGAGCAAGAGAACCAGCCACTATTTTGGTGTGGTCGGTAACGGCCATACCTCCGGGCATAAGGATTTTCTCAATTTTTCCTATAAGATTTTCGAATGTAGGATCCAGCTCTGTTACCACGGGTGGGCCGGACGCGTTGCTATTGTCCACAAATACATTTACCTCCCAAGGCAAAAAGTTGTTCTGGGTCTGTGCATCCTTTTCAGAACCCCCATGCCCATTTCCCCGGAAAAATATAGGATAATTTTCTATTACGAATTTCTCAAGACCATCGATATATCTGATAAGAGGCGTGCTCTTGCTGGTTTCACTAAACTTTCCGCGCAAACTTCTAAATAAATTCTGGACAACATCTTTTACGACTGCCTCGTTAATGTGGCTTATGGTTGTCCGCAGTTGCGCATTTTTTTCTTCCAGTTCATTGCGCAAAGCGAGAACAGGGCCCATCCATTTATCTTTAAGGTCTTTAAAGCGCGCCACCTCTTCCGAAGTAAAATTATCCATCGCGACATTCGCTTCTTCTTCAGACATATCTTTAATCTTTAAAGGTAATACGCTGAACTCATTGTCTTCAAAAGACACATCCATACCGTCTTTGGCAGCGGTTCTCTGGATTTTTATCAACGATTGCCTTAACCATTCGCTAGCGGCATCCTGTACTCTCTGGCGGGCCCGCACCGCTTCCATGTTATTCAGGGCCTTGAGTATAGCTTCCTGAAGACGCGAAAGATTTTTCTTCATTTTGAACTTAAGGACCTTCGCTTTTCCCGCGGGCAAAGGTATCGCCGCGGGACTGCGGGGATCATCAAAATTATACACATAGCACCAGTCGCGCAGTTGCGACAGCTCGCCCTTGTTCTTGCTCTCAAAGTTCAAAATGAACTTCTCAAGGGCCTCCAAAACCGCGGGGCCCGTAATGCCCGCTACAAATATGTGGTGGTTGGGCGCATCCGCGCTTAAGCCGAAATCCAATGCTTCAAAAAGGCGCGCTTGGTCAAGACCAAGCCACACGCCATTGGCGAACCTGACTTCCGGTTCTATATCGGAAGAAAACTCTTCGGGCTGCCAGACGCGGCAAAGCTCGTCCGGGCTTAACTCCCGTATTCCGCTTCTCTCTTCGGCAGGCACAAGCCATCTCCTTTTTTAAAGTACTTTGTTGCCCGCAGTATATCCGTTTTTAGGAAAGCATGTCAACGCAAAAAAATAAAAAGCCCTGCTTGTAGCAGGGCTAAAGTACTTTTTACTACTCACCGCCTTTTTGTTTATATTTTGTCGCGAGCTCTTCCGACTCCTCAAGCAGATCTTCTATGTCCAGCTCGTCATCGGAGAGTTCCTCTTCCTCGCTCTCCTCTTCCATATCTTCCTTGTCCCTGCGGACATATTCTTCGTCCTGCTCAGAACGATCTCTCTTCCGATTCGGCCTTATCTGTTCCTTACCCGGCATAACTAACTCCTTTCCTGTTCAACTACTCTGCATTATTACAGGGTATTGAAATTTTGCAAGAGTTTTCTCATCAATCCTTCCAGTTTCGGATTATCCTTATCCAAAGGATGCCCCAAGCTAATTTCCCTATTTTTGTATCTTACCTTGGACCAATCCACGAAAATATTCTGTTCTTGGCCCAGCTGTTTTGCTGCGCACAAGGCGACAAATAATCCCCTCGGACGCGCGCGCGTATCCGCGGGCGGATTTTCTACCATATGATCGATTTCCTGTTCGCTGACAAGCTGCCTTTCTCCCCATTTGGAGTATATGCGATCACGCAGGCGTGTATCCGTTATGGCATGGTACAGAATATCTACGCGCTTTTTCATGTCCATAATTGCTTTGGGATCTCCGGGCCCAAGCTTTGCGGCCTCAGTATTTCCTATGTGCAGTTTTGTGGCCCAATCAAGCCGGCCCAACATCCATCCGGTATCGCGATTCCTTATGGCTTTAAGCGCTTCTTCCCACATACGAACAGTTTCATGTGCTTCCATCCTGCTTTCAGGGCTCATAAAATCGGTTATAGAAATATATTTTTTTGCCTTTTCGAGATAGAATTCCTGAACTTCCAAAGCGCTCAATGTGCCGTGGCGCTCAAGTTTTACCAATCGCTTTCTCGCTGTGCCATCAAATGCCACATCATGTAGCGCTGCTACGGCATTTTGACAGTCATCCTTGAATATGTGGCCTTCTTCAAGCATCGCAAGCACAAGAGATGTAGTGCCAAACTTTAGATATAAGGACCAATCCAGCATGTTGGCATCTCCCAAAATAAGATGCAATCTGCTCATTCCCTCCCTGTCGCTTATATGCGGTTCGTCTCTCAAGTTTATAATAGGACGGCCACTTACAGTTTGCACGCTCGCTATGTTCTCCAATACCATAGCTCTTTGAGAAAAAGAGAATTTACCTTCTCTGGTCCACCATCCCGAGCCCTCCAATATCTGCCGTGTTATCAGAAAGGGGATTAAGTGCCTATGCATAATGGCATCGTCCGGCTTGTATCCGTGGATAAGGTAGTTTTCGTGGCACCCAAATGTTTTTCCTTCTGTCCCTTCCGGCCCAACACCCAGATTATTCTTAAAAAGCTGCCGGTATTTTTTGTCTTTCGTGGGAAAAAGGAACATACCCGCGCAAATGCGCTCGCCCGCACGGCTTACAGCCACCAGATCGCGCAATCTCAAACATTCGGGGGACGCATATTCAGGATGTCCCATGTCTATATAAACCCTCCCCCCATTCGGAAGCCAAAAGCTACCGCCAAACATTCCGCCCTTACTGGGAAAATTGTCCTTAGGAATCTGGGCTATAGAAAGCACGTCATTTTCCGGAGAGCTAAAGTTGCCAAATTCATCCTTAAACATCACGCCTAATTCATTTTCTATACCCATGGCCCTATCTTTCATTTCGTCTTCTCCCTCTGTCTTCGATCTGGAATCCATCCAAACCATTTTTCTTTTGTTCAATTGCCTCCAGTATCCTATCTACAAACTCTATAGGGGATGGCTGTCCGCCAAAAAGATAATGAGTTGCCTCTCTGGAGCCCGAAAATGGATCCGACATAAGTATGATATCATCGGCAAAACTGACATATTGCCATCCGATACTATGAAGGCTATCCCGGAACTGCTTAACAGTTTGGCCTCTAAACCACGCCCTGGTGTCCGAGGGTGGTTCATGCATAGCTTTTTCAATATCCGTTTTGCTCGCCAGCAAAAGAATGTCTCCCCTTTCAGCCAGGCGCCAATAAATGCTTTTGGCGGGATTTGTGTTGTGGTACTGAAGATCGATCATGCGGCAGGTATGATGAAGAGGGAGAACCCTCTTTTTCTCCTGATGCCGTTTAAGAACTGTTTCTTTTTTAACCCAGTCCAGATTACCGGCCCATTCGTCGGAATTTCTGTTTCCGACAAGGCCTTGTAAAACTTTTGCCCATTTGTCTACAACATCACGCCACACAGGATCAAGTTTGTTCCCATAAACAAATGCCTTGGCAAGAGTGCAAAATTCTTCCTGCAACGAAAGAGCTGTTATCTTTGAGCCATCCTCAAAGAAGATCTTGTGATCCAGTTTAAGGTCCCTTGACACATTTCTGTATGAACGTACAGGGTTGCGCATTGGCACAAGAATTGATTTTCCTTCGCTTTGTATAAATCCGCTTTCCAGCATCATTAAAACAAGCGCCGTGGCGCCGAATTTAAGATACATGGACAATTCGGACATATTTCCATCCCCGCATATAACATGCAATCTACGCGGATACTGATGGCCCGCGTAAGAATGGTCGCGAAGATTTATTATACCCCTGTTGGCAATAGTGTTTATGCTCTTTTTTGTTTCTATGAAATCCGCGCGCTGACTTATCTGATAAGGAACGGGCTTTCCTGTTTCATATCCGACTTTACCCGAGCCTGTAACTACTTGACGGGTCGCAAAAAATGTCATTACTATGTGTTCCAAATCGCCCTTGTGGTAATACGAAGCAATCTCTTGAAATGTTTTTTCCATAAGAGAATAGTTCTCATGCGCGGCATAGCTGTTCCCCTTGCCATCACTATTGTTTTTATCCAGACGAATTGACACATTATTTAATTTTTCTTCGGCCAACTGCCTGCAAATTTCAACTATTTTATCTCCTGCTTTTTGTGCTATAAGCGCGTCCATCGGATTTGTTGTTTCGGGAATAGAATACTCCGGATGGCCCATATCTACGTAGAACCTGCATCCGTTAGAGAGAACAAATCCCGTAAGGCCTCTTCTCTGCCTTTCTCCGTAATTTGTTTCGGATTGGAGCAATTCACGCACAAAATCCTCGTCTGAAACATTATCAAGCCGTTCATGCTCTTGTGTATCAGATATGCCCTCAAGCGGACGAAGAAAAAAATCTTTAATTACATTGCTTGCTTCCCTTACAACACCAAATGCCTCATTATCCAGTATGCGGCCGTTTTTCGTCGCAAATATGCCATATTCGGTTTCTGCGCCGATTATTATCTTTTTGGGCTTGTCAGACACAAGCATTCCTCCTTTTTAAAGTACAAACTGCCTTAAGTATAGTCAGTTATATTGTTTTGTGTCAACGAATCCGTAATTGGGGCCAAAATAAAAACCCCCGCTTTTAGCGAGGGTCAAAATGAACTATTTTACAAGATGGCTTCTTCGTAGTCGTCATCTTTGGGATTACTTTCATCATTGGAAAGGAATTTAATGCCGCCGGCAACAATGTTCTTACCACGCGCGTGGCCTTCTATTTCAAGCCAGGTACTGGGATCCCCTGCTCCAGCCGGGCCCCTAAGCTCGCTGAACACTTCTTCGATCGCTTTGTAGAGATGCGCGAGTTTTATTCCGAGTTCCTCTTCATTTGTCCTGTGATCGCGGATAGAAAACTTTTTGGCGCGGTCCACAATATTTTTTATCATTGCCCCGGAGGCAAAATCGCCATAGCGAAGCACTTTTTCAGAATGGTCCGTAAACCTTAAATGGATAAATTCGTTGCTGCGATTTTCCGGATCATACATGCGGGCCGTTGCCTTCGATATAAGATACTTCACGGCTTCCTTAGGATTATGGTTAAAGTATAGCTTAACCATATTCCCGCTCTCATCGACACGCGGATCGCCGTTCCTGTCTCTTGGGGTATAAAGTTCCTCATCGTATTTGGGGTTGATCTGGCCCCACTCGGGCTTGATATATTTGGCAAAAATTGCCTTTGCGGCCTCCTCGTTAGGACGAGGAACATCTATGGTAAAGTCCGAACGCCCGGGCCTGATAACAGCCGGGTCCAAAAGTTCCGAACGGTTGGTGGCCAATACGACAATGATGTTGTTCCTGGCCTCAAGCCCGTCCATCAAAGCGGTAAACTGGGTGACATTTGTCTTTTCAACATCAGAAGAAATTCCGGAACCGCGCCGCGGTAACAGTGCATCCGCCTCATCAAAGAAAATAAGAGAAGGACTGGTGGAAGACGCATTTTTTGCCGCCTGGGCAAATATCTCTCGCATAATGCGCTCTGTCTCGCCGACAAATTTATTTTGAAGTTCAGGTCCCGCAATATGGAAGAAACGGCCTTTTACCGGCTTCCCGTGAACTTCGGCAAGTTTTTCATTAAGACGATTTACCAGCGCTTTGGCTATCATGGTCTTGCCCACGCCGGGCGGGCCCGCAAGAACAAACCCTTTGGGAGATTCCAAATCTATCTTTTCCCAGATCTCCGGATACATAATGGGCCATATGATATGCTCATCAATCCTCTGAATGATATCATCCAGCCCTCCGATATCGGCAAATGTTACATCAGGAATTTCGCCTACAATGTAGCGGCGGCTCTCGTGTTCAGGAAGGATCTCAACCACCAAAGATGTTCTTGTATCAACAAGGACCCGGGTTCCTTCCTCTATTTCCTTATCGGCCACGGAAGAAGAAAGATGAACAACCATCTTCATATCCAACTGGCCTTCAGACACCAGAACGCGCCTGCCTTCAAAATCCGGCTCCAGCAGTGCCTCAATATATGCTTCCTGTCCTATGACTTCAAATTCATCCAAGATCTCCATTACTGTCATATTACCCGCGCTGACTAATACGCGCTGGCCGTATTTAACAGAGGAAACATCCAGTTCTGGATGCACAAACACGCGGGCGCTGCTGCCGCTTGCGTTAATGATATCTACAACCGGAATTTTTACTTTCTTATAGCCCTCTCCAAATTCCTGATACCGCACAAACCGCACGAATTTGGCAGACATAAGAGGCGGCTGTTCTTGCAAGGCAATCAGCATTTGCTCGAGCCGTTTAGCTTCTCCGGCAAGCTCTCTTATGCGTTCGGTAAATCCTTCCGTGATCTTTCTTATATCCCTAGAGGCCTGAATATTCTCGCCCTTGCGCAAATCTTCAAGTTTTTCGGCTTTCTCAATAATATCATCTATATACGAAATGAATTCCTCGCTAAAAATGCCGCTCACCTTCTGTTTCAAACCCGAGAGCTTGGCAAATAGAGCATTAAACTCCGCCGAGTTCTTGTTAGGATTGCTGTTACTTGGCACTCCTATCACTTTGTTCTCCTTTTCAAAGTACTATCCATCTGGATTAACTATAGAGACCCAAAACATCACAGTCAACCCCTCCGCGAATAAAAACTAAAATCCCGCTGATCTATAGATCAGCGGGATTAAATGAACTATTTATAAATTACTCTTCTTCCGGACCTTTCGGAACCTCAACAATGGGATATTCTTCTTTAAGAACTTTTCTAAATTCCCTTGTCATTCTATCAAATATATCTTTTTGTAACGCGTCTTTATCGCCGAGGCGATTCGAACGCCGCAATGGAAGAAGTTTTGGGCTTGTGGGCCTGGGAAGCCGCCTGATCTGTATCTTGTTTTTTGTTTCATCAATAGTGAACAGGATCTCATCCCCTTCCCTAAGCTCATCAGATATTATTAGGCGGGCAAGCGAATCGGAAATGTACTTGGTCACAAGACGGCCTATTTGCCGGGCTCCCTCACGGGGCGTATCGGCCCTAGAAAGAATAAGCTCTTTCGCTTCATCCGTAACTCGTATCAGAACGGGGCCCAGATCATCGCTCAAAAGCTTATTTTGAATGCGCACGATCTCAGAATCAATAATTTTTGCCAAGGAGCTCTTAGAAAGTGCCTGGAAAACCACGATTCCATCGTGCCCAATACGGCTAAATAGCGCCGGATCAATATCTCTTTCGATCTTTGATCGGGTTATTTTGTAAATACGCTGATTTATTTCGTCCTGGGATTTCCCGCTGAGCGTTGTTGAAACAAAGCCAATTCCCCTATTTTCCAGCACCTTGGACGTTTCTTCCGAACCGATATTACTTGTAAATATTATCAATGTTCCCCTGAAATCGATGTATTTGCCTGAATGTAGCTTAAGCCCTCCGCTTGATATGATCCCCAAAAATTGCTTTTGTACAGAAAGATGCATCTTTTCAAATTCGTCGACCAAAAGTACAGAGCGGAATGGGCCCGTCTCTTTCATTTTCTTATCAATAAGACGCTGAACGCGAACCCAGAATTCATCTCTAACAGACGGGGTAAGAGAGCCAAATCCTTTCTTGTCCATATCGAATTCCCAGTCAAAGGCAGCTTCCCACATCTCATTTAATCGCTTCTTTTTATCAAAAACACCAATTGTTTCAAGGGGAGATTTTGTTCCCGGCCTACTCGGATCATTAATATTATCATGGCCGATATAGCCCGGCGGAGCGCCCTTTAAAGTGGCACCCTCGTGTTCCCGCCCGAAATTCTCTCCGGACAAAACAACAAGCGGTCCGATATCATTTTCTTTTTCGGGTTCCCCAAGCCACACCTTTGCTATGGTTTCGGCAAGATACGTTTTACCCGAACCGGGCGGTCCGGCAAATATGAACGGATCCGGAGCTCTGCGCGAATCCTGAAGGCCTGCTTCAAGGGTCATTAAGGTGCGAGTTACCTTGCGGATAGGGCGTTCCTGGTCAAAAACGATTCCCTTTACTTTCTCCTCAAATTCTTTCCATTTGGAAGGAAGCTGGTCGCTGAGTTTGATCGTGAAATCTTCCGGTTGCGTATGATAAATATTTTCCAGCGGCATTTTGAACCTCCTTTCTTTTTGTTAATGAACTGTCTTCTAGGACCAATAATGATACAAGGCGGACATAAAGTCAATTCAAAAGCTCCATTCCTGTGATTTGACTTATCCTTATTTTTCAGTAAAATATATAGGTGGCGCTGGTCCCATCGTCTAGTCCGGCCTAGGACGCCAGGTTTTCATCCTGGTAACACGGGTTCGAATCCCGTTGGGACCGCCACATATAAAAAGACGGGGGAAGCCCGTCTTTTTGTTGTTTTGAGGACGGGAATATAGTATTCTTCAAAACATGAAAACCATAAAGGTATTGGGGATAGAAACCTCTTGTGATGACACAGCGGTTGCCCTAGTGGAGGCCCGCGGAGGTTTTGATGAGCCTCATTTTAAGATACTAAAAAATGTTATTTCCTCGCAATTAAGCGTACATAAAGAATATGGGGGCGTCGTTCCGGGACTCGCAAAAAGAGAGCACAGCCGTAATTTAGTGAAAGTGTTTTACAAAACACTTTCACTAAATTACGGAATTTCCAATGACCAAATCCCAATTTCCAAACAAGCTCAAAATTCAAAGAAGGATATAGAAAAAATTCTAGAAAGATACCCCGAAATGCTGTCTGAATTCAAAGAAAAGATACTCCCGCTTAAAAAACCGGATATTGACCTACTAACCGTTACACAAGGTCCCGGTCTTGAACCGGCTCTCTGGGTAGGTGTAAATTTCGCACGGGCACTGTCACGCCTTTGGGATATACCGATACTAGGGGTGGATCATATGGAGGGACACATAGCTGTTATCTTAACTGGTGATGAAAAAATGTCTAAAATTGAATTTCCCGCTATCGCACTAGCAATATCGGGCGGGCACACACAGCTAATTCTTGTAAAAGATTGGTTAAAGTATGAACTGCTAGGAGAAACAGTGGATGACGCGGCAGGAGAGGCGTTCGATAAAGTAGCACGGCTTTTGGGGCTGGGATTCCCGGGAGGACCTGAAATTGAAAAACTTTCAAAAAAAGGAAACCCTGAAGCATTCGATTTTCCGCGTCCCATGATTAATTCCGGGGATTATAATTTCAGTTTTTCAGGCCTAAAAACCGCGGTGCGCTACACGCTTGAAAATATGACAGAAAAAGAAAGAGAAAAACAGAAAGCAAATATTGCAGCTTCCTTCCAAAAGGCGGTTATTGATTCCGTAACAGCCAAAACGATCCGAGCGGCTCAAAACGAAAATGCAAAGACAATAATATTAGCTGGAGGAGTGGCGGCGAATAAAACATTGAGAGACAATTTTGAATACGAAGCATCGTCAAATATGGCCGATGTATCCGTTATGTTTCCGGGAATAAAATTATCCACCGACAACGCAGTCATGATAACCGCCGCAGGATACTTACATTATCTAAAAGGAGAAATATCCGATTGGGAAAAAATGAATGCCCAAGGCGGGAAGATAATTACAGAGAAATTTTAAGCCGCCTTACTCAAAACTTCTTTCAACTCACAACACAGTGTCAAAATCCCCAGCGAGGATTTTGCACTCTCTCTCGCCATCGCTCGTCCCGCTTCGCGGGCCAC
>Ga0209541_10012880_pt1 | contig 12883 bp, 13 predicted proteins | sample RifCSPlowO2_01_FD_184027 | JGI IMG/M metagenome (GOLD analysis project Ga0209541, IMG submission 184027) | Groundwater microbial communities from Rifle, Colorado - Rifle CSP2_plank lowO2_0.1 (SPAdes) (version 2) | ecosystem: Environmental > Aquatic > Deep subsurface > Groundwater | place...
TAACTCCATAGGCACTGTAGTTGTAGGTGGTCGAGATAACGCCGCTGGCATTGGTTTGGCCGTTGGAGATGGGGATGTCAACTAAGTCGTTATTGTCGGTATAGGCGATGGCTAGGCGGTGGAAGCTATAAGTATTGCCAGTAGCCCAAGTATTAGTTGCGCCCCCCTGAAGCGCTGAAGTGGTCAGTTCAGTTGCGCTCACTATCTCATCTACCACCGCCCAGGCACCAGTATCGGTCGTATTGCGAATCGTGTCACCCTCTTGGATATTTACGGTTGTAAAATTCCCAGCGGAATCTATTAGGGTGGTAGTGTTGCCTCCCGCATCTGCTGTTCCGGTGACCTCGGCGTTCAGAGTAAAAGTTTTCGTGGCCGAGGCCCAGCTAGCATAACGATATTCTTGTTTGGTGTTGGAGCTGGCGTCCCAGACGTGCAGCCAGCCAACTTGGGGAAGGTCGGCATCAATTACCTCATTGACAATGAAGTCGGCATCGCCGGCGCTGTTTCCGGCGTCAGAGGAGTAGTTCCACGACTTTCCTGCGGCTGATTTTTGGAAATATACCTGGACGGCTTGGATGGGGTTGGTGGATTCGTCAACCACGGTAAGGGCCACTGTCACTGACAGGATGACATTGGTTGACGAGCCTGCGCCGTTTCTAATGCTTGGCGTGTTGCCCCCGCTGGTTATGTTGATTGTAATCGCGCCGGCAGAGTCGTTGAAAATGGCGGCCCCAAGACTATTAATGTAGTGGGTTTCGGAACCGGTTGAGGTCAAGGGAGTTATGTTAGTGTTGTTGGTTGCATCAAGGGCAGTGGGATGAAAAGAGATTGTGCTGCTTGTAACATTGCGGACATAATAAGTCGTCGCGTCGGTTAGCCCCATATTGACAGCCCCACCCTGTTTCATGTAAATAATGGGGTCTCCCGTTGTATAACCGTGCCCGGTTTTGGTTACAACATCGGTTGTGGCATTGACATCATTAGTCGTATGAAAGCCAAAGACAGTAGGGCCAAAACTAGTGAAAGTATTACCGGTAAAGGCAAAGGGCGAGCCGGTGGTTGAAGTAATGCGGATGGCGTGGCCGGTGGTTGAAGAGCCGGTAAATGTATTGCTGGCAAAAATTACCGGTGAGGCCACCGAAGCCCACCTGTTGCCGGCTGTTACCCCCGTAACATTGATCGTAGAACCGCTAATAACGGTTGAGCTGTTTGTCGTTAGGGTGTCGTTTTCCGCCGGCACTACCTTAATGGTTGAATTAGTTATCGTAGATCCAGTCGCATCAATAGACTTACATGAGGAGAATGTCATCAGATTAAAGGTTGTTACATTCTTTAGAGTAACCTTTGCATTAATGACAGATGTTCCGGAGAAGTCCCAGGTTGCAGACGCACTGGCGGTCGCCGTGAATTCAAATCGCCATGAAGAATCCGACGAGATAACTGAGTTTATTATCTTACAAACATCACCAGCGCGGGCATCAAAGATTAGTCCAAGGTAGTCTGCGTCTACGTGCATGGTGCAATACGCTTCAGAGGCGAACGCGTTGGGCTCTGTCGTCAGCCGGGGGAATGTTAAAAGTAAAGCATCCAGGCTAAGAAAAAGTGCGTTACCGCCGCCAAACTGAATCGGCAGAACACAGACGCCGGTCCGGATCAGGGGAATTGGGTAATAATAGTCAACCTTAAATGTGTTTAGAAATTCTGCATTAGTGATTGGAGTTCCAGAGGTGCCGCCGCTCAACTTCGGAACCCCGTAGGCAACAAGCTGATTGAAGTAGTCAGCGCCGACTCCACGAATCTGGTTCTGTGCCGGACCGGCCCTGGAAATCTCCGTAAGCGCAGTGTTACCCATGCTATAAGTTTGGGTTGCAGCATCCCATTGAAGAACAAATACATTGCGTTCGTTCTGATAAGTGTCGCTCGCCTGATACGCGCCCACGTAGTAGAACCGCTGACGGTAGGAGGCGTCCGTGAGGTAGAAAGCAATGCCGGCCAACTCACTTCGCGTACCCGTGTCAACATAGTCCCGTGCCGTACCGAAGGTATACGTCCCAATGATTAGTTTACCTGTTGGAGTATAAGGCGCGATTCCGGTGCCCAAGGTTCTGAATGTCCCGGCAGGCCCGGAAACTGTAGCCGAGTGAATTGCAGGAGTAGAGCTATACGAGTTATGAAATGGATTTCCACCGGAGTCGGCCAGTGCCGCTGCTGCATCATAAGTGCCAATACCTTCACTGGGCATGATCCAGCTTAGAATTGGGTTGGTAGTTGGCGCCGTGGTGGAGCGGATTCTCATCCAGTATCCTGTCACACTGTTTAGTGTTGAAGATTTCCATAGACCGATGATCTTACGATGTGCGGCAGGAGTTAGGTAGAGCGAAGTTACGGTTCCGACTACGTACGAATGGTCAATTTTATTTGTTAGTGTTGTGGTGACCCAATACTTCCAACAGATAAGTGAGGTAGATACTGTGTCCAAACTTGTCCAAGTCGAACCGTTTAAGACCTCGACTACGAAAACACCACCTACGCCCGTAGTGCTACACAAAAGAGAGATAGACGGAAATGGGGTGTTCATGCAAAACGCGATGTAGTCGTTTACCGCTGTCGTATTTGTACTATCAAATAGAGTTAGATCAGCGGTTGCGGCGTTGTTGGCAGCGGTAGTCACATCATAAAATGTGGTTAGCGAGTCGTCGTAGTGGAATACTTTCGTTGACTGTTTCAGACCCATCGCGGGCATGTTGGTGTAAAGTGTTGTATTCGTGGCATTGTTTACCTCACCACGGACAGAAGCCGTAATACCACGGAATGGCGACAGCATAGCAGAGTGAGTCTTGTCTAGATAGGCAGGGAGATACACAGGGGTGGCTGCATCACGGATGGCAACGGTAAAAGACACCGAGTTTTGCACTGTGGAAGCGTGGTCCTCCGTATAGAAATCCCATGTTCCGGATGCGCCCGTGGCCACCTGGGGAAGCATTCCAATACCCAGACCAATAGCGCCTGTGTCGTGTGCGCTTATTGTTCTGATGCCGGGGAATGGAGAAGGCGTAGATAGTGAGTTGAACATCGTCCAAAATACCAGCGCATTCGCATTAACTACGTCTACTGACGCCGCTTGGAACGGCGTTGCTGTGCCAGGATTGGCTCCGATAGTAATGCCGTTGCCATTGCTTACATCAATCGGCGTACTGGCATGTGCGCCCTCGATGTTTATCATCGTCGCCACCCAGGTGGTTGTCGTTGTTGTCGTCGCGATGGTGATTGTTTCTGCAGCGCTGGCTGCAATCTTGTAAAACCAACCAGCCCTACAAGCAGAGGTAGTCGTTCCGCCGGAAACGCTTTGTCCCCCTATTGTCCAACCCGTTGCTGATAGGGCATTAGCAACACCATCACAAACGGCAAATACCAATAGGAAATCACCGCTTACATGTTCAGGCAGCGGCGGGTCGATAGAAAGTGTAGCCACTGTCTCCACGAACTCTGTGATTCCTTTTATTCTAGCCATATTAATTCAGTCTAGGGTGTTTTGCCAAAAATCTCAAGCCAAATTTCCCATTCCTTAGCTCTTTTTTTCCAGGTGTAGCGGGTTCTTCATCGCTGGACTTGGCAAACGAAATCAGTGAGCCGCTAACGGGAAGGGGCGATGAATTTTGGCTATTTCCATTATCGGTCAAAGAAGTTTGGCGGGGGAGGGATAGTGTTTTCCGGGAGAGGGATCTGGATAAATGGTTAATATACGGAAGTTATCCCGGAGTATGGAGTCTGGAATCCAATGAAGAAAAATCAGTAAAGATAAAACAACTGGCGGCAAATTATTTATATAAGGACGTTCTGAAATTTAACGAGATAAAGAATTCGGAGATTGTCTTAAGATTATTGCAGGCTCTGGCTTTGCAAATAGGTAATGAAGTATCGTTTAATGAATTGGCCGGCACTGTTGGGGTGAGCAAACAAACAGTGGCTTCGTATATCGACTTGTTGGAAAAAGTCTTCGTAATTTTTAGTTTGAGGCCCTATTCGGGCAACCTTCGGCGGGCCTTAAACAAAAAAAGAAAAATATACTTTTTGGATGTTGGCATCAGAAATGCCATAATCAACAATCAAAATCCGATGGCGATTCGGGACGATGTAGGTAAGTTGTGGGAAAACTTTGTAGTGGCCGAGAAATATAAATGCCAGCTGGGATTGGGCTATAAGACGAACCTGTATTTTTGGAGAACGTATGAAGGACAAGAAGTCGATTTGGTGGAAGAAAAGGGAGGAAAATTGTTTGGTGTGGAAATTAAATATAAGCAAAAAAAGAGAAAGCAACCAAAGGATTGGGGAAAATATAATAACTCAAGCTGGAGCCAAGTGGATGGAAGTAATTTTTGGGAGTTTATCCAGCGTGCCTAGTCGTTGGTTTGCGGAGAGGAGGTTTGATCAATCACTTGGGGCGCTTTTTTGCGGCTGAGTTTTTCGTGGGTTTTGTGGGCCAGGCCGAGTTACTTGATCTGTTGAATAGATAATGAGGGTATTGGGCCGGTGAAGTCAATTTGTCTTTGGATGAGCCCCGTCAGCTCTGGTATTAATTTGGTTTTGGCGTTTACGGTTCCCTTCGGTGTTCTGGTGATTGTAATGTCATCGCGAGCGTCCACCAGCTGGCGGATCGCGTGGCGATCCATATAGATTGCTTCGTCGTCGTGAGTACACTCCTCGCAATGACGAGGGTAGACTGCCACTCCGTCAACTGGCGGATCGCAATGACGGATGTGGGGTTGTTTAATCCAGGTGTGGTAAACCGATATGGGGGGCGTCACGAATGACGATGGGTTGTGTATAATTGACGGGTATGGATAAGATGAGCAGAAGCGTGAAAGATGTTTTGGTGAGGTACGGGGCGGTGAAAATCGCTATTTTTGGTTCTGAAGCTAGGGGGGAGGCGGGGCCGGACAGCGATGTTGATATCTTGGTAGAGTTTGACAAGAAAAAAAAACTAAGTCTTTTCGATTTGGCTGCGGCGCAGAGTGAGTTGGAGAGAGAAATTGGAAGAAAGGTGGATTTGGTCACGAAAGTCAATAAATTCGTCCAAGCATATATTAGGAATGATTTGATACAAATACTGTGATCGATAGAGACCGCGTCTATTTAAGACAGATGTTAGAAGCGATAGAACAGGCTCTGGGATATATTCGGGGGAAGGACCTCTCCGATTTTCAGTCGGACCAAATGTTGCAGGACGCTGTAGTGAGAAAAATTGAAGTTGTCGGTGAAGCGGCCAAGCGATTGAGTGCGTTTTTTGTCGAACAGCATTCGGATCTGCCCTTGATTGAGGCAATATCAATCAGAAACAAGCTGATCCACGAGTATGACGACATTGATCCGAAAATCGTTTGGGATACCGTGAAGGAAGATTTGCCAAAACTGGCCAAGTCGGCCAGAAAATTGATAGATTAAGCGCGTTCCTAAAGGCGTTGACGGAGTTTTGCTAACTCGTGAACGGTTACGTAGATTTGGGGTAGTGGTCTGACTAGTCGGTGGGGGGAGAGGCCTCTACTTCTGGGGGCGCTTTTTTGCGGCTGAGTTTTTCTTTGGTCTTATGGGCGAGGCCGAGGAGGATTTGGAGGGCGGCGGGCAGGAGGAGAGCCAGGCCGGCAAGCGAGAGCGAGAGCGACCACTCGAGGGGGATGACCTGGGCCCTGGTAGCGACCTCCTGGATGGCGTAAAGCTGGGCCAGGCCGGCGACGACGAGCAGGGTGACGCCTTTCGCGGAATGATGGCCGGAGAGGAGGGAGAAGAGCCAAACGGGAGCCAGGAAGAGGGCCACGGCGCGGATAATAATAATGGCGGTGGTGAAGGGGTAGCGGGCCAGGAGCGCCGGCTTGAGGTAGTCGTAAGGAGTAGCCAGGTTGAGGTTCAGGGGATTGACGACCGCTTCAAGGACATAAGCCAGGAGGAAGAGGCCGGCGATGAAGATGAAGATGTACTCCTTTTTCATAAGTCCAATTCTATACTAAAAAATGTTGAAAAGTCTGCCGGGTCAAACGACTTGCAGTTTGGAAATTAAGGACTCAATTCCTCCAGCTTTATTTTTTCATTCATATTTGAATTGTATTATTTAGCGAAACCTGTTTAAATTTATCAGTGACCTTCATAAAATCAATCAAATCGACACGGTAGGGAAGATCCGATTCTTCTAAGTCATTTTTTATTGAGATATACTCTCTCGGAGTTAATGGTATCGGCCCAATTATTCCTAGATCAATATCACTAAATTTACGGTTTTTACCGGTGACATGAGAACCGAAAATAAAAGCTTTGTACGACTCGTCAGGTAAATATTTGCGAACGGTCTGTTTAAGCAATTCAGTTGTTTTTAGGTCAAGCATATAAGGAAATTATAACATTTGGCATAAAGGGAGGTTTAAGACGGAGTGTTCTCGTGGCGGAGTTGTTTTTGCAAATAGAAGAAGGTGGCAAGCGAAGCGAGGAGGCCGCTGACGATAATGATGAAGGAAGGGGGAGCCCATTTAGGATCGGTGATAAATTTTTTGGGGATACCAGTAACGATTTCCCAACGACGGTTGGCAAAGGAAAGGGTTTGTTTGGCGGTGATGGCGTAACGATTGTTGTCACGGAGGAGACTAATGGATTGGTCTTTGTCGTAGAGGTAATCTTCTGACTGGAAATCGTAAACTTCGAGGTCGAGGTTAGGAAAGGCGTCTTGGCCATTTGGTTTGAGGATGGAGTCGAAGAACTGGTTAACGTCGAAGGGGGCGTAGATGGCGCCGATGAAGGCCTGTTGGAGCTGTTTTACGGTTTCAAGGGGAAGCTCTTTTTGATAGAGGGGTAAGATGAGGGAAAAACCGTTGTTGGTGGGATTGATGACGAAACGAATGAGTGGGGTGAGTGTCAACTGAGCGTTGTCTCGGGCGGTGAATAGAGCCTCAGCGCGCTTTTTCTCTGAAGAGAGATCAAAGCCGAGGGCTCGGAATCGATCATCGAGCTTTCCGGTGGTGTAGACGACGGGATAAAAGTCTTTTTGGTCTTTGACATAGTTGGAGTCGATGGCGCGAATAGAGTAGCTTTGATAAGGAGAGTCGTTGGAGTTTTCTTTTAGGACTTCCTTGATAAAGCTATCTTTGTTGGTGAAAGGAACTTTTTGGACGTAGTTAATCGAGCGTAGGCCCGGGTATTTTTCCAGGATTTTAGTGCGGTTGATGTAGCCATCCCATTCGGTGCGGGTAACGCCGGGGTTAATTTCGACGGAGACTTGGACGCCGGATAGAAGGTTGATGTAGGTTTCGATTCGAGTATTGATCCAGCTTATGGTATTGTTGCTATCGAGAAAAAAGTTTTCCTTGAGACGTCTTTCACTGGCGTTGGCGGTGATCAGCCAGGCGACGACAGTGGCGGTGAGCGAGGCCAGGAAGAAAAGGATAATTAAGACTTGAACTAGCGGGCGGCGGGGTGGGGTGTTGGGGACCATAAGTGGATTTTATACTAAAAAATGTTGTCAAAGGTATTATAAGCGGGTGTAGGGGTGACACGATTGGTCCAGGCGGTAGCGAAGTCGGAAGAGCCGGCGGAAAAGAGGTACTGACCAGCATCGGCGCCGGTGAGCTGTTCCCGTTGGAGATACCAGGCGCCGGTCTTGTTGACGAAGCCGAAGTAGGCGTAAGTGGCGGAGGAGGTATCGTCGAGCCGGCTGATTTTGTAGCCGGCGGTGGGGTGATGCAGGGCAGGATCGATCTTGTTGCCGGCGGTATCCTTGAGGGCGACGACGCCCGGGCCGGGGACGCTACCGAAGAAGGCGGCCTGGGCCTTTTTGGTGAAGAGGGCAAGCATGAAAAGCGAGAGACCGGCGGAGCCGATCAGTTTGAGGAAGACGCGCCGGTCGGCATCCATCACCCGGCCACGTTCGGGGACCGTGGCTTTTGCCAGGGAGCCTCTTATTTGTTCCTTGGTGATTGGGTAGGCGGGGAGTTTGCTTTCCTGTTTGGCGGGCTGACTGGTTGTCCCTCGAGCATACTCGGGATCTGCGCTGCGCTTCGAGGTGCGGCGGACGAGCTCTTTGAAGAAGAAAAAGACGAGCGGCAGGTAGATAAAGGCGGCCAGACTATCATTAATGGTCCGGGCGTTGGCGATACTGACCAAGGTGAAGAGAATTGTCACCCCGAGGCAGTAGGTGATGAAGAGGCTCTTTTTCATGGCTGGTTCCAAATGATGAGACTAAGTCGGAGCATGGCCAGACAAAAGGCGATGGTAAGGAGGAAGAGGCTGGTGAGGAAGAGCTTGTTGTCCTGGTCGAGAAAAGTCCTGACGGAGAAGTAATAAGTTGTAGTGGGAGGACTGGAAAAGTAGCCCGGATTGAGGAAGCTATGAAACCGGCGGTAGGCGAGCTTGATGATTTCCAGGGCGAAGTAGGCCGTGACGGGGAGAAAAAGGGTGAGGATGAGAAGATCGGAGTAGAAGGTCAGTCCGCGGACGGCGTTGGCGGTTAGAAATAAAGAGACTGCGGCCCCGTAGATGAAGAGGGCGGTGTCGAGGGAGTTGGTGGCCTTAATTGGATTCATAGACAAATTGGGACTGGATCCAGGCGAGGGCGTTATTTTCTAGTTTGATCTGGTACCAGCCACTTTGTTTGCCAACCAGGGGATAGGCGAGGCCTGTTTTTAGCTGGCCGACGATCTGGCTACCGGCTTTTGGCTGTTCATGGGCGTCAACTTTGTCCCAACCCTGATTTAGCTTCACCGAGGGGGCGGCGGGGGTTGGAGTGGCCGTGGGGCGGAGCTGGTTCTCGAGAGTCGCCAGGGCCTGGTCGAGGGACATCGACAGGTTGGCGTACTGGTCGGACCCGGTATCGGTATTGCCACTGGTGGAAAGACCGAGAATCTGGTCGCGGCCGACCTGTTCGGCGCGATACTTGACCAGTTCCTCGCGCAGAGTGGCGAGAGCCAGGCTGACTTCTTCGTTCTTGTTGGGCTGGTTCTTGATCTCGGCGACGGTTTGTTTGATCGAGTTAGTTTCGGCCGAGAGCTTTGAAAGGGAGCGATTGATGCCAAAGAGACCGCCAAGGAGCGAAAGGGCGAGAAAGGCGAGCAGGCTGAGGGTCAGTTTTTGTTGGTTCATGATTTACTTTTTGACGAAGCCTCCCTGCTGGTAGGAAAGGAGGAGGAGGACGGCGAAGGCGCCGATCCTCGTCAACTGGTTGATAAAGGAAAACTGGGTGGTGGTGGCGATGTCTGCGATGACGAGAACGAGGCCAATTATCAGTAGGGTACGAATGACTTTTGTGGTCAAGGAGGTGGTGGTTTCGGCCGGCTCAACGACGACGTGCGGGGCCTCCGCTTCGATTCGGGGCGAACCGGGCTCGGGAAGGGTGTTTTCTTTTTCGAGGGCAGCGAGTGTTTCTTCGCTGAGGGCACTGCCCAGGAAAAGTTCGAGCGAGCGGACCGGAATATGAAAACTGCCTTGACCCTGGCCGCGGGCGGCGGTGACGGTACCCTGGTTGAGGTACTTATACATAGTATTAGTCGAGACGCCGAGAATTTTGGCCGCTTGTTTGACGTTTAAGATTTTTTTCATAGCCTCAGAATTTACCAATTCTTACAACCCTAGAGTCAATGTAGCATCATTACTGGGGTAGCGCAATGACTCTCTTGGTGTCAAGTAGTGACGCGAGGGGAGGTTTCGAGGTAAAATATACGATGTTGCCCCGTGGTAATACACGGGACGTCGAGTACTCCGCCGGGATAGTTCAGTGGCAGAACGGGGCCTTGGTAAGGCTCAAACTCGAGTCCGATTCTCGATCCCGGCTCCAAATACGTTAAAATATAGGTTGATGCCGGGGTGGTAGAGCGATCAAATACACCACTCTGTAAAAGTGGCGCCGTAATGGCTACGCAGGTTTGAATCCTGCCCCCGGCACCCATGATACCGTTCCAAAACGGTCACGTTTCGGTTAAAAAAAGATTGGTAGATCAATATCTGGTTTTTTGGAGATCTGGAGGGGTGTTTTGCCGTTCAGGGATCTGAATTTACCCTCACAATCAGTCAGTCTCTTGGTTCTTCTTCTAAGGAAGTAGCCATTAAGCCAAGTATCGGCGTGAGACATGGATTCAAAGCCCTTGATGGTTTTGAGTCTGCCTTGAAGGTGAGAGTTGAAACACTCGATCAGGTTGGTGGTGATCGGTAATCCTTTGAAGTTTCTCCAACCGAGGAGAAGGTTAGAAGACTTAGACAAATCGGTCAAGATGGCCAGACAGACAGGATCATGTTTCCAGCGGTCAAACAAATACCCAGCTCTTCGGTTGTAGTCTTCCAGCGATCTCTTACAGGAGAGAAGGTCTTCGATTCCCCTGACGAATTCAAGGTGGGCCAGATCAGTCTTTGGATCAAAACAGTTTCTGACGTTTTGCTTGTAGTGGTTTTGACAAAGTTGGACCACGGCACCGGGAAAGATGTTTAGACAGGCATCTCTGGTGGCCTGGTTGTCATCACAGACCATGGCCTGGAGTGGGTAGTTAGCCAGCTTAAGGGAAGAGAAGAACTTAAGGAGAGTCAAATACCCTTCGTTGATACCAAGTCGGTAGGAAGGAATGTCATGACTCTGGTAATCAACGCCGTAGACGACCGGTAGTTTCCGGTCGTAGCCTTTGACTTTAATATACTTACCATCGACAAGAAGAATGCCGCAATATTTAGCAGCATAATCACGGGTGATGTCAGCGCAGTGGGGTAGTTTGGAGAGGACTTCGTTTACTCTTCGAAAGACAGTTCCTGCCCCCAGACCGGATTGATCGGCTAAAGAGCGAAAGGGGACCCCGTCCAGATGGAGGAGGGCCAGTTTACCGTCATCAACAGACGATCTACTTCTGTTGATTTGAAACCAATGACTACAAGACGAACAAGAATATTTAACCTTACCCCGACGAGAGCCTCTTTTCTGGGTGATTAACCAGCCGCAGGACGGACACTTGGGATTTTTTTCATACCTTAATCATATCTTCCTGATGGTTTACCCACATCTGACTAGTCAAAACAGATGTTTTCATTGGTACGGCCGTGATATCATTGGAAAAACGAGACCAAAATGGAACGGTCTCGGCACCCATAAGTGTTCGAATTCCCGTGGTAATACACGGGTCGATCTGGGATCGACACTTCGCTCGACCAGCTCGCTCAGGATGCCGCGTGCTCCGCCCACCCCCGGCACAAAAAGTTATGGATTGAGGTCGAGGGCGCGATTGATCAGGTAGCTGATTTCGACGGCCAGGTTATAGTCTTCTTGGAGCCTGGTTCGGGTATCATTGCTGAAAGATCGGCCGGTTTGCAGTTGGAAGAGATGGTCCGATTCAATAGTATCGATGGAACAGTCTGCGCCCAGAGTGATTTTGACATTCGGACCCAAGATGATCAGGGTTCCCAGCTCAAGTCTGTCGCCGGCAAAGATAGTGGTGTCGGCACCAACGATCAGGCAGTTGATGGAGCTATTTTCCTTGAGAGAAAGACTGCCGCCATCGGGAAGAACCATCTTACCCTCGATGTTTCCGCCAGATTCCAGGGTGATTTGTTTGGCGGTCAGGCCGCCGTGTTCGTCTTCACAATTGAAGTGGGAGCCGATCAGGAGATGATCTCTGGCGACGACGACTGAACAGGTGACGCCGAAGTAGAGGTGGACTCGGTTGCCGGCGATTTGGGCGACAGAAGACTCCATTCCAATTTCAACTTTATCGCCGATGGCACAGGGAGCCACGGTATTATTACCAAGGATGATATCACCGCCGCCGAAAGTGGGGATCATTTCGTCGGCTTTGACTGATGGGGGGTCGCCCTCTTTTTTGGGTGGGAGGGTGTAGTAGGGTTGGTCGGTGACATCAATTTTGTAGGCCGGCCGACCTTGGCCGCAGGCGCGACAGTGGGTTTGAGTCAGACCATCGTAGTTACTACCACAGGCGGCGCAATTTGAAGGAATGGCGGACTCGGGAGCGTCGTCGGGGAAGTTTCGGTAGGTACGACCCGGTTTTAGGGCGTATTTAAGTTCGGGGGGAAGGTCATCCTCCGGTCGGCGGATAACCGGTTTGGGATCTTGGGAACGAGCTTCTTTGAACCAATTGAACATACTAAGCCGGATTGTATGACGGGGTATTCAATCAGTCAATGGCGACGGGGAGGAGGGAGGCGGGAAGTTATTGATTCTTGTAGAGAATCTTTTTGGTGGCGGCGTCGATCTGGATGACGAAGGGTTTACTGCCGTCGGTGGGTTTGTAGCTAATCTGCCAGAGGTTGACACCGGCCTTGATGTACTGACCGCTGACGGGGGTGAAGTGGCAGCTAAAATTGGGCGGACAGGCGGCGGTGGCAATAGTCAGCGCTTCGGGGAGATCGAGGCCCAGTTGCCCGGCGGCGGCCAGCTGGTTAAGTGAGGGAATAGTATTGTCCGGAGTGACGTAGACCTGCTGATCGACCAGGGCGAGATCTTTGCCCACTTCGGAGAGGATGTAGAGATAACGTTTGTCGGTCTCGGTTTGGCGAAACCAGTATTTAGTGATGGCGGTAGCCGGGTTTTCGGCCGCCGAAACGGTGACCATCAGTAATTGGGCGGCCGGGTATTTGGCGGTGGCGGCAGCAATGACGCTGGTTATTGTGCCAAAGACGGAGCCATTTTGGGCAGTGGGGGTAGGAGTAAGGCTGGGAGTAGCGGAAATAGTGCCGATGGGAGAGAGCTCGGGGATGGGGGTTGCCGTCGGGGTAGGCGTGATTTGATTTTCCTTGATGCGTTGTTGAGCCAGAGTTTTCTCGATTTCGGCCAGCTGTTGGCCGAGAACGCTGTTTTGTTGGTAGAAGAAATAAGCGGCGGCAATGGCGGCCACGGAAATGAGAAGCAGGAGGATGG
>Ga0209541_10012881_pt1 | contig 12882 bp, 11 predicted proteins | sample RifCSPlowO2_01_FD_184027 | JGI IMG/M metagenome (GOLD analysis project Ga0209541, IMG submission 184027) | Groundwater microbial communities from Rifle, Colorado - Rifle CSP2_plank lowO2_0.1 (SPAdes) (version 2) | ecosystem: Environmental > Aquatic > Deep subsurface > Groundwater | place...
GATGTTTTTGCTGTGGCCACACTGTTATTGGTCTTGGAAAAAGAGCATGAGGTAAGCGTGGTACGTTCACGCGACCAAGCTGTTATTGCTGAAGCGGGTTACGTGGTGGATGTGGGCGGAGTTTATGATCCAGAAAAAAACCGTTTTGATCATCATCAAGCGGATGGGGCGGGTCAGCGCGAGAATACTCTCTCGTATGCTTCTTTTGGTTTGGTATGGAAAAAATATGGCGAACAGTTGTGTGGTAGTCAGGAGATAGCCGATTACATTGATCAGGTACTGGTACAGCCAATCGATGCTTTGGACAACGGGCTAGTTATTTCTAAAAAACTCTTTGCGGATATTAGAATGTATGATGTCGGCGATTTTTTTAACGCCTTTATACCTACCTGGAAGGAAAATCAGAATAATATCGACAATATTTTCATGGAAGTTTTGGCTTATGCCAAGATGATGTTGAAAAGAGAAATTGTCAGGCGAACCGACAAGTTAGAAGCTCGGGACATTGTGGCAAAAAAATACCAAGAAAGTCTCGACAAGCGATTAATTATTTTTGATGAGCCATATCCAGTATTGGAATTTTTGTCTAAATTTCCAGAGCCACTATATTTTGTGATGCCCAGAGCCGATGACACTTGGATGGTCAGGGCGATAAGAGATCGAGAGGACTCTTTTGTTAATAGAAAAGATTTACCAGAAACCTGGGCAGGGAAGAGTGGTGAGGAGTTAGAGAAGATTACTGGAGTAGCAGGAGCAATCTTTTGCCACAATGGTAGGTTTTTAGCAGCAGCCAAAACCAAAGAGGCGGTACTTAAACTAGCTGAAATTGCACTCAACTCATAAAATTCAACATATATGTTGGCAGTAGAAAAATTGTTACAAGACAAAGGCGTTGCCTATAAACTCATTCCGCTGACTCAACCAGCCTATACGGTGGCGGATACTTTGATTTACTCTAATGGTTTAGCTAAACCGGAGGAGGCTTGTAAAACTATAGTCATTCGGGCAAAAAAATCTAAACAGCTACGCGCGATTTTATTGTATGGCGATGATCGGTTGGATTCGGGTAAGGTGCGGCGTTGGTTGGGCGAGGATTTTAGTATCGCCAGTCCAGAAGAAGTTAAATCAGCTAGCGGAGTGGAGCCAGGGGCGGTCTGCCCACTACTGCTAACTGTTCCGCTGTTTGTTGATCAAAAAATGTTGCGGCTAGAGCGGGTTAATATCGGCTCGGGTAATCATTTGTTTGGTTTAGAGTTAAAATTGAAAGATCTATTGGATGCAGTTCAGCATGAAGAGGCAGACGTAACTAAGAGTATATAAAAATGAAGAAGCCCGCCGGATCGCCGGTGGGCCGTGGAGGAAATGGAGGCAAAGAAACTTGAAGGCGAGCTAGAAGGTGGTGGACAGTTCCTTCCAATTCTTGAGGGCGGGACCGCCCCAGCGTGGTCGGGCCACCAGCGTGTTGCCGACCATGGTGGCAACCGCTGGGATGATCGCTCCTGAACGCATCTTCGCGTGACAGCGATACTTCGGCGGCCGTGGCTTGGATAGCAACGATGTCATTACAACCATTGCGTTCGGGGCGATAGTTGTGTGGTCACCATCGCTGCTACTCACCGAAATCAGTGGTAGCTCGGATGTATAGGCGGGAGTCCGGATATCGAAAAAACCGCCGTTGCTATTATCGCCCGGTAACCGCTCTTCGATGGGCGTAGCCATCATTTTGGCCGCGTAGTAGAATGCGGCAAAGATCAACACGATCATAAAGATTTCGATCATGTCCATGTTTTCTCCTTGTTGATTGGTTCTCTAATGTTTAGAAAACTTCTTACAAAATTCAGGGTATATACATTATATCACTATCTATTGTGTATGTCAATACTACTTAATTTATAAAAATAGGCTCTGGATAAGGCCCCAATATGCTGTTAGACTATAAGTAAAGTAAAAACTATAAACTATGGCTAAGTTGGTCTTTGATATTGAAACGATTGGAGAAAACTATAATGAGTTAGATGAAACCACCCAGGAGATTTTAACGCGCTGGATCGAAAAGGGGTCTGGCAGTGAGGAGGAGTATAAAGTTAAACTGGAGGAGTTAAAAGATGGGATGGGGTTTTCGCCTTTGACCGGTGAAATCTGTGTAATTGGGATAATGGATGTAGAACAGAACAAGGGAGCGGTCTATTACCAAAATCCAGCTGAGCCAATCCAAGAAAGTGAAACAGAAGGAGTTAAGTTTAAGGCAATGAGCGAGGTGGAGATGTTAAACAAGTTTTGGGAGCTAGCGGGGCGCTATGATGAGTTCATTTCCTTCAATGGCCGAGCTTTTGATGTGCCGTTTATGATGGTGCGTTCGGCGGTGCATGGGATTCGTCCCAGCAAAGATTTGTTGTCTAACCGTTATCTAAGTTTACAAAAATTTGGTTCAAAGCACGTGGATCTATTTGATCAGCTAAGTTTCTATGGGGCGGTCTATCGACAAAAAGGCGGACTACATCTTTGGAGTCGAGCGTTTGGGATTGCTAGCCCGAAAGCCGAAGGCGTGAGTGGTGACCAGGTATCGGCCTTGTTTGAACAAAAAGAGTATTTAAAAATCGCCCAGTATAACGTGGGCGATTTGCGGGCAACGCGGGAGCTTTATCTGAAATGGGAGGAGTTTCTGAAGTTTTAGTAATGAAAAAGGCGGCCACGAGCCGCCCTGTCTACCTTAAAATGTCTGAGTTTCTTACACGGTTAGAGCGAGTTCTTCAGTTTGCTCCGTCTTTATCATGGCCTCTGCCTCAAAAAGACACTCGAAACCACCAACCACGACAAGAAATCTCTCAGCCGCATCGTCGTCATCTGCTACTAGCCTGACGATTTTCCTCACTGTGAACACATCCTTATCAGCGAGAACGTCCTCAGTGAGGAGGAGGAAAGAGTGGCAGCGGACTGCCTTATTGAGCTTGACTTGGTCGCCAGGCTTAAAAGTCGGGAGCCGGCGTCGCTCGTCCTCCAGTTTTTCTACTGAGACAAAGGCAAATTCGTTGGAGAGCCTTATTTCTATTGTTTGCTCCTGGTTTTCAAGGATCTCCCTCATCAATTGCCTCGGGAACCTTCTGACTACTAAAGTTTTTCTCATGGCGAGTTCTCCACCATATTTATAACCCCAAAATAATCTTTTGTCAATCTAATTATCCCCAACATAAACTGTTAGAATGTAGCTATGGATTCGGACAAATTTACCCAACTTTATAAACAACTCAATCCGGAGCAGAAAAAAGCGGTAGATACGATCGAGGGGCCGGTGATGGTAATTGCTGGTCCAGGCACGGGTAAGACCCAAATTTTAACCCTGCGCATAGCGAATATTCTGCTTAAAACTCAGGTTAATCCGGGGAACATTTTGGCTCTAACTTTTTCAGAGAGTGGGGCAGTTACCATGCGTCGGCGCTTGGCCGAGATTATTGGCCCGACGGCCTACCAGGTGCGTATTGCTACCTTCCACGGTTTTTGTAATGAGCTGATTCAAACTTATCCGGCGGAATTTACCCATACCATTGGTCAGTGTTCGGCTAGTGAAATCGAGCAGATTGAGTTAATGCAAGCTATCATTGATGAGTTACCGTTGGAGTTTTTAAAAACCTTCGGCGAACCATACTTCTATCTCTACGACATCCGTCGTTCCATTGGTTTTTTGAAAAAAGAAGGCATTAATCCGGAAGAGTTTGCGCATACCATACATCAGCAGGAACAAGTTTTTGCTAACATCGATGACCTTTATTACACCGGTGGGCGTTATGAAGGAAAAATGAAGGGCAAGTACGCTGATTTGAAAAAGCAGTTAGACAAAAACCGTGAGCTGGCAAAAATTTATGAAACTTATCAGGAGAGGTTGGCCGAGGCCAAGCGCTACGATTATGACGACATGATTTTGGAGGTAGCGCAAACCCTGGCGAGCAATAGCGAGTTGCTATTGCTGTTGCAGGAGCGTTTCCAGTATTTTTTGGTGGATGAGCATCAAGATACCAACAACGCGCAGAATCGGGTGTTGGAATTACTGAGCAATTTTTACGATCAGCCAAACCTGTTTGTGGTGGGCGACGAAAAACAAGCCGTCTTTCGTTTTCAGGGTGCCTCATTGGAAAATTTTCTTTACTTCAAAAAACTTTATCCCACCGCCCAGTTGATTACTCTGCGCCAGAATTATCGTTCGACGCAGTCAATCTTGAATTTGGCCCATGATTTAATTCAAAAAAATTCAAGGCGTCTGACAGATGAAATCAAGGAGCTAGGTCAAGAATTAAACGCACAATCTAAGTATCCAGAAAAGTTGGCTGAAGTTTATGAGTTTCAGCAATCAGAAACAGAAAATTTTTTTCTGGCGGAAAAGATCCATGAGTTAATTGATAGTGGAGTGCCGGCTAAGGAGATTGCCGTACTTTATCGTGATAATCAGGATGCTCTGGTTATTAGTGAAATGTTAGAGAAGTGCGGCTTACCGTTTCGGGTAGAGTCGGGCAACAACGCGCTACGCGATGCTGATGTCAGGGCCTTGCTTGACCTGCTGAAGTGGTTAGCGGATCCTACTAACGAAGAGAAACTTTTCAATATCTTACACCTGCCTTGGCTAAATCTGCCAGCGTTGGATATTTATAAGATAGTAACTCCTGGAGTGAGACGTAAAGTCAGTTTGTTAGAAATGTTGGGCAGTACCACCCGGCGTAAGGCGCTGGAGCTAGAAGCGGGAGATAAGATTGGCCAACTAGCCGACCAGTTACTGCGTTGGCAAAAACTAGCGGTTAATACCAATCTGGGTGAGATGTTTGAAACGGTTGCGCGTGAGTCTGGCTATCTTTCGTATATTCTAGCCAAACCAAACTCAGCTCTAGCGCTGGCTCGGCTCAACTCGGTTTTCCGCGAGGTCAAGAAACTGGTAGTAGTCCATCCCGAGGCCAAGTTGGTGGATTTTGTAAAATACCTCAACACTTTGGAAGAACATCGGGTGGCGGTAAAAGAGGGTAACGCCGGTTATATCCCTAACGCGGTGCGTCTGATGACGGCACATGGCGCCAAAGGTTTAGAGTTTGATTATGTTTTTTTAGTCAATGTTTATGATGGGCATTGGGGGAATCGACGGATTCCCCAACTGATTAAAGTCCTGGCCAAAACTAGTGCTAAATTAGAAGACCTACCAGAATTAAAGACTGATGATGAGCGACGCTTGTTTTATGTAGCAATCACTCGGGCGCGGAAGTTGGCTTTTGTTTCCTATGCTTTGCAGAGCGGTGATGGTCGCGAACAGTCATCCTCACAGTTTATTTTAGAAATTAAGTCAGAATTAAAACAGGTTGGCCCAGCAGAACAGTTTGAAAAAATGTTTGCTGGTAAGCGCGAAGTTTTATATCAGCCCCGCATCATTCCTGGCTGGTCAGTTTTTGAAAAAGACTTTCTGCGCGAGTTGTTTTTCAAGCGTGGCTTGTCAGCCACCGGTTTAAATAACTGGCTAAGTTGTCCATGGAAATACTTTTATTTGAATTTACTACGCGTGCCACGGGTAAAAAACAAATATCAGATTTATGGTACGGCTATCCATGCGGCCTTGAAAGAGTTTTTTGATGCCTCAAAAAATGGGCCGGTAGAAAAAGGATTTTTAGAAGAATATTTTGTGGCCGCGTTAGAGGGTGAACCACTTTTACCAAAAGATTATGCTGCCGTTTTGGCAAAAGGTAAGTTTGCTTTGAGTAAATATTTTGCTAATTATGAAGGCAGTTGGCGTACCAATACCCAAAACGAGTTTCGTATTAACTCAGTTTATCTGCCGTTGCGTAGCCAAGCGCTAGATGAACGGCCAATCAAGCTAACTGGTGTGCTAGATAAAATTGAGTATCTAGACGGAGGAGAAACTGTCAATGTGGTGGATTATAAAACTGGTAAAGCCAAAACTCGTAATGAGCTAGAAGGGAAAACTAAAAACGCGACCGGTGACTATCCACGCCAGCTAGCTTTCTATAAATTGTTGCTAGATAATTACCCAACCTTTACTGCTGAAATGATTTCGGGAGAGATTGATTTTGTTGAGCCGGATAGTAATGGTAAATTTCAGCGTGAGAAGTTTATTATCACCGCTACTGAGACCACTGCCTTGCAAGAGCAGATTTTTGATTTAGCTGAGCAGGTGCTGGAATTTAAATTTTGGGATAAGCGTTGTGACGACAAAGACTGCGAGTTTTGTGCGTTGAGAAATAAAGTGGGGTAAATAAATGAAACTTCGCTTGAGACACAATTTTTCCCAGCGAGAAAAATTGCTCACTCAAAACTGTGGATTTGGTTCGCAGTGATTTACTATTATACTGCTCACCAGCCATGCAATCACACAGTTTTGAGTGCTCCGTGAAGCATTCATTTATTTAACCGCTAGCCTATTCATGCAAAAGCTTCCTAAAAATGACAATAAGTATGTTTGGACGATGCATGCCATTGAAAAGATGCGCTATTATCGTTTGTCGGAAAGTCTGGTAAAGCGGGTGATACGTTTTCCAAAGCGCACGGAAAAGGCGATTGCACCAAAAACCATCGGTGCAATGCAACCCAAAGGAACGGTGAAAAATCCGCGCGAAGTTTGGGTAATGTATCGTCCCGCTACCGATGTTGTACCTGCCTTTGGCAAGCCGAGACAAATAACGGATTTCAACAAAAAGGCAATGTCGGCCTGCGCTACGCCAGAGGCTGCCTCCTACGCCGAAGTGGCTACGAAGGCCGAGTCGGCGAGGCGAGCACTGGGACGTCAAAAAGTCAAAATCATTTCCGCTTGGATTTACCCAGGGGTGACTAAGCCGGGCGATCCGATTCCGGTACCAGAGGACATGCTGGAGGACTAGTCTTTTTTTATTTTTTGTTTAGAATGGTTTTATGGTCACAGAGAGTAAACTAGCCAGAGAAAAACCCAGGATGGCCTGGCAATCTTTGCAATCCGCCGTGGCGGAGGGAAGGTTTAGCCCAACTGGTTCAATCCTAAAACAGTTTAAGCCAGATGGATTGAAAGCATCGGAAGTTGGTACTTTTTTTAGGTTGGTAGAGTGGGAATTAAGCGGAGCAGACAAAGTTGTTGATAGTTTGCGTGTGTCTAAGCAGAATCAATCTGATATCATCATAATGCAATGTGAAGATTCAGAAAGTTCGGAGAATCAATTTTGGGTTTTGGAGCTATCGCTGATGAAGTCTGCGCCGGAAACCGACGAAGACATTCCAGTGGGAGGAGGCTTAGCTCGGCTTAACAAAGACCGTCTGGGTAGAATAGATCCCATTACGCCGTTACTGGATTATCACGAATATTGCCAAGTCTTGAGTGATAATATTCAAGCCGAACGTCCTTTAGAAATAACCCTGGGTTTCTTGGGAGCTGACCGGGCTAGGCGGGTGATCACCCCGCTTACCATTAAGTGTTGGCGGCGTTATCAAAAAAACATTAATTAACTTCTTGAAACCACTAATTGCTTTTTTATTAGTCATTATTGCGGTTGGAGTTACCTGGTTCGTGCTTGCTAAAAAAAATAATAATATGTCAAACAACACCTTCAGTCTTAGTCCGTCGGTGACGCCAGTTAGTAATGAGTCACCTTTACCGAGCGCCAGTGCTTCGCCCGAACCAACGTTGGATACTAGCAAGTTTCCGGAGAAAGTTTTGGTTACCATGGAGACCAACCGGGGCAATATTCAGCTGGAGCTTTACCCTAAGGTAGCACCCCAAACAGTGATTAACTTTCTTAATTTAGCCGAGAAAAAGTTTTATGACGGTACCACCTTTCACCGCGTGATTGATGATTTTATGATCCAGGGTGGCGATCCACTTTCCAAAACTCTGCCGGCTGGTGATCCCAAGCTGGGTACGGGTGGCCCAGGTTATGCCTTCCCGGATGAAATTAACCCTAAAACTTTGGGCTTAAATGATGACCAGATTAAGGTCTTGGAGGCCAAGGGTTATCAGTATGACTTTACTTTGAAATCTTTACCGGTTGATCCCGGCTATATCGCTATGGCCAATGCTGGTCCCAATACCAATGGGTCACAATTCTTTATTGTAACCACTCAACCACAAACCCACCTTTACGGCCTGCATACGGTTTTTGGTAAAGTAATTAAAGGTATGGACGTGGTTTTAAAAATTAAACAGGGCGATACCGTTAAACAAATTATTTTACAAAAATAAAATTGTCCACTAAACCGAAACTGACCGCGGAGCACTTTTATAAGTTTTTTCAGTGCCCCCACTGGCTGTGGTATGACCTCTATGGTGAACCGGGTAAGAAAAATGAGCAACCACCGTTGTTGCAGATGATCTATCAAGATGGTCTACACCATGAAACCAAATTAAAACTTTTGGGTTCGCGCCAGTTTAAAGAAATCGACCCTAACCTGTTCAAAGATTTGGATGAGGCTTTTCTGGCTACCCTAGAGTTGATGAAAAAAGGGGAGAACGTTTACCACGGGGTGATGATGGATGAACACTGGGTGGGGATGCCGGATTTGCTGGAGGCAAGGTCGACCAAGGAGCTGGGCCGGGGAGTAAAATCTAACTTCGGTGAACACTATTATGTTGCCTATGATATTAAAAGCTCCGGTGAGTTAAAAGACGAAACCAAGTTTCAGTTAGTTTTTTATAGTTTAATTTTGGAGCGTCTACAGGGAATTCGTCCGCGTGAGGCTTATTTGATTAATGCCTACGGCGAGGAGACTGCCTTTGTGGTGGATGAGTTTTTGCAACAATTTGATTTGAATCTGGCCCAGATTGAGAAAATTCTGGATGGGCAAAAACCGCCACCATTTCTGAAAAGTGGTTGTAAACGTACGCCTTGGTATAACCTCTGTGTGGAAGAAGTCGAGGGTTGTCGTGATGTTTCGCTGGTTTATCGCTTGAGCCAATCCGATCAGCGTCAGCTTTATGATATTGGTATTCGCACGATTGATGATTTTGCTAGGTCTGACCTAGAGGTAGTACGTACTCAACTAGAAAGTTGGAACTTTGACAAACTGTTGCGTTTTTATAATCAAGCGCAGGCCTTGGTGAAAAACGAACCGGTGATTATGCAAAATAGTAATTTTGCCCAGGCCCCGACCGAGATTTATTTTGACATTGAAAGTGATCCAACGCATGGGCTGGTTTATTTATTGGGGGTTTTAGTAAAAAAAGCAGGGGAGGCCGAGTATCTACACTGGTTTTCTGACGGGGTGGACGGGGAGCGAGCAATCTGGGAAAAATTCACTACCTGGCTGGCAGAGCAACCAAAAGATGTGGTGATTTACCACTATGCTAGTTATGAACGACAAATGTTTGATCGTTTGGCCCAAAAGTATGGCGTTAAGTTTGAAATCGCGGATAAGTTTCGTAGTCGAACGGTTGATTTGTTGCGCTCAGTAACTGATGCGGTAATTTTGCCAATTTATTTTTATAGCCTGAAAGACGTGGCGTGTTATGTGGGTTACACTTGGGAAGCAGAAGATGCGGGCGGAGCGGAGTCCGTGCTGTGGTATGACGAGTGGTTAACTACTGGCGATAATAAATTGAAAGAAAAGATCATTCGTTATAACGAAGATGATGTCCGCGCCACCCTGGCAGTCAAGGAGTGGCTAGCCAAACAGAAGCCGAAAACTACGCGCGAAGAGATGCGTTTGCCAGAGTAATATGAGACTTTCTTGGCCAAAACTAACCAGTAACCTTATCTCGATCCTGTTGCTAGCTGGCTTCGGGTATTTTTATCGCGCTGAACTGGCTCGCTTCTATTCAATTATCTTAAACCGTCTAGCACCTTGTCAACGACCGATCACCTATTCAATCGATAGGCTGGATTCCCAGTTTGGCATTAGTAAGGAAAAATTACTGATCGATATTGCCCAAGCCGAGAAAATCTGGGAAGAGTCCATTGCTCGGCCACTGTTTGTCTATTCGCCAAATGGAGAGTTAAAAATTAGTCTGGTCTATGACTATCGACAAAAAGCGACGGTTGAATTGCAAAAACTCGGTATCGTTATCAACGATGATCGGTCAACCTATGATGTGGTAAAGGCTAAGTATGATTCGTTATTGACCGTCTACAACAGAGAGCAGGCTCATATCAACGAGCAAGTTGCAGAATATAACGCCCAAAAAGCGGCTTTGGAGAAAGAGGTTAACTATTGGAATAGTCGCGGTGGAGCACCGCGCTCGACCTATGATTCATTGCAAAAACGTCAGACAGAATTAAATAACCAGTATATCGCTCTCGCTCAGGCCGAGGAGCAGTTAAAACAATCAGCTGAGATCATAAACTCAACCGCACTAGTGTTAAATAAATTGATTTCGGAACTCAATTTGCAGGTGGCACAATACAATACGGTGGGGGCTTCGACTGGCAAAGAGTTTAATCAGGGCGAGTATGTCAGTGGAGTTAACGGCACCAGTATTAATATTTTTCAGTTTAACAACGAAAATAAATTAGTACGAGTATTGGCACATGAATTAGGACACGCCTTGGGTCTGGAGCATCTGGATAACCCCAGGGCGATCATGTACTACCTCAACGAGGGTACTAATGAAAAACTGACCACCGATGATTTGACCGCGCTCAAACAAAAATGCCGGCTCTAAATCTGCTCTGGATTTTTTTAACCGATATTGTAAGATACGGCTACGGATAAGTATTATGCGTTACGGAACTAAGACTTTAATTATTGGGTTGGTAGCCGTTTTACTCGGCTTTTTTGTTTACCCTACCGCTTACAACCGGGTGGCCGATTTAGTTAAGTTACCCCACTTCTTTAACGTTCCACCCTTTCGCTTGGGGTTAGACCTCTTGGGTGGTACCCACCTGGTTTACCAAGCCGATTTGACTAATATCGCCGCGGGTCAAAGCACTGGCGATGCCATGAATGGCGTGCGCGACGTGATTGAGCGACGAGTAAACTTCTTTGGCGTAGCCGAACCACTGGTTCAAGTGGAGGGTACCGACCGTCTAGTGGTAGAACTGGCTGGGGTTAAAGATGTTGGCCAGGCAATCCAATTAATCGGCGAAACCCCATTTTTGCAATTTAAAACCGAGCGCCCAGTGGCGGAAAGTCAGGCAATTTTGGAGGCACAGAAAAAGAACCAGCGTTTAACAGAAGATCCATATTTTGTTGACTCAGCCCTAACGGGAAAGTATCTCACTCGGGCCCAGGTGACCTTTGCCAGTGGTGCGGCGGCGATTGGTGGCGCCCAAGTTTCTTTGGAGCTCAACAGCGATGGAGCAGAGATTTTCAAAACCCTTACCGAACAAAATTTAAACAAACGTATTGCTATTTATCTCGATGGCTCTCCCATCAGCGCGCCCACTGTCCAGTCCGTAATTCCCGATGGTAAGGCGGTAATTACTGGTAATTTTACCTTGCAGGAGGCAAAAGACTTAGCCACCCGCTTAAATGCTGGTGCCTTGCCAGTACCAATCAGTCTAATCTCACAGGAAACCATCGGTGCTTCATTGGGGCAACAATCTTTATTTAATTCTCTGCGTGCCGGACTTTATGGCCTACTTTTGGTGGCCCTTTTCATGATCTTTTTCTACCGTTTGCCCGGCTTGATGTCAGTATTGGCTTTGTTGGTTTATACCGCGATAGTTTTGGCGGCTTACAAATTGATTCCGGTTACACTGACTTTGGCTGGTATTGCTGGGTTCATTCTGTCGCTGGGTATGGCGGTGGATGCTAATGTTTTGATCTTTGCGCGTATTCGTGAGGAGTTGCACCAAGGTAAATCACTGGTGGTAGCTTTCCGCGAAGGTTTTCATCGCGCCTGGCTACCAATTCGTGATAGTCACGTCACGACACTGTTAGGCGCGCTGGTACTCTATTTATTCACCACCTCGATTGTTAAAGGTTTTGCCTTAACACTGGGGGTCGGAGTATTAGTTAGCTTGTTTACCGCTACCGTGGTAACCAAATCATTCCTGGGTTTATTTGTTGGTCCACAGGCCGAGAAACACCACTGGTGGTTTAAAGCTTTACTATAATTTATGCCTAAATTTTATACCTTCATGTTTTTCTTCTCTCTAGCGCTAGTAATAGCGGCGGTGGTGGTTACGGGAATGTGGGGCCTGCGCCTGGGCACTGACTTTAAAGGTGGCACCATTTGGGAGGTGCAATTTACTAACACACGCCCGGATGCAGTGGCCATCAAAACTGAATTAGCGCAGACTAGTAAACTGGAAGATGCTAATGTTAGCCCAGTGGGTGATAATGGGGCCATTATCCGCTTTAAAGAGATAAACGAAACTCAACACCAAGCTTTGCTAGTCGATTTTCAGAAGAAGTTTGGTACGGTCAAAGAACAGCGCTTTAGTTCAATTGGCTCGGTGGTTGGCAGTGAGCTCAAAACCAAGAGCATACAAGCGATCGTGATTGTTTTACTGTTGATTACGGCTTATATTGCCATCGTCTTTCGTAAGTTGTCGCGTAGTCTGTCTTCCTGGTCTATGGGGGTTTCGGCAATTATTGCTTTATTGCACGACCTAATTATCCCGATTGGGATTTTTGCTCTGCTCGGTCATTTCTATAATATTGAAATTTCCGCCGTGTTCGTGGCGGCCGCGTTAACGATTTTGGGCTTCTCGGTTTCTGACACGGTAGTAATCTTTGATCGGGTGCGCGAAAATTTACTACGTTTTGGCTCGAAAGATGGTCTGGGTGCGGTGGTACATCGTAGTGTGATGGAAACACTAATGCGCTCACTAAACACTACCTTGACTGTTTTGTTGACGTTAGCGGCAATCTATATCTGGGGCGGAGAGAGCATTCGTTACTTCTCGTTAGCTTTGATCTTGGGATTCTTTCTTGGTTCCTACTCCTCAATCTTTGTGGCTTCGCCACTGCTAGTCTGGTGGAATCGTCGGC
>Ga0209541_10012882_pt1 | contig 12881 bp, 17 predicted proteins | sample RifCSPlowO2_01_FD_184027 | JGI IMG/M metagenome (GOLD analysis project Ga0209541, IMG submission 184027) | Groundwater microbial communities from Rifle, Colorado - Rifle CSP2_plank lowO2_0.1 (SPAdes) (version 2) | ecosystem: Environmental > Aquatic > Deep subsurface > Groundwater | place...
TAATTGTAAATATAATCGCAACCATTGAAGGAAGCGGAAGTGAATATTTCAGGGCGGCTCTGGCAACATATAAAAACGTCTTTCCGCAAGTCTATGCGTTCCCCGTGCAGCTGCCCGACAACGGATATGCCGTCCAAAACATAGTGCTTGTCGCCATAAAATCGCCCGTACCCCACGCGCTTACTTCGTCCGACCCCGAAATACAATCTTATCTTTCGCACCTTTGGACAAAAGATATTCCGCAGGACGCAGGTATTTTCACGGACAATTTCGCTCCGGTGGAGAGATACGCCGAGGAGATGCTCTAGCTACCGCTTCATTGGCGAAATTCACGCTATTTCGCGGTTCTTAATATCGTCAACGACTCCCCCTCCGACATTTTCCAAACGCTGGAACGCAAGGAACACGAGGCTCATTCCAATGTAAAATATAAAATGACTCAAATATACAATCTGATAATCCGGCATGCCCAAAAACTCTTTAATAATGTCATATAAAGAATAAGAAAGGGCTGAAAGCGCCACGAAAACGACCATGCACGCCAAAAGTTTAAAAAATCCCGTAAGCTGGGGCAGAGAATGCTTAAGAAGATTTATCCGCCTCCACAAGAGAAACGCCGCCGCGAGCACGGCCAGCGAATAAAGATACGGCGCGGCGTTTTCCGGCTCAAGGGAAACCAATACATTGTCAAAAAATAGGAGCGTAGAAAAAACCGCAATGCCGGCGATGACAATATTTGAAAGCAAAAACGGAAAGCGCGCACGCTTGTGCCCGAAATACGCGCGGAGGAATATCTCGCTTCCGGATATCATTATCAAAATGCTCATTAGGCAAAAATTAATAGTAACGGCAAAAACATGATCTTCATACCTTCCGGCAAACCTATACATAAAAAATTCAAAGGCGTGGGACGCGCTGAACACGGCAAACGCAACGAGGCAGGCGTTTAAAAATTTCTTAAATATCGGGTCGGCAAAATAATATTGCCTGAAAAGGGACATGGCCACGCCGATAATAAAAAGAATTGCGATGCTGTGGACAAGACCGCTCTCAAAAAAAAGCTTCCCTTCGCCGGTCAGCTCCGCCGCGGCGATTATCGCGATATTTATGAACAATAAAATATAAGCGGTGGTTTTTTCTTTGTTCTCCATATGCTTTATCCCGCCAATTTTTTCCTGAATACCCTTTTACTTTAAATGCTTCTTTAGCTGATGCCATGAGCGCTTTGCGCCTGCAACAAGCATTTTTTCCTCCTTCAAAGACAATTTTTTGGCTTTGGCATATTTCTTCGCTCCTTCGCGCACAAGCAGATTAAATTCCGCCTCACCCATCCGTTTCAGGCTCTTGACCCGCGGAGCGAGATATCTGTAAAAATCTCCCGAAAGTTTTTTGATATTTTTTCCGGCTTTCTTTTCTATTTTCTTTCCCTGCTCCGAAGCAAGGAGCATCCCTGCGGCCACTCCCAAAACCGCGCCTATCAGCGCGCCTTCTATAAGTTTTCCTCTGTTTTTTGCCATATTATTTTTTTATTTATTATTTATAATTTATTTTTTAAAATGACTTCTCCGACCTTTTTTCAAAAAATACGAAAGTATAGACAGGTCCGAAAGCCTGTCTAAAATATCATTTATCCGCTCGCCAGCTTCGCCCGAGGCTTTGTGGAGATTGTGCGAAAGCCCTTCCAACTCGCGGGTTATGTGTATCAGATGGTATGCGACAACCCCGCAAAATACCCCTACGGCAATTATTGCCGTAGACACCGTAATATAAAAAACCGTCTGCGCAAGAATAAGGGCTGTTATCATGCTTTTATTCTATAATTTTTTTTGGCCAATGTATACCAGCTTACGGACGGGCAATGGCGCGGATAAAGTTTTTATGCATTTCAGCAATTTTGTCTTTCCCTAATTTTTCGAACGCGAGATACGCTTCCTCCGACCGCGCCCGGAAAACATTATCTTCCTCCAAAACTTCCGGATGCACCTGAAACGCGCGCTCGTTCCAGCCGAGCAAATGGAGGCCGGAGAGTCTGCGGACGCGGGAGAGCGCAACATATCCCTGCCCATATTCAAAAACATCATGAAGGTCCATTGCCGCTTCGTCCAAACTCATGCCCTGGCTTTTATGCACCGTAATCGCCCAGGCAAGGCGCAAAGGCACCTGCATTACCCACGCAAGAACCTTTCCCCCCTCCTCCATCGCCCAAGACTCCGCGCCAACCTCAATCCTTCTGCCGTTCCTTGTAATTACAATCGGTATATTCGCACTGCTAAAACCCTCCACTCTGCCCAAAGTACCGTTCACAAACCCTTCTTTCGGATTATTTTTTGTAAACATTACCGCCGTGCCGGCTTTTAAGCGCAATGTCTCGGGAGAAAGGCATCCTCGCTTTAGCGCCATAACCATCGGTTGTGGCCCGCGGGAATTCATTTTAAAAATTTGTTCCTTTCCGGGAAGTTTCCTCAATATTTCTTCGTTGACACGGTCAACATCGGCATTATGCGAAAATAATTTCGGTGCGTCCTTTGGAACTTGGTGCGCCACAATCTTCCTTTTTTCAATATGCCGTAAATGGTCTTCATTAAAAATATTTTTACGTATTGCGGAGAGAACGCCTAGAAAATCTTTGTCGTCCTGCCGGTATTGCTCGGTCAGATAGCAAATAAACGGATTTATCTTCTTCCAAATCGCGGAAGAATAAGCAAACCTCGGAGGCTCTTCGTCATAAGTAATAATTTCCTGTCTGTCATCTTCAATATTTTTCCGCACCACAGGAGGCAACTGAAAAAAATCTCCAACTAAAACGGCCTGAATGCCGCCGAAAGGTTCATTGCTCTGCTTTATCTCCCGGCAAACCGCATCAACCATCGAAAATGTTTCCGGCAAAAGCATGGATATTTCATCTATAATCAGTACTTTCGCGCGCCCAACCCGCTTTACAATATGCTTCGTTGAGGCAATCCTGTCTAAATCATATTTATCCAGTTTATTTTTTATTCCTATCCCGCTCCAGGAATGTATAGTCATTCCGCGGATGTGGGTCGCGGCAATCCCGGTGGACGCGGTTATCGCGGGCTCAATTCCCTGTCCGCGCAAATAAGACACATATTCATTTATAGTATGCGTCTTCCCCGACCCCGGCTCGCCCGTCAAAAAAACATTCGCGCCCGTCTTTAATATTAATAGAGCTTCAGCCTGAGTCATGTCTATTCCAATGTTCTTAAGAATTTCAGAATAAACTTGCCGATGTGAGTCAGGGCGTGGCGAACTGAACTCCCCTCGTTTCTCTTCATTACCAGCCCAGCCGCCGCAAGCCGGCGAATATGTTCTGACCCTGTTTTAAAATTTATCTTCAATGCGTCTGAAATTTCCAATACCGACAATTCCGGAGACCTGTCGAGCAACGCCATTATCTCAATGCGCCTATGGTTGGCAAATCCTTTAACGATTCTTTCCAATTGTCTGGTTTTTTGCATAAAGCACTCTACCACACTCCCCCGCCGGCATTCAAGCTTGGCACATATCCCATAACTGATTATCTATTCCAATGTTCTTAAGAATTTGAGAATATAAACAAATATTTATTAATTATCTGTGAAATCTAATTTATCACCGAGACCCACAACTGAAGGACTGTGGCATATGCGCCCCACAACAAATACGGCAAGAGCAGGAAAAAAATTGTTTTTGAATATTTCCATATGGCCCATTCAAAATACGCCAATGTTCCGAGAACTACTAAAATAACAACGCTCGCCGGCCAAAAAGCGGAGAGTCCAAGCTGAACCGGCGTAAAAAGCAGGTTGGCCGCGAGGTTAGCGATTAATACCCCGAAGTATCTCCATGGCACCCTGCCCTTGTAAGCAAGTACGAACGTATAAATAATTGCCGCCGCAAAAAGCGGATAAATAATGCTCCAGGCGACGCCAAAGACCCACGGAGGCGGGGCAAAACCCGGCTTTGCAATTGAGCTATAAAATTCCGGATAAGTTCTCATGCCCCAATTTTAACATAAAAAAATGGCTCGCCATGCGAGCCGCTATTTTTTTGTGTTTTTGAGTAATTTCCGGAAATTTTCTGTTTCAATGAAATCTTCAGCGTCTATTCGAAACCCGCCATTGTAGGCCATATGCATTGGAGGTTTGTTGGAGCGGATGCCGTTTTCGATTTGTTGCCTGAACTTTGCTTTCTCGCGTTTGAACCTACGGCTCTCGGCCGCCTCGGACATCGGCCTGTGTAAAAAGTTTATCAGCCCGGCAATCGCCAGAACAAAAATTGTGAATTCAAATTCCGTAAACATATTAATTGTCTTGCCCTTTCATAAGACCCGGCATCGAACTCTAAACCAATACTATCTCCCCAATGCCAAAAACGCAACGGCTCTTTATCTTCTCCTTTTGGGTCCGGATTTCCTGCCTATTTATCTGGCTAACTAATTATCTGTTCCAATGTTCTTAAGAATTTGAGAATAGATTTGGCGAGGAAAAGTTATAGACAAGCGTTTGCATTTATCTCGGCCTCCAACTTTTCTAATATACAAACCATAGTTTCCGTATCACGTTTGCAGTATTTCAGCATATCGTCAGCGAGCTTCACTTTTTCAGTAGCCGAAACCGTATCTCCAGTGAGAATTGGCCATGATGCGGACGCCGTGGCCCCTTCTTGAATTGCCAAATTATCGTAAGACAACTCCGGGCACATTACAGGCACGACTGCTTTTAAAGAATGACTTCCTTCAAAATCATTTCTCACATATAGTTGGTTTTTGATTTTAAAAATGGGCATCAAATCAAATACCCGGTCGTTTACGCCATTTAGAAACTCCGCATAAGACGGTTCCGCGATGCCCATCTCATTGTTACGGGCCTTTTCAAACGACATATTCCAAGTGATTACACTGCCCGTTGGACCCAAATCCTTTTTAAGCTGTGCAAGCAGCGCCGGGACCGGGTTCTCAGATTTACGGGCCAAAAATTCAGTATAGGTAGTTTCGGCATCGGGTGTTTTTTTTAATCCCAACGAATATTGAAACGGAATATTTTGATATGGCCTAGTTCCGTCATATAGCGGAATTGCGGGCCCGTAAGTTTCATAATCCAAAAAATAAAGCGGGTACTCCAAGGCATCCAATTGTTTTTTTATACCTTTAGCATCGGTTGTTTCCTCAATAATAGTTTTAACCGGCTTCTTCCCAACAGACTCGTTATAAATTTCAAGCCACGCGCAAGATTTGGGGTTGGGGCACGTTGCCAAAAACTTTGTGTCGGGAGCTGTTTTCCTATTGGCAACAACAAGCGCCAGCTCTACAAGTTTTTTCACTTCGTCCATTTTCTCATCAACTATTTCCGAAATATCTTCCACGGCAAAAAGTTTTTTAAGTTCTACCTCGCCTTGGCGGACATATTTATTATTAATATAAATCAAATTCGTCCTAGCCAATTTTATACCGGCGTTTTCAAAACATATTTTCTGAAATGCGACGTCAAACGGATAATGACCCTTAACCGACGTTGCGGACTTTACTTCATTAAGTGACCAAACGCCATTTTCCATTTCCAATATATCCGCCCTGCAAGTAAGCTCGCCCGCAACAACTGTCGGCTGGTAAAGCAGCTTTGCCCCGTCTGCGATTAGCTTTTGCGTATTTTTCCATCCTTCGCTATTGAAACCTTTTACCTCCTGACCTCCTTCAAATAACTTGCGTGCAAAATCGTCCACAACATTACCCATTGCAAAGCGAAGCTTCAAATCGGGCGAGTCAAGCGGCAACAAATCCGGCCGGTGCACCGCCATCCACAAATAGACAGGGCACTCCAGATATTTCATAAAATTAGATTTTGTGAGCATATTATTTTTTGTTTCCGCTTAGTTCATATCTGCTTAATTTTCATCACTAAAAATATCAACATATTTATTGTAAATATAAGATTGACCATATTTTTTGTCCTTGTCTTTTGGAGATAGAATGCCCATCTCAATAAACCGATCAATGACAGCTTGGGCTCCGGCTCGAGTAAAGCCAGTCCATTTTTGAACAAAAGGCGGGTTAACGATTGGTTGAGCGTATAATTTCGGCAATACTAAAGCTGCGCTTTCTGAAGCGCGTTTACCAAGTTTCTGAATTTTAAGCATATCCTTTTCTCGCAGTATTGTAATCTTCTCTACAGTAATAATTGCCTCATTAGCAATCTCAATGACGCCTTCAAGAAAGAAATTAATCCAGTCTTCAATTTTCCCTTCCTCGCTATGATAATCTGCTAACCTCTCATAATAAATCTTTTGATGCTTCTTAAAGAAAGAAGACAAGAAAAGCACGGGCTTCTCTAAAAGCCCTGCTTTCCAAAGAAAAAAAGTAATTAACATTCGCCCCGTACGGCCATTGCCGTCGGTAAATGGATGGATGGTTTCAAATTGCGCGTGAATCAAGCCTGCCTTAATAATATCCAGCGCTAAATCTTCTGAATGAATAAATTTCTCAAGATCACTAAGCGCGCGATGCATATCTTCTACCGGCGGCGGGACAAATCGTGCATTCGACGGCTTGGTCCCGCCAATCCAATTTTGACTGCGTCGAAATTCTCCAGGATATGCATGATGAGTCGTTCGGGCATGATGCATAAGTTGCTTGTGCAATTCACAAATAAAACGAAGCGTGATAGGAAAATTATCATCAGTAACTCGTTTCATACCATAGTTGAGCGCTTTAATGTAATGCAAAATATCATCTACATCTTCCGGGATATTGGTGCCTGTCTGTACTTCTGCTTCAATCGCATCTACCATCGTCGCCATCGTTCCCTCAATCTGGCTTGAAGATGCCGCGTCCTTTCGCAAGTACATTAGTAAAAAGAAATCGGCATCAGGAAGAAGTTTGGTAATTCCATCAAGCTTTCCGAGTAATCGTGTTGCTTCGTTACTTTTTTTTATAATTTTAGCGTCAAATTCAAATCCGCCCTTTATAGGGAAGTGGTTGGGAATAAAGGCTTTGAAGCCCTCTTTTTGTTCTTTATTTAGGCCTATTTGAAGGGGTTTCATAGTTTGTTTATATCTTTTTTACAATGTATACAAAGTGTAGCAGTTTGTATAAATCTAGTCAAGCAATGCATACAAACACTGTGAATATCTACGCCTCCCCACTAAATGCCTTCTGTAACACCGGCTTTTTGAGCATAGTGAGATTTTAAAAACGGCTCACCTATGTGAGCCGTTTTTTATGTCTATTTTAAAGTGTTTTTCGCCTGCACTGAGCCATGTTGAAGTGTAGTGTATTCCTCCGTATTCGCCTATTCGCGCGAATTAGAGATGAGAGAACGTTAGAGAAATTGGACAATTGTTTTTGATGCCGCAGGCTGAGCCGTAGAGATTGAATACCACATTTGAAGGCTTCTCTGCTCACGTTCCACGATATCCGCCGAGAATAAAATAGACAAATGCTTCGAAGTGGCCTTGAAAGATAAATTGATCTCCTCCGCAATATCCCCTACCGGCGCCTCTTCAACTTTCTTTAAAAACTCTAAAATCGCGAGGCGCCGTTTATTGGCCAGTGCCTTTAATGTTCTTTCCAGCGGCTTTAAGTCTTTTGAATTTCTCATGCACGCATATTAGCATACCCACCATTATCTATTCAACCATTCGCTCGAATTAGAGATGATAGGGGTAGTTATTTTATATGCCGCCTATCAATACGAGTACAATAAAATTCAGCAGGCCGAGCCCGAGTGAAAATAATATTGCTCCGCCGAGATCATATCCCAAGGCTCTCATAATGACCAACAAGCCGATTATTCCGGAAACCGCGGAACCCAAAAAACCAAATAGCGAACCGACAAGGTTGACCGTGACGAGAAATCCCGACAAAATAAGCACGTTTATATAATTTTTCTTATTTAAGAAAAGATTGCTGTTCACTAAATAGAGCAAAATAAAAACCGTAATTGACTGAAGCACGATAGCCATAAGTATTCCCATGTCTCAAATATATCAGATTTAGCGCCGTCATACTATTCTACCATTCGCGCGAATTAGAGAAGATAGACAAGAAAAGATAGGTAATGGATTTTGCCAAGTATTCTTCTATTCGCTTATTCGAACGAATTAGAGATGATAGGGGTTAGAGTTCCCTCTTTTTGTTTTTCCGCCCTATTTTCTTCTCCGCCAAATACGTGAACGACAACACCCCCACCGCTGTCCTTACGGCTTCCTTTTCCTCTTCGCTCAAATTCTTCTCTTTGAGCATCGCGAGCAAAATGTCTAAAGCTTCTTTATGGGTCATGGGTTATAAAATCTATCTAATTCTTTTTCCGAGGCGCACTCGAAAATCCAAGTTTCGCAACGCTTTTCAAGAAATTGCCGCAATTTTCTCAATGATTGAAAGACTTTATAATTAATTCCTTTGTGGTTAAAAACGTAAAACTTTTTTTGTCCGATACGTTCGTGTTCAATCGTAATATTTGGCCGAATATATGTGGTTCTGTAGATCATTTCTGAAAAATATTTTTATTATGGTATTCAAGAAATTGGGATGTTGGAACGAATCTTTCTGGGATTATTATATTTTTGCCGTCAAAGCTAGAAATCCATTTTTCGATAGGCACGTTTGGCTTTTTAAGTAATTTAGGTGATATTTTTATCTTAAAATCTGTCGTAATTGTCATCAATCCTATATCGAACGCTTTATCGTGTAAAGCATTCAAACATAGTCCGTTTCTAGGATTCAGTCTATCTTTACCCGCAACGGTCCAAGGAATTATATGACTTGCTATAAGGAGCTCTGGAATATCAATCTCAGTAATGCAGCACGAAAAATTATGGGCTGATAGCACTGTTTGCCGGAAAAAACTTTGATTTATTCTAGTCTTTACCACTCTTTCCTTTTCCATGCCCTCTGGTATAAAAAATCATCCTCGACGAGCAACTCGCTTTTTAAAATATCCTTTTCCTCAAAACTCATTAAAACCTTTTCGCTTTCAAACGCTAAATCCTCCCAATTATTATTAAATTCATTCCAAATTTCTTCATCCAGCTTGCTTGCATTAACCAATCCGACAATTCCTCTTTTTTTCAGCTCTGGGTCAAAGCTTCCGAAGTTGCCTATTTTCATTTTTACCGAATTTGCGCTCCGTCCGATTATTTTGGCAATTTTTAATATATCAGGGTGGTTTGAAGTAACCCTATTGAAAGGAATTTTGCAGTATAAGTTGAATGTAATTATTGTTTGTTCTCGCGTCCATTTTTGGTCTTCTTTTTTCATAATAAAATTTTAGCTCGTTTTAGATATTAAACAAGCATTCGCTTGATTTTTACAATAATTTTTTCTGGATTTTTCTTTATTTCGTGCTCCCAAATTCGAATGACTTTCCAGCCGCGCCTGCGGAGTTTTGCACGGTTTCGAAGGTCACGGCGGGAATTGTTTTCAATTTTTGGCAGCCAATATTTTTTATTGCTTTTAGGGAGAATACAATGTTGCTTACATCCATGCCAAAAACAGCCATCTACAAACACGGCTAGTTTTCTCTTTGGAAAAATAAAATCTGGGGAGCCCAGCACGCCCCTCACGTGTCTTCGCCAACCTGCAATTTTATTTTTCTTAAAACATTTTATGAATTCAATTTCTGTAGTTTTGTTGTCCGTGCTTCGGATAGCGGTCATGTTTCTGCTGCGCTGTTCCTTTGAAACTTTATCCATCGTTATTCATCGTCTTGGCCTTGCAGCGCCTCCGTTTCAGCTTTTCCATTTTCTCCATTTTCAACTTCGAAACCTTCATAAGACCCGATGCGAGAAAAATCTATATCGTAATGTCCGCCGTCAATTTTATAGATTACTACTGTATCCAAGCCGATCTCCTCAAGCTTCTCATAAGTAAGCAATTCACGGTCTTTAAGATTTAGAATATCCCTTAAAAGCCATTTGCCGAGAGCAGAATTAGGATTACTCATTAATGCTTTTGAATTATCCTGACAAACCTTAGCGCTCATCATATTGCGGTCGGGTAAAGTAAGTTCAAAAACTTTATCGCGCTTAGGAAAGAATGTCGGAAATTTCCTATGTATCCAAGCCGGAATAGGAATATAAATTTCATTTGGATCGCGTGGGCGCCCAGACGCATTCCATTGATTAAGACCGCTCTTTTCAGGCACTTGTTTAATGCCTTTTTTCTTAGAATAAAGGGGTAAAAAAACATGCGGTTGCACTTTAATTGGAGCAAATATCAGCCCCGATGAAATCAATTTTTCAAGCTCATCAAAAGGATCAGATAGAATCCGCACAGGGATTTCCATAATTACTTTTCTAGGCGTAATGAATCTTTTAAATAGGGTGCTCTTTGATACACTAAAATTATATTCGGCCAATGAATCCCTAAATTGAATTGAGCTTCCTCTTGCCGCCACTTTTAAGCCTTTAATCTTTTTTATTTGTATTAAGTCGGCTGGCGTCTCATAAACAAGTATTTTCCCTGCCTTGCGCGTTAAACAATGGTAAATTAATTCATCTAATTTGTATATTCTTTTTGTTGCATCGATGCGTTCATTCCTTAGCTTTGCAATTTTTCTAATTTTCTTTTCTGGCGACAGGGCGCTAAACATATTGTGTTCGCTATTAAATTCTGCGATCTTTTGCATTGTCTGACCATTTTTTTCAAGGAAAGTTTTTATTCCTATACCGATGTTATCTTTGGACGCATCAGCTGATGCGTCTGAACGCGAAAGATTTTTTGCATCGAAAGCTTTGCAAAATAAATTTTCTGTTGCGCGTGAAGCAAGATAGGGCTCAGGCGAATCTGAAAATAAGCCCGAAATAGAACCCAGAGCTTTAAGCAAGCGTTCGTAATAGCTGATCCTTTTTTGAGTCTGTTTTTCTATAAACATTTTCTTTAGATTCTAGTGCTTTCACAATCTGGCTGGCTACTCTCCCGATTACGGACACAGTAACGGAATTACCAAATTGTTTATATAATTTAGTGTCCGGCAGACCTTTCGGCAGTTTAAAACTATCTGGGAATCCTTGCAACCTAGCGCATTCACGAGGCGTCAGCTTGCGGATTCCTTTGTCATCTTTAATGAGCGGTACATTATGTCCTCCAGTGCCCATATTCGCGGTTAGAGTCGGGCAAACACCGCTCTTGTTTTCTCTGACGTAAACGCGACGCCACTGATAAACCGTATTTCGAGATGTAATTGCTTTCAGAAGCTGAGGATATAAAATTGATTCGTTATAATAATATTTTTTATCTACATTCTCGTCCAAAATTTCTGATATTTTTTTTGTTAAGTTAAGAGGCTTTGGAAACTCAAAAACGTTATGCGCAGCCATTGATTTAAACCCAACAATGTATAAACGCTCTCTATTTTGGGGCACATTTCCATAATCCATACTATTTAATATTTGCGACTTTAGATGATAACCAAGATCTGTCAAAGCTTCGGAAATAATATTAAACGTCCGCCCCCCATCATGCGCTTTCAAATTTTTAACATTTTCGAGAAAAACTGCTTGCGGTTTTTTATCCTTCAAAATTCTGATTATTTCATAAAATAAATCTCCGCGTCCAGTATCGAGAAATCCGCGCCGATAGCCGGCAATCGAGAATGGCTGACATGGGAACCCCCCCAAAAGAATATCAAAATCAGGCAAATTTTTGCTTTTAACTTCAGCTATATCTGCAACTGTCAGCGGTATATTTTCAAAATTTAGATCATATGTCGCTTTGCAATATGCGTCAAAATCATTCGCAAATACTGTTTCGAACCCTGCCCGCTCAAATCCAACCCTAATACCACCTATCCCCGCAAAAAGATCTATGCTTTTGTATTTGTGGTTCATAAATTTTAACTCGATAAAATCACGTTCAAATTCATTGTAATACATATATTAATAAAAAGCAGCTAGTTAATAACAATAAAATAAAAAACCCGGAATGCAATATAAGTCGCCTCGGGTCAAGACATGGTCTAGAATATGCGTAGATCAGAGGCGATAGTGGTTACGTAAATAGGTGCTATTTTTGTAACCTCTGATGATAAAGATTCTAAAATTTTCAACTTCCTTGACTAGATTATAGCAGGCCATTTGGTGAACGCTAGTTCACCTTGTGGATAACTTTAAAACGGCTCAACCCTCCGTGAGCCGTTTTTTGGAGCAAATTTACCGAATATTCCCTATCGAGTTTTTGACGGTGTCGTGGCGGGTTTTAAGGACGTTTGAGACAAGGCTTAGGGCTTCCGCGTAGCCCCTGACCGTTTGCTTGATGGTGAATGAATCAATCTTTGAAGCCATTTGGGCGTCAATATCGATTTCGAGCGAAGCGGTAGGCGCGGATTTTTTTACAAGAAAGCTCCACCACGGGAATTTTACTTTTACGTTTTTATCTAAATTATATTCTTTGGGGTTGAAGTAAACTCCTACCTTTGTGTCCATCTCTACGGGGATTAACCAAAGAAATTTGCCCGGCTCTCTTGTGCCGACTTCTATAAAGTTTTCTTTTATTTTAATACCTTTCAAAACAGGGTCTGAAAGGAGTGTTGCCTCAACATAAATCTTGAGATCATCAGTAGTCTCAACGCTCCGGGGCTTACCGACTATCTCTTCTTTTTTCTTGGGGTCCCAGCCGCGGACGGTTACGTCCTCGGAAAGCCCGCCGGCTATTTCAATATTTAAAAGGTCAAAGTCCGGGTCTCCTGAACCCGGAGGAGGCAAAGCGTTGAGGTCAAAGTCCGGGTCGCCAGGAGGAATGGATGGCTTGGCCGTAGACGCCGGGGCCACGGTTACCGTGACCGTTTTGGTTTGCGCAACGGTGCTTCTATTGTTTGAGTCGGTAGCAACAAGTTCAAAAACATATGTGCCTGCAACGGTCGGAGTAAAAGACGCCGTAATGCCTTCTTTTA
>Ga0209541_10012883_pt1 | contig 12880 bp, 23 predicted proteins | sample RifCSPlowO2_01_FD_184027 | JGI IMG/M metagenome (GOLD analysis project Ga0209541, IMG submission 184027) | Groundwater microbial communities from Rifle, Colorado - Rifle CSP2_plank lowO2_0.1 (SPAdes) (version 2) | ecosystem: Environmental > Aquatic > Deep subsurface > Groundwater | place...
TCAGCGAATTCAAGGCGTGCACTGTCGCGAGAACCGCGTTGAGGATGTTCCTCGTCCTTCCCTTCGAGAAAGTCCAGCAGTCCTTGATTCCGGCCATTTCCAAAACTTTTCTCGCCGTTTCTCCTGCTACTACGCCCACTCCGCGAGGGGCGGGCTTTATCGTTATTTCTGTTGAGCCGCTGAAACCCTTTACGGTCAGCGGAATCGAGTGTTCGGAACCGCATCCGCATTCCCAGCTTCCGCAGCCTAGTTGTATTCTCGTCAAATTCATTTTCGAGTCGCGGACCGCTTTCGCGATTGCATCGCGCGTTTCGGCTCCTTTTCCGACGCCCACGCCGATGAACCCGCGCTTGTTTCCGAGGATTACGACTGCGCGCATCTGCTGTTTTCTTCCGTATGCGGTCATCCTTTGCGTGCTGGTTATCTGCAGCACTTCGTCCGCCAAATCAGGTACCAGGACGTCGATTATTTCCGGCTCGAGAATCTTGAGGTTTTGCTCTGCCACTTGGTCGAACGAAGTTATTTCGCCGGCGAGCACTTTCTTTCCAAGCGTCGTTTTCGGAATCCATTCAGCCATTACAACCACAACCCCTTAGTTTTTCCCCGCGGGCTCCGTGAGAATCTTTTGCTTCGCCGCAGCGAACTTTTGTTCTGCTTCGGCGTTCAAGTGCTTTCCTGAAATGCGTTCTTGCGAAGGCATTTTTCCTTCGCCGAAATTCGCCTTGAGCCCCGCGTCTACCGCGCCCTTCAAAACCGCGAATATTACCGAGCCTTTGGTGGGCGAATGCAAGCCAGCGTCCAGCACTATTTCGCTTACTCCCTTGGCTTTAGCCTTGACTCCGCACAGCAAGCCGGTCAGGTAAGCCGACGGGGTGTTCGCCTTGCCTGCAAAGCCGAAGGCGCCCAGCGCTTTCGACGTCGCGCTTGCGATAGTGGAATCGCCGTTCTCGCCCCACGAAGTGACTTGCGCGATTATGAAGCGGTTTGTCTTGCGCACTACTAGCCTGGGCGTGTTGCTTTTGATCAGCGCCAAGCGCTTCCCGTAATCCGTCTTTCCTTCGCGCCTTCGCCTGAAGTGAACGCTGTACAACGGTCCTGTAGCTTTAGCCATTTTTCAACACTTTTAGACACTCTTAGTTTTTCTTTAGTTGATTTTTCTTTTTTCTAAAAAGAAAAATCATTTTTTCAGCAGCTTGTTTTCCCTTGCGTGGGAAAGCATTTGCTTCTTGTTTTTGAACAAATTTCCTTTCACCATCGAGTAAAGCTTTCTGTAAGCGCCTTCGGCCAAGCCGCTTTTAACGCTTTTCAGCAGTTTTCTTTGCGAGCGCACTTTTTCAACCCAGCGGGCTTTCCTGCTTTTTCCTGCAAAAGCCGAGCCTTTGCTGCTTCCGACCCCGCGCCTTCTGCCCGAGTGGGTGCGCGAGTGCTTGAAGCGCGCTTTGCTCCGCCCTACGCCCTTCTTTTGCTCTATTACGATGACGCCTTGCTTTAGGAGCGAGCGCACGTCGTCGCGCGTAAGCGCTTCCTTGGCTTTCGCCGCGTCAATAATCTTGATTCGCGATTGGCCGGCGTTCGCAATGCTTGCAGCCAGCCGTCGTATAGTGCCCAAACCCATTTTCAATCACTCGTTAAGAATCCTCAACTTCAGTTTCTTTGCTTCCGCAACCAGCACAGCCTTTTTCTTCCGCCCGATGGTTGCCGAAAAGCGGACTGCCACGCCTTTGAGCGAAGCCAAGCCGCTCATGGAGCATACCAAAACTTCCTTCAAGCCGTTGGGGTGCAAACCCCTATCGCTCTTGGCAGTCCTGAACCCAATTTTCGGGAGAAAGCCGTAGCCCTTCTCCTTTATGCGCAGCTTGTTGTCGATGCCGCGAGGCTTGCGCCACGCTGCTCCGACGCGCTTTTTCTGCGCGCGGTTCTGCCTTACGAATTTCGGCAATTTCCTTACAACGTTCTTCTTTTCTTCGGTCATAATGTTATTCAACCACTTTTCATTCAATTGCGTAGTAAATCCCGTCTTGGAAAACGCGTTCGTCGCGTTTGGTGATGCGCGTCGCCTTGCGGATGTTCGCGGCGGTCTGCCCGACCGACTCGACGTCCGCGCCGGAAACCACTATATCCTGGCCTTTCACTTCAACTTTCGCTTCTCCGATGACTTTCGCCTTTCTCGCGGTCTTCTCGCCGAGAAAGTTTTTTATGAAAATTTCCTTTCCCTTCACTTCTACCGTAATGGGAAAGTGCGAGTAAACCAGCTGCATTTTTTTCTCGAATTTCTTGGACACTCCCTCGAACATGTTTTTCAAGTGCGCTTCCACGGTTTTCGTGACCGCCTGCTTTTTGCGGGTGAGCCTTCCTTTGAGAACGGCTTTTATCTCACCGTTTTCCTGCTTGACGTCTACAATGCGCGTGTTGAACGCCCGTTCCAGCGTGCCGTGAGGCCCTTTTACGGTAAGCATTCCGTTTGCGGCTTCTACCGAAACGCCTTCGGGAATTTTCACGCTTTTCGCTACCATTTCAAAAACCACGCTTAATACACGAAGCACAACAGCCTTCCGCCCGAATTCTTTTCCTGCGCTTCGGTGTGCGAAAGTATTCCTTGGGGAGTCGAAACTACGAGAATGCCCACGCCCTTGGCTGGGAGAAACCTGGTTTCAAACTTTTCCCACGTTTTCTTGGAGACCGCAAAACGCGGCTTTACCGCGCCGGCGTCATTGATTTTTCCTGCGAGCGTCACGATGAACTCCCCGCTCTTTCCGTCGTCCACAAACTTGAATTCGCCGATATACCCTTTTTTCTGGAGCAAGAGCAGGACTTCCCGGATGGTTTTCGAAGCTGGCCTTATTTTCGCCTGCGTCCTGCCTTTGGTTTCTGCCACTTTCAGGCAGTTCAGTGCGTTGGCGAGAGTATCCATTTTTCAAAACCCCTTTTTTCAACCGTATTTCCTGAATCCCAATTCTTCCGCGTTTTCCCTGAAGCACTTTCGGCATACGTACAGGCCGTACTTTTGGATTAGCCCGCGGACGTTGCCGCAAAGCTTGCATTTCCGCAGCCCGCGGTGTTTGTATTTCGTGTCGAATTTGTCAGCCATCAAACGCACCATTCGCCTTCAAGCGGCGCCAGCTATGCTAACTCCGTAAGTTTTTTCGAGAAACGCTTTCGCCTCTGCGCTGGAAACCCGCTGTTTGCGCGGAAGCTTTTTCTTTGCAATGCGCCTTTGCGAAACGCGCAGGCCTTTTTTCCTGAGCGAAAGGCACACGTCGAAGCCCATCATTCCGATTTTCGGGTCGTACTTCAAGCCAGGAAAATCTATGTATTCCTTTATTCCGAACGAAACGTTTCCGTTGTCGTCGAAGCTCTTGGAAGAAACTATCTTGTCCACGGACTGCAGGGCACGGGTTAAAACTTCTTCCGCCTTCTTTCCGCGAAGCGTGATTTTCGCGCCGATCGCGTCGCCCTTCCTGATTTTGAAGGTTGGATTGCGGTCTTTCGCCAGCGTCTGCACGGGGTTCAGCCCGGAAACGTTTTTCAAAAGCGTTTTCGCCGCTTCCAAGGCGGCTCCGCTTTCGCCAACGCCTATGTTGAGCGTGACTTTCTCCAAAAAAACCCTGTTGAAAACGGCCATTTGCAATTTCACTTCTTTTAGAACTTGTCGTCGACGACTATGATGTAATTCTTTAGCGTGATGAAGCTCACTCCGTCAGCGTTGAGTTTTGCTTCCGTGGCCTTGCTTCCCGCCCTTTCCATTAGGCCTTCCAGAACGCCCACGGTTCCGGCGTGCTTTCCCTTGAACACCAGGCATTTCGCGCCTTTCTCCATCTTCAAAATCCCTTTTATTTCCTGCTTTGGAATGGACGTGAGGATGGTGTCTCCGGTCTTGAACCGGTCTTCTTCCTTTTCAATCACGAAATTGCGGGCGTCGTGCAAGTTCAACTGCACTTTCCCTTTCTTTGAAGTGGTTTTTCCGATTATCCTGCAGTATTTCACTCCCGCCTGCTCTGCGGTTATTTCCTTCAGCGCGATAGTTCCTTTCGAAATCGCGACCCTGTAGTGCAGAGAGAGCTTGGGAATGGAAACAACATCCATGAGCCCTACCGGCACGCCCAAAAACTTTGTTTTGAGCCCGTCTATCAAAACCTCTCCGTTGTTCAAAAGCTTTTTCGCCTGCCTGGCGTTTTCTGCGAGAGAAAGCCTTTCGCGCAAAAGCATGACTAGGGAAATCGAAGCCGATTGAGAGTGCTTGCCAGGAATGGGCTTTTTCACCCACTTGTTCTTGCCTTTCCTCGCTATTTTCGTTACGAGAGACAGGTTTTGCCTGTTCAAGTGCCTGTGTCTTCCGTGTCCAGCCATTCAAAACCACTTTTTCATTTCTTTGCTTCCTTAGAGCCGGCCTTTTGCGCCGGAGCGGCTTTCGCCTTCTTTTTCCGTTCTGCCAATTGCAGCGCTACCAAGTGCGCGGGATTAAGCCCGGCCGGAAATTCTTTTCCCCTCTGCGTTTTCGCCGTAATCCCTTCCACGAAAATCTTGAGCGTGCCCAGGTCAACCCTCGAAACCAGCCCTTCCTTCTTCTTGTACTTTCCTCGCAAAACCAAAACCTTGTCTCCCTTGCGTATGGCAATCGAGCGTTTTTTCGTCTGCTTGCGGAGTTCCCTGCCCAAATGCACTGAAACGAGCTTTTGCTTCAAGTGCAGAGGCGAGTTGAACAATGCCTTTCTTTTCTTGCTCGGTTGAGACGAGGCGTTGGAATACTTCATTTTGCATCACAAAACTACAATCAATAAAAATCAAACCACTATCGACGCGACTCCGACTACTTTCGGAAACCGTTCTGCAATCTCGCGCGCCACGCACCCTTTTATTTCGGTTCCTTTCGGCAGCCCCGTATCGTCGATCAAGACGCACGCGTTGTCCTCGAAGCGCACGCGCTGTTTTCCGCGGCGGAATTCTTTTTTCTGGCGCACTATGAGCGCCTTTTCCTTTTTCTTAATCATTTCGGGCTTCGACGCTTTCTTGACCGCCACGGTCACCACGTTGCCTATGCCGGCGCCGGGATACCGCCTCAAGCGCGTTCCTGCGCCCTGCACGCCTATTATTTCTACGATTTTCGCTCCGCTGTTGTCGTCGCAAACCATTTGCGTTCCGATGGTCAAAGCCATTCCGACTTTAGCGGCTAAACCGAGCATTTTCCTTTCAACCCTTTTGTTCCTTCACTTTACCAGTGAAAACGTGGCTTTTGGTCTTCGAAATTTTCCTGCATTCTCCGAACTCTATGAGGTCCCCTTCCTTGACGCTTTCGCAAGGGGGAATGTGAACGTGAATCTTGCCCCTTCTTTTTTCAAGCCTTTCGTACTTGCCGACTGTTGAAACCGAGGGGATTACTACCACGGCGGTGTACTTCGCCTTGGCGCTGGCTATAAAGCCCTTCTTTACAGTGCCGCGCACGCGCAAGTTCCCGTGCTTCGGGCAATTCAGATCGCTGCATGAAACCATTTCGTTCGAAACCTTTTGGTAACACGCCCGTAGGGGCGGTTGAAAGACGTTAACGCCTAGCTGAAAGCCTGGCGATTTTTTTCGTCCTGTCTTCTGGACGCGAAACAAGCAGTTCCCCTTCGGCGCGGACTCCGCGCTCTGGGAAAAAGAAAACGCATTCTTTTTTCGGAACGGTTTTTCTTCCTTTCACTGTTTCGAGGACGAAAGTGTTTTTCGTTTCGTCCATTATTTTTCCTTCAAGGCCTTGGAAGCCTTTGCCGCTGCTCCATTCAACCTTTGCAGTTTCGCCGATGAGTTCTCCAGCGAGAAACTCCGCGTGCGAAAGCAAAGTCCAGCGCTTTCGGTCCAAGGCGGAAGCGTCGATTTTCATAAACGCGTTTTATTGAAGAATATAATCTGCCAGTCCGGCGAATAAAAACCTTTTCACTCGCTCGGCGCCAGGGCGCTTACTCCGTGCGCCTGGTTTTTATGACTTCCTTGGGATAACCCATTTTCACCAGGTAATCCACCACTTTCACCATGTGGTCTCCCTGTAAAATCACGAATCCTTTCTTTGCGGTTCCGCCGCACGCGAGCTTGTGCTTGAGTTCTTTCGCCACTCCGTCTGTTTCGCTCGCCTTCAAGCCTTCTACGACGGTAACCAGCTTTTTGAAGCGCTGGCGGGTCGTATAAACTTTCAATTCCGCCTTAGTCTGCTTTTCGATTTCCTCGAAAACGCCCAATTCCTTGGGCAATCCGGTCAAAGGGTCTATTTCAGAAATTTCGTTCACCCGACTCGCTGTCAACGCTAAAACACAAAGCTAGCTTACGAAGTTTTTTCTCCTTTTTGGGTTAATAAGGTTAGTATTCTCGCCTTCAGGCGCTTCGCCTGCCTCAATCGGCCTGCGTTCGCCGGCCTGCCGGAAGACTTCATTGCGGACAATTCGGCCGCAATCTCTATTTCCATCTGCCCGATTTTCGCCTTCAGGTCCGCTGCAGACAATCCCTTCAAGTCCTTTTTTTTCGTTATTGCCATGGTTTTTCAACACCGTTTAAATCAAGCTGCCGCTTCTTCGGCCTTTTCTTGCACAGTTTCTTCTATCTTTATTTCAGCTGGCTGTGCCGCAGCGGCTTCCGCAGCCAGTTTTTCTTCCAAGGCTGCTGCTTTGGCAGCCTCTATTTTCTTCTTGTCGTAAAAAACAGTTCCCGGCTTCACTATGCGGACGCGTATTCCAACGGTTCCGGCGCTCAAATGCGCGGTGTAATGCCCTTCGTTCACCAAACGCAGCTGGTCTCCGCTTTTCTTCATGATTCCAGAGCGGGCGGAAAACGTTTTCGCCTTCCCGCCTTTCCCGACGATTTTGCCTGCAACGCGGATTTCCGCGCCCATCGCGCCAGCGCCCATTATTTCCTGCAATGCCATTCTCATTACAGGCTTGACGTTGGGCTTTGATTCTATGCGCCTGGCGATTTTCTCCGCCATGAGCCTGGCGTCCAAAGAAGGCTTTGAAACTTCAATCACTTCGATTTGGGGGTTTTCAATGCCGAAGTCTTTCTCGAGCGTGTTGCACAAGTCTTTGATCGACTTGCCTCGCTTTCCCACCACTACTCCGGGCCTGCGCACTTCCACCATGATTCGCGTTGCAATCGGAGTTTTCTGTATTTCTATTTTCGAGACGCTCGCTCGCTCTAGTTCCTTGTACAAAAAGTTTTTGACTTTCAAGTCGTTCAGCGATTTTCTCAAAAACTTTTTCTCAACAGCCAATCAAACACCTTTTTCGTTTAAAAATCCAAAAAAGCAATTACTCCTTTTTCACCGCATCGGCGGCCTTCGCTGCTGCAGCGGGCTTCTTTTCCGAGGGTTCAGCCTTTTTTTCCTGTTTCGGGGCTGGCTCGCGTTCCTTAGCTTTAGGCGCTTTCTCCCTCGCTTTTGCCTTTTTGTCAGCAGAGCTTGCTTCGCCTTGCCTTTCGCCCAAAACCATTTCTGCCCAGCAAGTGACGTAATTGCTCCAAATCGCCTGCTTTCCGTAACCCAAAGTCCTAGAGCCTACGAAGTAATTGCGGTAACGCTTCAAGACGTTTTGCTTGTACGACGCCGCGTGCTTTATGTACAACGCGCTTTCGTCCATGCCTTTCTGCACCGCGTTTGCAACGGCGTTTTCAATCAATGCCATGGCTATTTTGCATTCCTTCTTCGGATAGCGCCCTTTCTTTCCGCCCAACTCGCTCCTGTGGCCTATTTTCGTGGCGAACTTGTGGTAGCGGATGGCTTTTTTCATGGAAATAGTTTCATCCAAAACCTTTCGAGCGTCTGCAATGCGTTTGCCGCGAATGGCTGCGAAAACCTGGCTCAAGTCCTTGTAGCTGCAGTTCATGTCGTGCTGCTGCGCTTTAGCAGTCTTTACGCCTTCATCTTCAGCCATTGAATACTTGTACAAACCCATGTTTTTCAAAACCACGCAGTGTTTTTTTTCCAACTTTCTTACTTAAGCTCGACGCTCTTGGAACCGCGGGTAGCCCCGATTCCGGGCCCGGAGTGCCTGACGATCTTTATCGTGTGCGAATACTCGCCGAGCTTGTGCCCGAGCATTTCAGGAAGAATGAGAATGTCGACGTAATCCTTTCCGTTGTAAACTAGAAAGCGCTTGCCCAGCATTTCCGGCAGGATTACCGCCTGGCGGAAGTGGGTTTTCATCGGCTTTTTCGTAAAGTCGTGCTTGCGCAGTTTTTCTATGAACTTTTTGATTTGCGTTCCCATCCTCTTGAGCGTCCTGCGCGAGGTCGAGGGAATGAGCTTTAGGAAAGCTTCCATGCTGAGTGAGGGAATGTTCTCTACTTCAATGCCTTTGAAAACTATTTTTCTAGCCATTTGATTTCATCACGCTCTTGTCTTTGCTTTTGCCTTTCCCCCTGCCGGTCTTGCGCGCGCCGATGTGGCCCGCCTTCCTGCCCGGCGGAGTGCCGTGCGAAACCGTAGTGGGCTTTCCACCAGTCTTTCCACCGTACGGGTGGTCGTAAGCGCTCATTGCCCTTCCGCGCACATGCGGATAGTAGCGGTTGAGCGCGTGCATCTTGTGGAACTTTGCACCGGCCTTGAGGAAGGGCTTTTCCAAGCGCCCTCCGCCAGACGCTATGCCAACCGTGGCAAAGCACGCCGGAGAAAGAACTTTTACTACCTTCGAGGAAAGCCGGATTGAAATCAGTCCGCTGTCCTCGTCTTCCGCAAGCTTGTAGCACGAAGTTCCGCCAGAGCGCGAGAGCTTCCCGCCGTCGCCTGGGCGCAGTTCAACGTTGAATATTGCGGTTCCGTCTGGAACGTTTTTCAAGGCGGTTATGCAGCCCAATGCTGCTTGCGCGTCCTTTCCGATTTGAATTTCATCTCCTAGGGAAATTCCTTCGGCAGCGAGGTTGTAAAACTTCCTCCCGTTTTCAAGCCTCACGTCCGCGACCAGAACGTCTCTAGCCGGATCGTGGCGGAAGCCTGCAATGACTCCCTTGGAGGTCTTGTCGTACGGAAAGTTGTATTTCACGTCACCCAAAAACCTGTGTCCTGGAGAACGGAATGCGGGAGAGCCTTTCCCCCTCTTTTGCTGCCTTAAGCGAGTTCCCATTTTTCATCAAACCATTTTGCAAAAATCAGATTACCTTAAGTTTCGCTGCCAATTCCAACGCCACGCCGGGCTTTTCGAAAGCCACCATGGCTTTTTTGACTCCGTGCGGGCTTACCAAAATGTTCACGCTCTTGACCTTGTGCCCGTAGTTCTTCTCAACTTCAGCCTTAACCTGGTTTTTGGTCGAAGTTTTTTCGACTACGAGAGTAAGCTTGTTTTCCCGTTCTATGCCAGAAACGGCTTTTTCCGAAGCAAGCGCGTACAAAACAACAGTCATCCGAAACCACTTTTTTTCAAAACTAATTTACAAGTACAAATTTTCCTTCGAAAGCTTTTCCAAAGCCCCTTGCGTCCACACGCACAAGCGCCCGGCGGTTCCGCCAGGAGCGAGCAGTTCGGCGTTCAGTTTTTCGACGCTTATGCAATCAACGCCGGCCAAATTCCGACCTGCCTTGCTTATTGCGGAGTCCTCACTGCCGTAAACAATCAAAACGCTTTTCTTTTGCTTGTGCCCGCCTGCCCTGCGTCCAGCGACTCCCGAGAGGGGGGTTCTCGAAGCGCCTGCCTTCGCCAGCTCTTTGTCGAGCCCTATTGAAACCAGGAATTTCCTCACGTCCGAAGTCTTGCTGGCTTTTTCCAGCGAGTTTTCTGCGACGATTGGCAACTGCGTTTTCGCTCCCAAAACGTGCCCGTGGGATGAAACGATTTGAGCGATTGCCGTCGCGGCAATGGCGCTTCTCAAAGCAAGGTTTTTTTCTTTCGCGTTTATTTTTTCAACGAGAATCTTTTCCGGCTTCGGCGGATGCGCCCTTCTTCCTTTCACTGCATGAGGAACCCGCAATACCCTTCCGCTCCGCCCTCCAGAGAGTTTCTCTCGCGGCAAGCGCGAGCGGCCGGTGTTGATAGTCTGACGCCAGGCTGCACGCCTGCCGTAGTATTCCGCGGTGTTCTGCATTCCCGCGAGCGGGAAAGCGCCTTTCGGCTGCCATTGTAGAGAAGTAAAAGCCCAGAACGCGCGTTTGATGACGTCCGGCCTGTAGGGCGTGGAGAATTGCGCGGGCAATTCGACGCTGCCGTTCGCGCTTCCATCCATTTTCAAGACGTTTGCTTTCATGAAAAACCACTTTCCCTAAAAAATCACGCTATCAATTGCTTTACTTCAACAGCCTTTACCGCGGGCTGCACGAAAACCTGTTTTCTCAATAAAACGAACCTTTTTTGCGGTCCTGGAACGCTGCCCTTCAAGGCGATGAAAGAACCGTGAATCATTCCGTAATTGTCGAAAGAGCGGACGGTTTTGAAATCGTCGGAAATCTTGACTATGCGCTTTCCGCGGTCCACTCGCTTTTGGAATCCGAGCTGTCCTGCGCGGGGAATGGAGTACATGACTTTAGCCTGCCTCTCGGGGCCTATAGAGCCTCCGTGCCTGCGCGATTTGGAAGCCTTGCGAATGTTGAGCGAAACGCCGTAGCGCTTTACCACGCCGGCCCACCCTTTCCCTTTCGTAACTGCAATCGCATCCACAACTTCTCCGTCGGAAAAAACGTCTTTCGCACTCAATTCCTTGCCCAAAAGCTCTCCGGCCTTGGCAACTTGGTCTGCGGCGCTCCCGCCCAAAGCCACTTCAAAAACATCAGGGTTTTTCTTCAAATTGATTTTCCAAGGCTGGGTGCAGCACAACAATCGCGCCTGCGCAACCCTGCCTTCGAACTTCTTGATTTCTTCCGCCGCGTTCTTTTCCTTCTTCGTCGGAGTGTAAACGCGCGACAATTGCTTGGGGTGGATTTTCGAATCTATTTGCGTTATAGCCTTCAAGCCGTACGGCGTTTTTTCCCAAAGCGTTACGGCGTAAACGAAAACAGGAGGAACTTCCAAAACGGTTATCGGCCATACGACTTCCTGCCCCTTGAACGGCGAAGCGCTGTCGTCTACCACGAGAGCGTGCGCCATTCCAGCCTTGAAAGCGGGAAAACCCTGCACTCCGCCTTGCGAACCCCAAGAGCGAACTCTAGGAGTAATGCGGCTTGCCCTTCCTCGGTGCCAAAAGCTTCTGCTTCCCGCGCGGGGACCACGTTTTCCCATTTTTCATCAAACACTCTGTAAACACAATTTTCGCTTGCTCGAAAAACCGCTTTTACTTGATCGCGTTCACAAAAGAACGCGATTGCCACCCGTTCAGTCGGCCGAAACTTTTTTCGCCACCGGAGGGGTTTTCTTGAACAGCACTTTCGAATCGCAGTACAAGCAACGGATAAAACTCAGTTCCTTGAACTCGTATTCCTTGCCGCAATTCCCACAAACGAACGTCATTCTAAACCAACTTTTCAAGCTCTAACGAAAAAAACGTGATTCGCTAAAAGACTTAGAATAGAAAATGCTTAAAAGCATTATAAAAGCTTTTCTTTCGGGCTCCTGGCGGCAGAAAACGCTCATGCCCCGGCAAATCCCCGCAGAAACTTCAAAAGCCGCTTGTTCTGCCGTTCGGTAAACAAAGCGAGGCACCATGCAATTGCATTTATGGAAGCAAAAACCGCCAGCGCTTGCACCGGCTGCCATGCCGCAATGCCTAGCAGTAAAACTGGAATCAAAGGATAATGAATCAAATATAGAATGTAAGAAAAACCCGCCCCTTCAGACACGGCCAATCCGCCCCACTTTCCGAACTGCACCCGCTCGAACGCCTGAACCGAACTAAAGAAAACGCCGGCCAGAAAGAAAACCAGCGCTGGGTCGGAATACAAATCTAATTTCAGCATCAAGTCCAAGAGTATTTTAACGATTGAAAAAGCTATGAACCACCAGAGAAAACGCTTCAAGTCTATTTTTTTGTAAAGCCAGAATGCTACTGCGCCGCCGAACCAAGCGAGCACCACCGCCGAGGAAGAAAAGGACAGGAACAAAAACGGTACTATGAAAAACAAGGCGGCTCCGCCGAAAAACAATGGCCCCCTGCCTTTTTTCAAGAAAATCCAGCCGAAAAACAGGTATAGCCACCATTCCACGGACAAAGTCCACAGCGGAGTCACGCCCAAAAACACGGGAATTTCACGAGGCAAGTTAAAACCGAGCCCGCCGAACAAGGCTAGGTTCAAAGGCAGGCCCTGAAGCATCAGCAGGTTTGCAAAAAGAACGTCAAGGGAAAGATAACCCTGGTTTGAAACCAGAAAGATAAACGCCAACGCCGGGACAAAGCCGGAGTATATCCTGCAAAACCTGCTCAAAAAATAAGCCTTGAATCCCAGAGATTTTTCGTTCATTTCAAAAACGGTTTTGCAAATCAAAAAACCAGAAAGAAGAAAGAAAAAGTAAACGCCCAGCTGGGCCAAAAAAATCAGGGGAATTCCCAGGGCAACCGACAGGTGGCCAGCCAAAACCAGCTCTGCGGAAAAAAACCTCAAAAAATCTAGGAAAGGGTTTCGCTCCATTTTAATCGCTGGTTTTCTCATGCAGGACGCTTGGCGAACCAGCTTTCCGCCCCGGTTCAGTGGCGTTTGAAGTCGAACGACTGGCGGTCTTCAAATTCGCCGCGAATTTGCAGTATCAACTTCTTTGCGTTGCCCGTCAGCGCAAGCACTTGCCCTTCTACTTCCTCAACCTGCTTTTTGAACTCTCCCAGCTTCTTTCCGTCGAGCTTGGGCTTTTGCTTGAGCATCAGCGCGCGCTGCACTTCGTCCACAAAATTTTTTTCCTTCAACATCAATTCCTCGGTTGAAAGGACGGCGTAGTCGGCGTCCAAGCCGAGCAGGAATATTTTCTTGTTGACGGACTCGCTGTAATACTGGTTCGCGCCTATGAACTGCAGG
>Ga0209541_10012887_pt1 | contig 12879 bp, 10 predicted proteins | sample RifCSPlowO2_01_FD_184027 | JGI IMG/M metagenome (GOLD analysis project Ga0209541, IMG submission 184027) | Groundwater microbial communities from Rifle, Colorado - Rifle CSP2_plank lowO2_0.1 (SPAdes) (version 2) | ecosystem: Environmental > Aquatic > Deep subsurface > Groundwater | place...
AACCCTATACCCGTAAGGATTTTTTGCAGACTGTTTTGATGGGAGGAGTAAGTTATTTGGTAGGTGGTCAATTAACTAAGCAGGGATTAAAACACTATGCAAAATCAGCGAATCATGGTATGCCAGAATTAGTCAAAGAAGGTGCTATAGACAAAGTGGAAATCGAGAAGTATGTAAACGATTTGGAAGAAGACGAGCGAAAAGAGCTCGCTCTTTGTTTTGACCAATATAAAGACATTTATGCAAAATACAACGATCTTGATAATTTTTCAAAAGAAAAAGAAAAAGATTTATATCTCAAGTTTTACGGGTTATTTGCGAAATACTGCAAAAACTTCTCTTTTATTCCCGAAGATCCAAAGGACTATGCAGGGTCAAATAGCGCGGATAAGATCTCCTATTTTTTCCCGGAAGAAGAAGTCAATCAACCAGATTCTCTAATGAAAGAGGAGAAGCTTTTTGCTATAAATCCAGTAGGTATGAGTAATTTTTTTATACTCATCGCAGAGCTATCTCACTCTGTACAGGGAGATTCTACTCATACGAGAAATAAGAAATTTTTAAATGATGAGCTAAGAGCCAGAGATTCTTTGGAAGTTTATAAAAAAGCATGGTTAAGCCCAAATTTTACAGAGAAAGACATAAAAGATTACTTCAAGTACACAGACCCGACATTTGCAGAATATCAGGCTCATCAGATAACAGAAAAAGCAATCTTATTTTATCTTCTAGATGCAATCAAACACACGAAAGAGTTTGAGGAAGTATATGATTTTTCAAAAAATATTTATTCAGAAGTTATCAAAAATACCTCAGAAAAATCGAATGAAGAAAAAAGTTCTATTATCTCCACGCTAATTAGACCTTCGGTATTGAATTTAATTCAGGAACGTGATTTAAACGTACAGAAACTGATTGATAGTATTATAGTATTTAAAAATTTGCATAAAGAAAAAGGATTTTATCTGGGGTGGGGTAAACTTTTAAAGGAAGACCCGGAAGGACTTCTAGATATAGAAAAGCATATTAAAGTCGCTAATTCATTTGTAGATCTGTGTATGAATTTCATTGGGGATAGTATTTCCGTAGAAGAGTTTGCGAGAGAGATTTTAAGTATTAAAAAATCCCTCGGTGACTCCTCTGTGGGTTTTTGTCTGATTAATAGTTTTTCCCTTGATAAAGATATTTACAACTTATTAGAAGGGAAGATTAAGGAGAATGATCCAATTTGGGAAGATCTAGCGCCTCTTCTTTTTTCACAATATAATAGAAACAAAGATCTTTTCTAGAACTTCTGTACAAAAAGTTGTATAATTGAATTATATGCAAAAAGATTTACAAAATAAAAACGGGGGATTTATCGGAACAATTATTATCATTATAATAATTCTTTTAATAATGAACTATTATGGTCTCACCATTTCCGGCTTTCTTAACTGGCTCTGGGGATTGATAACGAGTGTGTTCTAGGGGGTACTTAATTAAGGCATGCTAGCTTATCGAAAAGACTTTTATTTACTGCCGTATGGCCTGATAGCCTTATGTGGATAAGTTCGTTTTACATATATTGTGCGAACTAATATAATAAATGTTATGAAGAGCAAAAAGACTATTGAACCCATAATAAACTATATCCTCCCCTTCCTTGATTATTGTGAAATTGAAAAAGGACTATCAAACAACACGCAGCGTAATTATAAGCAGTATCTTAATCTTTTCGTTGGTTGGCTCAAAAAAATTAAAAAAGAAAGTCTTTTTCCCCATGAACTGACAGCAGACCTTGTTTGGGATTATCGACTATATTTGGCTCGAACTTATAAAACCCAGAATGGTGAATATTTGGGTAAGAAGTCTCAAAATTATTATTTGATTGCTTTACGTGTGCTCCTGGACTTTCTTGCTGATCGCAACATTGAAACACTTCCCTCTTCTAAAATAAAATTAGCTAAACAAAAAACAGATGAGACGATTTCTTTTCTTGAAGCTAACACTGTTGAAGTGATGTTGAAGATAGCTGATACGAAAACTAATATCGGTCTTCGCGACCGGGCAATTATAGAATTATTTTTTTCTTCCGGTATGCGTGTTTCGGAATTAGTAGCTCTCAATGTGGATCAAGTGTCATTTTTGAAGGACAAAAATTCAGAACGGACATTTGAGCTTTCTATAATTGGAAAAGGAAAACATACACGAACCATTTTTATCTCTCCCCGCGCAGCCAAGTGGCTTCGTGCGTATTTGGCGTCTCGGAAAGATGTTTTGAAGCCTCTATTTATAAATCATCGTGGAAAAAATATAGACGAAGACCACAGACTAACTTCTCGCTCAATACAGAAGATGATTTCACGGTGTGCAATGCTTGCAGGAATTTCAAAAAAAGTAACACCACATACACTCCGTCATACCTATGCCACCGACCTTTTGAGTAATGGGGCAGATTTGCGGAGTGTGCAAGAGCTTTTGGGTCATAAGAATGTATCTACAACTCAGATTTATACCCATGTAACTAATAAGGGGTTGAGAGATATTCATGAGAAGTTTCATGGAGGAAAAGGACTTGATAATAAATAGCTATGTCAACATTTAATATAATTAAAGATATTTTTTACTCAGGGGTACAATCATTCAGAGGAGCAAACGACTCTATTTCCGAAATAGCTTTTCTTGTGGAAGAAAATTATTTATCTTTCTCTATTGTCGCTATAGCTTCTAAAAAAGAATATAAAGCTTTATTAAATAATTCCGATAAGCTAAAACGGTCATATGAGGCCGCTGGAGGCGGTAATGCACATATTGCTCTAAAAATTTTAACAAGTGAATATGTAAGGAAAAATCGAGGTTGTGAAAATGTATTTGAGCATCCATTTTGTGGTTATTACCCCGACGTACTTAGCAGTGAGGAGGACATAGTTGCTGAGTGCGGACATACAGACAACTCAGAGAAAATTCTCACTTATTTTAGACAAGGGAATGTAAAAGAATGTATTCAAGTTCCTTACCCCTCAGAGGAAGATGAAGAAGTAAAAGGGTATTCATTCACAGCAAAAGACAATCTTAAAGAATTTTTAGTTTTTATTGAAGAAGAAAGGCGTAATAAGTTAAAAACTTTATTTCTTGGTAAAGGAAAAAAGTAAATTTATCTGCAGGTGCTTGAAAGCTCATACCCTGCCCGTTCTGCTTCTTCCTTTGTCGCAAACCAGACTTTATTTTCTTCCTTAAGTTCTTTCCCCCCAGTGCATCCCAGATAATAATACTTACTTCCTCGGCTGGAGGCAAAATAAGTTTTTATGGTATTGCTTGTCGAAACGCCCAAAACTTCCTTTTTTGGCTGATTTTGGGCCGATAAGGCATTTACGCCTCCATTTATGACCTGATTTGTATATTCTATCTGAAGACCTCCGTTTTGGGGCTTTTTAGAGAGTCTACCTAACCCAAAAGAGCCTAAAGCCACTAGGACAATAACGATTACAATCAAAACATCCTTCCCTTTTTCGCCTTCCAAAAATTGCTTGATTTTTTCCATAAGATTATGTATACTTACTTTCGTCATTAAATTATAAGATAGAATGTTTAATTTTGCGAGTTTGTGAATTTTACTAGCAACTTTAAACTAGCAACTAGCAACTAATCATATGGCTCATAGAAAAGCTGGCGGAACCGCTAAAAACTTAAGAGATTCAAATCCAAAATACCTCGGTACCAAGCTATCTGACGGGCAGAGCGCGCAAGCAGGTTCAGTAATCGTGCGTCAACGAGGCACTCCTATTATGGCTGGTACAAACGTCGGCATGGGTCGCGACCATACCCTCTTTGCGCTCAAAGCCGGCACGGTAAAATTTTCTTCTCGACGCAAAATTTCTTTCAACGGCAGAACCGTTGTTAAAAAAGTAGTAAGTGTTGTCTAAATTTATTCTGTTCTTACTATTAATTTAAACGAAGATTTTTTGGTTCCCACTTTCAGTTCTATCTCATACTCCCCTACTTCTTTGATTGGTTTTTCTAATACTATGGATTCTTCACTTATTTCGGCGTGATGCTCTTTGCGCATCGCTTCTATGATTTCTTTTTTGTGAATACCGGAGAAAAGATGTCCTTTTTCATCCGCCTTCACTTCTATACTGACGACTTTCTGTTTTATCTCTTCTAAGTTTTTTAAGAGTAAACTCTCTTGCACTTCCCTCTCAATTACAATTTCTTGCTTTCTTTTTTCTAAGTCAGCGATTGCCCGAGCGGTCGCTTGCACTGCAAGCTTTTTCGGAAAAAGATAATTCATGGCATATCCGTCATGAATTTCTTTGACATCATTTTTTTTACCCACTCTTGGGACATCGTGTAAGAATATAACTCTCATTATTATTGATTTAAGATATACCAATTATTCAGCACTTCTACCGCTTTATCCATTTGGGGGTCTCTTTTTTCTGTCACGTCTTCTTTCGTAATTTCTATGCTGTAGTCGGGAGTAAGACCTGTTTCCGAGATAGAAGTGCCTTCTGGAGTAAGCCATTTGGCCACAGTGAGTTTAAGAATTGTATCGGGGGTGATTTTTACCACTTCTTGGACCGAGCCCTTGCCGAAGGTTTTTTCACCTACGAGTATTGCTCTGTCGTAATCCTGCAGAGCGCCGGCGAGTATTTCAGAAGCCGAAGCCGAACCACCATCTATTAAAATTACCATTTTCAAATTATCACCAAAAATATTATAGCCGGCGCTCCGGTAAAACTTCTCTTTTTTCTCATCGCCATAGTCTTCAATGACTACCACTTTGCCCTTCGGCAAGAACCAGCTTGCCATATCCACCGAAGCATCTAAATATCCCCCGGGATTTCCACGTAGGTCCAGTAGCAGTTTTTCTTTCCCTGAGACAACAAATGCTTTTATGGCATTTTGAAAGAGCTTCGTGGAGTTTGCGGAAAAACTATAGAGTTTTATGACAAAAATACCGTCAGCGCGTATTTCCGTGTCTATGGTCGGGATTTGGATGGTATCTCTTGTAATTTTAATTTCTATTCCTTTTGTTTCTTGATTATGCAATATAAAAAGCGTTACTTCTGTTCCCTTTTTACCCCTTATCAATTTTATTGCTTCCTCTATAGTCATGTCGGTTGTATCCTTCTCTCCAATTTTCAGAATTTTATCTCCGGCTATTATGCCGGCTCGATATGCGGGTGTATCTTTTAGAGGAGCAATGACGGTAAGAACATTATTCTTGATTCCGACTTCCATACCAACTCCGCTAAAACTCCCGGAGATTTCTTCTTTGAAAGATTTAGTTTCTTCTTGGTCCATAAACACGCTATAAGGGTCGCCCAATGATTCCACCAAGCCCGAAATAGCTCCGAATATTTTTTCTTGATTACTTAGTTTTTCCGCGCCCGGATATTTTTCATTTATAATATCCCAAACCTTCCAGAATGATTCTAATTCCGCTTCGGTAATTTCTCCTGTTTCTTTTCCCAAAGAAGCTACCACTTGTTCTGTTTTCAGATTTTTATTAAAACCAACGTAAAAGCCCGCGACAAAAACTACCGCTATTACCAAAACAATACTGAAAACATTTTTTAAATTATTATATTTTTTCATTAAAATTATTTTCGCTAAAATTATCAAATTTTTCTACCACTTTCTCCTTCTTTACTTCTTTGTATGCTATAAAACCGATATACATAAGAAAAAGGCCGGTAATGGCAAATAAAATATTTTTAAAATAAAGCGGAAAACCAAGGTGTGATAAAATTGCTACCCAAATACCCAATATTAAAAGCGTTCTTGCTCGTTGCATCCCCCTATTATATACCTAAAATACTTTAACGCGCAATAGTATTGATAGTATTGGCTGTGAGATTCTCTGGCACCAAAGTTTCGGTGTGGATGATTTTTATATTAACAAACAGAAGAAAAACAATGACTGCAATCAGAGAAAATCCGCGAGCGATAACTTTGGGATGTTGCAGTTCTGATTTTATGAATAAAAACATAAGGAGAGCAAATACAAACAAGAGCGCTATGCCGGCATAGACATAAGTGATGGATTCAAGCGGTGAAGTCAGAACTCTGCGCGCCCAAGATATAATTTTATTTTCGTTTTTTAAAGTTGTCGCGCTAGTAATAGTTTCTTCTCCCAAAACAATTATTTCTGTAGGCGCATTTAAAATAGGGTCATTCACCGCAACGAGAGTTGGGCTAGGTTGTGGAGTTGGTGCGGGAGTTACTGGCGGTGAGACTGGCGCAGGTTTTGGAGGCGCAGTCGTAGTTGGTGGTATTGCTTTGATTGGAGCAACCTGTGTTGTCCCGACGTTGGGCGTCGGGGTTGGTGTTGCAGAAGAAGTATTTGTGGAGGCAAAAGCAAGCGGGGTGCCGAAAAATTGCGCCACAAAGACCGTATGCCGGCCTTGATACACTCCACTAGCAATTCCTACACCTATCTCGGTATAATTTTCTTTTACGATATTAGCACGATGAGTAGGAGAATTCATCCAAGCTCGGGAGACATCGCTCGATTCAAAAAAATTAACAGCCAGATTCTCCCCGGCTGATTTGTAAGAATAGCCTACTTCGGCAAGCCAATACCACGGACTTTTACCATCAGGACTAGTATGCGCGAAGTAGCCCTTCTCCGCCATGTCTTCCGCTTTCAGTACTGCCGCTTTTGTCAGCAACTCGTTTTCAGTCAAAGGCGGGAGACTTAAATCTTGTCTTTCTTCGTTGGTAAGCGCGGTCAATACCCCCGGTAAAACTGCTGCTAGGAATTTTGTCTTATCAAAAACAATAAAAACTTGAACTAAAAATCCAAGCTCTAAAATTATGATAAAAAGTAGAAACGCGAAAACGGTCTCGTGCCGTAAAAAATGCGGTCTGAATTCGTTATGCTCGTGCGGAACAAAATATTTTTTAAACCATTTAAACATCGTATTCTTGTATTATACAGTATTTTAACTAAAAAGTCAAATATTTTTACTACACCCTAAACCTCTTCTTTAATATACCATGTTTTACTTCAAATCTCGGAGAAGTATACACTCTAGTATAACTCATATCAGGGTTTTTCTTCTCAATGGAGGCGATATAGGTGCCATTGGGGATGAGGCAGTAGTAGTTGCCTATCTGATCCAGTACTCGGTAAGAGACTTCTTTACCAGAGAGTATTGAATAGATACGTAGGATACCATAAGAAAGTGGAACTTCGGTATTAGCATTAACTACACTTCCCTTTCTACTTTTATTAAACCGAGCTTTACGCAGAAAAAAGAGCAGGACGTAAATAGAAAAGATAATGATATTATAAGGTACAATGACAGTAAAAAGCACCAGAGCGGAGACTAGAAAGCCTAAAGCAAAGATTAGGTTGGAGAGTTTGCCTACGAACAGGTCTTTGGCATGGTAGAACTTCATTTTACTTTGATCTCTTTTCGCGAATTCGTTCCAATCGAAATTAATCTTGTCCAAGGGAACATTTCTGGCAACCACTTCACCTTTTTCCTTGATTTCAAAATAGTCCCCCCAATATATATCAGAATATAACTCATCGCTATTTTTACCGGAAAGTTTTTCTGAAGGAAAATGATAATTCGTCTTACTTACTACTAAAGAATAAACTCCCGGATCAACCAAAAAACCAAACCTTCCATCCAAGTCTGTAATCGCACTTGCCACTTCTTTCCCCTCTAAATTTTTGAGTACAACATAAGCAGGGTCAAGAGGTTGTTTGGTCACGGAATCATAAACCACTCCCCAAGGACGGTTGCGTCTCTTGAGCCCTATGCCGTAGAGAAAGAATGACCAGAGTTCTAGCGCATGAGAACCGACGTCCGCTAGATTGGAGACATTGGAGAAGAAAGTGACGGCTACTCCTACTGCAAGTCCGGTGATGGTAACTGTTTTAGTGGTGACCTCCCCTACTTCGCTTTTGACAAAATCGGTGACTTCTTTGGCTACTTTTTCAATATTTAGAATTATTTTTATTTCTTCTTCGCTTACAGGGTTGGATATCTCTTCTTTTACTCCCGCGGATGAAGAATTGGATGGAGAGCTATCTACTGGAGAAGAAGGTGCTGGAGAAATAGGAGGTGGAGGAAGTGGAGCGGAAGGAATGTAGGGTGTTGGGACATAAGGTGGCGAGGTATAAATAGGTAAAACGGATGGTGGAGGTGAATATGTAATAGATTGGGATCTACGGGAGGAACCGGAGGAAGTGATTACTGATGGAGATACGGTCGAGAAATTCCAAGTTGTTTCGTCAGCTATACCAGCAAAAGAGTTCCCAGCTAGATCATCAAATGCAGTAGCATCTACTTGTATATAGTAAGCTTCACCTTGCTCGAGATCTGAAGAGGGGTTTATAGTGATAGTGTCTGTGCCATCCCCTGTAACTAGAAGACCCGTCACGTCTATAGCTTCTATTAGAGTATCATCTGATTTAAAAATTGAAATATTTCCAGTTTCTACGTTTACATCTTCATCAAAGGTAATAACAAGATTTGCCCCAACAGCTATTTCTGTGGCTTCGTCTAGAGGAGAAAGAGCACTAATGGTGGGAGCGACAGCATCAAGATTGCCTTCGTATTTATAGACCTGCGCATCCGTAAAGGCATCTACTATCCAAAAATAATTCTGGTATTCAGTAAAATCTCCAAACAAATCATCGTTTCCGGCAACCGCGGTGTCAAAAGATACTCCGGTGTAAGTACCATTTTCGTCAAATTGATATACTTGAGCGTCGTCATCGTCGGAAATCCAAAAATAGCCATTGTAATACTCCATCCCTGTAGGGTTGTTCCAGGCAAATGCCGAAAGATCTACATATGAACCAGTATAAGTTCCATCAGGATTATATTTATAAATAAAAAAATCCCCGACATCCCAGACCCAAAAAAATCCATTTTGAAAATCTATAGAAAAAGAGCCGGCGTTGCCACTCGCCGCCAAATCAAAAGAAAAACTTTGATATGTACCGCTTAAATTATATTTGTAAACTTCGTCATCAGAACTATCTAGTACCCACAAAAAATCATCATAACCAGTAATACCTGTGGGGTTGGAGGCGCCAGCAGCGAAAGTATCAAAAGATACACTTACATATGTACCGTTTGCATCATATTTATAAACTTCGTCATCAGCTAAATCTGTAATCCAAAAAAAGTCGTCATAAGAAGTTATACCTGCTGGCGCAGCGTTTCCGGACCCAGCTGTATCAAAAGAAGTACCAGTATAATCCCCTAAAGATGCAAAAGCAGAATGGTAATGAAATCTATTTAAAACAATCACACTCAAAATTATCAAGAAATAAAATGTTTTTTTCCGCATGGTCTGATTTTAACCTTTTTGTGCACTAAACACAAAACCCGCTTTGGAAAGCGGGTTTTGTGGGCTAGATTATAATTTTTCTTAATTGGCTTTTGGAGGGACTTGAGTAGGGTTCTTACTCCAAGGAATCAATTCGTCTCTCCTGTGGATCGGTAGGTTGCCATAATCCAAAGGACACATGACTCTTTTAGCTTCTGCTAAGGATGTTAGGTAGAAGATTCCGGTAGGAGCAGTCAAACCCCAAGGGTTCATAACGTTTGCTCTCTGTCTCAACTGGAAGGCCTTCACCGCAGCTTCAGTTTTTGGACCAAACTTGCTATCTACAATAAGCCCTGAACTCATGTAAGCGTTCAAAAAGTTTTGCAGAGTTTGCACTTCGTCAGGAATGGTTACATATCCTCGGCGCATATGAGTTTTTACAATATTGCAGATATCCGTCGCCGCGCCCAAAACTTGACCGCCACTATTACTGTTTCTTCGGCTACCGGAAGAAGAACCTCCGCCTCCGCCGGATGATTCGTTAAAAGTACAAGGTAACGGCTGACCGAAATTATTTGCCGAGTTGTCCTCGCAAAGAGAAACTTCTTCTACAGTGTTGGATTCATCGTTGTCGTTTGGGTCATAAGATTCGGAATTTCCAGAGTCGCCGTCAGTGTGACAACCTGGATCGTTTTCGTCAACGAGTTCATCTTCAGAATCAGCATTATCTACATCATCGGAACACTGTGGAGGTGGAGGTGGTGGCGGAGGCACGCACTCGTTGCCGTCAATTGAGAGTTTGTACATGAGTCCGGCAGGGTTTGATTCTGGTCTGTCACCATGAGCTTCGTTGGTAACAGTTATTTCAAGAGTGTTTTCTCCAGTAATTAAATCATCAGCGTCTATCGCACAAGTGTCTTGAGTTTCTGATGTGAAATTTGTAACAGAAGCATCAGCGCATAGAGGATTACCATTTATAGTTACAGTGTAAGTATTGTCAGTGGCAATCATCAAAGATCCGCCGGTAGGAGTGCCTACTACGGTGAAAGTTTCGGTAAACACTTCTGTTTCAGTTGTAGGGTCAGGAACGGTTACTACTGGGTCTGTACTCCAAATCCATTCTGCTCCAGCGATTACTGCAGTCCAAGCTGAATGAATACTAGTAAGTTCTACAGCATTGCCTTCTCCCACCATGGTTCCAGTGTCAGAGAAATACATTTCATTCCAAGTTTCGTCTTCACATTGCTGTGGAGAACATTCTTCAGTGCTTGTTTGGATTCCAGGGTCATTAGGGCAGACATCATCACTGTTGCATGGACCACTCGTTTGTACTCCAGGATCAGTCTGTTCATTTGGACAAGCATCGACTACAGGGTCAATTTCGTCGTTGTCTTGCGGATCAGTGCAACCTGGATCACCACCGGCAAAGTCAATAAGACCATCATCGTCGTTGTCGACACCGTCAATACATTGGTTGTAAGTACAAGAATTGTCGCTGTTGGTTGCATTTTCGTTATAATTATTTGCAACAGGGTCCATGCAACCAAAGATATTTACTGGTTCTTCACTGTCGTCTTCGGCGCTAGAACATTCTGGGTCAGGATTTTGACCACCGAAATCTGTGTATTCGTCTTGGTCATTATCTAGGCCGTCGGAACATTCTGGTACTGGTGGATCAGAAAAAAAAGTATTAGTTATAGTACAAGAAGCCATAGCTCCAGCTGAAAGTGTAATAGAGCCATCAAGAGCACAGTCGCCAGATATTACTCCAGCATAGTTTGCAACAGTAGTTTCAGATACCACGTGTGCGCCTGCGCTATAGGTAGCTTCTACTCCTGTAGTAACAGGATTACCGTCAACAAATAGATCAAAGTCAGTTGCGAGCATTGCGCCACCATCTACCACCTTAGTGACTGTAAGAGTAGGGATAAATTCTGCGCAATCAGGATCGGCTAAATCAACTAAATCATCTCCGTCATTATCAATTCCATCTGTACAAAGAGGAAGAGTATTTTCTGTAGGTACTTCTATAACAACTATTACGGTATCTGTAGACATATCAGAACCCTCCGCGCCAGTACAATCGAAATCTCTGTTTATTTGATGACAAACTTTTGCAGTAATTGTGTATTCTCCAGGATTTGCGTATGTATGTTCTGAAGACCAGGTTCCGTCAAAAAATTTATCGCTTCCGCCATTATCTCCGAAAACTAAATTTGTATCAGCAAGAGTTCCTATGGAACCATCTCCCCAGTCTGACACAGTTACGTGTTGCTGGCTTTCTATGCCGACATATGGGTGGGCGCTAGCATTTCCTTCTATAGAAAGATCAAACCCTGAAACAGAAGTGCCAGTAATTTCTATCGCGTAACCAGATGCCGCAGAAATTTTCATCGAGTTTCCCGCAAACACTGCCACCATGCCAAGCGCGAGAGCGAGCACGATTACAAAGCTTGCAAAGCCCCGCATTCGATTAGATTTAAATATTTTAGTCATAATAATTTATATTTTTTTTATAATAAGTTTCGACGACTTTTATTTTTTTATTTATATTTAGAAGATTATCACAAAAGCTCAAAGTTGTCAAGCCCCTGTAATGTATCATGGTCCAATCTCCCCTTCTACTTAAAAATTAGCATACCCAAAACCCCCGTCAATACGATTTGGGGATAAAAAGTGCATAAAAATTTAGTCTAGTAGAGAGTATTTATCCCCATTATGTCAGCAGATTCCAGGGTCCTCTTACTTGTCTCCCCTTCTGTGCCATAGCCATACATGGTGACCGAGGAGCAAGAAGTGTTGTAGATGTCTGCGAGGCCCATAGAGTGCCCGAGTTCGTGGATGGCGATGTTCCAGAAATCCATCTTGCTTGGTTCTATCAGAGCGTCTTCGGTCCATTCAAAGTCGGTGTTGTAGATTTGATCCCAAGCGACGAGTTCGCGATTAAATGTTGGTCCTCCAAAAATTCCCCAGACGATAGTTACTGCGATTGTTCCTGATTCCAAGTTAGCAAAAGAAACTTGGTTTTTATTATCCAGAATATTCGGGTCGGTAATCGCTCCAGTGCCTATACTTCCCCACCCCAAAATATTTTGAGTACCGGCAGCGCTCTCCCAAGTGGAAATGTCCGCCATAATATTTTCAATTAAAAATTCTTCTGTTAGTCCAGCGCCGGCAAAAACTTCCCATGGCTCAACTGTTTTCCACTTTGCGCCCGAAGCCATCACTGCGTAGCATTTTGGCGCCTTCGGCCCTTTTACAAAGTTTGGTTTAGCATAGGCATCTTTTCTGTGGACTATAGCGTAACCTTCCACCATCTTCTCGCTTTGCGTGTCGTAAGACTTACCTAAATAAAACACGTTTTCTGCAACCTCGTTTGCACTACCCGGCAAAGCAAAACTCGCGGGTGTTGCAAAAACAGAATTAGCTCCTAAAAATAAACTGATAATCGCTAAAACTAATGCTTTTTTAGTTATGTTTCTCATACCTAATATTATACACCTCCTCTTTTTGCTTGCAATAGCGTTTTGTAATACAATGGGATTGGCTCCCGAAACTTCAGCATTTTCTAGGGGGCGACTCTCCCCCCCGGGGAGA
>Ga0209541_10012889_pt1 | contig 12878 bp, 19 predicted proteins | sample RifCSPlowO2_01_FD_184027 | JGI IMG/M metagenome (GOLD analysis project Ga0209541, IMG submission 184027) | Groundwater microbial communities from Rifle, Colorado - Rifle CSP2_plank lowO2_0.1 (SPAdes) (version 2) | ecosystem: Environmental > Aquatic > Deep subsurface > Groundwater | place...
CGGGGGTGGTAGTCTATTTCTAGTTCTCTTACATTATTTTCTGAATCAATATAAATTTGGATGTATCTTGAAGATACTTTTTGATTTTGATAGTGTTCTTTGCCAATGTAGCGATGAATGTATTGGTCTATTGGTTGCAGATGTTGTTTTGCGGCTGTGGTTGTGGCGGAGGTTACGATGACGAGTTTTCGTGAGGCATTTTGTTGCAGCTGTAAAAATTGGGGGACGTTGGGGTAGATACTAGTGTCGTTCCAGAATTCGCCAAGTGTATCATCTTTGTCAAAGAGGAGGTAGTTGAGGTGGGGTTGAGTTGTCATTATGGTGAATTGTTGTCTTTGTTTTTTTTGATATATTTTTTATATTTTCTTTTCTGGGAAAATTAATTCTACATGTCGAGCGTGCAGTCTCATCTCCGCTAGGAGTTGGGTATGTTTGTCGTCAAATATTTTTTGTTCTAATTGGCTGTCTGATATTTTGGTGATATTGTCCAGATAGTCTTTAATTGTTTGCGTGTGAGGGTCGTCTGGGGTGGCTTTTAAGTATTGTGTTATAAGTTCTTGCGCGTGTTGTTTTTGGGGTGGGGTGAGCAGGGAGGATTCTCTATTTCCTTTTGAGGTGTAATTGATGATTGTATATTTATTGGTTTGGAAATCAAAGAGATATTTTAATGGGTCTGCGTTTATGATGAGGAGGGAGCGGTTTTCTTCGAGGGTGATTTTTGGGAGTTGTGGAGGTGGCATTTGATTTTTTTATTCGTTTTTTTTATATTTTACATCTCTATTATTTTTACTCATCCATCAGGATAATTCGGCCATAGAGAGGGTCTTTTTTTGTTTTGCAGTGCAGTTGTTGTCGGCGTTTGGGATGAAGTAGCAGTTGTTCATTTATTTCGTCAAATATTTTCCATGGTTCTTTGTTTTGGTCGTGATATAACTGGTTGAGCAGGTGGGTGACGGGCTGCCAGTTGCCGTTTCGTTGTTGATTACTGATGATAATGAGAGGGGTGAAAGGGTCGCTTTTGGCGGCGATAGCGTCGTTTTTATCGCCGAGCATGATTGTGCGTAGGGTTTTGTAGTTTTTGGAATCGAGATATCTGCGAGCGAGATGGAGGTCTTTGTAGTAATAGTTTGGGCTATAGGGGTTTTCATAGCGCTGGCTGGGGGTTTTGGCGTCTTTGAGTTCTTGAATCTGGCCGTTATGGTCAAGGTAGAAGTCTTTGATGATGGTTGCGAATTGGTCTTGGATGCGGAAATTTTCGCGGCAGAGGTAGGCATGCAGGAGAGAGTTGATTGGCTGCAGGTGCTGTTTTGTGTCGGCAGCTGGAGCGGTTGTGATGATAACAAGGTTTCTGTCTGCATTGTGCTGCTCTGTGAGGAATTCGATTACCGAGGGATAAAATGTAGGGTTGACTCTAAAGTCGCCGAGGGTTTCGTCTTTGTCTAAGAGGAGGTAGTTGAGGGGGTGAGATGGCATTTTTGAATTACTTTTTATAGTTGCATTGTTTTTTAGGGTTTAAGTACCTATTTATAAATCTTTTGGTTATTTTGTTACTTTATAGTAGTATTTTAGAAAAGTTTAAAATGGAGAGTGTTTTTTGATGATTAAATGGCAAAAGTTCAGATTGGGAGCAGATATGCGGCAATATGTGATAGGCTGCGGAAAGGGATACGTGATGATAGTTTGTTGTTGGCTATCATTAATAGAGGAGAGAATGCACTTTCTATGAGGGGTGTGGAGCAGAATGTGGCATGTTATTTGTGCCAGCAGAGAATTGAGGATGAGGTGAGAATGGTCGCATTAGCGCATGAGAGTGGAGTTGAGCGATATTTTATTGATAGGAGATGTTATGAGGATGCTCTAGCGTTTCAATATAGAGAGGGAATGGTTGTGCAGTAGATATACTGAAATTCTTTAGAATTCGAACAGAATTTCAGATAATAGTTCGCCTATTATTGAATTTAATTGTTCGAATTCTAAGGAAACTCACTATATATTAAAGTAAAATTTTCTCAATTTCAAATATAAATTCTTTTGCTCGTTGTAGTGATGTTTTGGCTTTGCCATGCAGTTCAAATTCTTTGGTTTCGTATTGGACTGTGCTTCTTTTTTCACGTTCGCGATCAAATGTTTCTAATAAAGAGTCAGCTTTTATGCCGGCAAGAGCGATCTCTTGAGCTTTTTCATATTCTTCAATTACGGATTTTTTGAGCTTGTTTCTTATGAAGATGATTAAACTATCAGCTGTGACTTTATGTGATATCTTTTCTCCGACTTTATATCCTACGTTGTATAAAATGGCATTGGCCATATAGTACATGCTATAATACGAAGTTACAATGATCCACAAGTCTGACTTTTGATGTTCTAATAAGAATTCTGCGATTTCGAGACTTTCATGGGCATTTTTGACTAGTACGTTATGGATATTTATGTTAAATGGTTCTTTTTTTAAGAGTCCATCATTTAGATATGTTCTTACGTTTTGTTCTGCTTCTTTGATTCGTTTTTCATCGAGCATTGTTTAAGAGGCGGTAGTAGTCTTCTACACCAAAGAGGATGATGTTGTGTTTGATGGCTTCGCTGACTACACTAAATTCTTTGCTTTTGAGCATAGTTTGAAAATCGTTATAGGAAATAGTTGTGAGATGTATAGGGAGAGGAAGGAGTTTTACTTGCGTTTGAAGTTCGGCGTTGTTGTCGGTTATGGCTAGTAGGTCAATGTCGGAGTATTTATTATTTTTCTTTTTTGCATAGGAACCGAAGAGAAGAAGGATATATTGCTGATTAATGGCTTTAAGACGGTTATATATCACTTTGAAGTTTTTGTTGTGGAGCAATTGTTGGAGGCGATGGTATTCAACAGTTAATACTGATGAGTTATATTTCTGATTGAATGCACATAATGAGATATTGCCGTGTGTTGTTACATTAATTATTTTTTCTTGATGTAATTTTTGGATGGCGTTGTAGGCTGATTTATAGTTTATGCGGCGTTCTAAAGCGATTTGACGAATACTCCACGTTCTATCCTGCGTTTCAATTAAGAGTTTGAGGATATTTAATTTTTCATTGTTCATTGTTCACCATAATACTATGGTTTTAAACCATATATTTAAATGTTGTGGTTTTTGGCAGCTATTTTTTGTCAATAAGAAGATTATGTAATAGCAGATATTTTGGGAATAGTGGGTCTTTTCTTATTTTGCAGGTGAACATTTATAAATAAACCACTTTCTTAGAAAAGTATATGCAGTATAGACATACGGTTGCGGCGATTGTGTACAAAGACGACCCTGTATTAGATCGACGACTGTATTTAGCAGTGCAAAAGCCGCAATGGGAACAAGGTGAATGGAGTGTTGTGCAAGGCGGACTTGAAGAACATGGGGGAGAGGAGCATGTGGCATTAGATTTAGAGTTGAGTGAGGAATTAGGTACGAAGAAGTTTGGGGTGCCACAAGAAATGCCACAATATTTTTATCGTCAATTTGGTGGACAGACAAAGAGTCGGTATCCGGAGCGAGCGGGATATATTGGAAAAAAAATGAAGTATTTTTATGTGGAATATACTGGTTTAGAAGGCGAGATTATGTTAGGTGCGGAGTTAAGTTCGTTTCGCTGGATGGATCGAGAGGAATTTTTGTCAAGTGTGAAATATACAAATGAGTTACAAAAAGTGTTAGATTTTATGGAAGCGATGCCTGTGACGAAAAATGTGCGATTGGAGCGACGGGTTGTAGGCGAGCGGATTGCTGCGGTGTAGAAGAGATTTCTAAATATATTTTTAAGCAAAATTTTTTAAAAGATTATATAAAAAAAGTTATGAAAAAAAATTAATTTCTCTTAAATTCGGTATATTTGCATCTGCCGCAGACGTGACGGTTACTATGTGATGCCATAAAGACGCCGGAGCCACACTTTGGACAAGATTTGTTTTTGCGCTGGATTTTGTCGCCAGCAATTGTATATAATGCGGATTGTTTTTTACCCGCTTTTTTTGCTTTGCCGCCAGCAGGTTTTTTTGCAGCAGGTTTGGTAGGAGCAGCCATGGTGTTGTTACCTCAATTTTTTCTTTTTTGTTTTGTTTCTTTTTTTTTATTTTTATTATTAATTTTGATTATTAGTTATGCAGCTTTCTTTGCCGCTTCTTCGAGGCGTTTGCGCATATGGCCGTTGATTGATTCGATGCGTTGCCGTGTTTCTGGCTTATCGTAGATGACGGCGTTGACGATTGCTTCTCTGTGGCTAAAAATTGTATGAATGTGTTTGATGACAATTAATGAAGGGTCGGCGTGCATTTGTTTTCCCACAGCGTCGATGATGTCTTTGTTACTTGGGGTTGCGTTTTCAAATGAGACGGTGCCTTTGATTTCGTGGCGGTTCAATAAGATGTTTTCTTTTTTTTCGTTAATGGTTAATTGCATGATATGTTCCTCTGTTTATTTTCTATTTCTCTTTTTTTAATTATTATTATTATTATTATTATTATTTGCTATTTATTTGACTTTAATGGCGTATTCGCCTTTTAATTTGATACCGATCTTTTGGGCGATCATGGAGTTTTCTGCGTCGGTGATTAAGATTCGGCCTTGCCAGCTGTTGCTGAAGCTTGAGATGCCGCATTGCGGGCAGCTTTCTGTTTCAACAAATAATTTGCAGCGTTTGCATACTTTTTTTTTTGCCATGGGATTTAGTTTATTATTGTTTGATATTTATATTATTTGATGTTTAAGTTATTATTATTTATTCTTTTGATTTTTTCTTTTTCTCTGTCTTTTCTTCTTTTTCTGCAGGAGCTTCTTTTGGTTGTGCGTCTTCGGCGAGCCATTCTGTTCGTCCAAGGCCTTCTTGGCGCATGGTCAACCCAATTTTTGGATTATTTGGGTCTTTGTAGCTTACGGCGATGATTCGAGCGCGGCAACAATCACCTACTTTGATTGAGCGATTTGATTTTTTACCGGATAATACTTTTTCTTTGCTAAATGAGACGAAGTCGTCCATACTTTGAGAGATATGAACCATTCCTTCAACGCCACCAATATCTAAGAATGCGCCAAAGTCAGTAATGTCTCGAACTTTTCCATAGACGATTTCGTTTAATTCTGGTTTGAATGTGAGCAGGTCAAATTCGGCTTCGTAATATCCAGCGCCGTCGCCGGGGATAATGACGCCTTCTTTGACTTTTGTTACGTTGACGACGTTTAAAACGAAGCCAATTTCTTTAGAAATGTAATTTTCAAAGCTGGATTTGATGTTTTTAAGCACAGCTTCTTTGGTTGTTAGGTTAAACATGCTTGGCGGCACGCGGATATAATCTTTGATTTTGACGGTGTAGAACATTTTAAGGTTGTTTTTGAGTAAGTGTTTATAAAGCTTTCTATGGTAATGGTTTGCTGGAGGGGTGGTTGTGGCAAAGCAGAATATTTATAAACAAATACAGTTTAATAAAAATCATGGAGTTGAGAGAGTTAAAGAGAGAAGTCGAGATGTTGCCGGATATTCGAAAGAATGTTCGAGGTTTACATGATTCTTGGTTTAAACATGTCAATGGTAGTGCGGTTTCCCAATATAAAGTGTTTGATTCGCTGCCAGATGACGCAAAAAAACAGGTAGGAGTGAGGGTTGCGATGTTGCAGGAGTCGTTGAGAGGAATGGATGCAGGGTATGTTATTTCTGAGAAGCTGCGGTCGCATGCGCGGTGTTTAATGGATTTGAAGCTGACGCATTTTAATGGTGATAGAACAAAAGCAAAGGTGTTAATGAATACGTTATTGAAAGATGAGTATTTTAGTGTGCCTAAAGTGATTGGGGAAATTAAGCAATTTGAGAATCATGTGCAGCGGTTTTCGGAGACGTATCATGAGGTGAATGAATTGATGCAGAAGCGGTTATCACTTGAAGAGGCGTTATTTTTGATGGATTTACCTCATAAATTATATTTAGCGACGTTGCTTAAGACGACGCAGAAGCAGCGGATATTGGTTCGTGATTTATCTCGGCAGTTAGTTGGGATCAGTAAAGAGCATTCGCTGCTTAAGACGCCGCATAAGTAGGGTTGTTGTCATCATTAAAAGTAGAATTAAAAAGAGATTATATATCCGTTAATGGCGGTGCGACGGTCAAAATCAGTTGTGATTTTGCCCTACTCGGGTTTCCCGTAGGGAGCAACCCCTCCCTCGTCGCACGCCACGATAACGACTACGTTGGATTATTGTAATTGAATCAAAAAGAGGATAAAAGAGGAAATAATGATTGATGTTTCGTTTATTATTGGATTAGTTGGGATGTTATGTATTCTTGTTGCGTTTGTGTTAGATGAATTCTGGCGCAAGTTTAATCAGGAGACGATTCAGTATAATTTATTGAATATTATTGGTGCGGGAATGCTTGTGTATTATGGGTATGTGATTTCGGGGTGGCCGTTTGTCGTGCTTAATGTTGTATGGTGTGTGGCGGCGTGTGTGAAGCTTGGGAGGATTCTGGGGAAGAAAGGGAAGAAAAAGTAGTTTGCGTTCTTTTTCTAAAACCATTTAGGTAATTCTATCTCTTCTGTGACAATTGGGTGGAATAGATTTTGTTGTAGAATATCATCAATTAGTGGTTGGAATAAAGTGATGAGTTGTTGTGGTGTTGGGCGAGAAAGAGGGTCGCGGTTTGTCATGGCGGTGTAGGTTTGTTTGAATGTATCTGGTAGAGTGATGTTATGGAGCAGTTCAATTGTTTCAAATGTTTCTTCTGGCAAATCTGCGTATTGAGCGGTAAGCATATATTCTAGGTTGCGTCCGGCGGTGTATGTATCTGATTGAAGAGTGAGGTTGCCGTAGGTGCGAAATTCGAAGGGGTAATATACTGGTGCGTCGAAAGGGGTTTTATAATTACCTGGTGGGCGGATGTCTTCGAGATCAAGTATTTTTAGTGTGTTTTCGATGACGCCGATGTTGCCGCATTTTAAGTCGCCATGGACTTGTTCTTTTTGTTGCAGGAAGTTGAGAATACTAGGAATTTGTTGTAGATATTGTATGAAGAGTTGTTGGGTGAGGGTGTTTTTTTCAATATGGTTTGTGAGTGTTTGGGGAATAAATTCTAATACAAGATAGGGACAAACGGTGTGTTCGCTATGGTCAATATATTGGGGTGTGTGTTGTGAGGCTAATTGTTGGTGAAGAATGGCTTGTTTTTTGACGAGGTCACTACGTTGTTTTGAGCTGCTGCACACTGTGGGAAAACGAATGGCGACGGGGTATTGTTGTTCTGTGTCTTCTAATTTATAGCCACGATAGACGGCGCCGGTGCGGCCTTCTCCCACTTTTTCTCGAGCTATATAGGTTTCTCCTCTAATTGTTGAGGGAATAAAGTGGTTTTCAAACATGTTTTTTAAAAAGTATATGCTGTATATATAATGATTGTGGTTGTGGATGCATTAGGTTTATAAGTGGTTCTTTTTGGTGTGAGTAAAAATGGCAAAAGATACAATTATTCCGAATGCGTTGGGACTTGCACAATTAGTTGCACACTGTATTTTGGAGGATTCGTATCGAATCGATGATTTTGGTCCTAAAAAACTGAGTGATGGGACGTATTTGATTGATATGATGCCTGAGAAAAGAAGTGATGCGATTGGTTCTGTTGGTGTTTCTATGTTTGGTGAGGGCGTGCATGGTGTTATAGGCGAGATAGTGAGGTATGAAGAACCTGTACAGGTGTATAATGCGTCAGAATGGAGGGGAGTGCATGATGTGTTATTATTTGGTTCGACTATGCGTGGCGAAGAGAGCCATGATATTGATTTGGTGCTTATTCATAATCAGAATCGATTGCAGGAGTATGAGTCAAAATTGAAGTATGGTAAAGATGGTTGTAGTGTAGTTGATTTTTCGCGTAAAATTGATGAGAAGCGGTTGTATAACCCTTCCACAATATTACGTGATTTAGAAGGTAGAGATATCACGACTTGTCATTTTGAAGAAGGTTTACAAATACAAGAGTATTTTAAATATGTTGTTGAGCGAGCTGATCGCGAAAATAGTTTTTCTGGGACATTTTGTTTAGATTATATTGATAATCCTGTGGTTTTTACATCGAAAGATCGTGCGGGATTTCAAAAAGAGGTTGATGTGTTATTTGAATATCTTATGGAAGGAAAAGTGAATACCAAAGTGAGGGGTATGTTTTCTGAGCGAGGATTGAATGTTGATGGTGATTTTGATTTGTTGTTGTTGAGCAAAGAGACGTTATATTCTTCAGGAGCGAAACGTAGGGGAGTAATGACTGATTTATGTCGCGATCCGACGTTTTGGTATACAGTGTTGTCTGAAGGGCGATTATACAATCTAGCTACGGAGAAGTTTGATTTAGAAGTTGAGCAGAAGTATCCGGGGGCGGTGGAGTTGTTTAAGAGGTAGAGGAATTATTTCATCTTCTTTTTTCCATATTCACAGTATTTTATAATCGAACATCTGTTGCAGGAGGGGTTGATTGGTTTACAGATGGATTGTCCGTGACCGACGAATAGGCGGTTGATGTTGATCCATTGGTCTTTGGGAACGATAGTTTGGAGTTGATGTTCGGTTTGCTGTGGGGTTTTGGTTTTTGTCCAGCTGAGGCGATTGGAGATGCGATGGACGTGGATGTCTACGGCGATGGCGGGTTGGTTGAAGACGTAGGCTAAGATGCAGTTTGCGGTTTTTCTGCCGACGCCGGGGAGCGAGGTGAGTTGGTTGAGGGTGTTTGGGATTTGACTTTGATATTTTTCTACAATGATTGCGCTTAACGCTTTTACGTGTTTAGCTTTGGTTTTATAGAAGCCGATTTTGTAGATGTGTTGTTCGAGTTGGGGTTGAGGGAGGGTTATGAAATGTTGTGGTGTGGGGTAGATTTTAAATAATTCTTTGACTATGGGGATGACGGTTGAGTCTTTGGCTCTTGCGCTGAGCAGGGTTGCGATGAGAAGTTGAAAAGGGGTGTAGCCGAGTTCTGAGAGTTCTTCGAGCATGGTTTTGGGGTGATGTTGTTCGAGAAGTGAGAAGATAGTTGAGATTTGTGTTGGAGTGGGTTTAGACATGTAATGGTAATGTTCTGTTGGTTTTTATGTGTTTTGATTTTGATTTATGTTACTACTAATTTGTGATAAAATAAGCGAAAGATTTATAAATAGGGTGAATATTAAAGAGATTATGGAAATTGCGTATTTAGGCCCGCAAGGAACGTTTAGTTATGTTGCGGCGAAAGAGTATGTACAAGAGCAGAGTATTGAGGCAGTATTACGACCGTATAAGACAATTGATTCTGCTCTTGATGCGCTCTTAGCAGGTGAGGTAGCGAGAGCAATTGTGCCAGAATCTAATACGCGTTTAGGGTTGATTACAGATTCTTGTCGAGTAAGAGAATTAGATGAATTGGTTACAATTGGTGAAAGAGTGATTCGGGTTCGCATGGGGTTAGGGGGGATTGGTGATGGTGGGACTATTGATGTTATTTATTCCAAAGATCGAGCGCTTGAGCAGTGTACGACTTATTTAGAACGTTTATTTGGGGTTGCTTGTGGTGATTTAGATGTTTCTTCATATGTGAAATTATTGGAATCGCAAGGTAAGGTTGTGTTGATGGATAGTACGACGGCAGGAATTGAGAGAATTGCGTTGCAACGATTAGAGAATGCAGCAGCTATTGGTCCGCAAGGAGCTTTTGAATTATATGGATTATCCGTGTATAATTCAAATGTGCATGATGATAAAGACGCAACAACAAGGTTTGTGGTGGTTGAGAAAAAATTGGGATGATTTCATTATTTTTGTTTCAATTATTACTATAAAATAGCAAAAGATTTATAACTTAGTTGTATTTTAAATGTGTTATAAATATGTTATTATGTAGGGGGAGATTATTATGACTTTAGAAGGAAAATTAGATGCTTGTCAAATTGTAAAACGAGCAAGAATGTCGGCTCGTCCGGAATTTTATAGTGGGCGGGGCGCAATTACTGATGATTTAAATGGGGAAAAGTTGGAACATATATATGGCGATATTAAACGGTGGCATGGAGATGATGCGGCGCAATCGTATGTACAGATGGTTGCAGATATCCTCGTGTTGTCTGCGACGGATTTTTTGTTATCACTTTATCGACTTGAATCAAATAAATGGAAATGGGATGAACATATTCTTGGTAATGGGAACGGGATGGATGTTGGTCCAGATTATGGGGATGGGAGGCGGGAAGTTATTGCTGAGGCTACTATCTTTAGTATTTTAGGGGGAAATAGAAATGAGACTGGAGCAATACGAAATTTGTTTTTGCGAGAGCATGGAATTGGTGTACCTAGTTCTAATCCTTATGCTCCAAGAAGATGGGACTGCGATTCTCGATAAAATATATTAGTAAGCGAAATAAATAATTACTAATTTGTTTTGCTTATTAGATGTTCTCTTTAGATTTTTTTTGAATCGTATTTCACTTACGCATAAATCAACAGCAATGAGATTGCTATCACTAAAATACTAATCACCACATTAAAGACGCGATGGTTGTGCAATTTCCATTGGCCTAGGTGGCGGTCGGAATAGGCTGCGCTTTTGGAGCGTTGTTCGAGTTTGATTTTTATCAGATTCATAATGAGGGCTACTGCTGCTAAAGGCAGCATGAGAATAATAAAATACATGATTATTTTTGGGGTGACAATTGAGGTTACTGCGCCTTCGAGATGAAGGGTGCGAAGCAGTTCAAGGTTTTTATGAAGGTTTGTGAAGGCAAATAATGTTGCAATGTAGCCAAAGAGGAAAAACCAGGCCGGATGGGATGTAATTGCTTTGACTTTTTCTATTTTAATGCGGTTTTCACGTTCTAGATTTGCGAATGGGTCGTTGTTGTAGAGGAAGAATATACCTATTTTTAGAAGAGCGATTATAATACTGATAATGGAGATAAAGAGGATAAAACCATGCTGAGCAGCAAAGCCGCTGGAGTTATTTGTACCATATAATAAAAATGCTGTATATGACGCTATAATAAAGAGGATGCTGCCTAGTATTGTTTTTTTATAGTCGTGAATGGAGATGATACATAATGCAAGAATGATTATGAGGATGAACATGATTGGGCGAAAACTGTCTTTGATTGCAGAGGAGCGTAATACACTATTTGGAATAACTTCAAGTACATTTTGCGGGTTTTTATCACCTAAAATACCAACCATATTTGTGCTGTCAAGTGATGGGCAGGTGATTTCTTCGTTGTCTTGGATATATTTTTCTAAAAATGTGGCAATTGCTTTTTGGCCGATGAAATAACTGCTGTGGGTAATGACGGCAGGGATGCCTTGAGCGTTTGGTTGGATGTTATAGGCGTTGGCATATGATTCGAATAATGCTTTATTTTGCTGGTTGTGATAGACTTCATAGCTTTTTATCTCTACTTGTGGATATTTTGTGTGCAAGTCTTGGATGTATTGATTTGATGATTGGCAACCGGTGCAGTCTTTGCCGTAGAAGTAGTAGAGGCAGTCGCGCTGGTTGTCATCTTGTGCGACTACAAATGATAGTAATGCGATTATAATTATTATTATAGAACTTATTTGTTTGAACATGATTTCACCTTCTTTTGATTATTTGAGGAGAGAGGGTATACTATACTTGGTGAATTATATTTTTAATCTGTTTACTATAATTCACCGGTATATCCTAAGCGTATTCTCTACTCTTATTTTATAGTTAGTACACTTAGTATATATAAAGTTTATTGTTGGGGAGTTTTGAGATTGTGGTGTTTTCGAAGTTTGGATGTTGTATATTTCCATTGGTTTTATAAATACTGAATTTTTTGATGGTTTCAAGATAAATTATTGACAAAAGGTGATATTAAAATGGTACAAGAATTGAATGCTACGACGTTTCAGAGCGATGTGTTAAAGTCCAAGTTACCAGTGATTGTGGATTTTTGGGCGGAGTGGTGCGGGCCGTGCAAGATGATGGCGCCGGTGTTTGAGGAAGTGAGTAAAGAGTATAGCGGTAAATTGAATTTTGCAAAGTTGAATACGGAGCAGTTTGGAGAGATTGCAGCAGAATCTGGTGTTACGGGGATTCCGTGTTTGATTATATTTCATAAAGGAGAAGAGGCGGATCGTATTGTGGGGTTTATGCCAAAGCCGATGCTGAAGCAGAAGATTGATGAGATACTGAGAAAATTGTAGCTCGGTTGTAGGGTGAGTTTTACTTTAGAGTAGTTATTAAGAAAAGTTTTATAAACTATCGCTTTATTCTTTGTATACTTATTAGGAGGTTTACATTATGGCAATACCAACACCTGGGGATTTAAAAGCTGCAGAAGATCAACAAAGAGAAAAATATGTGAAACGAGTTGAAAGTGATTTAGAAAGGCAATTAAACTATGCTTTTAATAAAAATAAAATAAACTCTGGGGGCGGGGAAATTGAATATAGACTCACAAACCCAGATGCACAACAAATTGCTCGAGATTATTTGGCGAATAAAGGGTGGGCTGTTGAATTTACATCTCGGGATGATTTTTCTTGGTCGTCAACTTCAAGAGAGGATAGGGAAATTAAAGTACATTATCTGAAACTCACTCCTTTGCCAAAATAAATTTGGATGTGATAGGATATTACAATGGCAGATTCTGATATTGTATCACAGCGATTAGGTAAAGTTGGAAGAATATTCTGGACATGTGTGTTTGGCGTTGGGGGGTATTTTTTGTGGAATGCAGTTGGTTCTGCGGTGTTGCCTACAGAAGAGAGCTGTAAACGTGGAGAGGAGTATCAAGAGTCTTTGCGGGATTCTAGATATCTTATGAAGAAAGTGGGGTTTCGATATACTTTTGATGAGGGGTTAATGATGCAGAGTGGTTCTGTTCGTTCTCTATT
>Ga0209541_10012894_pt1 | contig 12874 bp, 18 predicted proteins | sample RifCSPlowO2_01_FD_184027 | JGI IMG/M metagenome (GOLD analysis project Ga0209541, IMG submission 184027) | Groundwater microbial communities from Rifle, Colorado - Rifle CSP2_plank lowO2_0.1 (SPAdes) (version 2) | ecosystem: Environmental > Aquatic > Deep subsurface > Groundwater | place...
AGGTCTTGCCTCTGGGGTATCTTGTTTTCCACTTTTTTTAGTACTCGCGCATGCTTAGTTGGGCATCAACGCGCTTCATGATGTCCAGTACTACTGAAACAACAATCAACAAGCCAGTACCGCCCAAAGCCAAAGCCTGTGTACCTGTAATCATTTGCATAATCAACGGGAAGACGGCAATAATGCCCAAGAACAACGCACCAACAAGCGTAATACGAGTGACAACTTTTGATAAATACACTTCAGTGGATTGACCTGGGCGAATACCTGGAATGAACGCCCCGCCTTTTTGTAAATTATTAGCCATTTGATGTGGATCAAATGTAATGGCTGTATAAAAGTATGTGAAGCCAACAACTAAAATAAAGTAAATTGTGGCATAAGCCCAAGTGCTTTGCAAAAACCAATTTATAACGTCAACGATCGAGCCCACCCAAGCAACTGATACATTTTGCAAAACGCTAACCAAAAGTTGCGGGAACATCATAATAGATAAGGCAAAAATAATTGGTATAACCCCAGCTTGGTTTAGACGAAGTGGAATATATGTTGAGCCACCACCTGATATAGCCTGGCCACGCACTTGACGAGCATATGATACCTCAATTGGCCGTTCAGCCTCGGTAATAAATACCACACTAGCTACCAAAATAATACCAATAATTACATAAGCTATCAGCGTAAAAATTTGGCTTTGATCATAGGTAAACAATAGTTGACTTATAGAGTTAGGGATTTGAGCTACGATACCAGCAAAAATCAAGAACGAAATACCATTACCAATACCCTTTTCAGTCAACAATTCACCCAACCACATTAGGAACATTGAACCGGCCGTCATGACGATCAAGTTCAACACATAACCAAAAACACCGTCAATAACAATAATACCCCTGGTTTGCAAAATTGAAATTAAGGCAAAACCCTGAATAACTGAAAGTGGCACAGCTAGTAGGCGCGAATATTGCGCAAATTTGACTCGGCCACGTTCGCCTTCCTCGCTGTACAACGACTTCATGCGAGGTGACATCATGGTAATTAACTGCATGATAATTGAGCCCGTAATGTACGGCCCAACACCCAGCATAATAATTGACAGGGTTGAAAGACCTCCACCCGAAAAGATATTGAGCACACCAAAAAATTGATTGCCAGCTAAAAAACTAGCCAAGCGCGCCTGATCAACACCTGGTACAGGTATGGTTGAAAGAAACCGAAACACAACCATAATACCCAATATAAACAACGCCCTTTTACGTAGGTTTTTGTCACGAAAGAATGTTTTTAAGCCTTGAATAAATTTGTTCATATTATTTGACTAAATTATTTAAACTGCCCACCGGCTTTTTCAATAATCTCTTTGGCGCCTTTTGAGACACGAATACCCTTGGCGATAATTAGCTTTTTTGAAATTGGTGTATTGCCAACAATTTTAACTTGCGGTAATTTACCAGCATCACGCTTTATTATACTACTTTTTAGCAAAATATCACGGTTAATAATTTCAGTATTCAAGCTTGCAATAGCCAGTAGGCTGACCGACTGAACATTAGCCTCAACAGTTTTTAAACTGTTTTTACCACGACCACGCAATTTTGGTAATTTTTTAATGATATCACGCATTTGTGGACGAGGCTTGTTACCAGCCCTGGCTGTTTGGCCCTTACCACCACGGCCTGAGGTTTTACCCCTGTGTCCACCGCGACCAACTTGACGAGCTTTTTTATTTGGATTTTCCTTTTTTACATTATGTATTTGCATAAGCCTATTTTGATTCTTGTTTAGCTTCTAATACATCCTTGGTTTCAGTAGATTCGACTTTTGGTGAAATACTAGGTTCAATTTTTTGTTCAACATCACGTATGATTCTTTTTTCAGAGAGTTGCGACAAGGCCAACATGGCTGCCCGACCATTGTTTAATTTATTTTTTGAACCTGAAAAGATTTTAGATGTAACATTTTTAATACCAGCAATTGACAAAACGTCACGCACGGCAGACCCAGCTACTAAACCCTTACCTCGGTTAGGCATGATCATAATCTTGCTAGTTGTATATTTGGCATAAATTTCGTGCGGTAATGACATATCTTTGGTTAACTTAACTTTGATCATACCTTTTTTGGCTGATTTTAGGGCTTTGTTAATGGCAATGGCCGTATCGGCACCCTTGCCAGTCCCTAATCCTACCGAGCCCTTACCATCACCAATAACAATAGCCACCGCAAAACTCATGCGACGACCGCCCGTAACCACACGTGTTACTCGGCGAATATCTAATACCTTTTGATCAAATTCAGGCTTTGGCCTGTCGGCAAAAGTTCGTTGTGGTCGACCATCACTGCGACCACGACCACCATCAGATTTACCACCACCTAAGCCTCCCTTGTTACCACCAGCACCCGCTCGTGATCCAGGACGCACAAAAGACTTTCGAGCCCCAGTTGTTGTTCGTGGCTTAAAAGTGGGCGTAGTTGTTTGTGTTGTTTTAATTTCTTCACTCATAATATTTATTTAATATTTTATTTTTTAGAATACCAAGCCACCCTCACGGGCTGCATCGGCGACTGTTTTGATTCGACCAGTATATTTAAAACCATTACGGTCAAAAACCACCTGACTTATACCTACGGCTTTGGCCTGCTTTGCAATTTCCAGGCCCACCATTTTAGCCCGCTCGGCCTTGGTACCATTGTTAATTTTTAAATCAGACGCAGAGGCAAGTGTTTTAGCACTAGTGTCATCAATAACTTGTGCGTAAATATGTAAGTTTGAACGAAAAACTGAAAGTCGTGGTTGCGGTTTTGCAATAGTGTTTACAGCCGTCAAACGTGCACGAATACGTGTTTTTAGACGTGAGCGCTTTATTGTCTTTTTTTGTTGTATGCTTTTCATATTTTTTATGCTGATTTTTTACCATCTTTACGCCTAATAACTTCGCCCTCATACCTAAAACCCTTGCCCTTGTAAGGCTCTGGTTTTTTAAGTGCACGAATATCAGCCGTAAAAGCTCCGACCTTTTCCTTGTCAATACCGGTAACTGTTAAGTTGTTTTTTTCAGAAATAACCGTTAGGCCTTCAGGAATTTTAACACTTACTGGGTGCGAAAAGCCAAGTGCCATTTCAACATTTGTGCCCTTGACCTCGCATTTGAAGCCAATACCTTCTAAAATCAATTTTTTAGTGTACGGTTCAGTTACACCCACAATCATATTGCGCACATGAGAGGCATAAGTACCCCAAAGTGCCCGTGAAAATGGGCTTTCTTTTTTCTTTGTAAAAATTATTTCGTTGCCATTAATTTCAATACCAATAGTCTGCGTGTCAAAATCACGGGTTAATTCACCCTTGGGGCCTTTGACGGTTAAAGTTTTATTACTCATTGATACTTCAATGCCGGCAGGAATAGTTGTTGGTTTTTTTGCTAAACGTGACATATATTTATTACCATATTTTGAATAAAACTTCACCGCCGACCTGCTCATTACGAGCATCTTTCTCGCTCATTATACCCTTTGGTGTTGAAAGGATAAAACGCCCAAAACCATTGCGAAACGGTTTAAGTTCTTTAGATTTTGAATACATGCGACGAGAAGGTTTTGAAACCCTATTAAGGCCTGAAACCTTGGGTCTGTCGCCCACATACGCAACTTGCACCAAAATCATTGGGAAACTTTTTTTACTGCCACTTTGCGGTGGGGTAACGATTTTGAAAGATGTTATATAGCCCTCTTTCTTTAAGCATTCAAGAACTGCGACTTTTAGCTTTGAGTGTGGAAAATCTACTTGATTCTTGCCAGCCAGACCCGCGTTCTTGATGCCATTTAGCATGTTTGAAAGTGTATCCATTTTGAAATTACCAAGATGATTTACGAACGCCCGGTATCATGCCCTCATTGGCTAGTTCGCGAAAACAAATTCGACAAACACCAAAATCACGCATATACCCACGCCCACGACCACACTTAAAGCAACGATTTTTGGCACGGCTTGAAAACTTTGGAGTTTTTTTAGAGCGTGCAACTACTGACTTTTTTGCCATTACTTTAAGTTGTTTAATTTTAATATGAGAATATCGCGCAAAGATTTAGCTAGTTTCTAGTTTTTAGTTGCTAGGTTCTAGTTTTAAAGCAAATGCCCAATACTAGCCACTAGAACCTATATACTATAACCTAATCAAAAGGTTGCGGATTACTTCATAAGCCTATTTCTATATAAACTATACTGCGTAACAAGCCGTTACCAATTTAGCATATAAGCGATGATTTGTAAAGAATTCACCTCACCCAATAGAATACGCCGGCTTGGTAGCCGGCGTTTGGTTAATGCTAAGAAAATTTTGATAAGCCTTGCGTCAGCTTAGAGACGGAAACAAAAAGTGCGAGATTCCGGTGATTGGAATAGTTGCCCCATTAACAACTTGCCCGAGAAATACATTAATACTCTTCTCGCACTTCTGGTTTGGGTCAAAGTATTCAAAAATTTTTCGGCCATGACCAAGGACTTCCCTGGACTTTGTGATTGGGGCTTGATGACCGTCCTCAAAAACGATCTGAACTCCCTTTTTCAATTTCACCTTTTCGGTTGCAACGTCATCGACGTCAACCACAGTAAAATTTGTCTCACCCTTTTTAGGGGCTGCTTGCATGTTGGTTTGTGCCATAGTTGATTTTTTATTATCTACCCATAATTATACTACCCTATTTTTAAAAAGCAAGCCAAAAAATAAAAGACCCTGTGGGTACAGGGTCTTTTATTTTTTATTTTTTAAACGGTATACCTAAAACTTCCAGGAAAGCCTTGGCTTCGGCTTTGGTTTTAGCGGTTGTGACAATAGTCAATGACATGCCAAAAACATCTTTTAAATCTTCATCGGCTGCCTCGGGGAAAATAGTGTGTTCGCGAATGGCAAATGTAACATTGCCAATATCATCAATTGATTTGGGGTCAAGACCTCTGAAGTCCTTGGTACGAGGCAAAGCAATATGAATAAATTTATCCATAAAGGCAAGCATCCGAGCTTCGCGCAACGTAACCATTACGCCCACCGGGTCGCCCTCACGAATTTTAAAACTGGCAATAGATTTTTTAGCTGGACGAATAGTTGGTTTTTGGCCAGTAATTTTTGCCAGGCGATCAATAACTAAATCATTGCGATTACGATCGCGTTTCATACCACTGCCGGTACCGACAGCAATAATAATTTTAACCAAGCGTGGCGCTTGTAAAGCATTTTTGTAGCTAAAGTCTTTTGACATCAGCTTGTATGCTTGTTTTTGAATTTCTTTAACTGATTGCATATTAATCAACTTTGCGTACATTTGACGCGTTTACTGGTAATGAAAGCTCAATGACCGTACCCTTTTGACCACGTTGTTTTGGTTTAACATTTTTCTTAACCATATTGATACCCTCAACCAAAACCCTATTTAATACTGGAAAGGCTTTAACAACCTTGCCCTTTTTACCTTTATCATTGCCAGTTAGCATCCTAACATTATCACCTTTTTTAATTTTCATATATGTTTTTTAAATTAGTGTTAATAAAAGTTAGATTACTTCAGGCGCCAATGAGGCAATTTTTTGAAAGCCTCGCTCCTGGATTTCGCGTGGAATCGGCCCGAAAATACGCCCACCCCTTGGATCGACCAAGTTCTTTTCTAAAATTACCACAGCATTTTCATCAAAGCGAATATATGAACCGTCCTTACGTCTAAATGGCCCGCGCGAACGCACCACGACAGCCTTACAAATTTCCTTTTTCTTTACAGCCTTGCGTGGCTCGGCAACTTTGACTGAAATAATCACAATGTCGCCCAATCGTGCATAGCGCCTTTTTGAGCCACCTAGGACTTTAAAAATACGCCCCTGTTTTGCACCGGTGTTGTCAGCAATAACTACGTTTGTTCCATCTTGCATCATAAGCCTTTAATTTGTGATTACTTCAAATGATTTATCTTTGGACATAGGTTTAGTCGAAATGATTTTAACCTTGTCACCGACCTTGAAATTGTTTACCTCATCATGCGCCTTGTAGCGCTTGGTTGTTTTAAAATACTTTTGGTATTTTGGGTGTTTTTTAAATGTAGTAACCGCAACCACTACGGTTTTATTCATTTTATCAGAAACTACAACGCCTGAAAGAATTTTTCGATTTGTTGTCATAATTATTTGCGTGCTACTACACGAGTATTAACTGGTAATTTAGTGCCGGCCTTGCGCAAACCCTCGCGGGCAACAAGCTCGGCTACACCATCAACTTCGTACAATACTCGTCCAGGGCGTACTTCGACACAATAACCCTGTAAATCACCTTTACCTTTACCCATACCCATTTCAGCCGGTTTGGCTGTGTATGGCCTGTCTGGAAAAATACGAATCCAAACCCGGCCCATTTTGCCAATATAGCGTTGCATGGCTTTACGGCCGGCCTCAATTTGATTTGACTTGATACGGCCTGAGGTTGTAGCCTTTAAGCCATATGATCCAAACGAAACTTTGACACCACGTGTATCGGGCGACAAATTCGCCATATCTTTACGGTCACGTTGCCATTTGCGGTGTTTAACTTTTTTAGGGAATAACATAAAATTTTATTTAAATTAAAGTTTAATTTAGATTGGCTTGGCTTGATTTATTTTTAGCGTCATCTTTTTGTGAAAAGATTTCGCCTCGATAAATCCAAACCTTAATACCAATAACACCATAAGCCATGTGGGCTTTTTCACGAGCAAAATCGACATCAGCTCGAATTGTTTGTAGGGGCACTGAACCACGCTTGATTTCCTCGCTACGAGCAATTTCGGCACCACCCAAACGGCCACCTAAAACTACCCGTACACCATAAACGCCCTTGGCGCCCATAACCTTTTCAACCATTTGTTTCAAGACTCGGCGAAACGGCAAGCGCTTTTCCAAGGCTTCGGCTACACCTTGGGCCACAATTGCAGCATCGGCATCGGGATTTGAAACTTCAACTAAATCTATTTTGAAATCAGTGGCAACTAATAATTTTTGCTTGCGAATTAGTTTATCAATATCTAAACGCAATTTTTGTAAACCTTCGCCATTACGCCCGATGATCATACCTGGGCGTGATGTACGAATAATCAAGCGTGTTGCTTTTTGACTGCGTTCAAATTCTATAACTGAAACATATGAGCCACGTAATTTTTTTACCAAATACTCGCGCATTAAAACATCGCTCCGCAAATATTCTTGATATTTTTTATCGCCAGCAATCCAACGACTTTTCCAGTCGCGAAGTGTAACTAATCTATGAGCATAAGGGTGAACAACTTTTGACATAATTACTTTTTATTTTTTAGGGTTTTACTTCCGGTAGTTGCAAGTGTGACTGTAACCCGACTGGTGTGCTTGTGTATAGGGTGAGCTGAACCACGCGAAACTGGCATAAAACGCTTGAGCGTTATGCCTTTGTCGACCGTAATATTTTTAATAATAAGACTATTTTCTATGTTGGCCTCGTTTTGGCCATCGTTTTTTACCGCATTGGCCACGGCGCTTTTAACCAACTTTTGCAGTGGTAGAGCCGCGCGTTTAGCCAAAAAATCTAGCTCTGTTAAAGCTTGGCTTATACTCAAACCCTTAACCAGGTTTGCAACCAAGCGTACTTTGCGTGGTGATTGGCGATAATTTTTTAGTTCTGCTTTCATAATTTTACTTCTTCTTGGTGTCACCAGTTGATGCTTTGGCTGATTTAGCCGCTGTTATTTCAGATTCGCGCTTCTTTTGGTCAATTTCTTTTTGCATTTTACCACCATGTCGCACGAATTTGCGAGTTGATGAAAATTCACCAAGCCTGTGACCAACCATATCCTCGGTAACTAAAACATCAATATGGGCCTTGCCATTGTGTACACCAAATGTAAACCCAACCATTTCGGGTGGAATTTGTGATGCACGCGCCCAAGTTTTAATTGAAGGTGTTTTCAGTGCATCTTTACCAGCAATTTTTCTCAAAAGCTTGGCATCAACATACGGACCTTTTTTTAGTGATCTTGTCATAGAAAAATTATAATGATAAGTTTTGGAAACTCCCCAGGCGAACCCCTAAAAATTTTATAGGGTCACCCAGAGCTATGCCTCAACAAATGTAATGGGTTTATTAAGACTCATAGATACTATCACATAGGCCCTTATTTGTAAACCTCCACACCTATTTTAATCAAACTTCATGACTTTAACCTTTTGTTCATCAGTCCACTCAACGAACGAAACATACGGCACACCCCACCTATCCACAACTAAATCAGTGTACCAAGTTAAACCGGCCTGAACCCATTGATCACGAACCCAAACAGGCTCAGGCGTCCAGGTTGAGAACGAAGAATTACCAATTGTTACCCAGTTTTTGCCATTAAATAGCATGACCTCAGTGCCACCATTTGGATCTTCAGGATGATATGAGATTGATACATATGGCACATTATTATGAACAACCAGTGAGGTAACAAGGGCTGAATTTGAATCAACGCGTGTAAAACCAAGCTGGCCAACTGGTGCCCAAAGTGTGCCAGTCCATTTCATAACTGAAGCCCGACCACCTTTGGCCCAATCAGTAAATGAAACATAAGGCACATTATTCGAATTCATGGCTAAACTAACATTTTCGACTCCCCCCAAACTAAAGTTTGGAGCCCCAACAGTCACCCAACGTGTACCATTGTATTTCATGACTGTGGCCTTGTCAGTTGTCATATTTTTAAATGCAACATAGGGAGTGTTAAGTGCATCAAAAGCTAAACTTGGATACCCAGCTGGGGTTTTTGAAAGGCCCACACCGCCAACATTCACCCAACGTATACCATTGTATTTCATGACTGTTACATAATCACTAATAGATTCATCAATGTAAGTTACATAAGGTGTATTATTGTTATCAGTTACCATTTGAACAAAACCAACTCCTTGCATTGAAAATCCAGGTGTGCCAACAAAATTCCAACTAGTACCGTTAAACTTCATCACAGTAGCTTTACTAGAATTATAGTATGAGCGGTTTGTATCATCTAAAAAAGCTATATATAAATTATCATTTTTATCCACTGCTAGTGATACGTCATCAGCTCGACCAGGGGTAAGGCCAGGTGCTCCAACAACTGACCATGTGTCTTTGTTTTCGTCATATTGTAAAACCGTGGCCGCATGATTTAGTGCCTCATCAGAATAAGCTAAATATTTCACCCCATGCGAGTCACTAACCATTGATGTGATATCTCCATTGTTTGAAATAGCATTAACATCACCGGCATAGTTCCAATTTTCAACATATTTCATAACTGTCATTTTGAACTTTTTTGTTGCATCGGCAAAAGAAGCGTAGATAGTGCCCTTTGAATTGACGGCTATAGACGTTCCGTCAACTGGCCCCGGAGAAAAATCCTTTTTGCCAACTTTGACCCATTTGATACCGTCAAATTTCATAACATTAGCACCATATTTTCGATTGTCTGTGGATCCATCAAAAATTACATATGGAATATTCCTAGAACTAATCACTAATGAGACAAAGTTTGCTTCACCATCCGAAAAGCCAGTATTGCCAACATTCACCCAACTTGAACTTGAGGCGTCATACTGCATAACGGTGACCCGACCGCCTTGACTCCAGTCTTGAAAAGCGACATATGGTGTACCGCTTGGGTCAAGATCAAAAGACAAAAAGGCAGTAGAACTAGCTGAAAACTTTCGATTACCAACATCCACCCAACTTGAACTTGAGGCGTCATATTTCATAACAGAGATCTTGTATCCACTAGCAAAGCCTTCTCTAAAGGCAACATAAGGAACATCATTTGAATCAATAGCCAAAGAAGTATATACAACGTCAGTATTTGAAAAATTAGCATTGCCGATACTCACCCAAGTTGAACTTGATGTGTCATATTTCATAACAGAAGCTCCATTACCGTTATATTGATCTTGAAAGGCTACATAAGGCGTGTCGTTAGAGTCAAAAGCTAAAGATGTCCACTGAACACCATAAGCAGTAAACCCAGAATTACCAATATTAGCCCAAGACTTACTTGAGGCATCAAATTTCATAACGCTAGCCCTTTCTCCATTTGTATGATCAATAAATGCAACATGTGGTGTATCATTAGAATCAAAGGCTAATGATACAAAATCTGCCCCTCCGGGTGAAAATCCATCAGTTGGCCCAACACTAATCCAAGATGAACCGTCATATTTCATAACACTGGCCTTGTTAGCAATTGAAGCACCACCAACGGCTGTGTAATTAACAAATGCCACATAAGGGGTATCTTTTGAGTCAAATCTTATAGCCCTCCAAGAGACAACATTTTCGTGATTGCTAAGTTCTGGACTAAAGCCCTGGCTACCAACTAGTTGCCAAGCTCCGCCCGAAGCCGAAACTATATTAAAACCAATAAACAAAGCCAGAATGACTATCCATAAATCTACTAAAAACTTCATTGTATTATGTCGCACTATTTCTTTAATCATATTTTTCATATTAAATTAATTATACACGTCTAATCAAACTTCATCACCTTCACATTACTACCGTTCACTGTCTCACCTACATATGACACATACGGCACACCCCACCTATCTATCGTCATATCAGTCCACCATGTTAAGTCGGGCGAGAAGGATTTTTGCCCAACATTTACCCAAGCCTTGCCATCGTATTTCATAACACTCACACCGTTTTGTTGTGTGTAACCATCGTTAGTCCCTGGGTCAGGGCCGTATGAAAACGACACATATGGCTGATTTTTGTAAATAGATAATGATGTAGTATATGCAACATTGTTTGCCATAGGCCCAGAAAAACGCCTTTGGCCAACTGGTATCCATGACACACCATTGAACTTCATAACTGTAGACTTACCATCTTGTACTAACCATTTACTGTTATCATGCTCGGTAAATGAAACATAAGGTACATTATTTGAATCAAATGCAATTTTAGTGTCATCTACCTTATTTGATGAAAGGCTAGAGCTGGCAACATCTATCCAGGCCTTGCCATCCCATTTCATAACAGCTGGCAACATCGTTGATTGCTCCACATATGTTACCCATGGCATATTTAAGTTATCAAATGCAATGCTTACATAGTATACTTCAGCACCTGAAAACCCAGGCCTACCAACCGTGACCCAATTACTGCCATTATATTTCATAACAGTGGCAAAATAACTTGTTGCCATGTCTTTGATTACAACATATGGATTGTTGTTCATATCTATTGCCATATCAATTTCTTCCACACCCATTAGTGAAAAACCGAGACTGCCAACAGGTTTCCACGATGAAAGATCCCACTCCATAACCGAAGCTTTAGGATTACCCCACATGTCAACATTAGCACTATCGACAAATGCCATATATAATGCCATATATTTTGAAGTAGCCTTCATTTCTAAATCAATACCATCAGCTCTACCTGGAGTGATTCCTCGAGCTGGTAATGGTGACCAAGTATCATTAATTTCATCATATTCCAAAACTGTCGCCGCATTACCAACAGTATCATCTGAAAATGCTACAAATTTACGGCTATGATCACTTGTTAAATCATTCACTATGGATGTCCCTCCACCAGTACTATTCATCCCACCTGTCGTACCCGTCTCGCTCCACATTTTGTTGTATTTCATGACGGTGGCTTTATTATTGTTTGCCCCATCTACAAAAGCTACATACGGAATATTACTTGAGTCTAGCCCTAAAGATACAAACCACGCATTGCCACTTGAAAATACAGGATTTCCTACTGTTACCCAAGATGAACCATTGTACTTCATAACAGTGGCTTTATAGATATTTGAGGAGTCAGAAAAGACCACATGCGGAACATCATTTGAATCTAAAGAAAACGACATGTCATAGATACTAGAAGGAGAAAATCCGGCACTACCTACATTAACCCAAGAGGAACCATTGTACTTCATTACTGTTGTTTTTTCATTATTTGTACTGTCAATAAACGCTAAATATGGCACATCTCTTGAATCTAATACTAAACGATCAGGCCATGATTGACCAGGAGAAAATCCGGCACTACCTACATTAACCCAAGAGGAACCGTTGTACTTCATTACTGTTGTTTTTTCATTATTTCCAGCATCCATAAAACTAACATATGGCACATTATTTGAGTCGAGGGCTAGAAACAAGTTAAATACTCTACCGTTTGAAAATCCTGGATTTCCCACGGTAACCCATGAAGAGCCGTTATATTTCATAACTGTTGCCGTATACTTATTTTTATTTGCTTCATCTACAAAAGATACGTACGGAATATTATTTGAATCTAAAACTATGTCTATAAAAGGTACACCACCAGAAGAAAATCCTGCATTTCCCACAGTAACCCAGGAAGAACCATTATATTTCATAACAGTAGCCTTACCATTATTTGAATTATCAGAGAATGCTACATATGGAATATCCTTTGAGTCAAAAGTCATGGAGAAACTCCCAATACCACCACTTGGAAATCTTGGACTTCCAACATTAACCCAAGAGGAACCATTATATTTCATAACTGTTATTTTATAGTTATTTGAAGAATCAATGTCAGTAAAAGCCACATATGGAACATTCTTTGAATCTAGTTTAAGCTCTATGCCCTGAACTTGTTTTGGTGAAAACCCGGCTTTGCCTACTGTTTGCCACTGCCCGCCAGTTGCCGAAACTATATTAAAACCAATAAACAAAGCCAATATTACTATCCATAAATCTACTAAGAATTTTATTGTATTGTGTCGCACGATGGTTTTAATCATATTTTTATATTAAATTAGTTTTTTTATTAATTTTAAATCAAAAAGAAGCAAAAGACTGCTTTGATTTTAGACAAAATAAAAACAGGCCTTC
>Ga0209541_10012895_pt1 | contig 12873 bp, 18 predicted proteins | sample RifCSPlowO2_01_FD_184027 | JGI IMG/M metagenome (GOLD analysis project Ga0209541, IMG submission 184027) | Groundwater microbial communities from Rifle, Colorado - Rifle CSP2_plank lowO2_0.1 (SPAdes) (version 2) | ecosystem: Environmental > Aquatic > Deep subsurface > Groundwater | place...
GGCGCGGCGTACATGACCCAAACTTCTGAAGGTTTCTTGGGATTCGTCCCTGCGGACATTACGGCAATTGTATTCTCCGCCACTCCCTCTTCGACTCTCTTCGGATTACGGATAGTTCTCTTTACCCTGTCCGGCGAAAGGCCGTAAAAAACCATCTTTCGGATGGCATGCTGAGTCCACCAATATTTGGAGTCGTTCTTGGGAATCTTAAAGCTCACGGTTAAGAATTATATACGGATATAAGAAAAATAGAAGCGGAGATTGATGCCGAGACTATGCACCAAGTGCACCAATTTTTCAAGGCAAAAGCTTGAACGAAGGTAAGATAGATAGAGAACATAAACGCCAAAAAACTGATTGAATGAATTAAAAATAAATTTACCGAAGTGGCCGTTTCCGGCACAACCATGAAAACGCCGTAGCTTAAGGCGGTCAGACCGTAATAAAACATGCCCAGGACCTCCACCGGTACGCCTAAAAACTTAGAATAATCGCTGTGAATAACCGTATCGCAGTTGGCTTTCAGCGGACAAACCAGAACTTCTTTGACGTTCTTCTTATGATGGCGGATATAATTGGCAATCAAAAATCCGCTGAAAGACAGAAAAATCAGGATCGTATAGGCGGCTGATTGGGACACACGGAATATCAACATCCGATTGCCTCTATGTTTCGTCAAGACCATAGAGAAAATGGCGGTCGACGAGATTATATTGCACATTCAATCTCAGTAATACTTACCGGCTAAAAAATATTCGGATGTTGTATTACTGGGACATGGGGTTATTATACTATAAATATAACCAGCTGTGCTAAATTAAAACCCCCGCTTGAGGAGGTTCACTTTTTTAAGTTCCGGATAAGGTAACTATCTTCAGAATAACCCTGAGATCGCCTGCGAGCCAAAACCCTGTCTTTACCTACGATCTTAGCGGCAAAACTATCCGCCTCGGCCTGCGCCTCTTCAAGTTTCTTATCTGAAGATCGGCTGAAGTGCATATGCTGTATATGGCCCAGCTCATGAGCGATAACAATATCGAAATCAGCACTACGCGCCACCGTACTACTGATAAAAACCGTGTTCGGGTAAAATGAACTAACGAACCCATTGGCTGACCGAATAAAAAGACCGTAGTTTACATAGAAATCCACCTCTCCCCGAGTAAAATTTGGATTCTTGGTCATTTGATAGGCAACTTGGTATTTTTCAGCATCAAAATTCCTAAGGTTGACTGAGAATACCTTGGGATTGGCTAAATCTACCAAGAAAAGGATGCAAAATATCATCAATCCAAGTCCGAACCACCAAGACGGTCTTTTTCGCTCGAACAAGTTCGATCTTCTTTTGTTTCAAGTTTCTGGCAATAACTATACCTGATTCTGTTGCTTTATCAATACCCCCTCGACGATGACCAATCAAAAATCCCCTTACGGGGATTTTTGATTGGGAGGTTTAGTACTCGTCTCTTCGGCCTCCGCCGAATCCGCCTCGGCCTCCGCCGAATCCGCCTCGGCCTCCGCCGCCACCGCCGCCGCCAAAGCTCCTTCTTGGAGGCCTGTCGGTCATCGGTCGGGCTTCATTGACTACCAACGGACGTCCATCGAGCTCTTTACCATTCAATTGCTCGACAGCCTTGTCCGCATCGGCGTCATTTTCCATCTCGACGAAACCAAATCCTCGAGATCGGCCGGTCATTTTGTCCATGATCACCGAAGCTGAACTGACTGCTCCTGCTTGAGAGAAAAATTCTTTCAAGGAATCATCGGTAGTATTATAGGACAAATTACCTATATATAATTTCTTTGCCACTTAAAAAATGAATTATGAATTGTGGCCAAACATTACGGCCTAAGCCATGATGCATAAACCTTATTTCATGATTCAATGTATTTTAGTAGGAACGACCTCTCCCCGGCTCCTGCTAAAATACTCGAGAAATCGACTAACTTAGAGAAAGCCACGAGAACACCTACGATAGGCATATATTAGCACGCCCTAAGCTATAATGCAATACCCAGCCCGAAAGCCGCCGATTGTGGATAAACTGGCTTCGCGGCATTTTCTTAGTGCTATAATTACAGTAATGTCAGAGAATGCCCCAACGAAGGTCTTAGTAAAAGACATAATGTCCAGGAATCCGATTACCGCTTCACCGGAAATGTCTTTGCTTGATGTTGCCAAAGTAATCTCCGAACACAATTTTAACGGCCTGCCTGTTGTCGATTCGGAAAACCGTGTTATCGGAATAATAACCGAGTACGATCTGATCAATAAGGCCTCCGAAGCCACGATTGAGACTCTGCGCAATGTTCTCAGGGATATCTCCTCATCGAAAAACCGGAATTACATGTTAGACAAAAAGCCCCAGGAAATATACCCGCTAAAAGTTTCTGACGTCATGACCAGCAAGCCGGTAACCGTCTCGCCCGAAATGCCCTTTGAAGATCTGGTTGATTTGTTCCGTAAAAATCAAAAGATAAATCCCATTCCGGTAGTGGACCGAGATAACAAGCTGATCGGCGTCGTAAGCCGCTATGACATTTTGAGACCCCTTGGAATTTACAGGTTCCCCGGAGCTATAGATAACACCGCAAAAAACTAAATTACCCTTCGGGTGTGGATAAAATAATTAGCATTAATCGCAGATTATCAATATAATAACATCATACTATGACGGAAAACGACCCCAAAAATATATCAAAAATCTCTATCAACGAGCTGATGACGCGAGAGGTTATTACTGTCAATCCGGAAACCTCCCTTCTTGACGTAGCCAAAGTCATCGCCGAGCATAACTTTGACGGAGTACCGGTCGTAGATAAAGACGGCAAGCTTGTCGGATTAGTAACCGAGTACGATCTGATCAATAAAACCTCCGCCGTTCATTTGCCTACCCTTCAGGTTGTTCTAAAGAACATCCCCCTTTTCAAGCAAGACCAAGGCCATTTCCAAGAAGAAATACTCTCTCTGAAAGTGAAAGATATTATGAATAAAGAACCGCTCACCCTGCCGAACAGCTCTACCTTTGAAGACGTGATCAGGTTATTTAAGGAACACCACAGGGTAAATCCCATTCCTGTCGTTGATAAAGACAACAGAGTGGTCGGAGTTATAAGCAGATTCGACATCCTCCGTCCGTTTCATGTCCTCCAGGGAGTCCTGAAATACTTTTAGTTTTCTACTAAATCCCGATGACCGTAAAGAAAATATCGCTTATTGCCGCGGCAATCGTGCTGCTTTTTTTTGTGTTGAAAAGTTCTGACACCGACCAAGCAAACGAACAAAAAATAACCATTGGCAGGGCCGGGCTTCGAGTAGAAACAGCTGATACTGCTTCCGAACGACAAAAAGGATTGTCGGGCAGAAATAGTCTCGGGGACGAATGGGGCATGCTCTTTATTTTCCCCTATCCGCAGACTCCCGGCTTCTGGATGAAAGACATGAAATTCCCCTTAGACATAATCTGGATCGGACCAGATAAATCAGTCATGGACATCGCCCGGAACATTAGTTCCGAAACATTTCCGGCGATTTTCCGGCCGCCCGGACCGGTTCTTTATGTTTTAGAAGTCAATGCCGGCTGGGCCGCTAAAAATAACATATCTCCCGGCGATAAGATGGAATTATAGGTACTCGCGGCCTACGGCTGCGGCACTTCAAGCTCAATGCGCAAGCTGCTCTCTGTTTCGACCGAGTTCCGGGTTTTGCCATCGCCAGCATCTCTATCATCTTTGATTTCAACACCGCCCCTTATCTCAAATTCAGAATTATTCCCGCCCGAATTCTGAGCGCCTTCTCTCATGCGCGCGCCTGCATTTGTATTTACCATGTCATCCGCCCGCACTCTTACCCTCTCTCGAATAAGTTTTAACTTTGACTCTTTTTGAGATAGCTTATCTAAAATCTTTTCGTGAGCCTTAAGTGAAGCCTCAAAGTTAGAACCTACATCAACCGCAGCCTTAAAATCCTGTTTGGCTTCGAATTTATTTATCCTATCTTTGACTTTGGCGGCATGCCTTTCAAACTTCTCCTCTATGGCCGCGCTGACATTGACATCAAGGTTACCCTGGGCCGCAAGAGTTTCCGCCTCCTCTAACCGCCTCTCGGCCCTCTTAACCTCCCAATGAGCGCTGGACTCGGCCGAAAAAGCCGCCCAAGCCCCGACCTCTTCATTCACCCCCAATTTGACCGGGTAAAGGAGGTCGCCGGGGAGGGATCCTTCAGCCGCGTAAGAAACTCCCCCGCTGATCAGTACGGCTGCGATCAACATAATAGGAGCCGGATGAGTCATGGATTTAGTAAACATGGTGCTAAACCGGCGCCAAGCATGCTGGGTTTTATTGAAGTCGCCTCCGGAAAAATTACCGGATAAAGAAGACAGTTTTTGGCGAATCAAAAGCTTCTCTTCTTTTCTGAGGTAAACTCGCGAAGCCTCTTCTTTTATTTTTCGTAATAAATCACCCATCGCGGTTATCTATAATTTCTTTTAACTGCTTTAAGCCCCTGTGGATTCTGACCGAAACATTGTTTTCGCTTTCGTTTGTCATCTCGGCTATTTCTTGTACCGAGAAGTCGTCAACATAGCGCATCGTAACGGCCTCGCGATATTTTGGCTCCAGCCGAGGCAAGACTCCTGCTATAAATCTGCTGTCCAGCTCGCTGACAAGCTTGGGCATATAATCAAATCCCGGATCAAAACCTTTTTCGGCAAGGAGCTCTATCGAAACAGCCGTTTTCTTCCTTGACTCATCGATTATCAAATTATTGGCTATCTTATAGACAAGAGCCTTGACGTTCTTGACATCTTCTCCTCTATGAATGTACTTCCACAGTCTTATAAACGAATCCTGTACGAGGTCTTTGGCTTTTTCCCGGTCAAGCACCATAAAGTAGCAATGTCGGAATATCGCATCGGCAAAATCATCATATGCCGTTAAAAACTCTTTGTTTTTATCCACCTGATATTGATTAGACGACGTAAGACTTCCAGTCTTACAAATTACATAATCACCCTACTATACGCTAAAATTCGAAAAATCAAAGCGCTCCGGTGATCGGAGCGCTCGGGTTTTTCTAATAAATCCGGCTATTTTTGAATGAGTATCTGGCCGACATTCTGAGCCGAACCGCAGTCAATCAGTACATTCAAAGGCAGATTCTTGCTCGACATAGTAACTATAGTGAAGCCGTAACCGCTCAGGTGGTAACCAAAGTTGTTCAACGACACCCAGCGGGCGTCGCCCGACCTGTTATCAAGCATGATTTGGGTACCGTTTTTAACCGTAAAATTATTCGGGATAGCCTGGCACATGGCGTCAAACTGGACCCTTCTTCCCTCAAATTGCTTTACGGCCTGATCGTAAGTTAATTTCCCGGAAGAGCCCGTTGCCCCGCTTTTGGGCAAAGGCGTTGACGTGAATACCGCGTCAGTAGCTGAATCATCCACTAAGTACGGAGCGATCGGCTTGTTTGCTGCAACCGCCCAAATAACGATAACTATAAAAGCCGCCACAATGAATATGATTAGGTTTAAATTTCTGCCGTACAGCACTTGGATTAATATTAAAATCAATAAGCCGGTGTAAGTATTAAAAATCCTTACGCCCGCTAAGAAATTTTAAATTATCTGTACTGTCATTATAATACTTATTCGGACTTGCCGCCAATGACATCAGCCGCAGTAAGTCTTGTCAGTAAAATCCTACATGCTAACATTAGGCGATCTCGGCACATTGAAAACGAGCCTACCATGGACCAAGAGCCAAGCACCAAAGAAAAATGGCGACTAATCTTTAAAATTTGGGTCATCAATACCTTATGCGGCCCGCTACTATTTATTTTTGGATTTCTATTCCTCGACGGAAATTTTAAGCACCTGCAGGAATATGCTAAAACCCACTACCACTACTTTCTCCCGCTCAACAGATTTTTCGAAGCTTTCAATCGCGTAAGCATCAGCGATCCTCTCCAAGAAGAATTCTACTTCAGATGGCCGATATGGATTATCGCCGTACTCATCTATAAGGTGGGGAGAAAAATAGAGTACTGTAATCTGCAATTTTTCCTAACCTGGATACCTGCCATAGTATTGAATACGATCTGGGTATCTTCGCATCTCACTTCAGGAAAATCTTATTACTTTATTTTTCCGGCATTATTTTTTACGGGATTAACCTGGACATGGCTTACTATTAAAACCCGCCAACCGTGGCCCAGTATCGTAGCCCACGGCCTGGCTAATACGACCATATACATCTTGGCTCAATTGCTGAAAATTATCGGATTAATTTAAAACCCCGCCTTATTGCGGGGTCTTTTGATCTTCTGGCTGTTTGACCTCGAAATCAAAGGCAGCCACGGTCTGACGAGCCATGAAAAATAACATAACGATAACGGGCTGGGAAAGAAAAGCAATCAATGATACAACCCTCTCGCTCATAAATAATCGGATAAAGTCAATGAAAATCCTTCCCCCGTCCAAAGGAAACAAAGGGAAACTGTTAAAGGCTCCGAGCATTAAGCTGAGCAACAAGAAACTCCTTACTGCAAACACCGAAATTCTACCCTCATTTCGCCCTTTGTCAAAGAATCCTCCGGTAAAGATAGTCAGGCCGTTGTCGCTCAGTTTTACCCGGCCGAACGTCAGAAGATTCAGCCCGTAATTCACAGCCGAAACAGTAATACTGAAGGGCAGGATTAGAATATCCGCCAATAAGCCGTTCCGATAGTAACCCCTAAACCGTCCTAACACTTGCAAAAACAGAACTACAACCATGAGGCTAAGGAAGTTATTCCGCACTCCCGCAGAATGAATTAAAAAACGATCGTAAAGGGAGCTCTCATCGATTTTCTTTTGCCCCTTCTCGGACGGAGCAACGTAGGCCATGATTGGTATAGCTCTGACACTTACCGCAACATCGCTAAGTTTCTTCTGATAAAGAACCGGACCTATCCCCAATGAGAATTCGGCCACCTCTATATTGCGCTTGCGCATCTCCGTAAAATGGCCGTACTCGTGAGTCACGAAGGCCATTTCTAAAACAACCACAAACGCCAAGGCCTTGAGAAGCTTCAATTCAAATCCTCCTGATTGTTAAAGAGATGAATAGTTTATACCAAGCTTCAGAGATTGAGTCAAGGTGACTGCAATGTTTCAACGCCAAAAGTCGAAGAACCAGATTATTCTACGGCCTCAACGGTGTAAATGTTACGGGGATTCCAAAGCATAAAACCTCTAAAATTTTCCTCCAAAGCATCCTGAGTTGCTCTGACCTGAGCGCGAACCATCTCGGCGCTGTAATCAGCTCCGAGATCAAAATCCTGAAGCCAAGGACGAAACTCCGCTTTATTGCCGGGATTTTTTTCTTTATACGCCCTCAACCTTTCCATTCCGCCCTTCATCGAAGCGTAAACAATTTCATACGGATGGACAGCCGGGTTCTCAAGCCCCAAATATGTCGGAGGATAATGGGACGGATAAACCATCGGCGCTATATAGTCAAAACTGGCAAAAGCCTCTTCGAGAATCTGGCCGATGCCTAAATCATCAGAATGAGTTGTGGTAAAACCGAAAAGATCGGCCGACAACCTTAAGTCAGGCAAGCCTTCCCGCAGCCTCCCGAAAAACGCACCGATAACCCGGCTTTTCGAAATTTTTCGATCCCAAAACGGATAAGCCATGGCATCTAAATCGCCGTCGCTTGGAAACCTTATATAGTCAAAATTGATTTCGTCAAATCCTTTTTTAGCCGCATCTTCGGCGATGGCGATATTGTAGTACCAAGCGTCGGATGCCGCCGGATCAATCCAGGATAACCCCTTATAATCCCGCCAAACGCCTCCGTAGATATTTTTAATGGCCAAATCCGGCCTTGCCTTAGCCAAAACAGGGTCCTGAAAAACTACTATTCGGGCAATAGCATACAGTCCCTCCGCATGAAGACGCCCGATTAAAGAGCGGATATCTTTTATCGCAACCCGTTCCGCACCATATTTATCAAGCACGGCCAAGTCGGTATCGTAGGCTATATAGCCCGAAGAGTCCTTGATATCTACCACTACGGCATTAATCTGCGTTTTCCTGGCAAGATCCAGCAAGTAATTAATTTTCTTTTCATCGCCACCGGAGGCGGAAGTAAAATAAATTCCCCTGATTACTGCGGGAGGATTGGATAGAGGTTTCTGCAGATTTTCTGAATCGCCTTTCTGGGCGGATTCGGGCGGGCTATTAACGTCCAGGGGCATTAAAAAAACAACAAAAAATATTCCTAAAATACCTGCGATTACGGTTAAAATTCCGAGAAACCCATATCTTTGAAGTAGATCCACGGCTATAATTTTATTGAGGGTCGCTAAAGACCTTTTATTTTCCAAACTTTCGAGCGCTGATCATATATTATATCCAAATCGGATATTTCTAAACTGTCGGCCATTTCCCTCAGCGCATTATTCTCTTTTAGAATGGCAAGAGTTTCGGTCCATTTATCCCAGGACGAGTTTTTATCGGGAACAAAATATTTTGCCGCCAAAGCCGGATCATCGGCCCGGAGAGCGGCAATAAACAGATTAAACGTTTCTTCCGGAGTACTGCCGCCGTAAGTATCGATGGCCGCAGCTTCTTGATACTCATTCGCGGCTTCTTCGCCGCTATAATCGTACTCGTTCGGATAATAGTTAACGGCTAAGTAAAAAAAACCTGCCGATACAATAATCAGAACCGAACCGACCCAAAAAAATAATGCGTGCTTGCTCATAGCCACTTGCTCTTTCTGAAAATAACCAAAAGGAGGATCGCCACCACAATCATAAAGCCCACTATGATCCAGAAATCCCAGGGTCCGTCGCGAAAGGGCATTTGTTTATGGTTCATGCCCCAGAGAGAAGCGATCAGATTAAGGGGCATGATAACCGCCGAAAATATAGTAAGAATCCGAATAATGCTTGAAATATTCGAAGAAACAAGAGATTCGTTAGTCTGATGAAGATCGTTGATAATTTCTTTCTGGTTTTCGATTATGCTCCGAATCCTTTCCTCGGTTACCAAAATATCGGTAATATAGGGAGCTATGGTCTTACCGTAGAATTTCTCGGCCTTTTCAGCGAATGTTTCCAGTACGGTTGCCTGGGGTCGAAGCGGTCTTAAAAAGTCCAGAATATCTCTTCGGGCATGAGATATTTCTTCCACCATTCGAGAATCTCTTTTTGCAAACATCCTGTCCTCGATACTGGTAATCTCCTGTTCCATGAAGTCGAGGTGGCTGATCAATTTATTGAAAAGGTTGTCTATGACATAGTGAAGGATAAATCCGGTCTGCTGTCCGATTCCTCTCTTTTGAATCTTCTCGGCTTGGAATGCGGAGAATATTTCTTCGATATTATCAAATTCAGTGTAAGTAACCGTAACAAGGACGTCTTTAGTGATCAAAAAATCGACCTCGGCGATTTCGTTAGATTGCCAGCCTCGGTATATAATCGGAAAGTGGAGAATCAAAAATAGATGATTCTCGAAGTCATCTATCAAAGGGTGCAGAGTCGGGGCAACTATAGATTCGGTAACGAAAGGGTCAAATGGAAAAACTGATCTTATAAAATTCACGTCTTCTTCGGTGGGCTTGGAAACATGAATCCATCTGACGCCGTTTACTGGATTTTCTTTTCGCATATTTATCGTTGTTATAATTTTATTATAACATGATAGAATAAGTTAAACCATGATAGATAAAATAAAAAAATATCTAATGGGTTCGGTATTCAGAAAAGGAGCGTCAATCCTTACCTTTTTGACCTTGGGAAGTTACGTCCTCGGATTAGGACGAGATATACTTTTTGCCAGATTTTTCGGAGCATCGAGAAGTCTCGACATATACAATGCCGCCTTCATAATACCCGACCTCCTGCTCAACATCTTTGTCGCCGGCGCGTTATCGGCGGCGTTCGTTCCGGTTTTTTCCCATCTCCTTGCAAAAAACGAGAAAGAAGAGGCCGAAAAGACCGCAACCACCATGTTATTTTCGGCTCCAATCATGATGTTGGTCCTATCTGTTCCGGCTTTTATTTTCATGCCCTATCTTTCATCCTTAGTCGCCCCTGGATTTTCCGGTCAGGAAAAAAGCCTCCTCGTCCTGATGAGCCGCTTGATGCTCCTTTCGCCTATCATATTCGCCGCCTCGAATACTTTAGGCAACATCCTCGTCTCTTACGAAAAATTCTTTGCTTATGGCTTATCGCCTATATTTTATAATTTAGGAATTATCGCCGGAATTCCCCTGACCTATAAATTCGGCCTGCTCGGATTAGTAATCGGGACCTTGGGCGGTGCCATGCTGCACTTACTCGTCAGAATCGTCGGAACGGCAGAAAGCCAACTACGCCTCCGTTTCCCGATAGACATAAGAAGCCCTAACTTTAAAAGGGTATTGAAACTTATGATCCCCCGCATGGCCGGCCAACCGATTGAACAGATAACATTTTTTATATTTACCAATATGGCCTCGGTTTTAGCGGCCGGATCAATCGCCATCCTGAGCTTCGCCAGAAATTTCGAGAGTGTTCCAGTAAGTATTTTTGGGGTATCATTTGCAACGGCCATATTCCCCTCTCTTTCACGCAAGGCCGCCCTCGGAGATACTAAGGGATTCCTTTACCATCTGAAAGAAGCCGTAAAACCCCTGCTGATTGTCAGCGTGGCTTCAAGTTTGTTCTTTATTTTCTTCGGAGAATTTTTTATCCGTATTTTTTTCGGCGGACAAAGATTCACCGAAGCGGATGTTCTGAGGACTGGGAAGCTTCTTGCATTCTTCGCCTTAGCCATCCCGGCTGAAAGCTTTATTCATCTTTTAGTTCGGGCTTTTTACGCCCTTAAAGACACCCTTACCCCTATTCTGATCAGCGTACCCGGACTCGTACTGATAGCGATTTTGGCTAAAGTCCTGATCCCTACATTTTCGCTAAACGCCATGGGTCTATCATATTTTATTGCTTCGACGATTGAGGCTCTGGTACTATTCTTTATTCTGAGGATTAAACTCTCAAAGCTATAAAATTATAGAAACAAAAGGCCCCTTTAACGGGGCTGACTTACCAGCTATCATAGTCAGTAAGATCGACTTCCTCTCCGCAAGCACACTTTGCCGATACGACAGTGCCTATACCAGTAGGGGTAAACAGGTATTTAAGGCGGCCACGGATAGCACCCCACTCCTGCTTGTTCGGATGATTTTTCTTATCATGCTCCTGAAGCCATTGACTTAATTTAGCCAGCTGAGCTTCATCAACAGTAAAAGTTAGTCCATTATTAATGGCAGTCTTTCCGGATTCTGCTTTCCTGAACTGTGCCACGAAAATCTCTTTTTCAATAAGACTTTATTAAATTATACTCTTTTAAATAAAGAAGTCAATGGCAACGAAGGCTGTTCGAAAACCATAGCCTCCTTCTTGATATAATGTAGGTATGAGAAGAACAGCCATAAAACCAGCAAGAATTCACGAATTGGCTAAGGAATTCCTGGATTCTAAACACAACTACTTAGACAGAAGCAAAGGCGGTCGACCTAGAACTTTCGATGACATTCTGATCTTAACTCTGATCTGTATCCAGAATCTCCATCAATTCTCATTCCGAGAGACTATCGAATTCAGTGAGGATTACTTCAAGGAACTGCCTGAACTATCCACCTATCACTATCGGGTCAAAATACTGCCCGTCGAGCTTATCCAAGAAGTAATCGAATATATCGCTGAAAAGATCAAGGAATCTGATAAAAACCGCCATGTGCGGTTTTTGATTATGGATGGAACAGGATTTAGTTATCACGACGTTTATCCGATGAAATATTATCGAGGTATGGAGATAAGAAAGATTCAAGCCCATGTTAAGGCCGGGGCCTTAATCGGTATCTTGAATAAAAGACGCTTTGTCCTGTCAGCCAGAGCTGGTCCACCCTATACAGGAGATGTAAGACTGATTGAACCCCTAGTAGAAAAAGCTAATTATCCAAAGTCATATTTTCTAGGAGATAAAGGATTCGATTGTATTAGATTAATCGAGTTGATTTTAAGTAAGAAATGTAAGCCAGTTATCGATATTAAAAGCGGGAGACTGAACCAGATTAAAGATCCTCTCAGAATATTGTCTAAACACAATGTTGAAGCATTAGGTATATACAAGAAAAGGCCCCTGATTGAGGGCCTTTTCGGAAACCTTAAACAAAAGTTATCATCTCACGTTCGAATATTCAATGTTGATATCGCTCAGAAGTTTGCTCTAATCAGGTTTGCCTTACTTAATATGGCCGTTTTGGCTTCCTTAGAAAAAGCTGATCAATTGTGGCTATGGTTTTCGAACAGCCTTTTAAAACCCTTGACGGCCGTCTACCTTTTCAAAATTCCACCATTCGCCAGATAGTCGTAAATCCGCATCAGCTCAAAATCGGACAAAAATACGCCTATCGCGAAAATTACCAGAAGCTCCTCGAAAATATTTCCGGAGTCTTTTCCGACTTTTTCGGAGAATGGCAGGGATTGGGCAATTTGGGAGCCTATTTTATCTTCGGATTTAACAGCGGTGGCCAGTACTCAATGGCCTGTTACATACCGCCGATCATTGAAATACACGGCTCTAAGCCGCTGATCATGGATGGAATTCATCGCAACTATATAGCCCGCCAAACCGGCCTGACAATGACATCCTCCCCGCACTCCGCTAACGCTGCGTGCGGGGTTTCCTTACGCTTCGCTATTTTCATTCGAATTCGAAGCGTTTTTGTTTTGAAGCTCGGATTATCCTGACGGTCTGGGGCACTTCTTTTTTATCTTGCCATTCGATATACTTTCGGACTTGAGCTTCGTTCAAACCAACGGATGAGACGAAATAC
>Ga0209541_10012897_pt1 | contig 12872 bp, 9 predicted proteins | sample RifCSPlowO2_01_FD_184027 | JGI IMG/M metagenome (GOLD analysis project Ga0209541, IMG submission 184027) | Groundwater microbial communities from Rifle, Colorado - Rifle CSP2_plank lowO2_0.1 (SPAdes) (version 2) | ecosystem: Environmental > Aquatic > Deep subsurface > Groundwater | place: Rifle...
TTATTGTTATCGACAATAACCTCGATTGATCAGCAAACGTCTGTTTATGGATATTATGGTCGATTTAATGGCGGTTTATTATCAATATTATCTTATGTAATTCTTTATTTTGGACTAATTTCAAATATTGAAAAGAAATCAAGCATTATTCGGAAATCGCGGAGGACGGTTCCATTACGAACACGGTAAAAATCAAAAGAAGCCACACGGGCGTAAAAGGGACGCTTTTTTCCGGCGTGCGCAATGTAAATTATTTGCGCCTCTACGCGCCTTTGGGCAGCAAGCTGATTTCGGCCGAAGGATTTACCGCGCCGCCGGGCAACCTTTTTAAGCCCGTGCGCGACGGTTATTCGCCGGATAAAGATTTGCAATCAATCCAGGGCGCTGTTTATGTAGACCCCGTAAGCGGCACGAGAATTAACAATGAATTCGGGCGCACGGTTTTCGGCAATTGGATAATGGTTGACCCGGGAAAGGAAGTTGAAGTTATTTTAAAATACCGGCTACCCGGCAAATTAAAAATATCCGGGCAAAACGGCATTAAAAGCATCTTGGGTTTGGACAGCAAATTTATTGATTATAAAATGCTGGTAGAAAAACAGCCGGGCGCGAAAAATACTTCCTTTGAAAGCGCGGTTATCGTTAAAAATAAAAATATTGCCGCCCGGGTCGGCTCTGATGTCGCCTTGCAAAATAACGGCTGGCAATATAAAACCGCTCTTGATAGCGATAAATACTATGGTATAGTGTTGGAGGAATGATTATGCCCGCCTAAGTTTTTGTCCGTTTGGGATAGTCATTGGAGTATCTAAAAAATAGGCGAGCCTTTCTTTATTTGATTAGTTTTAACTAAATAATTAAAAATTTTTTAAGGACAAAAATTTAGGCGGGTATGCCCCAATTAAAGAAAAAAATCACAACAAAAGAAATCAACGCCACCTTGGATACCATCTATCATGACGAAGCCGGCAAGAAAATAGATATGAAAATACAAAAGGCGGAGCGCCGCAACTCCCGGAAAATTTTAATCGGTTTGATTATATTTTTTGGCTTGATATTCTCGGTTTCCTGGCTGGGGATTTTATTTTTTAGCCGGCTTGGCGGCGCGGACAATTTAAAATTGGAAATCGCGGGCAATAAAAAAGCCGTGGCCGGAGCGGATATGGAATACGAAATAAAATATAAAAACAATGAAGATGCGCCGCTGGCCAGCTCGGAAATCGGCTTATATCTCCCGAAGACTTTTGTCCTAAGCTCGTCTACCCCGCTTCTGGATGATAAAAATATTTTCAAAATCGGCACCCTGAAAGCCGGATATGGCGGAAGCATAAAAATTAGCGGAAAATTTTTTGCCGCGGAAGGAGAAAAGCAAATTTTGCAAGCCGTTCTGTCTTACAAGCCGTCCAATTTCAATTCCACTTTTCAAAAAGTTTCCAAATTGGAAGTGGAAATTTTTGGTTCTGTTTTTGACGGTTCATTGGACGGGCCGGATAAGGTTTCCGTCGGCAGCGAGGCGGAATACGAGCTGACTTATAAGAATAAATCCGATGAAGCAATGGAAGGCTTGGCCGTTCTGGCGGTTTTGCCGGCGGATTTTATTATCTCAACTTCCACTCCCGCCATAGATAAAAATAATCGCTGGTCTTTGGGAAAATTGGAAGCGCAAGCTGAAGGAACGATAAAAATCAAAGGCTCTTTTGGTTCCGGCGCCAAAGGGAGCGAATATATTTCTTTCAAACTCGGAACCGTTGGTTCTGATAACGTATTCTTGAGTTTAATTGAAAAGAAAGCGACCACGGAAGTAATCGGCGGCGATTTTATCACCTCGCTGATTATCAACGGCTCAAGCGGGAATGCAACAATAAGATGGGGTAAGCCGCTTAATTATTCAATAACTTATAAAAACGAAGGCAAGGAAACCTTGTATGATGTTGAACTCATAATGAATATTACGGCGTTGCCAAAAGCAAGCGGGCAATCAATTTTGAACTGGCCGTCTTTGATCAATGCGAATAACGGCAAAGTTAGCGGTGAAACAATCGCTTGGACGAAAAAAGAAATCAGCGGCTTGGGACAAATAAAATCAGGAGAACAGGGGACGATTGATTTCAACGTTGATTTGATTTCCAAACCCGCAAGCCTTTCTTATAAAGACTATAAAATAGACAGCGTGCTGGAAACGAAAATTGGCAGGATTGGAAATTTATCAGTGGCAAAGAAAATGCAGGCGAATAAAATCACCATTTATGTGGATAGCGATGCGGAATTGGCAAGCCAGGCGCGCTATTACAATGACGGCAATGCGATGGTCGGCTCCGGGCCTCTGCCGCCGAAAGTAGGGCAAAAAACCGCTTACAAAATTTATTGGACAATAACAAACTCCATGCATGAATTGGAAAATATAACCGTATCGGCTGATTTGGGAAAAAATTCGGTTTTTAGCAATGGAAGCGCGGAGGCCGGGACCGCGGCGCTTGATTCATCGCTTAAAAAAGTCCAATGGACATTGAATCGTTTGCCGACTTCGGTTAATAGCATTTCCGCGAGTTTTGATGTGGCGATTACGCCGGAGGCAACAGATGTCGGGAATGTTTTAAACCTTCTTGAAAATATTACTCTCTCTGCCAAAGATAAATCCACCGGCGGAACGATTACCATATCAGCCGGAAACGAAACAACCGCCTTGCCGGAAGATCCGTATGTGACGGTGGGAGGGAAAGTGATGAATTAATTAATAATTACGAATTACTAATTACTAATTTTTGGCGCACTCCTCCCTTCGGAGAAGGGGGAAAGATTGGGAGAATAAAAAAAGAAGACCCTAAGGGGCTGTCCCAAAACTCTCACGAAAGTGAGAGTTTTTTGTTTGCCAAAAAAATATCTAACGGTAAAATTCTCCGGCTCTAAACGAAGAGAACCTTTTTTAGGTTATGCACCAATGAAATAAGCGTCCATTCGGCGCTTACTCCGGCGAAGCCGCGGAGATTAAAGGATGTAAAGCGTAAATTCTTTTTGATGTTGGCGAATACCCCTTCAATATCGTGCATTCTTTGCTTGTAGAGCTGTTTCCCTTGCGGAACAGATAATTTTTCCTTCTGCTTTTTTACGTATGATTGCCAAAGAGGAGAGATACACAGATATGTCTTTTTTTGTGTTTGTTTTTCGATATGTTCGTAGACGGTTCTTTTGTAGAGATGGCGCCGTTCACGCGGGGGAAGCGCTGATTTGCGCGGCCGGCCAGGTTTTTCTTTTCCGCCTCTTTTCTCCATGTGCTGCTTAAAATAATATGTTCGTTCTTGATGGTCAGTGTAAGTATCCTGCTTTTCATCATAAATATAGCCCGAGAGATCCGCCGGTTCCGAATAGGGCGGGATATATGCATCAATATCATTTTGTTCGCAGAATGAATAATTATCTTCTGAGGAATAGGCCTTGTCCGCTAAAATTGTTTTAGGCGCAGTAAGAGATTTTTTTAGTTTTTGCAGGCTGGGAATTAAAGTGCCTTGATCAGCCGAGGTATTAAAAATGGAGCTGCTCAAGATAATCCCATTTTCAGTAATGCTTTGCACGTTGTATCCATTGGCGTAATCTTTTCGTTTCATTTGCATCAGCTTGGAATCGGGGTCGGTAGTGTTTACTTTGCCGTCTTCGCTTGCCGGACGAAGAGCATTTAATTTTTTTAAATTGTCCTCTTCCTTTTTTCTGTTTTCCTCAATCTCTCGTTTTTTCTTTGCCCGGCCCTCTTTTGTTTTGAGCTCTGCATTTTCTCCATCTTCTTCGTCGCCGAACATTTCGTCTTCCATTTGATCTATTTTTTCCGCTTCGTGGATGAGCGCGTGGATTTTTGCCGCAATCATTTTCCGGGTCTGATTCTTGCTTTTACCGGCGCTGGCATATATCTTGGTTCCATCCAGACAGCAGGTGCCGAAGCTTACCAGCCCCAGCTTTTGCGCTTTTTGCACTACGGCGGTAAAAATATTTTCCAAATAAACGCCTTTTTCTTTTCTGAACCTAGACAGAGTCCTGAAGTCCGGCGTCGTATTTCCGGCCAAATACATAAATGCCAAATTCTGCTTCAACTGCTTGGCGAGCTGGCGGCTTGAAAATATGCCGTTCATATATCCGTAGATGAGAATGGAAAGCAGCATAGCGGGGTGATATGCCGAACTGCCGCCATTCTGATTGTGGTAACTTTGTTCTAAATTCGCAGTATCCAATTCATGGATAAACTCGCAAAGAATAACCGCTTCATGCGATTCGCCAAGAAAATCTCCAAAACTCGGCGGTAGTAAGAAGCTTTGTTTTTGCTGGTAATTTTTGAAGGTCATATTAAGTTAAAATAATTATTTTTCTACTTTAATTATACCAAAAAACTCTCACTTTCGTGAGAGTTTTGGGACAGCCCCCGAAAGGGGGTTTTAATGAATTTTCAATCTCTTGAACTTTTGTCCAGTTCGGGTTATAATTTGTAATTATGGAAAATTTGAAACACATCCTCATCCACTACAATGAAATCGCCCTGAAAGGCAAAAACCGCGATTTTTTTGAAAAAAAGCTGGTTGAAAATATAAAAAATTTAACTGGCGCGAAGGTAAAAAGGCTAAGCGGCAGAATATTGGCGGAAACCGACCCCCTCCTCTTTCCTCCCCCTTCGCAAAGGGGGAGGATGGGTGGGGGTAATTTTGAAGAAACTTTAAAAAAATTAGGAGGAGTTTTTGGCATCAGTTCTTATTCGCCGGTTTCTGAAACCAAAACCGATTTGCAAGAAATTAAAAAAGAGGCTCTGATATCGGTTAAAAAAATGGAGGGCAAGACTTTTAAAGTGGAAACCCGGCGCGGGTACAAGCAATTTGCCTTAAATTCAATGGAGATTTCGCGCGATGTCGGGGAATATGTTTTGGAAAACTCCAAATTAAAAGTTGATGTAAAAATTCCCGATATTATTATTAATATAGAAGTTTTAACAGATAAAACTTTTGTCTACACTCAAAAAATCAAGGGGCCGGGCGGCTTGCCGGTCGGCGTTTCCGGGAAAATGCTAGTCTTGATCTCCGGCGGGATAGATTCGCCGGTTGCTTCTTATTTGATGATGAAGCGCGGCTGCAATTTGGATTTCATTCATTTTCACAGCTATCCTTATACGGATAAGGCGTCAATAGAAAAAGTGGAAGAAATTTTAAAAATTTTAGACAAATATCAAAAAAGACATCGCTTATATCTAGCGCCGATTATTGAATTTCAAAAAGAGATAGTAAAGCATGCGGATGCCAGATATCGTGTTATACTATATAGAAGGATGATGTACAAAGCCGCGGAGCGCATCGCCTATAAAATCGGCGCCAAAGCGCTGGTTTCCGGCGATAATTTGGGGCAAGTCGCTTCGCAGACAATAGAAAATATGGCCGTTATCGGCGATGGCATAAAATTGCCGATTATGCGCCCGCTTGTCGGTTTTGATAAAGAAGAAATCATTGCTCTGGCCAAAAAAATAGGCACTTTTGGCATTTCCATTGAACCGCAAGGCGACTGTTGCAGTGTTTTTCTGCCCAAAAATCCGGCGACGAAATCAAGGCTGGATGATATAATAAGAGAGGAAAAGAAGGTGGGAATGGAGAGGTGGGTAGAAAGAATTTTTGGAGCGCTTTTAAAGAATAGAGATATCTAATTTTTCATTTGTCATTTATCAGTTTTTATTGAAGTTTCATTTTTCATTTGTCATTGAAAATTGAAACTTGATAATTTATTGATAATTGGCAATTGAAAATTGATAATTTGTGTGTTATTTATCCTCGCCACTCCTATTGGCCATTTATCCGACATCACTTTGCGAGCGCTTGAAATTTTAAGGAGCGTTGATTTTATATTATGCGAAGATACGCGGGTAACTAAAAAATTATTGGAACATTATAAAATAGAAAAATCGCTAATCAGTTATCATCAGCACAGCAATCTGCAAAAAACCGAACGCATAAAAGAATTGTTGGGAGAGGGGAGAAGCTTGGCCTTGGTTTCTGACGCCGGCACGCCGGGAATCTCTGACCCGGGCGGAAAATTAGTGGAATATGTATCAAAAAATTTACCGGCAATAAAAATTGTCCCGATTCCGGGTCCGTCGGCAGTGGCAACGGCTCTTTCCATTAGCGGTTTTCCAACAGATAAATTTTTATTTTTAGGTTTTCCTCCGCACAAAAAAGGGCGCCAAAAATATTGGCAAGAAATAAAATCAGCCGGGCATACCGCGGTTTTTTATGATTCTAAATATAGAGTTTTAAAATCTTTGGAAGAATTATATAAAGCGGCCGGCGACAGAGAAATCGTCGTCTGCCGGGAGCTGACCAAAATGTTTGAAACGATTTATCGGGGGAAATTATCCTCCCTTACAGAAGAGCTTAAGAAAACAACACCTAGGGGGGAATATGTCATCGTGATTTCATCACGATGACATATTCAATTTTCAATTTTCAATTTCTAATAAATTTTTTGGCATTTGTCATTTGGAATTTTATTAGGAATTAGAAATTAGGACTTTTGAATTTTTATGAAATTGGATAACACCATAACCCATAAAAAAGAGCAGTTTAAACCTCTTAAAAAGAATTTAGTCAGCCTCTACACCTGCGGGCCCACTGTTTATGATTACGCGCATATCGGCAATTTGCGGACGCATATTTTTGAAGATATCTTAAAGCGCGCGCTTCTTTTTAATGGGTTTAAGGTGCGTCATATCAGAAATATCACTGATGTTGATGATAAAACCATTAGGAAAGCAATAGAAAGCAATGAATCGCTTAAGGTCGTCACCGCCCGTTATACAAAATATTTTAAAGAAGACACGGCAAAATTGAATATTTTACCGCCTGACAAATTCGCGCCAGCCACTTTATATATAAGAGATATGATAAAAATCATAGAGAGGCTCATAGAGAAAAAATTTGCGTATGAAAAAGACGGGTCTGTATATTTTAAAATCAAAAAATTTAAAAATTACGGCAAGCTCTCGCAGATTGGCAAGCGAGAATTAAAAAGCGGCGCCACGGTTAATGTTGACGAATACGACAAAGAAAACCCGGCAGACTTTGTATTATGGAAGGCCTGGACGGAAAAAGACAGAAATGTTTTTTGGCAATCTCCGTGGGGCAATGGACGCCCCGGATGGCATATTGAATGCTCGGCAATTGCGGCAAAAGAATTGGGACAGCCGTTTGACATCCATACCGGCGGCGTAGATTTGATTTTTCCGCATCATGAAAATGAAATAGCGCAATCCGAAGCGGCCGCCGGAAAAAAATTAGCCGATTATTGGTTGCACGGCGAACATTTGCTGGTAGATAATCAAAAAATGTCCAAATCACTAAAAAATTTTTATACTTTGGCTGACTTGGAGGAAAAAGGATTTAATCCGTTATCTTATCGGTATTTTGTGATGCAGGCGCATTACAAAAGCAAGCTTAATTTTACTTGGGAAGCTCTTGGCGCGGCTGAAAATGCTTTAAATAAAATTTATGACGCGGCGCGCGGCCTTGCTTCGCCAAAAATAGGCTCCCATTCTTCGCTAAAGCTACGAAGGGCAGATGGCGCGGAATTGGAGAAAAAATTTAAAGCGGCAATTGATGATGACCTAAATATACCGGAAGCCCTAGCTGTGCTATGGGAACTGTTAAAATCCGATAATCCGCCATCCGCCAAAGCCGAAACGCTTTTAAAATTTGACCAAGTTTTGGGTTTGGACATCAAAAAATATTTAGGTAAAAAAATAAAAGTTCCTAAAAATATTATAGAGCTCGTCAAAAAGAGAGAAGCGGCTCGCGCTAAAAAGGATTGGCAATTGGCTGACAAACTTCGCGCAAAAATAGAAAAATCAGGATTTGGAGTGGAAGACACGGGAGAGGGATATAAAATTATGAAAAAATAAATTTTCATTTTTCATTTATCCCCGACACCAAAGCCCAAAGCTAATTTATCCTAAGTTAGTAATTTGTCTCACGGCATCGCCTTCGGCTTGCACTATCTTAAAACAATATTTAACAAATGGCTTGGTGCGAGGCGGGCATTTTACATTCATCATTTATAATATCTGTATGTCTCATTGATTGAAAATTGATAATTGGGGATTCATTGATAATTGATAATTGAAAATTTTAAAATCGCCCTTGCAGGCGATTTTGTTATATCCACTTTCTTACTTTAAATATTACAAGCAGTGTTATGGCTCCGGCCCCTAACCCGCCGGTTATTTTCCAAAAATCAAACGGCGAGCCGACAATCGGAGTTGAAATAGTTTTCATGCTAAAAAGCGTAGCCACTAATGTAAGGGGGAATGTCATCAAAGAAAAAATAGTCAGTATTTTAATTATTTGATTAACGCGGTATTCAACTAAAGTGGCGCTTGCTTCATGCAAGGCGTTGATGGCGTCTTTGTAACTATCAACTGAAAGAGAAATTTCTTTCGCAGTTTCCGCTAAAACAATAAAGTTTTTTTCTAATTTTTTTGCAGGAAAAAATTTTCCGGCTGAATCTACTAATTTTTTTAGAACATAATCGTGCGGTTTAACGGATCGTTCAAAATCAAAAATATTTGTCTTAACACGCAGTATTTTTTCCACTGTTTCTTTTTTTTCAAATTGTTTGAACAGCCGCCCCTCAATCATCTCAATATCTTCATTGATATGCCGCAACATCGGAAAGCAATAATTAAGGAGTTTGCCCAGCATTTCATATAAAAGCGCGTATAAATCGGGATATTTGGCAATATTTTTTTGGCAATCGGCATAAATGTCCTTGATAATCGGAATTTTATTTGCGTGAATGGAGATGAGAAAATTTTTAGCTATAAAAAAATTAATTTCTTCCGCGCGGATGCGTTTCTCTTCGCGGTCATAGATGGGGAATAGCAGTATCATAAAAAGATAATCCGGCCGTTCTACTAATTTTGACGCTTGCGTCGGCGGCAGGACATCAATTATGTCTTCTCCCAGAAGATTATATTTTTTCGCCAAAAAATCCATTTGCGGCCTGCCGGCCTTTGTCGCGTTTATCCAAGAGAAGTTTTTGAATTTTAGTTCCGTTACATTATTCATGCGATAATTATATCATATTTCCGATTGGTATAATATTTTCCTCCCCTCCCCAACCCTCCCCTCCCTGCTGGGAGAGGAGGGAAACGGAATGTCGTCTTCCTCCCCCTTTCGCAAAGGGGGAGGCGGGGTGGGGGATAATTAAAATTCATTCAGTTGTCGCCTATCGATGATTATTGTATAATAATAAGGTAAATTATATAAATATGCCGGAATTACTCAAAAAAGAGATGCCTGTGGATAAAAAGTTGGAGAAGCTTCCGCGGCAAACGGAAATGTCTGGAGAGCGGGCGCCTGTTAAAATTGCGGGAAAACCGGCAGCGCCGGTTGCTCCACAGGCAATATCCGCGGCGCCGGAAGCGCCGGTTGCGCACGACGGGGAGCTTATAATGATAGAGTCAATCCTTTCGGAGGATATTTACAGTATTTATAGCGAATTGTCCGAAGCAAAAAAGAAAGAATTCCAAAAAAAAGGCGTGGAAACCGCCATACAGATTAAAAAAATGTTGAGACAGGCCAAAATTAAAGTCCACGATTTATTAGAGTTGATAAAAAATTGGCTGTTATTGTTGCCTGGAATAAATAAATTTTTCTTGGAACAAGAGGCGAAGATAAAGACGGACAAAGTGTTGGAATTAAAAAGAAGCGGACAGAAGGTGGAACGGTGATTATAGCATGAAGTATGCGGCAATGTGAAGCGGATAGTTTGTGGTGAGTAGTCGGTAGTGAGTAGAAAAACTACCAACTACAAACTACCAACTACCAACTACAAACTACAAACTACCAACTACCAACTACCAACTACCAACTACCAACTACATAATTATGGACACTATCCTATCCATCATTAACAATTTTTTCTCCAGCCCTTTGGCCGGCGTTATTTTATTTTGGCTTTTTATTTTATTTATAGTTATCGGAGCGGTTGCGATCGCGCTTGCAAGATTGCGCCGCAGGCATCAGGCGAAAGTGGCGGCGCGGCTCAAAATTTTTACAATTCTTCTGCCGAAAGAAGCGGCGGAAAAAAAAGGAGAACAGGATCGCTCTAAAACATTGGCGGAAATTCAGGAGGATATCGCGGTTATGGAAAATTTGTTTTCCGCTATCGGCGGATTAAAGCCGGAATCAAATTTGCATTCTTTGATTTATGGCCGTCACGATATATTTTCTTTTGAGATAGTTGTTAAAAACGGCTTAATATATTTTTATATTGCTATTCCGCCGGAATATTGCGATTACATTATTGAACAGCTCCACGCCCAATTTCCTTTGGCGCAAGTGAGCGAAACAGCGGATTATAATATTTTTTCGCCGGCTGGATATATCAAGGCCGGTTATGTTAAATTTGTGCGGCAAAGTATTTTTCCTATAAAAACATACAAAAAATTAGAATCAGACCCCTTAAATTCTCTGACCAATGTTTTGTCAAAAATATCCAAAGAAGACGGAGCGGCTATTCAAGTGATAATGCGGCCAATAGGTGATGGATGGCGGAAATACAGCTCTCGTATTGCCTCGGCAGTACAGGGCGGTAAAAAATTAAGCCAAGTGCTGTCAGAATCAAAATTGTCCGGACAAGCATGGTCAATAATAAAAGCCGGCGGCGCGGCCAAAAAACAAGAAATGTCGCAACAGGCCCGTTTATCGCCATTGGAGGAAGAGACCGTAAGGGGTTTGAATGAAAAGTCAACAAAAGCGGGATTAAATATCAATATCAGGATTATCGCATCCTCAAACAATGAAGAAACGGCAAGAAACTACGCGGCGGGAATTATCAATGCTTTTAGCCAGTATAATTTGTATCAATCGGGTAATACATTCAAAAAAAGTATTTCCAATCAGACAAAAACCGTCAGAGATTTTATTTTTAGAAATTTTAAGCCGAATCAGAGCTTAATATTAAATACTGAAGAACTGGCGAGCATTTATCATTTTCCATTGCCGCATACCGAAACGCCGAATATTGCGTGGCTAATGACGCGGCAGGCGCCGCCGCCTTTAACTTTGCCGCAAGAAGGCATTACTTTAGGCAAGTCTGTTTATCGCGGCAAAGAGGCGATGGTCAAGATAAAAACAGGGGATCGTTTGCGTCATATGTATATCATCGGCCGTTCCGGCACCGGCAAAACCTATTTACAGCAAAATATGGCCGTTCAGGATATCAAATCCGGCAATGGTCTTTGCGTTATTGACCCGCATGGCGATTTTGCCGATGACTTGATAGCGCAAATTCCAAAAGAGCGCGCCGAGGATTTGATTTATTTTAATCCGGCCGACCTGTCAAGGCCGATGGGATTAAATCTTTTGGAATACGATTTGAAATATCCGGAACAAAAAACTTTTGCCATCAACGAGATGATAAGCATTCTGGACAAATTGTATGATTTAAAATCAACCGGCGGCCCGATGTTTGAGCAATACATCAGAAACGCGATGCTTTTAATTATGGATGATCCCGAGTCCGGCTCAACTTTGATGGAAATTTCTAAAGTTTTGGCTGATGCTGATTTTAGAAAATACAAACTCTCCAAATGCAAAGATGAATTGGTTTATAATTTTTGGACAAAAGAAGCAGAAAAAGCCGGCGGCGAGGCCGCGCTTGCCAATATGGTGCCTTATATTACCTCAAAATTAAATCAATTTATTTCTAATGATACAATGCGGCCGATAATCGGCCAGCAGGTTAGCGCCTTAAATTTTCGTGAAGCAATGGATACTAAAAAAATTATTATCGTTAATCTGTCAAAAGGAAAAGTCGGCGAGACAAATTCTTATCTTTTGGGCCTTGTGATAGTTGGAAAAATTTTAGCGGCCGCGCTTTCGCGCGCGGATTTGTCAGAAAAAGATCGCGCGCCATTCTATCTGTATATAGATGAATTTCAAAATTATACTACGCCTTCTATTTCTACAATTTTGTCAGAAGCAAGAAAATACGGGCTAGGGCTGATTATCGCCCACCAGTACATCAGCCAATTAGTGAGAAATAACGATACTTCTATCCGCGACGCGGTTTTTGGCAACGCCGGCACGATTATTTCTTTCCGCATCGGCGTTGATGATTCGGAATTTTTGGAAAAAGAATTTGCGCCGGTTTTCAATGCTCGCGATTTAGTAAATATAGAAGCTCGCAACGCCTATATCAAGCTTTTGATTGACGGCACGGCTTCTAAACCGTTCAATATGAAAACTATGGCCATTCCGGTCGGCAATTATGTTTTGGGAGAAAAAGTAAAACAGCTGGCGCGATTAAAATACGGCCGCGATAGGAGATTGGTGGAATTGGATATAAAAAAGAGAACACGCGTTTAATTACTAATTACCAATTACTAATTACGAATTACGGAAATATGGATGACAAACAACAAATTTTATTAAAGATACTCAAAGATACCAGAGATAATCTGGATAACGCCATAAAGTTATTAGGCGGAGTTGATAATGTTTCCGGGAAAATAAAAATTGATAATACACCGGCGGGCGCGCAGGCGGGAGAGGCGAAAATAGTGGAAGGTATTTTTGCCGGTGATAAGATGATCGGCTCTGACGGAAGTTCTTATGATGTGCCGCCGAATTATGCTTCAAAATCGCGGCTGGTTGAAGGCGATATAATGAAATTAACCGTTACCACGAACGGCAATTTTGTTTATAAACAAATCAAGCCGATTTTTAGAAAGAGAGTGATGGGCGAATTGGTGTCAGACATGGAAAATGACGAGCACTGGGTGGTGGAAGATACGAATAAATGGCGCGTTTTAAAAGCCAGCGTGACATATTTTAAGGGGCAATCCGGCGACAAAG
>Ga0209541_10012898_pt1 | contig 12870 bp, 13 predicted proteins | sample RifCSPlowO2_01_FD_184027 | JGI IMG/M metagenome (GOLD analysis project Ga0209541, IMG submission 184027) | Groundwater microbial communities from Rifle, Colorado - Rifle CSP2_plank lowO2_0.1 (SPAdes) (version 2) | ecosystem: Environmental > Aquatic > Deep subsurface > Groundwater | place...
CGCTTTGGTACAATCTTCGGTCATTCAGTCGGTATGCGCTATGACACTGCGGTCAATAAATTTACCTGGCAAGCGGCCAATGGACTTCCGATTACGGTATGGAAAACGGCTTGGAAACAAAAAAGACCTTATCTGTATCTGGGTGATTGTGTCAGGTCTATTAATTTTATATTAAAAAAGAATTTATTTGACGGTGAAATCTACAACATCTTGACCACTAACTTTACCGTTGAGAATGTTGTTGGCGCCATCAAAAAATTTGTGCCTACCCTGGCGGTAAGTTATGTCGATTCGGCGATAATGAACCAGCTCTCGTATGAGGTAGATGATACTAAATTCCGCAAGCTTGGTTTTAAACCGACCGGTGATTTAAAAAGTGGTATCAACGAAAAGATTCTTCAACTCTCGGGTATTATAGAGAATAAAAAGTAGGGAACTCGACTCTAATTTTAAACTTGCCCTTTTTTAATCTTACAAGTGTTCGGATTCAAAAGCGAATCTAGGATAAAGGACGAAATCATGAGAATAAACCCGGAATGGCTTCAATATAGAAAAGAACAACTGGTACCCATTGCCATTTATGGTCCGCTCACTCTACTTTTTATTATTTGGACTATATTGTTTGGTGGTAATCACGACAATATGGTGATTGGCACAGTTATGTCGTTCTTGCTGTCTATGTTTGCCTTTATGCCCATTATTTTGAGAGATGATTCTGGAATTTTTGGTGAAAAGATTGGTCTTCCAAGGCCAGCTTTTATCAAAAGATAATTTGAATATCGGACTTGCCCGTACGCTACGGGCTTTTTTATTCTTGTAAAAGTAGCCAAAATAAGTTAAAATTTTTATCATGAATATTAAGCTAAAACCAGTCATAGATTTCGGTAAAATGCCGATTGCGAATGCTTTTTTGATGTCCGAACAATTCAAAAAAGAATATTTCTATGACATGGTTTTGGGATATGATTCCAAGACTCACGCTATCGGCTTAGTTAATACAGTTCCTCCGGAAAAGATGTTCCACGAGAATTATGCTTTCTATTCCTCTACTTCAAAAGGAATGCAGATGCATTTTAGACAAACGGCTGAAAAATTGTTGCCATACGCCAAAAAGGGATTGGTTGTCGAATTGGGTTCAAACGACGGTATTATGCTTGAGGCTTGGAAAGATTTCGGAGTTAGAGCGCTGGGCGTTGAGCCTTCTAAAAATGTAGCCGACGTTTCAATTGCCAGGGGCCACAAGGTTATAACCAAGTTCGTGGACGATAAGGTCATCGACGAGATATTGGCTCAAGGACCAATATCTTTGGTTTTCTCGGCAAATACTTTTTGTCAGTTCGAGAACTTTTCCGAATATCTAGGTTACGTTACGCGCCTGATAGGCAAGAAAGGAATATTTTGTTTTGAAGATCCTTATTTTCTGGATATCTTTAAAAAGACATCCTATGACCAGATATATGACGAACACGTTTGGTATTTCACCGCTTCCTTTATCAATAAGATGCTTGAACCGCTGGGCTTCCATGTTTTTGATTGCGAGCATATTGAGGTTCATGGTGGGGAATTAAGAATGTATGTGGGACATAAAGATACTTATCCGGCAAAACCGGAGGTAGCTATATGGTTAGCCAAAGAAGGTGATTTGGGCCAAAAGATGGCAACTCTCGGCGAAAATATGAAAAAGTCAAAAACAGAGTTGCTAAAAATACTTAACGAAATTAAAAAACAGGGCAAAACGATTTGCGGTTTTGGAGCTACATCCAAGGCTACAACCGTTTTCAATTATTGCGGTATCGGTCCCGACCTTATCCCATTTGTGACAGACAATACTCCAATCAAACAGGGGAAATTTTATCCTGGTGTCCATATACCGGTTGTGTCTCAAGATGTTTTTGAAGAGGGTAAGAAAAATCCGGTCAAGAAAATAGACTACGCATTTCTAGGTGCCTGGAATCATTTTAAAGAAATAGATAAATATCAGACCTGGTATAAAGAGGCGGGAGGACATTGGATTACCCACGTTCCGAAGCCTAGGATAATATAATTATAAATTTTGAATTCTGAATTCTGAATTTTGAATAAATTTAAAATTTATTAAATTAGAAACAGGTATTTTTAAATGGAGAAAACAAGAAACAATTATGATTTAGAAGAAAGAACGGCAAAATTTGGCGAAAATGTTATAGAATTTTGTGCTAAATTAAAACAAGATGTAATTACCAAGCCAATAATAAGTCAACTTATTCGTTCGGGTACAAGTATCGGGGCAAACTATATGGAGGCTAATGCAGCTAGTTCTCGAAAAGACTTTAAAAATAAAATATATATTTGTAAGAAAGAATCTCAGGAGACAAAACACTGGTTAAGGATGATGTTGAAGTGTGTACCTGAGAGAAAAGAAGAACTGGATAGATCGTGGAAAGAATGTCAGGAATTGACCCTTATCTTTGGCAAGATAGTCTCGTCATTAAATAATTCGTAATTGATTCGAAATTATAAATTCAAAATTAAAAATTAAACGATGATTAATCTCAAGGACAAAAGGATACTGGTTACCGGTGGAGCCGGTTTTGTCGGCCGACATTTAGTTAGAAATCTTATCGAAGAAAGGGGAGTTTTGGAAAAGAATATTTTTATTCCCCGATCCGCGGAGCTAGACTTAAGAATCAAAGAAAACGCCGAAAAAGCGGTGAAGGGAATAGATATTATTTTTCACCTGGCCGCATTAAGCGGCGGAATAGGATTTAGCGTATCTCACCCGGGACAGATGTTCTATGACAATGCCATGATGGGCCTGAACTTGATAGAGTCAGCGAAAGCGGCAAAAGTAGAAAAATTCATCAACATAGGCAGTTATAATGAATATCCTAAGGATGCCCCAATGCCCCTTCGGGAGGAAAATCTTTGGGATGGTTTGCCGGAGATTTCTTTTTTGCCCTACGGTATGGCCAAGAAAATGCTGTTAGTACAGCTTCAGTCCTACAGGAAGGAAAGCGGATTCAATGGCATTCATCTTCTTATGGCCAGTATGTTTGGGCCAGGTTATGATGTTAATAATACTAATCTAATCCCGTCGCTAATAAGACAGATCGAAAAATCAAAAAAAGAAAAATTACCAGTCGTTGGTTGGGGAACCGGTAAAGCGACGAGAGATTTTCTTTATGTCGAAGACGCGGTAGAGGGAATAATTCTGGCGGCGGAAAAATACGACAAATCCGAGCCGGTAAATATCGGCAGTGGCAGAGAAGTTTCCATTAAGGAAATTATAACTACTTTGTGCCGACTGATGAGCTTCGAGGGAGAAATAAAATGGGATTCAACAAAACCTGAGGGGCAACTTCGCTATATTATGGACAGTTCCCGGGCCAAAACTGAATTCGGCTTTTCACCGTCTGTAAAACTCGAGGAAGGACTAAAAAGGACGATTCATGCTTAAAACAGCCAAAACAAATAAACTTCTGCTCGTCTTAGTATTTATCTGCGGCGTTATTTTTCTATCGGCATTTTTCTATAGATTAAAATTCGAGAGCAACGGGCGGTATGATACCAAAAATCTTAACGTAACCCAGCTCGGCTTTCCTGTTTCAAGCGGCGATCCGGAACAGTATATTCAATTAGGCAAGAATCTATTTTCAAACTATAGTTTTTCCGACCACTATAATCCTCCTTATATCCCCAATACTTTTCGTACCATCGGTTACCCGGTCTTTATAACAATAATAAACTGGATCTTTAACAGTTGGAGTAGTGTTGCGATAGTACAGATTCTTTTAGCAGCCGCAACTGCTGTATTAATTTTTGAAATGGGGCGGAAAATCAGGTCAGCTTGGCTTGGGTTTGGCGCAGCGCTACTATTTGTTTTGGATCCCGCAGTCATAGTCTATACATCTTCACTTTGGCCAGACATGTTACTAACATTTTTGGTTGCGTTGAGCGTATATCTTATTTTCTTTACCGAATCTGCCAAGGTGCCGGTTTTTTTTGGTTACGGGGTGTTAATGGGTTTTGCTACTCTGGTTAAGCCTGTAGGTATTTATCTTCCGATTGCTATTTTAGGAGCAATTTTATTACGAACCGATTGGTCTTTTCTGATTCGGCGGAATAAAATAATTTTTATAACAATTGGATTTGTGGCGACTGTTTTTCCATGGTTGTTGCGCAATAAAATAGTTGTTGATTCCTGGAATATCTCTTCTATCAGTGCTTATAATCTAGCTGTTTATAATTTGCTCTCTTTTGCTTCGGAAATAGGCGACAAACCGGCATTTCAATCACAAATCGCAGAAATCGAGAAAAAATATAAAGATGATTATGTTTTTGATCCGGCTGATTTAGTATATTCTCCTGTTTTAACCGACCTCAAACATTCTAGGGAATTAAACGCCATCTCTATACCCTATATCAAGAGCCATTTTATCAGTTACGCCAAATTTCATTTAACCAGAGCTTTCGGCTACTTTTTTGTTAAGAGCAGTATTATTCATGCTTTGGACTATACTCCTTTTGCCAGGCATAATTTGGAGAAATGGAATTTAATTCCTGCTCCGGATAAGTTAGTCGACCTATTCAGTGTCTGGAAGAATAGTTCAATGAAAGAATTTATTTATCAGGTCAAACATAATGGCATTTTGTTTTTTGAAAAACTTTTGCGTTTTCTGATGTCCTTGCTTATGCTTATCCCGCTATGGAAGTATAGAAAAAATCCAATCAGTATATCACTTTGGATTCTGGTTTTGTATTTTGCCGTATTAAGCGGGCCGGTTGCCAATGCCAGATTCCGTCTGCCGGCGGAACCGATGATGATGCTCTTGACCGTTTGGGGACTGATTTTGGCTATAGATTTTATAAAATCAGGATATGTGCGTAAGTCCGGAGCGTTAGATAGAGAAAATCCCATCGCCCAGTTCCAAATTAAATAACCCCCCAATCTATTAAATTGTAGCGTAAGTTTCAGAAGCTGCATAAACCATTTCCTAAGTTTGTTTTATAACTTACGTACATACGTACATTATGAAACAATGGGTTTTAGCAATAAATTTAAAAAACTATAAACTATAAGTATGAAAGGTGATTTTATTATAAAATTTATTACCGGAGTTATTGAATTTGCAGGTGAATTGCACGATGGATGGAGCAGAATACCGTATAAAGGTTTTAGATACAGTGATTTTAATATTAATGGCTATTCAGCGAGAAGAACATATTCTAATTTTAAAAATTTTGAGTACCGCGGGCTGATAAAAGGCACCGGAGATGACAGTTTTAAATTTACAAAAGAAGGCGAAGTCTGGGCTCAGAAAATTTATGTAAAATATTTTAAAAATAGATATCGAAAGTGGGATAAAAAATGGAGAGTTGTTATATTTGATATTCCCAGGGAATTTAATAGAAAGAGAGATACGCTTAGAAGAAGATTAAGGTATATGGGATTCTTTATGCTGCAGAGAAGTGTTTTTGTTTTGCCCTATCCTTGCGAAGAGGAATTATCTGATCTTTGCGAGATGCTGAATGTCGGAGATTACGTCGATATAATAACGGCTAATTCTATAGGATCCAGAGAGGATGAATTAAGGCAACTCTATAAAATTTAAGTCGGTTGTTAGCTTGTTTTATGATATGCGTATGTGCGCGACTTTTGAAACAGTTGACTCATTGCTATAATATAGTTATTATATAACAATCCGATTCAGATTTAAAATGGAGGTGTGAGTTGTTCCTTGAGAGACTTGCCGGGCTTTGGAGGGTGAACGACCCTCTTCCCAAAACTGCCGACCTTATTGTTATTATTTCGTATGCCGCTACTCCAGAGCGGCTAACGCATGGTTCAATGAAGGTTGCGACTATGGCGGAGAATCTCGCCAGGGAATTGTATCCTTCTGCTTTTGTCGGTTGGGGCGCTTTTTCAAAGAATCCTGATTCGGAAATAGAATAGAGAGAGAAGAAAGCAATGTTCGGTTTTTCTGGCAATCGCAGCTTATACGTCGGCTTGGTAAGCAGTACGACGGATGCAAGAGCATTCTCGTCGTTGCCGAAGGTTCTCATTCTCGCCGGGCCAAACGTGTGTGGGACTACTATTTTCCTGATGTGAAAATCTGTGTCAGGTCGATACCGGCTCTAGAGGCAGCCGACTCGGAGAATCCGATGTGGATGCAGAAGTATTGGCGGATCTGGCTTGCCGTGAACATTTGCCTCTACCCTTTGTACTTGGGGAATGGGGTAAAAAGGATGGCGAAAGTCAATTTCAGCCAACCCGCCTAGTAAATGTGGCTCGTTCCGTGTTATATGGGGTGAGCCGTTTTTTGACATTTGATTCGAAATCCTTTACGATAGTTAGGATAATTATCGCCCATATTACTAAACTTAAGCAATATGTTTGAAGGCAAAAAAGTTAGTGTAATTCTTCCTACATACAACGAAGAGGGAAGTATCCAGCAGTCTATTAATGGTTTCTACGCTACGGGTTACGTTGACGAGGTTATAGCCGTAGATAATAAAGCCAGGGGGCAAACGGCCCAGTTAATAGCTGCCACTTCCGCAACTCATATTAAGGAATACGATAAGCGTGGCTACGGCCATGCTATTATGCGTGGCCTTAATGAGGCCACGGGCGACTTATTAGTTATGTGCGAGGCCGATGGCACTTTTTCTCCGGCGGATCTCGAAAAGTTTCTTATATACAGTCGCGATTTTGATGTTGTTTTGGGAACCAGAACTTCCAGGGCGGCTATATGGTCCGGCGCTTTTATGCCCTTTCCGGTCAGATTCGGCAATTGGGCGGTGGCTAAGATAGTCGAGGTTCTGCATAACGGCCCTACTTTAACCGACGTCGGCTGTACTTACAAATTAATATCAAGAAATGCCTATAATAAAATAAAGGATTTGTTTCCTCTTTCTGACGGAGGGGGACGTTTTTCACCCGAGCTCATGATCTGGATACTTAAACGAGGTTTTCAGCCCATAGAAATTCCGGTTAATTTTAAATCGAGGGTAGGGGAGTCTCAATATACCGGCAGTATTTGGCGAGCGGCTAAACTGGGTTTTAAGATGATCCCGTTGATAGTCTGGTATAAGTTTACCAACCTTCGCCAATAAATAATTTTTTTTAACCGCAACCTGATTGGCGAAGGTCGGTAGATCAATTGAGAAAACTATTTAATAAAAATAATCTGCTTCTGATGGCTGTCATAGTAATGATGGCCTTTTTGCTTTCTGGGGGCGTAAATCAGATTTATCATCAGGACGAGTATCGCTGGGTGGTTATTGCCGATGAGACCAATGATGTTGCCACGGACGTTCAGCCTCCGATGTATCTTTTTCTGCTCAATATAACGGGTCGACTGTTCGGCTATGAGCAGCTGCGTATTTTAACGGCATTCATTGCTATTTTAAACCTCTTACTGGTTTATTTTGTGTCCAAAAAAACATCAGCCAATAAGTCCATAGCTCTGCTTGCCGGTTTTCTTTTTGCTTTCAATGCTTACAGTTTGATTGCCGGTCTTCAGATAGATATCGACGGTGCTCTTATGCCGTTTTTCGTTTTAACTTCTTATTACGCCTACTTGAAGCTTGGGGATAACAGGAAATTATGGATACCTGTTCTTGCGTTATCACTGATCGGAGGCTTTTTATCGAAATTAAGTTTTATCATATTCTTCGGAGCGCTGATCGTCGATTATTATTTTACGTATAAAGAAGAACACGGTTTTAGGTTTAAGAAATTACTACTTTTGGCCGGAGGAGGGGTAGTGCTTTTCGGCGTATTGGCCGGAGCCTTCTATATATCCAATCCCGACAGGTTCCAAAATGTTTTAACCTATGCCAGTGGCAGGGCCTTTAATGGCGTCGACATCGCTTCCAGGGCTTATCTCGACCTTGCCTTTAAGGTTCTTAAGTCTTTTGTTCTTCTGTCACCGCTTTTATTATTGCCGATTTTTTATACTTTATTTAAGCCGGATTTAAGGCATAAATACCGTTTCTGGCTGACCTATCTTTTCTTCAGTTTCATTTTCTATACTGTTATTTTTGATTTCTCCACACTTACTATTGAAAAATACTTCACGTTTATGATTGTTCCGGCAGCTATTATCGGTGCCGATGTGCTCTATCCTTTCTTTGCAGGATTGAAAAACAAAAAAGATTATCTGCCTTTTGTTATTTCTTCTGTGGCGGTATTAGTTTTATCATGTTTGATATTGTCTTTAAATCACGATGTCTTGCCGTTAAATCCTAAAATAGCATATTTCCAGCACTTAAAATCTTTCAACTTGGCATTTCTAATTCCTTTTACCGGCGGTTCTGGTCCGATTGGTTTTTATTTTTCAGCCGCATTCATTTTTGCATTTTGGCTTCTTATCTTTTTGGCGTTTATCGGTTATTTTATCTGGTATCAAAGACGGGGCAGAATGTTCTTGGCCATTATTGTCTCGGCCGGTCTGATATATAACGCCTTTTTTATTACTGAATTTTTGCGAGGCAAACTTTACGGCAGTGTGCCCAAAATAGCCAGAGAAACGGTGGACTATGTAAATAATGCCCCTGAGATAGGCGAGAAGCAGGTTATAACTTATTACGATATTGCCCCCTATGATCTTAGGAAGTTCGGGAAATACCACTCAAGATTTTACACGGCCCTAAATCGGGATTACTCGGCAAAGATAACCAGCTTCCGAGGTTATTATATGATCGTAAATTTCCCGGAGGTCGGGAACGATAACCAATACTGGAAATTAATAGAGCGATGTTCGACTAAGAAAGAATTTAGAGATAAGAAGATAAGATCTTATGTTTTTGACTGCACTAAATTGAAATGATTGGCTCTTTTTAATAAAAACTGTATCATAATCCTATGCCTCGAAAACATAGAAACAAAATAGCTTTTATTACGGGCGTGACGGGGCAGGACGGTTCTTATCTGGCTGAATTTTTGTTGAAAAAGGGGTACGAGGTTCATGGAATGGTCAGGCGGGCAAGCACTTTTAATACCCAGAGGATCGATTCTCTCAAAAAGTTTAAAGAAAAAGGTTTGTTTTTTCTGCATTATGGCGATTTGGCCGACTCAGGATCGGTGGATGGGTTGATGGCAGAGATAAAGCCCGATGAGGTATATAATTTAGGTGCGCAGTCTCATGTGAGAGTGAGTTTTGATGTACCCGAATATACTGCCAATATTACAGGCCTTGGAACTTTGCGAATGCTCGAAGCGATGCGGAAACACTGTCCCCGAGCCAAGTTCTATCAGGCTTCTTCATCCGAAATGTTCGGCGATGTTCTGGAGAGCCCTCAAAGTGAAAAAACCCGTTTTAATGCCCAGAGCCCATACGGAATTGCTAAGCTTTTCGCCCATGAAACGGCGAAGAGATATAGGGATGCGTACAAACTTTTTGTAAGCTGTGGCATCCTTTTTAATCACGAGAGCGAGCGTCGCGGTGAAAATTTTGTAAGTCGGAAAATCGCAATAGGAATTGCTAATATTCGAAAAGGCGCGCAGGAGAAACTACTGCTCGGTAATTTGGATGCTGAACGTGACTGGGGCTACGCCCCTGAATACGTTGAAGCTATGTGGCTTATGCTTCAGCAGAAAAACCCCGATGATTATGTTATAGCAACCGGCGAAACTCATACTGTTCGAGAGTTTGCGGAAGAAGCGTTTAAGATAGCTGGAATTAATATCGCCTGGAAAGGGAAAGGTTTAAACGAGAAGGCCTTAGATATAAAAACCGGCCGAGTTTTAATTGAGATAGATCCGAAATATTTTAGGCCAAACGAAGTTAGTCATTTGTGCGGCGATCCTTCCAAGGCCATAAAAAAATTGGGATGGAAGCCCAAGACTAACTTTAAGAATCTAGTAAAAATAATGACTGAGTACGAGCTAAAAAATCTTAAGTGAAAATTGCCTATCTTACTAACAATGTAAACCCCAAAGAGGGTTGGGGCAGATATGCTTACGATCTGATCTCTGGTATAAGAAAATCCGGCCACGAGGTCGTTATTTTAAAGGAAGTTGATGACGGGTATGAAGGCACCGCCATGATTAAAAGGGGTTGGGGTATGTTTGGTTCTGCTCTAAAGATTCGGAAGTTGGCCGCAGATTGTGATATTATTCACGCCCTCGATGTCTATCCTTATGGTATAATTGCCTGGCTGGCTAACATTTTTTTGAAGAAAAAGCTTGTTATTACCGCGCTAGGAACCTACTCTATTGCCCCACTCTATAATTTAAAAACTAGGTGGCTATCTAAAAAAGCCATCAAATCAGCTCGTGCGGTTGTCGCCATAAGTAAACACACAAAAAGCGAGATCGTAAAAGTCATTAAGGCCGACAATCTTCATATCGTAAATCCCGGGATTGATTTCCAGCTTTTTTATCAGGAACATATTATGCCGAGAGATAAGTTTATTTTAAGTGTCGGAGCCTTAAAAGAAAGAAAGGGCTATCATATTTCCATATCTGCTTTTGCTGAAGCCAATATATCGGGTTTAAACTATATAATTGTAGGAAATCAGAATAATAAAGCATATTTTTCAGAATTAGTCGGTATTGCCAAAAAATACGGCGTAGAAAATAGAGTTGTGTTTCTACAGAATATTTCAGATGTTGAATTAAAGAAGCTGTATCGAGGAGCACAACTTTTTATCTTGACCTCCATTAATTTAAATCATCATTTTGAAGGATTTGGATTGGTATTTCTGGAGGCAGCCGCATCGGGATTACCGGTAATCGGTACATCAGGAAACGGCATTGAGGATGCAATAGGTAAAAATGGACGGCTAGTGCCGCAAAATGATGTTATCGCTACTGCTAAAGCGATGCATGAGATAATAGAGGATCGCGAGAAATGGCAAGAAATGTCGTTACAAAGCTATGAATGGGCGCGGACTCATGATCTTTCGGGAATGATAGGTAAATACCTGGATCTCTATCACAACAATTAGCTCGATATCTATAACTAAACGATATATGCTTAAAAAAATACAAAATTTGATGAAAGTCAGCCGGCAGTATCCCTATAACGGGCTGATGGGTAAATTTCCGCTCGCTGATTACATGATGCTTAAGCTGATGCCCAAACTCTCATTCCCCGGAATGAGCATTGTTCGTTTTGTGAAAAAATATTATAAGCTTAATTCAGATGAAGAGTTCCGGGTCAGATATTATGTCAGTCGGATTGGCTTTGAAGAGCTTTGGAGCTCAAAAGACAGAACTGAGATTAAGGATATAGAGAATTTTTATCAGGAGCACGACAAGGACATATGGAGGCAGGCATGGCTAAGCAAGTACGGCTATATGTATAAAAAGAAAATTTTAAACGTCGAACATGTGGTTCGTGGAGCCGGAAGAAAGATTAAGATTCTTGACTATGGCTGTGGGAGCGGCGCGATTGCCCATTATCTGTCAGTCAAAGGACATAATGTCGACGTTGCGGATATACCATCTAAAACCCTCGATTTTGTAAGGGCTGAAATGGCCGATATGCTTGGCAATATAATTACCATCAACGGATTCGAAGATTTTGGCATCGACGGATACGACCTTATTTTAACGCTGGATGCCCTGGAGCATACCGTTGCTCCGCTCGATATTACGAAGAGACTTATGGCGTCTTTAAAAAGCGGCGGGATATTTTATGTCTCGTTCCCTAAAGAGACAGACTTTTCGTTAGCCCATACGCGCGAGGCGCAAGAAGAGCGACCTAAAGTTTTTGAGTACCTTGAGCGAAGTTGTAAGGTAATAATTCCCGAGTCTATTTATCGTAAACTATAATGAGAATACTCTTTTTATCCGATGATTTTCCGCCTGAAGCCATGGGCGGTGCCGGTATCGTTGCATTCCGTTTAGCCAGAGCTATGAGAGGTCGCGGACACGATATCTTTGTGATAACAACAATCAGGGACAGATCAAAGGAGGATTTGGTCGGAACTGAATCAAACGGTTTAAAGATTTTCAAAATCTACGCCGAGTATAATCATAGATGGCGGGAATATATAAGTTTGTATAATCCTCAAACTATTCGAAAAATTAAAAGAATAATTGACGAAGTAAGGCCAGATGTAGTTAATGCTCATAATGTTCATTTCTTTCTATCTTATCATTCTTTGAAATTGGCAAAAAATTCCGGAGCCAGGATTATATTAACCGCTCACGACCCCATGTCTTATAGCTATGGCAAGGTCGATGATTCATCGAGGGGGTCGGGCATAAAAAGCCGGATATATAAGCTGAGACACAATCCTTTTAGGAATATGGCTATACGGTATTATTTTAGGAACGTTGATAAAGTTCTTGCGGTCTCGGATGCGCTTGCAGAGGCTCTTCGAAATAACAATATTCAGAAAGTCACAACAATTCATAACGGGATTGATGTTGATGATTGGATTGTATCAGAGGAGAGGGTTTCCCGGTTCAGAGCGTCACATCGGCTCAGCAATAAGAAGGTCGTTTTATTCAGCGGACGCCTGAGCGGCGCTAAGGGCGGACAGCTTATAGTTCCGGCTATGGCTAGGGTTATAAAAAAAGTTCCGGAAGCCGTTCTGCTGGTTGTCGGGAAAGAAGAGGACTATGTTGGTGCTATGAAAAGTAGTGCCGCTAATAGCAATATATTTGAAAATATAATCTTTACCGGTTGGCTGGACGGAGAGGAGATAAAAAAGGCTTATTTTGCCAGTGATGTAGTCGTTACTCCATCAGTATATCTTGATCCTTTCCCGACTGTCAATCTTGAAGCGATGGCCGCAAAGAAGCCGGTTGTGGGGACTTGTTTAGGCGGTACCCCGGAATTGGTTGTAAATAATGAAACAGGATATATTGTGGATCCAAATGATTTAGAATTGATGTCAGACAAGATCGCCACTCTCTTGAAGGATTCGTCTCTG
>Ga0209541_10012902_pt1 | contig 12865 bp, 10 predicted proteins | sample RifCSPlowO2_01_FD_184027 | JGI IMG/M metagenome (GOLD analysis project Ga0209541, IMG submission 184027) | Groundwater microbial communities from Rifle, Colorado - Rifle CSP2_plank lowO2_0.1 (SPAdes) (version 2) | ecosystem: Environmental > Aquatic > Deep subsurface > Groundwater | place...
GCCTATAAGTTTGAAATGAGCAAATTATATCAAAAGTCGTTACGTCAAAGCATTAAAAAATTTTACCCCAGGTTGCACTTGTAAATTGAATGTGGGTAATGCCTTTTTTTAAATTCATACCATGACCTGATATTAAATTTTCTATTCTGGTGGGCCGGGCAGGATTCGAACCTGCGTAGCCGCAAGGGCGCCAGATTTACAGTCTGGTACAATTGACCGCTCTGTCACCGACCCAAAAGACCATTAAACTTTTTTCAACACCCTTAACAGTAGCATTTTTAGATGTTTTTGTATAGATTACACTCCTACGGCCACGGGTTCTTCTTTTTTAGAAACAGTTTGTTTTTGTTTCTTTTTGTCCAATTCCAACACCAGGCGCCCATCGCGCACTTCCACGCGTACCGTATCGCCCTCCTTCACTTTGCTCCCCACAATATGTTCTGAAAGCGGGTTTAAAATATGCGTTTGGATGTAGCGTTTAAGCGGCCGCGCGCCATAATGCGGATCATATCCTTCTTGAGCAAGGAATTTGCCCACTTCCGCGGTAAATTTGAGCGAAATTTGTTTGTGTTCCAAGCGGCGCGCCACGCGGTCAAGCTGGATTTGCACAATTTCTCCAAGAGTTTCCGAGGATAAACTGTTAAAAATGATTATTTCATCGAGACGATTCAAAAACTCCGGACGGAAATTACGTTCCAGGGCTTGACGTATTTTTGCTTTCAAATCCCCCTCCCGATGTTCTTTTGTATCTTCCGCTTCCGACGCGAACCCAAGCCGTTCCATTTCACGGACATATTCGGAGCCAATGTTTGATGTCATGATAATAACCGTGTTTTTGAAATTTACATGGCGGCCTTTCGCATCGGTAAGGCGACCATTATCCAATACTTGGAGCATAATGTTGAATACTTCCGGGTGCGCTTTTTCAATTTCATCAAACAACACAACCGAATACGGCCGATGGCGTATGAGTTCGGTAAGCTGCCCTCCTTCCTCGTAGCCCACATACCCGGGAGGAGAACCGATAAACTTGGAAACCGTATGCCGTTCCATGTACTCGGACATATCCACGCGCACAAGCGCTTTTTCATCGTTGAAGAGAAACTCCGCAAGTGAACGCGCAAGCTCTGTTTTACCAACTCCCGTGGGTCCCAGAAACATAAAGGAACCAACGGGGCGGTCTTCTTCCGCAATGCCGGCGCGGCTTCTTCGAATGGCTTGAGCAACTTTGGCGATCGCTTCCTCCTGCCCCACCACGCGGTTACGCAACACGGTTTCCATGGTAAGAAGTTTTTCTGCTTCCTCTTCTAACATGCGCGTTACAGGTACTCCGGTCCAACGTGAAATTACTTCAGCGATATCTTCCTCCGTTACGCGCTCTTTTAGAATATGCCGAGCGGACTGCAATTTCTGCAACCGTGTTTCTTCCGCATGGATGTTTTTTTCAAGCGTGGGAATGCGACCATACCGAAGTTCCGCAACTTTTGCAAGATTGCCTTCTCGTTCCATGGCATCGGATTCCTGTCGAAGCGTGTCGAATTCCTTTTTCATGGCGCGAATATTTATGATTGTTTCTTTCTCGTTTTTCCACTTTAACTCTACACCCTCCGTTTTTTCTTTTAATTCTTCAATTTGTTTTTGAATACGTCGCACGGTCTGTTTTACTTTCGCGTCCGTTTCTTTTTTTAACGCTTCTTTCTCAATTTCCAAACGCATAATTTCACGCCGCGCCCGGTCAAGTTCTTTTGGCATGGAATCAAGTTCTAGACGCAAGGAGGAAGCCGCTTCGTCTATCAAATCAACTGCCTTGTCGGGAAGAAAGCGGTCGGTAATATAGCGCGAGGAAAGTTGTACCGCCGATACTATCGCGTCATCGGTAATGCGCACTCCATGATGCAGTTCATATTTCTCTTTAAGACCGCGTAAAATCGCGACCGCGTCTTCTGTTGATGGCTCTTCCACGTATACGGGCTGAAAACGCCGCGCCAACGCCATATCGCGTTCAATATACTTCTGATATTCTTTAAGCGTGGTGGCGCCAATGGCATGAAGTTCACCGCGCGCGAGAGCCGGTTTTAACATGTTGGACGCGTCAATGGCGCCTTCCGCGGCTCCCGCGCCCACTATGGTGTGAAGCTCATCTATGAAAAGTAAAATGTTTCCCGCGGCACGGTCTATTTCGCGTAACACCGTCTTTAAACGTTCTTCAAATTCGCCGCGATATTTTGTTCCGGCAACCAAAGCGCCCAAATCAAGCGCGATAAGATCTTTGTTTTTGAGACTTTCAGGAACATCCCCCGCGACGATTCGTTGCGCGAGCCCTTCTACGATGGCGGTTTTTCCCACACCGGGTTCTCCAATAAGCACGGGGTTATTTTTGGTGCGCCGCGACAAAATTTGCATTACGCGGCGAATCTCTTCTTCACGGCCAATAACCGGATCAAGTTTTTCCTGTTTTGCAAGACGGGTGAGATTCCGCGCGTATTTTTCCAACGCCTGGTATTTTGTTTCCGGTTCCATATCCGTAACCGTTTGTGTTCCGCGAATATCCACCAATATGCGCATGATAGTCTCCTTTTCTATGCGGAATTTGGCAAGAATATCCGCCGCGCGGGAAGGCACGTCGAGTAGCGCAAGCAGTAAGTGTTCGGTCGAGATAAATTCATCATTGAGATGCGCCGCAATTTTGTGCGATTCTTCCAACACGCGCGCCAAATCCTGCGTCAAATAAATTTGAGGAGCGGGTGTAAGCACATCACCGCGCATATTTCCGTTTAATTTGTCCATAATGGAATCAAGCAATAGTTGGGTATCAACTTCCAACTTATCAAAAACGGAAAGTACCACGCCGTCTTCTTGCAATAACAACGCGCTTAACAAATGTAAAGCGTCAATCTGATTATGCCCGTGTTCAATGGCAAGCTCATGAGCCCGTTTTAACGCTTCCTGCGCTTTTATAGTAAAGTTATGAAATGGTGTCATACGCGCATTGTACCACGCAGGTGCTACTATGTAAATAATAACTACGCTAACCCATCATAAAGGCAAAGAGGAGAAACGAGAAAACTACTTGAAAAAAGTCCTTGGTTCTCCTTCGCTATCGCTCGGCCAGACTATTTTTTAAGCAGCTTTTTCGTTTCTCCTCGCGCGCTAAGTTTGGGTGGTTATTCGGTATTTTTCTACCAATCCATTCACATATTCCCAATCGATATTTTTAAAAAACGCATCGATATAAGCTTTTCGCCCTGTTCCGTAATCAATGAAATAAGCATGCTCATAAATGTCCATAATGAAAAGCGCGGCCATGTTCCATACCCCGCCGTGGTTATGCGCGTCGCAAAGCACATTGCGGAGCCGCTGGTCATCAAGGTCGTATCCAAGCACCACCCACCCGCGGCCCGCGAGCCCCACGGCGCGAAACTCTTTTTCCCACGCTGAATAAGAACCAAAGTCCCGTTCGATAAGCTCGCGAATGCGCCCCGCGCATGCGGAACCATTCGGCTTCATGTTGTCGAAATATCCTTCATGGAGCTTTACCCCGTTCAACGCAAATGACTCTTCCCGCTTCAGTTCCCCAAACTCGCTATAGGTAGCATTCGCAAGCGATACATCGGCTGTTTTCAATTTTTCTTCAATTTCCCCAATTTTCTTAACGTATCCCGCGTATAAAACATCGTGATGTTCTTTAAGTTGCCTTTCGGACAACCCTTCAAGCTGTGCATAGTTTAATTGTTTTACTTCGCGCATAAAGATGATTAGTTATTTGTTATTGGTTTTAGTAAAAAATTTGGCTCTGATTTTATCAATTACTATTAGAAGGATCATCGTACCAAAAGAAACTGCTAAGATAACACCAAACGTACCCCCTAGAAAAAGAAAAGTAACGGCCAACCACCCACCATCATTTCCTCCATATTCTCTTATTGATAAGATAGATATGCTTAATAAAAGAACTAAACCTAAGATAAATATAAATAAATTTGCCTTCAACCATTTTTTATAGAATGGAGACATATACAATGTAAGTTAATAAATTAAGCTACTACCTGTCATGGATAAATTTGATTCCCCTCTTCATCATATAAAATAATTGCTTTCGTGGGACATGATTGCGCGGCGAGCAATAGTGTTTCATCATCTGCCGCATCTTTATTTTTCACCACGGCTTTGTTTTCTTTATCAAGTTCAAATACGTCAGGAGCAACGGCAATACAACTGGCGGCCCCGATGCAGAGATCTCTATCAATAAATATCTTTCCAATTTTTTTCCGCTCAATCATCATAGTTACACTGTCTCTAATATGCCTATACTATCACATAAAGCCTGTATTGTGTAATCAATATCCGCGCGCGTGGTGTGCCGCCCCATGGTAAATCGCACACCTTTCTCCTTGGCAGTTTGCTTGTTTGAAGCGCACGCCGAACCCGCGGAGACCGCGACTCCCCGTTCGTCTAAATAGAGAACAAGAGTTTCGGCCGAAACACCATGAATCATAATGTTTATATTATTGGGAACACGAAGCGCGCCAGGAGGCGGCCCTTGCAATACCGCGCGTGGCACAAGCCGGTGTATTTCTTTTAAAAAGTATTGCTGAAACTTTGACATTCGCGCGTATTCTTTTTTCTTTTTTTGTTCCGCAATGCGTAAGGCCTCGGCAAACCCTATAATGCCGCTCACATTCTCCGTGCCACTTCGGAGATCTTGTTCTTGTCCACCGCCTTCCCAAAAGGATTCTAATGCAACACCACGGCGTTTGTATAGCAATCCAATACCTTTCGGGCCGTATATCTTTGACGCGTTGAGAGTTAATAAATCAACACCGAGGTGTGGCACCGAAATAGGCATATATTCCGGCGCCTGACAGGCATCCGTATGAAAGTATAACGGCGTGCGCTCTCCTGTTTGTTTTCGGCGATTGCGTTCTTTTCGTACCACGCGGGCAATATCAGATAAGGGTTGAATGGAGCCAATTTCATTATTTACATACATCACAGATATAAGAACGGTATCTTTTCGTAACGCGGCCGCAATTCGGTTTGGATCAACTACTCCGTTTGGCTCCGCATCCACCATCGTTACATAGTATTTTTCTTCTTGAAGCGCATGAACATTTTCAAGAACAGCCGCATGTTCAATGGATGTGGTAATGAGATGCGCGGAAGGGTATTTTTTTATAACTCCCCAAATTGCAAGCGCGGCTGATTCGGTCCCCGATCCGGTAAATATAATTTCATCAGGCAAAACAGAAAACATGCCTGCCATATCTTTTCGCGCCGAATCTATTACCTTCCTTGCAAGCCGCCCTTTTGCATGAAGTGAAGAAGGATTGCCAAATTGAGTGACAAAGTAAGGCATCATTTTTTTTAATACGCGAGGATCTAAAGGGGTTGCCGCGGCATAATCCATGTATACTCTTTTTTTGTGTTTCATATTCGTATCGGTATGGCAAATACCCCGCATCCGCGGCACGGATAATCTTTCCGAAACGAATAAAACACCTCTTTTCCCTGCTGATTACGCGCCAAAAAACCCTTCTGGGAAAGAATGCGCAAATGGTGCGAAACGGTCGGCTGGGAAACATGAAGAACCCGCGTTATTGCGCTTACATTTTTTGCGCCCCTCTCTTTTAAAAATTTGATAATACGAACGCGTGTCTCATCCGCCAGTGTTTGAAAACACCCCGCGCATGTTTTTTTGTTTCTATTCATAAAGAATATGACTATAGAGGTCACACAATGAAATAAGACTGCGGGTATTGCTTGGTGTCATCCCGCACTTGATGCGGGATCCAATTCCATAAAGAAATATATATTTTTAAGAGTACTGGATCCCGTGTCAAGCACGGGATGACAAAACTCAAAAGTATCATTTCATACTGTTATGTCTATAGCCAAGCTCTATTCCGGTGTAACCGGAAGATGGCTCGGCTCGGCACACTCCATACTCAAAACTCAAAAAATAATCATATAGATACTAATCTATATATTCTATGAAAATTGTCAAAAAAGTCAAGAAGCGAAATTACAAACTCAATGGGCGACCGCCCATTGAGTTTGTAATTTAAAAGGAGGCGGTTGAATGCCTCCTCATATCATACGAGCTTAAGAAAAATAAATGTCGATCTTTCCAGTAGTGCCAAAAAGGACTAATTTCCCCTCCTCCCTCTCATATAAAGCCCACCGCTCCCGCTCCCCATACGTTTGTTCAACAAATAGATGATCTGACGTCCTCACCTCAAGCTTCCTAAGATTCCCACCTTTATAAAAAGTGAGAATAACGCTATTATACACGCGATGTATGTATATTTGACGTTTTTCCTCATCCGCAGAAAATATTGTGGATGTCTTATTAAGGTGGTTAAGAACCCTTTGAAACAGTGTCATCACATCCTCCTTCCATAAATTAAAACATCTGGGCACATTGTGTTTGGGATTTCAGAGCTGTTTTAAGGCCCTGTCGCCGAATGCCCCTTCAAGAAAAAAACAAGGAGTCTGATAGTTTCTACACTGATTCTTACATCAGCTTTCTTGTTTTGTTCTCGTTATAGCGCCGTTTACGGCTTCGTTTTTCTTTCTCGGTGTCTAATTTCCTCTATTTTTGCTGTTCGGACACACTTCTCCCACGGTATGTCACGGCGTAATTGGTGTTGGCAGAATTGTTATTGCCTTTTTTAAGTTGTGGCAAAGAGATTGGAATAGATTTTGAAACTCGACTTTTAGAATGCCACGATAGCGGGCTCGTTTCTTCAATTTGGAGAATGTTCCCTCAAATGGCATGCGTATGGATGAACGCCAGCAATCCAAATCATGGTTTTTTGTTTTGTTGTTGTTCTTGCGGATAGTAGCGGCGTGACAGTGATGCGCGGCAAGAGCTTCGTATGCTTCTCGGCAATCGTAGAGTTTATCCATGAATACCATGCTTTCTTCGGGACAGATGACATTGAGCGTTTTGAAGTCAGGGACATTTGCAGGTGTAACCATGGTATTTCTGATGAGGCCATGGCGCATATCTACGGCCGTGTGCCGTTTGTAACCAAACCAAATGTTGTGCTTGCTTTTTGCTCCCCAACGGGCGTCTTTGTCTGCCGCGTATTTTGCCACTACGGCATTGTTCAATGTTTCTTCCCCATCCTTGATTGCTTTATCTCGTTCTTCCCAGAGAGCGGTTTTTGTGATGATAGTAGAGGCGTCTATGAAAGTGAACATGTTACCAAAGAGCCCTTGCTTTTCCAGTTCTTTATTTACTGCCGTAAAGAGGTCAGCCAGTTTTTGTTCGCCAATACGCAGGCGCAGTTTTGAGAAATAACTATGATCGGGTGTTTCCTCTACAAGGCCGAATCCGCAGAACCAACGGACAGCGACATTCTCATGCAGTGCTTTTTCTATTTCTCTATCTGAGTAATCCTCCCAAAATTGTATCAGGAGAGACTTAAATCCCTTTTCCACATCGATGCCTGTTGTGCCCAGATCGCTGTACAATGCGCGCAAGGGATCAATTATCTTTTGAAAATCAATGATTGCGGCAAGCTTGCGAAATGGATGATTGATTTCTACAAAATGAATAAATAATTCTTCTTCGGTGCTTAATAGCATAGGCGCTGTTTTTTCTGATGGTGTTTGCATAGAGAGAACTATTATCTACTAATGCTCTCATTGTACCATTTTCAAGGTGTTTTGGGGGCATTCGGCGACAGTCCCGAAAAAGAATTTCCATGACAATAAAACAGGGTCAGCTTTCCGATTGCCTCGTATCCTTCCACACCAATCCATGTTCCCCATCGATCATCAGGGTCAACAGGCGCTTGCTTTACAAGCCGTACCAAATACGGAAAAAGAAACTGCAAATGCTTGATGGGGCCCCTCTATATGCAAACAGGTTTTTGTAGGAGCTTCGATTGGTGAAACCACCATGAGAGGCGACCTATAAAAAACCGGCTGCAGAACAATTTTCTGCGGATCACTGACCCCCAAAAACACACGTTTTTCTTTCATAATTCACCTCTGCTTTCGGTGTGTATGCTAAAATTTCTACCTGAATCAAGGAGTTAGAATCTTCCCTTTTTCCTTTTTCTCCGGATGTGGATCGGTCTTGGGCGGTTCCCGACGAATTATGGGTCCAAGGATGTCGCCCTTTTGGTCACAGACCGTATCACTCGCCTCTCTAATAGGGACACCACCCGATGTGACTTTGCCATGATCCGTAGAATGTGGAGGGATTACTCTCTGTTTTTCTTTTGTGCCATCCCCTTTTGTAACAAGTATGTCACCCTGTTGTAATGGCCGAAAAATCGTTTTATCTGATTTTCCATCCCCCGGACACCCCACCCCATCATGAATTTGCTCATCTTTCTTTTCTGTCATATACATAAACCCTCCTTTCTTCATTATCAATGAAAAACCTACCCTTACCCTATCGCCATTCCTCCTTGTCCGTCAATAGAAACGTGATATAATCTTTGAAGTGGCGGTACATAGCTCATCCACCGGCTGGCGGAGGTAGAACGTAGCTCTTATAACAGGCAACAAGGAAAAAACACAAACATGCGCGTGTAGCTCAACGGTAGAGCATTCGGCTTATACCCGAACGGTTCTAGGTTCGAATCCTAGCACGCGCACCAAAAATTTTCTTATGCTATTGCGGGTACCGGTTCGACACCCCCTATTCCCATCAACTTGCGGAATGTATCTTGTTCCATTGTTTCATGTTGAATAAGATATTCGGCAATCTCGGAAAGTTTTTCTTTTTTCTCCCGCACAATCCGCTTTGCTTTCTCCAGTGACTCTTTCATAAACCGTTCCACTTCCATATCCACCAAAGAGGCGATTTCTTCCGAGTATCTCTTTTCATGGCCTATGTCATGCCCCAAAAATACCAGGTCGCTTTGATCGTCCCATGCCACCGGACCAATTTTTTCAGACATGCCATACCGGGTAACCAATCCGCGCGCGAGGCCGGTTGCCTTGCGGATGTCGTCGGAAGAACCGGTTGTTATTTCGCCAAATGTCGTTTCTTCCGCCGCGTATCCGCCAAGAGAAACCGCAAGCTCATCCAAAAAGTATTCGCGCGTATATAAATGCCTGTCTTCCGTGGGAAGTTTCATGGTGTATCCGCCGGCGCGGCCACGGGATACGATAGAAATTTTATGCACCGGGTCTGCGTTTGGGAGAGAGGCGGCCACCAGCGCGTGGCCTGCTTCGTGATACGCGGTTATTTTCTTTTCTTTTTCGGAAAACACTTTGCTTTTACGCTCGGGCCCTAACATTACTTTTTCTATGGACACGGTAAGGTCTTCTTGACTTACGGTTTTGCGATCATTACGCGCGGCAAAAATTGCAGCCTCATTCACCAAGTTTGCCAAGTCCGCCCCCGAGAACCCGGGTGTGCGTTCGGCGATTTTTCGCAAATTTACATCCGCGTCCATCAACTTTTTTGCGGCGTGTACCCGTAAAATAGCATCCCGTTCGGCGATATCCGGCAAGTCGAGCACTACCCGGCGATCAAACCGTCCCGGGCGCAACAACGCGGGATCAAGCACATCCGGACGGTTGGTTGCCGCCATAATGATAACCTGGTCTGATGTTTCAAATCCATCCATTTCTGTAAGAATTTGGTTCAGTGTTTGCTCGCGTTCATCATGCCCGCCGCCAAGTCCCGCGCCGCGATGTCGCCCCACCGCATCAATTTCGTCTACAAATATAATGGAAGGAGCCGCTTTTTTTGCCATGCGGAATAAATCCCGCACACGACTTGCGCCCACCCCCACAAACATTTCCACAAATTCAGATGCCGACATATGAAAAAATGGAACACCGGCCTCACCTGCTACAGCTTTTGCAAGAAGGGTTTTTCCTGTGCCCGGCGCGCCCATCAACAACACGCCCCGCGGAATGCGCGCGCCAATATCAAGAAACCTTTTTGGGTTTTGGAGAAAATCCACAATTTCTAAAAGCTCCTCTTTTGCTTCCTCGGCGCCCGCAACATCTTTGAATGTTACTTTTTCGCGCTCGTCTTCCGGGTTAATGACCCGCGCTTTGGATTGCCCGAACATAAGCGCCTGTCCGTTTGAACGCTGAACTTGACGCATGGTAAGCCATATAAAAAGTCCAATTAAAACAATGGGCACTATAAAAGGAAGAAGCGCTGAAAGCCAAAACACCGCGCCTGACGGCTGTTTAATTTCAACGGTTACATTCGCCAATGCTTCAGGCGAAACGCCATAGTTGATGAGTGTTTCTGAAAGCGCGGCATCGGGTTCCTTTTGAGCAGTTTGAACAACGCCATTCTTCAAAGCAACCTCAAGATTATTTTCTTGCACGGTGATACGCAATACATCGTCATTACGGATTTCTTCCACCAGACGCGAAAGCGAAATCTCCTCCGATTTCTCTTGTTCGGCAAAGGAAGCGTAGAGCGCCGTTATCGCCAAAAAAATAAGAATGGCATATACAATGTTTTTTCCGAACATGCCAATTATGTTTTTTGAGGATTTTGATTTTTTGAGCTTCATACTATTTAGAAAATCCCTCCTCAGCCCCTGCCTACCGGCAGGCAGGTCCCTTTTTCAAAGGGAGGAGTCTTCCCCTTTAAAAAAGGTGAATAAGGAGGATTTTTATAAAAAATTTTTAAATCAATTCTTACATAACCAACAATTACACATTTTTTATAAAAAAACAAGCCCTTGCCGCAAGAGATCACAAAATCGAGTATATACCGAAAGGTGACTAGCCAAGCTCTACACATTCCGTCTACAAACGAAATTGTGAATAGCTCGGCTGGCACAGAAGCTCCCCCTTAACGGGATGTGTAGAAACAACGATGGGATATGCCAAGCCGAGCTACTCACAACTTCCCTGCCTGCCGGCAGGCAGGGCTACGCTCGTGTGCGAAGCTCGGCTAATCATGTCAGTAGTTTCTCACAGAGGTGTGCGGGGTTACCGCTACCAATCAGCCCATACCATACAACAGGTGTGGATATCTTTCAAGAATAATTCTGTTTGATTTTGTATAATTGGAATATGGTATTTCGCTCACTCCGTCACATAAAATCACATGCCAAAAAAGAAAAATAATATTTTCGATAATCGCGACGCGTTCGAAATTTTGCGCGACGCGTTTTGGGGCGCAAAAACACCTGTTATCGCTGAATTGGGAACACGCCCGGTAAAAGCGCGGACAGTGGCGGCTGACAAATATCGAGAAGAAATAACTCCGGAAGATCTTTTAAATCAAAGAAAAGAACGACAAGCAGGCAAAGCAAAAAAACGTAACCCTTATGATTCTGATGAAGAGCCCATAGAACTCAAGACTTTTTGGAGCGAGCAACCAGAACCGAATGTCGAACAAAACAAGGAACTAGATCCTATAGCACAAACAGAAAAAGCCGCGCGTACCGATTTAAAAGCGGAAAAATCTCTTCCAGAGAGACTGGTTGCCATTGAACAGCAACGTGAAAAATTATCTCCGGAACAACACGCGCAATTTGACGCGATTCTTGAAAAAGTAAAACAACAGATACAAGGAGAGGTAATTTCACAAGAAAAAACAGAGACCGAGCCAATACTTCCGTTAGAAATTACACAACCTGAAACACCTCCATCCACACCCTCCATTGAAATACCTCCCTCTCCGGAATCAACGCCCGCGGAAACAATTCCGCCGCCGTTTACATCAGAACCGTTAAAACCAAAACCGTCTCCTGCACCGGAAGACACTGCGCTTGTTGAGCAGTACAAACAATTTCTTGCTGAAAAGGAAGCAGAACACTACCAAAAGGAGCAGGGAGAAAACGCTCTTGCAGAAATGGAAAAGCATGTCCAATATCTGAACAAAAATAAAACAAAAAATGGCGAAACTGACACCGAGGCAATCGACCGCTTGCAACGCGCCGTAGAAATTGTGAAAGCGCGCGCGGCCGTACCCCTAACACCGGAACCTGTTCCAGAACCGCCCCCCGCGCCACCATTACTTTCTCCAGAACCCACACCAGAGCCTATTCTTGTGCCAACATTTGATCTCGGCGCCCCGACACCGGAGGAATTTGAAAAACAAAAAGAACTGCCTGAAAAAAACCTTAGAGAAACATATAACCCCTTCTTAGAAACTCCCGAAGAAAAAAAAGACCGCGAGCTCACTAAAAAAGCATTGAAAGCGCCACAGCAGCAACCCAAAACAGCAAAACATCTTTCGCCCGAAGACCTGCCAAAAGAACAAGAAAAATCCCACGAGGGTCGCATTAAATCATTTGAAGAAAAAATAACGGCGCTTGGAAAAGTCATAAACGAAACGGGCGGAACCTCGGAAGAACGAAAAGAGCACTGGGCGCTCCAAAAAGCAAAGGAATATCACTATAGTGTTTCGGAAATAAGTGGTCGTATGGATGAACTGAAAAAAGAACCCACGGGCATGCGCGCAATGGAAATACAAACACTCGCGGACGCGCTCAACTTATTAAAACCGGAATCCCCTGCGCCAGAACCAGCTCCTGCGCCCGAGGTCGTTCGCATTCCAGAAGCCATAAAGGAAACAACTCCCGCGCCCCCGACTCCTGAAGCAAAACAGGAAACAATGCCAGTTGAGACAGATAAAGCATTTGAAGAGTTTAGCATTTCAAAAGATGACCTCGCTCATGTGGAAGGGTTTGCCACGCTCAATGACAATCAAAAAGCGTTCGTATTCGAAAACCTGCGCCGCGTCTTATATGGCGATATTGAAACACGCGCGAAAGCCATGCTTGCCGAAGAAACTTCCAAGCAATCGGGATTGCGCCGCACGGGAAGAAAAGCATTTGAAGGTTTTGCCGGACAAGGCGGAAAACTCGCCGTAAAAGAAGCGGAAGCATTAAAAGCAATCCGCACCGGCGGCATT
>Ga0209541_10012903_pt1 | contig 12864 bp, 14 predicted proteins | sample RifCSPlowO2_01_FD_184027 | JGI IMG/M metagenome (GOLD analysis project Ga0209541, IMG submission 184027) | Groundwater microbial communities from Rifle, Colorado - Rifle CSP2_plank lowO2_0.1 (SPAdes) (version 2) | ecosystem: Environmental > Aquatic > Deep subsurface > Groundwater | place...
AAAAAGAGTTTATAACCGGAGCCCTTATAAAAATGCATTTAAATGGCTTTTCAAAGCCGGATATGTTAAGATTTGTCTCAAATGAATCAACCTGCCTGCCATACTCATTTCGTTTTATGGAAATGTTCATCAGACCCAAATTCGGCTGTTTTTCCCCGACAACATCCTTTGCCAGTAATATTGCCCCTGCGCATGTCCCATAAATAGGCATTCCTAACTCATACTTTCTTATAATCTCTCTATCAAGGTCTGATTCGCGCATTAATTTGCCTATTGCTGTAGATTCGCCGCCAGGAATTATCAAACCATATATGTTGTCCAAGTCTTCTGGTTTTCTAACTTCAACTGGCTCAACATTGCATTTCTTTAGCATTGTTACATGCTCCCTGAATGAGCCTTGCAGAGCTAAAACGCCTATTTTCATTTACCATCCCCTTTCCTGCATTCTTAAGCTTAGCTTTGATATTTCCTCTCCTTTCATGGCTTCTCCAATGCCTTCTGAAGCCTTTGCAACAATTTTTGGGTCATTATAATTTGTAGTTGCTTCAACAATTGCCCTTGCCCTTGCTCTTGGATCTTTGCTTTTAAATATTCCAGAGCCGACAAAAATGCCATCGCAGCCAAGCTGCATCATCAAGGCAGCATCTGCAGGCGTTGCAATTCCGCCAGCTGCAAAGTTAACAACTGGTAATCTTTGCATCTTAGCTGTTTGTTTTAACAGCTCCAAAGGAACTTTAAACTCTTTTGCTTTTAATTGCAATTGCTTTTCATTCATGTTTTTTAAAGCGGCTATTTGCTCATTCATTGTTTTCATGTGCCTTACCGCCTCTACAACATTTCCAGTCCCTGCTTCCCCTTTTGTCCTTATCATTGCTGCGCCTTCTGCAATTCTTCTCAAAGCTTCTCCTAAGTCTTTAGCGCCGCAGACAAACGGAACTTTAAATTCGTGCTTGTTTATATGGTGCTTTTCATCAGCAGGTGTTAAAACTTCAGATTCATCAATATAATCAACGCCTAAAGCTTCTAATATTTGCGCTTCAGCAAAATGGCCTATTCTGCATTTAGCCATTACAGGTATTGTAACAGCTCCCATTATCTCCTTAATCAGCTTAGGATCAGACATTCTAGCTACACCGCCCTCTGCTCTTATGTCAGCTGGAACTCTTTCTAGGGCCATGACTGCTACTGCGCCTGCCTTTTCCGCTATTTTAGCGTGCTCGGCTGTAACAACATCCATAATAACACCGCCTTTTAGCATCTCAGCTAGGCCTTTTTTCAGTGTAAAAGTTCCTTTTTCTATTTTTTCCATTTTTAGCGCCTAAAGAATTCCTTATGGATTTATAAATGTTATCAAAATTTTTGTTATTTTCTTTTGGGCGCTTTTCTTTTCAAAAAAGAAAAGTGCTGACAGACTAGTTGCTTATTTTAATTTTTTAATCATTGATTATTTTTATTTTTTAACCAGACTGTTCGTCGCTTCGCTCCCTCACAGAGTATCTATTAGCCTCGCAATAGCGCTTCTCTAGTGATTCAGCTCGGCAGTGTGGCTCATCTCTTCTTGCAAATAAACATACAGTGGTCTTTCTGGTAAGGCTCTAATGCCCTGTAGTCAATGATTGTTATGTTTTTTTCCAATTGCTCTTTAACAAGGCTGAATATTTGCTGCGGTTTTTTAGTTACATCTATACTCCTTGCCTTAACAGCCAATAATGCATAGCCGTCTTTTTTGAGAAACAAGTTGATATTTTTCAAAAATATCTCAACCTGGTTTTTTTGGGCTATATCCTGGTAGATAACATCAGCCTGGCTTATCTTATCAATATATCTTTCTGGCCTGTTTGCGTCTTCAAGCAAAGGAGCAATGTTTTTCCTGTCTTCTGAAACAAAAACCAGGTCCCTTACAACCCGAGGAGCAAAATCCAGGGCAAATATAAATCCTTCGTTCCCTACAATATCAGAAACATGCGAAACAGTAGTCCCTGAAGCAGCGCCTAAATAAAGCACTACGTCGTTTTTTCTTATTCCAATATTAGGGGAATTTTTTAAAATCATGGCAGCCAGCTTGCTTTTTAATGGGTTCCATTCCCTGTATTCAATTCTATCTCCCTTGACCAGCCTTTCATCATAAACCTTTTTGCCTGGAGCTAGGTTTATTGTAAAAATCGTGTTTCCCTCATAATAAACCTCAAAGATTTTAGATTTTTGTATCATTTAAATTTTTCCTCTAACCCTTTTTTTAATTTATCACCGATAAATTTGCCTTTGAAATAGTCAACTTTAACAGCGATAGAGATTTTATCCGCCAGCGCTCTTGCCACTTTGCCATGCTCTGATTTTTTTGCCTGGCTGATCAAAGGGTGCTCATGCAGAATGCCATACTTTGGGGATCTTGCTCCTGTTTTTATATGCCTAAATAGCGCTTTTTCTGCACCTAACAATTGGATTACAGAAGCAGCTAATTCGGCTAAATGCTTCAAGCTGCCGGTATGTTCTATTAATTTTGCTCCTATAGTGATGCCCGTTATTGCAGTTAGATTGGGGCAATTTTTTTTCATTAATCCTTCCAAATATGTTTCTTGTTTTTTCCTGAAGTTGTGCATATCGCTAACCTGCCTTATTAAACCAAAAATTGGCTCTAAATCCTCTTTATTTAATGCGGCGCCCATCGATTCCTCAATCCTTTCATCCTTTTTATCTGCTAATAATTCGACAAATTTCTCGTTATCCTTAACATTTTCAGAAAATTCGGGATTACTGTAAGAGTACCATTCCCTCAATCTTTTGGTTAATATGTTTATTATCTTATCAACTTCTTCTATGCAGTTAATTGACTGTATTATCAGTATATCATCCTTAACAGAGTCCCTTATTTTGCCCTTGGTTAAAGCCAAATTCTTTGAATAAAAATCAGAAAAAAAGTCTTTGTTTTTAAACAAATCCAATATTTTAATTAGCTCTTTCCCTTCTGGTTTTTTTAACACCTTATACTTGTTTTTAAGCTTTTCTTCAGCTTTTTCTTTGTTGGCATAGTCTACAATATTTCTGAACAATATCTTATCAAAAATGGTAAATTGTTCACTAAATACGAACGTTCCTACTACATTACTAAAAACATATTTCGGTTGCATGATAAAACCAAAAAATATATATTGGTTTTTAAATTTACTCTTTTTATGGCATTAATTTATATCACATGCAAAGACAGGAAGGAAGCAAGAAAAATAAGCAGCTGCCTGCTTAAAAAAAGGCTTGTTGCATGCTCCAATATGTTTCCAATTGAAAGTTTGTACTGGTGGAAAGGTAAGATTGTGGATGGCAAGGAATATGTCATACTGGCAAAGACCTTGAATAAGAATGTTGATAAGGTAAGAAAAGAAGTCAGGAAGATGCATTCCTATGAGATTCCATGCATTATAAACATTAATTGTGGCGCTAATGATAATTGTTTAGATTGGGTTAAAAAAGAGGTTAGGTAAATTCTAACAAAAAGTTTTATAAATAAGCAAGCTATTAGTAGGTATATGCTGTTGGATATAAAAAAAGAGGTTAGGGATCTAAACAGGTTTAGGCATATACTCCTAGTTCTATTCGAAGAAGGGTTTGGTTATTTGCTGGATAAAATAAAATTAAAGCGCCATATACCCTTCAAAAACAGGATTAAAAAGACAAAAGAAGAGATTAGCCCTGCTGTCAGATTAAGGATTATTTTAGAAAAATTGGGGCCGACTTTTATTAAATTAGGGCAGCTTTTAAGTGTAAGGCCAGATTTGATACCAAAGGAATATATCAAAGAGCTGGAAAAGCTACAGGATAAAGTAAAAGCGGCTCCATTCAATGAAATTGAAAAAGAGATTGAAAAAGAGCTGAAAAAGCCGATTAAAAACCTATTTTCTTCTTTTAATGAGAAACCAATTGCATCTGCTTCTATTAGCCAGGTATATGAGGCAAAATTAAAATCTGGAGATAAGGTAGCTGTAAAGATCCAAAGGCCCAATGTTAAGAATATAATGAAAACAGATATAGAAATAATGATTTATATTGCAAAATTAATAGAAAAAAATATGCCAGAGATAAGAAAATATAATCCCACGAAGATTGTGGAGGAGTTTGCTGATTGGACAGAAAGGGAATTGGATTTTAGGATAGAGGCTAGAAATGCAAAAAAATTCTATAAAAATTTTCAAGGCAGCAGAACAATCCATATTCCAAGGGTTTATGATGAATACACCACCCCCAATATATTGGTTACAGAGTTTATAGAAGGGATAGAGCTGCATGACATAGAAAAAATCAAAAAGAACAAACTGGATTTTGGCAAGATAATAAAAAATGGATTTGATGCTATTTTAACACAGGTATTTGTACATGGCTTCTTCCATGGCGACCCTCACCCGGGGAATATTCTGATAATGAAGAACAATGTGATTGGCTTGGTTGATTTTGGCATAGTCGGCTACTTCAATGAGGATTTAAAGACAAAATCCATAAGTCTGCTTTATGGTATCATAGAGGATGATTTAGACAAGGTTGCCGATACTTTCTTGGAGATGGGGGCAGTTGGGGAAAAAGACATTGACATTGATAGATTCAAATTTGAGGTTAGAGACACTATAGAAGAATTGCAAGAAGCAAAAATAAAAGATGTAAAGGTTAGCGGCGTTTTGGAAAACGTGCTGGATATAGCCCTCAAATATAATGTAAGAATGCCGACTGATTTTGTTTTATTCGGCAAAACAATAGTGACCTTAGAGGGGATAGCACTTGAATATGACCCTAATTTCAAATTTGTAGAGAGCACTAAACCATTTATAGAAAAATTAATGAGGGAAAGGCTCAGCCCAAAATATATGATGGGTAATATTATTGAGAACGCATCAAAATTTAAAAAATTTATATCGGAATTGCCAAAACAAACAACAGAGGCGCTTAAAAAAATACAAAGCGGAAAAATCAAAATTGATATAGAGGACACAGATGTAAAAAAACTGGCTTTGGAGATAGACAAATCAAGCAATAGGCTGGCATATGGGATAATAATAGCTGCTTTGATAGTTGCGGGCGCCTTGGTTATGCAGGTAAACCAGCCCCTTATTTTTGGGATGCCCGTTATCTCATTTATCTCTTTCCTGATTGCATTCATATTATTGATAATGTTGTTTAGTTCGATATTAAGCGAAAGGAGGTTGAGATGAAATGGATGAGGCAATAAGAAAGGCATTTTTGATTGGTTTGGGCGCTGCAAGTCTAAGCAAGAAAAAAGCAGAAAAAGCATTAAGAGAGCTTATTAAAAAAGGTGTGGTCAGCAGGAAAGAAGGAGAGGCTTTGGTAAGAAAAATTTTAGCAGATGCTAAAACACATAGGGAAAGATTGGAAAATGTAGTAATAACTGAAGTGAACAAACAATTGAAGAAAGCAAAACCTATTGTTAAAAAAGTAAAAGAGAGAGCAGAAAAAGAAGGAAAAAGAATAGTTGAAAGCATGTTGAGCTAGAATGCCGCTAGTAGTCACTCATGTATTACTGACTGTAATCTTAGTTGATTTATATAGGGATTATGTCACAAAACATAAAAAATATTTTAGCCTGCATACAATTTTAATAGGAGGAATAGCTGGGCTATTGCCTGATATTGACATCCCTATTAATTGGATATTAAATTTTTTTGGCTATTCTTTTAGTCTTTTAAGGCATGGGGGGGTAACCCATACAGCGTTCTTTGGCTTGATCTTTTTAATAGCCGCATTTATCCTGCTTAAAAAAAAGAAGCATAAAATGGCAGCCTATTTTTTTGTGATAACATTTGGGATATTATTCCATCTATTTTTAGACTATCTTTTAGGCGGCGGTTCATGGGAGGGAATAATGTGGTTCTGGCCCCTATCATCACAGGCATTCAAGATTCATTTATTGAGGTATTTTAACCTGATAAATCTGCCTGCTGGCATTGACGCTGTAATCCTATTAGCATGGCTGTGGCACGAGGAAAAAAAGCATAGGATAAGTGATTTTATTTAATTACAGTCCCTTTAAACTTTTCACCATTTAACAAGTTCTTCAAATTATTCAAATTTTTACCAACTATAAAAACTCTTAATTTTAATTTCTCAGCTTCTTTAGCGGCTAATGGATCAAACGGCGCATTAAGGCCAGGTTTCCATTTAGTGCTTAATAATTTTCTAAATTCCTTCCAGCTTATTTCTTTAATTGGCTTTGCATTTTTATATTTCTTTGGGTCCTTATCATAAACATAGTCAACATTGGTAACATTCACAACCATGCCAGATTTGGAATTCTTTGCAAACAAAACAGCGTCATAATCGGTGCTAAATCCGGGTTTCCAGCCAGCTGCTATTGAAATTTTTGAATTTTTTATTTTTTTTGTCGGGTCAACAATAATCTCCTCTTTCAAGTTGAATATTTTTCTAATAACATAGGCATTCAGCCTAGTAGCATATATGCCCAGCCAATCTAACTTCTTATTATCCAGCTTTATTTTTCTCCCTTCTTTTTGAAAATCCCTGGCTAGTTTTCCTCCACCGCAAATAAGAATAAATTTATACTTTGAAAAAGAAAAAACCAAATTCTTAAACTTTTTTAAAAAATCTAAGTCATATCTGTCAGGAACTATAACAGACCCGCCTAATGAAATCACAGCTTTCCTCATTTTAAGAGCCCAAGCCAATAAATATAACGCCGATTATTATCAATATCACTCCCATCCACTTAAACAGGCCCATCTTTTCCTTAAGGAATTTCATTGACAACAGGCTTACCCATATATAGGTTGTTGCAACAAATGGGTAAAGAACAGACAATTCTCCGCCTTTTAAAGCAGGGATGAATATTACGGTGGCAATGCCATATAGAGCAACACCTATTATCAAATTATAATTTTTTATTAAAGCTTTGATATTAAATCTAAAATTTTCTGCCCCTTTTTTAAAGAACAAAGGGCCGAATGAGCCTACAACCCCCGCAATAAAAACAAGAGCCATTGCCCATAACTGAGTTCTCATTTTAAACAGCCTCTGTGTACTCTAACCCGTCTTTTTTGCTGCCAAGGCCAATAAAAACAACTCCTAATATTATTGCTATAACACCTATCCACTTGTATAGATTCATTATTTCACCAAATAAATAAACTGAAAATATGCTAACCCATATATAGCTGGTTGCTATTATTGGATATAAGATAGACAGCTCGCCGGCTTTTAAGGCAATTACCATCAAAACAGCCCCAATACCATAAAGGGTAAGCCCGATTATAAGATATGGGTTTGTTATTATTTCAAGAATATTAAAAGAGAGTGTTGCTGCTCCAGCCTTGTATGATAGCTGCGCTAGTGATGTGAATAGAGTAGTCAGCAATATCAAAAAAATTGCATACGGTTTAGTTGCCATTTTATTCTTTTGATAATATTTCAATCACGCTGGCATAAGTTGGTCTTGTAACCAAAACACCAATAGTTAACCCAATTATTGTAGTCAGCGCAAATCCTTTTAGCAAGCCAGCTCCTGCAAAAAGCAAAGGTATCATTGCAACTACAACTGTTGCGTATGCGCCAAATACAATAGAGAATGCCCTTTTAATGCGTTCTTTCCAATTAAAGATGGTTGTTGTTGTTTTCCCCATTAAAATCTCATCTGTTATAACAATTTGATCATTAACGCCTGTACCAAGCATTATTATTATGCCTGCTATTGAGGCTATGTCTAGATTCCAGTGAATCAGGGCTGCAACACCTAATAGAATAACAACTTCTGAAAAAAGGGTGATCATAATCAATATCATTATTTGTATTTTTCTATATCTTATCAGAAGTGTGATAGCTACAGCTAGAATAGCCAATAAACTGACAAACAGAGAATTCTTAATAAATTCCCCTCCTAAAACTGGCGAGATAGAATCTGTTTTGACAATATTTAATTTAACAGGCAAGCTGCCTGTCTTTAATATAGTCTGCAATCGTTTCATGTTTTCCAAGCTGTTTAAAGCTGCTTGTTGCTGCGATCCTCCAACGCCAGAGCCAGATATCTGGATATCTGTTACCGCTCTCCCCTTTAAATCAGCTCCTATGTTTAATTCATCTACTTGCTTATTATCAAGGAAAAGAACCAATTTTTCAGTTAGATATTGCTCTTTGTCTTCTGAACTAATGATTTCCAGTTCTTTAGTTAAATCAGCTTGCCTTTGAGCAGCTTCTTGGCTTAAGGCAATTGAAAACCTAAACCTGCAAAGCCACTGGTCATTAAAGGGGTTGCAGCCATAATTTGGGTCTATGCCTGCGCAGTCAGCAGACCTGCAAACATAAGTTATATCCTTGCCGCCAATAAACACTGTTTTGTTCCCTATTTTAGCCTCAAACTTTCCCTGCTCTTTTAACAGCTTAACATCTTTCTCATTTCCCCCGGGGATTTCTACGAGAATGTATTGATTGCCTGACAAATCGCTGGCTTCTTTAATAATAAGGTCGCTTAAACCATAGACATTAAGCCTTTCATTCATGCTGTCTAACAGCAAACCCATATCATTAGCAGCTAGCTTTTCTTCAGGCTGCAATAAAATACGCACTCCTCCTTCCAGATCAAGGCCCTTGTTTATATTCGTTTTTGGCGCTTCATAAACGCTGATGCCTATGTCTTCCGGCCCCAAACTTTTTGTTTCTGTCTTGTTAACCACAATAGTCTTAGTTATTGTTTTGTTTATTGATTGAACCGTTCCGTTAATTGTCTCATTAACATGCACTATCTCTTCAATAGTTTTGGTCTCAGTTTCATTTAAAATTATTGTTTCTGTTTTTTCCCTTACTGTTAACCTATAAAAGCCCTTATTTGTTTTTATGCTCACTGTTTGATTAATTTTTAGGTTATCGGCAATGGCATGGTAATCGGCCATGCTAGCTACTGGCTTATTATTCAAGAAGTTTATAACTTCTCTGCTCATTGGCCTTGCTGTTGGCAATGGGCCTTTCATGCCTGCTAAATCCGCAGAAGAATTGGCTGCAATGTTTCTTATAGCTACTCCTTTATTCCATGGGTTTGGGTTTATTGCTACTACAGCCAATACCAAGAGCGTCAATAGTATTATTACCCTTGCATTAGTTATTAGCGTTTTTATTTTCTTATTCATTTTTCATAGCATGTTTTTTATGCTGATGCTCTAAATACAGCCTTAATATGCCAACATTCTGTATCCATGTGCTAACTAAATCAACAAGCAAGCCAATCAGTATTATCATCATAATCTGCTTGATTACATCAGATTGTGTAAGGATTAAGGTTACAATCACAGCTACAATCGCTGTTAAAGTCATTGTAACTCCTGTTTTTATTGAGCTTATAACCTTATCCATAACAGTCCCTTCCTTTCTTTTCAAAACTCTTGTGGTTAACAGTATATCTGTATCAACTGAGTAACCAATCAGCATTAAAAAAGCGGCAATTCCTCCTGTTCCAACCTTCATACCCAAGAGGTTTATGACAGCCAATGTGACAACTATATCTGAAAATGCAGCTAGGATAACAGCCAAACTGGGGATGATTGTCCTGAAGTAAATAAAAACAATAATCCCCATGAGCAAAAAGGCTATTAATAAGGCAATAAGCAGCTCTTTAAAAAAACTGGCTCCTAAGGAAGAGCCCATTATTTCAATGCTGTAATCATCTTCTGCAAGCTTAATTTGAAGACTTGAGCTGATGGAGCTTATTAAAGAATCTATTTCCAATTGTTTTGTTCCGTCTATGCCTGCCTCAACTAGAATGCCAAATTGAGCGCCTGCCCTGCTTAAGGCCCTAACAGATATGTCCTCCCCTTTAAACTGTGAAGATAAATAATCCTGAAGTTCTAAAATATTAACCTCTTTCTCTAAAGGGATAGTCAGGGTAACTCCTCCTTTCAAAGAGACATCCTTATTGATAAAATCCCCTGTTTCTGCTATTTGAAAGCCTATAGCTATGATTGCCAATAACAGCATTAAGGAAGGAATGATCAGCAATCTTTTGTACTGTTTATCATAGAAATTTTTTATGTTAAGATAAAAATTGCCTGCATTAAAGGGTTTTCTGGGCTCTTTTGGTTTTGGCTTTTGTTCCTCTTTTTTTTCTTCTTGTTTCACTGGTTCTTCAGATAGTTTCTCTACGGGTTCCCCTATTTTTTTTTCTTCAGATATAGCCTCCCCATGTTTTAAAGCTTCTTCAGACGTTTTTTCTTCTTCCATTTTCTTAAATCAAGAAGAAATAAGGTTTATTTATTAATCTTACGATTTAATTGCAGCTTTTATAAAGCCATAAAATAGAGGAGAAGGGTCTCCTAACCTTGATTTGAATTCGGGATGCGATTGTGTTGCAACAAAAAATTTATTTTTTGGCAATTCTATGAATTCCATTAATTTCTTTCCATCATCCCTAATGTGATATCCAGAAAATACTAGTCCATTTTTTTCAATTAGGCTTGTATATTTTGGGTTTACTTCATATCTATGCCTGTGTCTTTCCAAAACTATGTCTTTATCTTTTTCAAGAACGCCTAATCTAAATTTCTGGCCTGGATCCCTCTTCAGATTAGATAATCTTTCATTGTCTTCTTTTAAACGGCTTCTCTCCTTGTATAATTGTGACACTATTGTTTTATCTTTTAGGATAGCAGCATAAGCCCCCAAACGCATTGTTCCGCCGTATTTGCTTTCTTCAAGCAATTTTTTTTGTGTTGGTAAAATATCTATAACAGGGTATTCTGTTTTTGGGTTGACTTCTGTTGTATTTGCATTTTTCATATTGCAAACATCCCTCGCAAATTCAACAACAGCCAACTGCATCCCGTAGCATAACCCCAAGAAAGGGATATTATTTTCTCTTGCAAACTTTATTGCTTTGATTTTTCCCTCTACTCCAGATTCTCCAAAACCGCCAGGTATTATTATTCCATCATAGCTTTTTAGGTCATTTAACCTATTTTGGTTCTTTTCTAATTCCTTGGAGTCAATCCAATTTATCTCAATCCCGGAATTGAATTCTGCTGATGCATGAACCAATGCCTGGTTTATTGATATATAAGAGTCAGCTAAATGATAATCCCCAATATCTACATATTTCCCAACAATTGCTATTTTTACTGTTTTTTTGGGGTTTTTTATTCTATCCACCAATCTGCTCCATTCAGATAAGTCCGATTTTTTCTTTGGCTTCATACCAAACTTATTTAAAATTTTTATTCCGAATTCCTCTTTTTCTAAATCTAATGGAATCTGGTATATAGTGTCTATATCCGGTTCAGAGATTATATGGTCCGACGGTATGTTTACATAAGTTTCGATTTTCTTTTTTCTGACAATATCAAGCGGTTTTCTTGCTCTGCATATGATAAAATCAGGGAATATGCCATTTTCACTCAACATTCTGATTGCTTGCTGGGTGGGTTTTGTTTTCATCTCTTCAATATGCGATGGTGTTGGTAAATACGTGATCAGTATATAACAGACATCCTCTCCGCCCAATTCCCTCTCTATGCTCTTCATTGCAAACAAGAAAGGCAGGTTCTCAAAATCACCGATTGTGCCTCCAATCTCAACCAAAGTAAAGTCATAGCCATTGGATGCTTCCCTTATCCTTCTCTTTATTTCATCTGGAATGTGAGGTATAAACTGCACTGTTTTCCCAAGATACCCTCCGCTCCTCTCCCTATCAATAACAGTCTTATATATTTGGCCGGTTGTTATGTTATTTCTCTTTGGCATATCAATGCCAAAAAATCTTTCATAGTTTCCCAAATCCTGGTCTATTTCACCGCCATCGTCAGTAACCCACACTTCACCATGCTCTGTCGGCCTCAAAGTGCCAGCATCATAATTTATGTATGGGTCTATCTTAACAGCTGTAACCTTATAGCCATAATCTTGCAGTATTTTGCCGATAGAAGCTGTTGTGACGCCTTTTCCTACACCAGACATTACCCCCCCAGCCACAACGATATACCTAGCCAAAGACCATCACCCCTATCACAACTCTAGAATAAGTTATTAATAAATCTTTTGCTCGTTGCATATACTAGGAAAGGGGGATTTATTTAAAAATGTTACTGTTTTTTTAGGGCGTGTCTAAAATTTTGTGTCTTTTGCTATAAAGAATATTATGAGAAAAGCGTCTGCGAAAAGTTGATTAAACTAAGCTGCCTATAAAGAGTATTATAAAAATACCTGTGGTGTTTAGTGTGTATGATACAATTGAAAATAGCTTTATTGAGATTTGCCTGGAAGCTGCGAGCAAAGAAACGCCTATCTCATCAGGCAAAGGCGATGCTATTATAAACCCAGCTAAAACAGGCACAAAATATTTTTTAAGCAAAGCAGGGGTTTTATGGTTTAGGTGCGCTATTATCCTTTCTTTTGACAATTTTTCAAGCTCGTCTGCAAAAGAATGCCTGATAAATTTAAATATGATTAAATCTCCCATTAAAGCGCCAACGCCAGCAATAAACCCTGCCAAAATGATATTTTGCTCCTTTGCCACTATCAATAAAATAGCTGTTGCAGGGGCTGCTGTAAAGCCGTAAACAAATAAGATTCCAGCTAAAAACGTTCCTAAATAGCCCATAGACAGCAGGAGATTATGGAAAGGCAAAAAGGTTCTTCCTTTAAACAAGAAATAAGCTGCTACAAAAGTTAAGAGTAATAATAGAAGTTTAGGGTATTTTAATTTTGATAAAACATTATCCATAGTCATAACGTATATTTACTTATTTATATACATTCTCTTTTTCAGATAATAGCAAATCTCATTAATTATTGAACATTTGTGAGATTTGCTAGAATAGTAAATTGCAAGTAAAAAGTTCCAATATTTTTGCAATTTACTATAATTATGATTAATCC
>Ga0209541_10012905_pt1 | contig 12863 bp, 5 predicted proteins | sample RifCSPlowO2_01_FD_184027 | JGI IMG/M metagenome (GOLD analysis project Ga0209541, IMG submission 184027) | Groundwater microbial communities from Rifle, Colorado - Rifle CSP2_plank lowO2_0.1 (SPAdes) (version 2) | ecosystem: Environmental > Aquatic > Deep subsurface > Groundwater | place: Rifle...
CAACTGTTCCCGTACGGATTAGTTTTACCGATGATAATGGCATGCAAAGTGTTTCTCTTAGCGCTTTGGGTTATACCATTGACAGCAAAAGCCTAGCTAATTGTCAAAAAAACGGAGAGGTCACAATTTCTTGGCCAACTAATGACGTAACTCCCGGCTCTTACCAGCTGGAGGCCCTTGGATATGATTGGGCAGGGCTGTATGATCGTGATCAAAAAAATGTTAATTTTTACCCCGCGCATTGTTTTAACAGCGTCCGGGACGAAGATGAAGGTGAAACTGGTTTGAATTGCGGAGGAACTTGTGGCCGATGTGCAGGAGAATACTGTGATCAAAACGCACAATGTGCGAGCGGCTATTGTGATCTTAGTATTAATAAATGCGTAGACAAAATGCGGATCACTGATATCTCACCGCGATCAGGTGCTACTAGCACCTATGTTAGTATTGATGGGTTTTTTTTAGGGGAAAATCCCGGGCATGTCTATTTTGCGAATAAATCTGATCCTAACCGAGATAGCGATAGCGATTGGGTGGAAGCGAAAGTGGTAAATTGTGGACCTTCTTTTGACAACTGGACACCTTGGCAGGTGGTGGCGGAACTCCCGTTGGGAGCAGTAAGTGGGCCAATTAAAGTAAAGACAGCCTCGATTGTCGGGCCAGATGGGACAGAGAGAATTTTTGTTGACACAACAAACGACGACTGGGGCACGATGTTGCCTAATTTTCAAGTTACCAACCAGATAAAGCCAGGTCTTTGTGGGGTGGCTCCGGGCGAGGGAAAGCCAGGAGATACTTTTGATCTAACAGGTAAAAATTTAGGTATTTTAAATAATCCGAGTGAAGATTATGTGCAATTTGGGGGTTTAAAGGCAGTGGTGGTACCGGGCGATTGGACTAACCTGCTAATTAGAGATGTACATGTACCAAGTTTGGATAAGGGGTCAGTGGGTATTAAAGCAATAGTTAATAATCAGGAGAGTAATTCATTGCGTTTTGTTGTTGCCTCTGGAATTAGTGCTGATTGGCCGGTTATATCGGAGTTATCGCCTGGTGTGGAAATTACACGTGGCGGCTATTTAACAATCACTGGTAATAATTTTGGATCAAGTCGTGGCCGGGTGTATTTCAAGCGAGACGATAGTGGGGAGAATATTGAAGGTGATCAAGACAGTTTTCCAGCAGGCTGTGTGACAACTTGGACCAACACAAAAATCGTTGTTAAGTTTCCCCTAGGAAGAGGGACTAGTGATAGATTGTACTACGTGGTAGTGAATAATACTTCAGGCGGTCAGGATAAAATGAGTGTACTGGACGATCGTTTTAAATTAGAATTAAAAAGTTATAACCCGCCACCAGGGATTTGCCATATTACCCCAACCGCCGGGCCGGCAAATTTTCCACCTGGCGCGCCAAAGATTAAAATAGTAGGCGAATATTTTTTGACGGGCGTGTCATCTGGTGCTGAAGACACAGTTGATACCCAATTTACAGGCCCTGGGGCATCACGAGTGGGAGCGCGGTTGGCGCCTTCCTCGGCCTTTGAACTAGTTAACGATGGACTGATTGAAACCTATCCTCCACTTAATGTTCAGACGGGACCGGTGGAGGTAAGACGAATGGGAGCTTTGAGCAACCGAGAGAATTATGCCGTTCTAGCTTGTAATAAAAATGAAGACTGTTTGGCCGGTAATAAATGTTGTTTAGCGGGCGAGCAAAGCGGATTTTGTATTGCTTCAAATGAACTTTGTCAAGGTGAAACCAGATCAGGTGGATATATCTGGCGGTTTTCTAACCAACAAATACCGCGAGCGCCACGGGTGGTAGAGAGATGCGAAGTAGGAGAAGTCAGTATGCCGAGTCCGTCGCCGAGTTTATTGTGGAATCAGAAAACTTTTGGTGATCATAGTCAAGTTTGTCAAACGGCTTTAATCACTGTAGATATTACAGATTTAAATGCTGTTCCTACCACAGCGGCCAGCAATGTTGTTGTGCAGGAGTGTGAACAAGCGTTGGCGGGAAATAAATGTGTAGAAGGAGTGACTGTAGCAGTCGCAGATCAGGAGGGTTCCTTGAGTGAATTTACTTTTAAAAACAATGGCGATGCTCAAGAGTTAGAATTAAGGCCAGTAGCTAGTTATAATAACGGCAAATGGAAATCCAACACTTGGTATCGGGTGGCTTTAAAGACCAGTATTGCCGCGGTACAGAATGGTATTGTAGCTAATTTAGAAGCGACGCGTCCCTGTGAAGATGTGCCGGGTTCAGCCTATTGCTTTGTTTTCAAAACTGGAGAAGGGGATTGTGTTTTAGATCGGGTCGTGGTTACTCCGGAAGATTATTGGGCCAGGGTATTGGAGAGTCCATTGGAGCATCACACTATTTCCGGTGATTTCCCGCTTTACTATTTTGGCAATGGTTTGAGTGAGCAGGAGTGTATAATGATGGATGTTAACGACTACGCTTGGGATTGGTCTATTCAATCCGGGCGGAGTGAATATGCCGGTATTTATCAAGAAATAGTAAATAGTCGGCAACAACAGATTGAAACCTTACAAAATACCGTAGGCGTTGGTTTGACTGACCCGGAGGATGCTCTTAAAGTTGGCGCCCGAGCTTCATCTTCGACAATTTCTAAAGTAGGGACGGGTGAATTAACAATTAATCTTTCGCGACCAGAAGTGGTGGATTATTGGCCAAAGTGTTTGGAAGCATGTACGAACGCGGAGGTGGCGGTGAAGTTTAATACTTCAATGTCCTCTGCGTCTCTAAGCGCTGGCCCGGACGGTCTTGGAAATGCTTTGCGTTTGTATAAATGTTTTGACGAAAATTGTATTTCCAAAAGTGTTAATCTACTTAAAGAGAGTGATGGTGACATGTGGATTGATAATGCACAGGATAGCACAATTATTTACTTAACTAATAGATTAACAGAAAAGTTGCTGGACCAGAATAGCTTGTATCTAGTAAGTATTTCTACCAGTAGCGAAGCGGCGCCAAATGATCCTTATAGTAATAATGGTCAAAATTTTGTTTGGTCTAGAGGTTCTTTAAATAATCCCTCGAGTTATGCCAAACCATATAATAGGCAATTTAGCTGGCGTTTTAAAACCAAAGCCGAGGCCTGCGTTGTAGATCGGGTGGAAGTAGAACCGGAATTTTATACTGCTCGTAATATTCATGAAAAAACAATTTTTACAGTTCAGCCTTACTCTAAGCCTGACGATTGTAGCGCCACCGGGCAAAAATTGAGTCCTTGGAATTCTGGCTGGACGTGGGAATCTTCCGCACCAACTGTCGCTACAGTTACCTCAACCTTTACCAAGGGCCGCAGTCCGCATTGTACTAATACTTGTATTAGAAAAGGTTCGGACGTGCCGGCCGGAGATAATATCATACGTTTGCCGATGTGTGGTGATGGACGGATCGAGGCCGGAGAAGATTGTGATGTTGGTATAGCCGGTACCAGTACGTCTACTTGCGGTTTAAATTGTCTTTTAAAAAACAAAACGAATACTGGCTCTAATCGTACACCAAATTCTACTGATGTAAACGCATCGTTTTGTGGTAATGGTATGGTGGGGATCGGAGAAGATTGTGATATCGGTATTTCTGGTAATTACAATTCAACCACAACTAGTTTCGGCTGTAATGAACGATGTTTGCATACCGGTACGCGCCTGTCGGTTCTGTGGTGCTCTGAACACAGACCGCTCTCAGGGGGTTATCCGGAATCAGAATACGAATCGGCTTGTCGCCAAGCCTATAGTCAGTGCGGCGATGGAGTAAGGAGTGAGGACGAAGACGAGGGTTGCGACAGTAGTCCTAATGGTTGGGATAGTTCGTTGTGTAATGATCGGTGCTTGTTTAAAACACTTATGCCGGTGCCAGTAGATCCGGTAAACCCACAAGATCTAGAAAGAGATTGCAACCCAGGAGAAGAGGGGTGCAATGAAATAGGGCAGAATGTCGGTTCTTCTTTAAGTTATGCCACACCTTCCTCTTGTGGAGACGGAATTAAAGGCATTGGTGAGGACGCTAGTTGTGAAGAAGAAGATAGTTTCGTAGCACAGCGACAACCGTTTACTCCTCCTTACATTTTTAATCCCTGGTCTTTAGTCACTGGGGTTGGCGGAGGTATCCCTAGTGGTGACCCGCTAGCGTTAAGAACGAATATTATTGCGAGGACAGTATCTACAGCCAGGGTGGTAGAAGGCAGTGGAGAATTTCAGATTCGTTGCGGTTATAATAACGATAGTGAGTGTCCTGAGCCGGGCTATGGTGTGGGAAGTAATACTTGCTGTTATGCGCGGCCGCTTTTGCAGTCTAATTATCCGGCTAATTTAGCCTTTAATGTTTGTTCTAATACTTATCTGGAAGCAAAGTTCAGTGAACGGATTGATCTTAATACTTTATCAGGAAATTTAATTATTGCCCGCGGTACGACGGAAAGCGTTTGCCCATCTAGTACCATAGACGTAACGGATAGTGTCGTGGTGCTAGACCATAATTCACGCCAAGAAAATTTGCCTTGGTACGAATCCTTGTGGAATCATTTAGCAAAATTTGTTGGGCGGATTTTTGGTTTGCCGGCGCGGGCAACCGGCAACACCATTACTGCCAGGCGCTGGTGTGCGGGTGATGATTTTGGCGGAGCGGAAGTAGTTGTCCAAGATATGGCCAGCTCTACTTCCGCAGTAGTGGTAAAATTAAAACGAGCCTTAGCTTTTAACACCGACTATGCCATTGTTTTGAAAGATGGTATCCGAGATACACGTGGGGTGAGTATTGGAAAAATTGGAGAAAATTACTACGAATGGAAGTTTATAACCGGCAACCAGTTGTGCGAGATAGACAAAGTGGAAGTAAGGCCAGAAACATCTTTCTTGAGTCGGGTTGGCGCTACCACGACATTGTTTGCCTATGCTGGATCACGCAATAACCAGATGATCCAACCAGTTGGCGGCTATGCTTGGGAATATATTTGGGGGCCAAAAAATAACGATGTCATTACGATTACCTCTACCACTCTTGATCAGAATGTGGTAACAGCACAGAACCGGAATGGAGAGGTGGATGTGATAGCAACTGCTAACATCACGGAAAATGACTACAGCGCCCAACAGGGCGAGGTGGCTAGTGACGAAGGCCGGGTAATTGTGTTTTTATGCGAGAACCCTTGGCCGCCGAAGAACAATGTGTTTCCTTTTGATGATAAGGCCGGAAACAAGGATTACTTTGATTTAGCCTCTAGCACGTTTACCGGTGGAGATTTACCCAGTCCATATTTTAATTTTAGTACCTACTATTGTGCGGACAATGGTGCCAATGGTACGGTGGATGATTTGCCATATTTACGACCAGTTATTTCTTCCTCTGCCAGTGATACAGGTCGTTGTCGATTAACTGGCAACGAATGTAGTAACACCCCAGGAGAATTATCTTGCGGCCGATGGGTTCAAATTGATGGAAATTATTTTCATGCCGTAACTCCATCTGGTCAGATTACCGCCGGAGGATCTTTTTGCGCTGATGCGTCTAATAGTTACAATATTCCTACCGGAGCCACTGGTTATGTCGCGTGTCTAACCACTGCCGGTTGTACTTCTGGCGCGTGTGTAGCTACGGAGGTGATTAGGGCGGCTGGTCATAGTGTCAGAACTTGGCAGGAAATAGGTGACAACTCTTGTCAAGCGAGTCTTTTAAAGCGGACTTTGTTAACCAATAATAAAAATTCTGATGCCATTGGCATCCAAGTGTTTACTAATAAAAATCATTTAACCGCAGAACAGTGGTTTAAGGCGGACAAGCAATTTGGTGGCCAGGGATTTACTGCCAACCTTAATAAAATAAAAATCGATGGTTATGATGCCGTAACCGATGGTAACAATGTATATGTAGATGCTTTAAATTATGATTCTACCGATGATGATGAAAATTTGTTTACCAATATATATTTATTTAGTATTAATGCCGATGCCCGAGAAGAAAGTCGAAAAGTATTTAGTCAGTTACTCAATAATTTAAGATTTAATATTAACGTTGCGCCTAACAAGCGTTTTTGCGGTCCAAATTTAACTTCGGTGGATTACGATAAGCCATGTGTAAGCGATTTGGATTGTACGAGTGGTGAGATTTGTACCAATATGGTAGATAAACTAAAAAGGAATTATGAACGATTGCGCGATTTGAGTGATTTGGAATTAGGTTTACGAAACTATGTGGCAAAAAATGATGGTAAATATCCGGATCTAAAAGAAGGGACTTTATTATCCGGACAAAGTATTAGTACTTGGGAATCGTGGAGCAGACTTGGCAATGCCTTTGGTTTTGCCGCCCCGACTGACCCGATCAACCGTTTAGGCAGGGCCGGGACATGTTCGGGAACTGCCTCGATTCATTGTACTGTGGACTCGCAGTGCTCCGCGCATGGGGGAACCTGTATAATTCATGATCCCTTGACTGGTTGGAGTGTGGAAGGCCGCCGATTTAGTTTTTCGTGCGCTACCTCTTCATTGGCTTACCGGTATATTTTTTCTGAGGATGAGGGTTACGATTTGCGTGCGAAGTTTGAAGACGTAGGTATACAGAATGCCTTAAAAAATTGGACACGTAACTTATCAAGGTTGATCAATGAATTTGTGACGGACGGAAGCCATGTCAGCGCTCTGGATCCGAATGGAATTTGTAACGGTGCAAATGAAATTGCGACCCAGCAGTCTGGACGGTGTGGTGATGGGATGGTGAATTACAACTTAAACGAGGTGTGTGATCCTCCTAATAGCACGGTGCGGGATAACACTCCCTGTATCGCTAGTAATGGGTCGCAAGTTGGGGGTATGATTAAAGATAAAATTTGTAATGCTAATTGTAGCGGATGGACCTATGGAGTTTGTTATAACGTGTCGGCGTTATTATGTGGTAATGGCCAGATCGATGCCGGAGAAATTTGTGACGAAGGCAAAGAATTGAATGGGAAAACTGGACACTGCGCTACTGATTGCAAAAGTAGAAATTTAACCTGTGGTGATGGTATTTTACAGCCCTCTAGCGAGTTTTGTGATTGGTCCAAGGATTTACCGGATGGTAAAACCGGTTGGTGCTCCGGGAGTAGCAAACCTGGCCAAGCGTGCGCGAGCTCTAGTCAGTGTAATGAGATTTGGTTTCCAGAGACGAGAGACGGGGCCTGTCAACAAACTAAATATAGTTTAGTTCCACCAACTACCCCGAGCAGCACCTGTAATTGGGATTGCCAAGCTCCCGGGCCTTATTGTGGTGATGGCATAATACAAGCAGAATTTGGCGAAGAGTGCGAGGTAGATGCGAGTTGTTCAATTGCTGGTCAGAGTGGTAAAAGACAATGCAGACAATGTCGTTTAGCTGGTCCAACTGATCTGGCCTGGCTTAACATGGACAGAAAAGAGTGGATGGCTGGCTCTTCTAGACAAGGATTGGTTAATAGCGGTGGGTATAATGTTGGGACAATTTCTTGTAGTAATAGTATGGGTATGAAGTGTCCAACACCTACTTCTGATAGTAAATTTGGTAAAGGAGCGATGTTATTTGATGGAGTCGATGATTATTTTGAATCCGAAGCTTTTTTACATGGAGCTAATTTTACTTTGAATTTGTGGGTTAAACCCATGGACCATTCGATACAAGGATCACATCAAGTGGTTTTGTTAGAAAAGGGAGAAACCGGCTCTAATACCAGTAAGCTGAAGAAGGGGTTCCGTCTGCAATTCACTTCATCGCCACAGGGGTTGTCGCCCGGAATAAGAGTCTGTCCAACTACTGGTAATTGTACAGAAATAATTTATGATTCTGACATGGAACTCTTACCACACAATGCGTGGAGCATGATCACTTTAGTTAAAACGAATTCCGGGAGCGCGGTAACAAAATTATATATTAACGGTGAGCTGGTCGGTACCGGCTCGGGCGCTTTAGACGGTGGAAGTAGCAAGCTGTATATTGGGCAAAGTCAACAACAAGAGAATCTTATTGAGTTTAAAGGTATAATGGATGAATTATATTATTTTAATCGTGCTCTAAGTGATGATGAAATCGAAAGCCTGCTACAAAATAGTTGGTTTTGTAAGACCGATACCCCGATTGCGCCAGGTGGAACCGGGCCAGCCGGAGCCCGTTGCGGCGATGGCGATGTAGACATCCAAACCGAATTTTGTGACAATGGTCCAGCCAATGGCGTAGCTTGTACGCCAGGATATGGTCAGTCATGTAGCTATTGTTCTAATGATTGCACAAGAACTATTGATATACAGCCAGTAGCATATTGTGGTAATGAGATTATAGACACTAATAGCCCAGAGGTTTGCGAAGCAACGGAAACAGAGATGTATGTTAATACGACGACTTTCGGCGGTTTAGTTTCGGGGGTTAAAGACGCTGTTCACAATGGTTACGAAGTAAAAAAATGCCAGGAAGAGAACGTCCTTAAAAGAGGTGAAAAAACTTGTAATAGTCAGTGCGCTTTTAGTGACGGTTGTGTTTTGTGTGGTTCTAGTAGTGGTAGTACGTCAACCGTACCAATTACCGGTGGCTGGATTAATGTCATAAACCTTAGCGACAATACGAAGCTTAGAAGTGGAACCTTATATCTTGGCGACTCTAACACAACTGTCACCTTAATTAAAAATGGTAATAATTTCAACCTCTCTTCTAATATAGAGAGTAATCCGATTTGTTCTGATTTAACCAGTGGTTATAATTTACGTCTAAACGGCGATACTAATGCTAGACATAAAATACCATTAGTCGTCCGAGCCCGTGCCGAGTCTTGGGCTTATGATTTATTATTATCACCAGTAATATCAATTACTAATTCTTCCACAGCACATCATTTACGCCTAGTAGTATCGTGGGTTGGTGATGGGGATTATGAAGTCGGGTTTTCTACAACGGTCGGAGAAAATGCCGAACTCTTTAATGAGGTCTCGGTTCCTCCTCCTTGGCCCGTCTATACCTCTCCCTTTAGTAATTCTTTTAATGGTATTTGGTACCATCAAACCGTCGCGACTGCAAACAAAACACATGTTAAAACTTATACCCTTAATACGACTATGTTAAGTGGGGATAAGTACCATTTTTATGTTCGAAGCACAGACCGCGGTATTCAGAATTTACGGAGTGAATTGGTAAAAGTTGAGGTTTATTATCCGGAAGATGATAGTAATGGGGAACACTTTGGTAGACCAGTCCAAAGTTATTATTTAAGCGAAGCCAAGGGTTCGCTCAACCCGGATGCGGAATACTGGCAAGTTTTAAATATCCGCCATCAGCCGGTGTTTCAACCGCCCGGAGCGCCGACAACCGTACAGCCGATCAATGAAATCAAGACTGGAATAAATAATTTTACTTTCTAATATGGCAGTTAACTTCCGAAGAATTATTGCTATTTTCATCCTGTTGGTTATCATGGTTCTTTTTGGCTGGCTAGTACTTAAAGGCGTAAAAGCCGTGGTTAATTATTGGCAACAAAGAGGAGCGGAAAAAGTTGAGGCGCCCGAGACTTTAGAAGAGGTATATAAGGATATCTATGCCAAAGATAATGACTTTGATAAATTAACCAATGATGAAGAAAAGTCTTTAGGTACGAACTCTGCAAAAGCGGATAGCGATAGTGATGGTGTTTTAGACTATGATGAGGTAAAAATCTACGGCACTGACCCCCTAAAAGCTGATACCGATAGCGACGGACATAAGGATAAAGAGGAAATATTAAATGGTTTTAACCCCAAGGGGGAAGGAAAGCTACAACTATAATTTTTTTGGAAAATAGGGTATACTATTTATATTAGATAAATATTTAATCTAAATGTATGTTTGATGACCAAAACAACAGCACCGGCACGCCGCCAGATAATTTGCCAAGCGAGCCTATAGATATGTTTACTGGCGTGGACAATGCCTCGGTGTCAGGCGAGACTCCGGTTGGTGGAGTGGAGGAAGCCACTCCCAACGCTTTGGAGGCGGGTTTGTTAAAGAAAAAGGTTTCGGCGCCACCGCCAACAGAACCAGTGGGCCCAAAGGTAGATGTTGGTAACAGAGTCACGACTGACCCGATAGAGACAATGCCGACTCAAGAGGTGTACAAGATGAAGGAGCCGGTTTTAGGGAAGATTATCATTACCCTAGTGGTCTTAGTAGTCTTGGCAGGTTTAGGTTATGCTGGGTGGTGGGGTTATAATAATTATGTTGTTAATAAGGCACCCGTTAACCCCAAACAGAATGGACTGGGCTTTGATGAAAGCCAAAAACCCGTTGTTAACAATACCCAACTCGTAGTTACCTCGACTGAAAGTAGTAATTCGACTAATAATGATGATAATATCGTAACCGATATAAATAATGATAAAATTCTTTTCGGCGATCCAATAGATAGTGATAAAGATGGTTTAGATGATGTGCGGGAGAAAGAACTTGGTACTGATCCTAGCAAAGCTGATACTGATGGTGATTCTTTAAATGATAGCGATGAAGTAATAATTTGGAAAACTGATCCTTTAAATCCCGACACCGACGGTGATACTTTTCAAGATGGGCATGAGATTAGGAATGGATATAGCCCAACTGGCCCGGGCAAGTTGAATTTAGTAATTGAAGATTCTGTGACGACCTCAGTTGATAAATAAATTTTAGATGTTTGGCAAAAAAAATAAAATTCCCGAAGCACCAGTCCTTAAGGAAGATGTGGTGGTAGATACTATGCCACCGGATTTTTATGCTGGCCAGGATCCGGTCGTTAAGTTTAAATCAGTGACTCGGGAAGTAGATTTATCGCCCCAAAAACAACTACCAATTACGGCATCGGAAAAGAAAGCTTTGGATAAAGCAACGGTAGTGGGTGGTAAAGAAGTAACCCACCCGGCCAATTTGCTGTTAAATCGTAAGTTTTTGATTCTTGGCGGAGCAGGGTTGTTTATTGTTTTTGTATTGGGAGCAGGTATTTATTATTGGTGGAGTTTTAAAAAAGCTGAAGAGGCGCGAAGAAGACCGACGCCGCCAGTGATTGAAACTGTGGACAATGGCCAAGCCAGTCTTATTACGGTACCGACTACTACACCAATAGAAATAGTCGAAACAACGACCACACTTGAGACTTTGAAACCAATCGAGGAAACTGCTTTAGATTTTCCTTCTTCTTTACTGCCAGATAGTACGGATTTGGACAAAGATCGTTTAACTGATCTAGCCGAAGATACTTTCTTTACTGATCCGGCTGTGCCGGATTCCGACAGCGATAGTTTTCCGGATGGGCATGAAATGTTTTATCTTTATAACCCAGCGGGGAAAGAACCGCAAAAATTGATTGATGCCGGAAGTATTCGCGAGTATGTCAATCCTAATTTTGGTTACAAGCTTTATTATCCATATAATTGGGCGGTAGGCAATGTTGATACAGGAGGCCGGATTGTTGTGTTCAGCACCCTGACTGGAGAAAATATCGAAGTTAGATCAATTGACAAAAATACTACGGAAAGTTTTGCTGAATGGTTTGGCCGAGTGGCGACGGGAGAAAAATATACGGATCTAAAAGAGTTTGCTAATCGATTTGGTGTAAGCGGTTGGCAACGTCACGATGAGCTGGTATATTATTTCCCGACTAAAGACTATGTGTTCACAATTATTTATCACCCGGAGGAAATTACGGCGATAAATTATCGATTGATCACCACAATGATGGCCCAAAGTTTGCGGTTTGATGAATATAGCGACCCGATCCTCCCACCGCCCGGATTACCAGCAACCAGTACTGCCCCGGTAGTCAGTACGACACCCGCCATTCCAGCCACGACGACTGATTTTACTAATTAGTTATGATAAACGTTGAATATAATATTTTTTCTCCTTGCCCATATAAGGCTCTGTGGGTAGAAAAAGTGGCTGGTGTGGTAAATAAAAGAGAAAAAATGGTTAGGGGAGTGGTGGAAATAAATGTAGTGGACAAAAAAACAATCAAGAAAATTAATCGAGAGTGGCGCGGAAAGAATCAGGTAACAGATGTTTTGTCTTTTGCCTGGCAAGAAGGATTAACTACACCGGGTAGCTCTCATCTGGGCGAGATTTACCTTTGTTTTGAAAAAATTAAAGAGCAGGCTAAGGAATTCAAAGTAACGGCAAAAGAGGAGTTCGCTCGAATGCTCGTTCATGGTCTTTTGCATTTAGTTGGATATGACCATCTAAAGCCGCTAGACGCCAAAAAAATGTTTAAAAAACAAGAAATGATAATTAAAGAATGTCTAAGTTAAAAACGGTTATGCGTTTAAGCAGATTATTAATTAGTTTTCGCGATGCTGTACGTGGCCTTAAGGCGGTTCTAAAGTCAGAACAGAATTTTCGGATTCAAGTTTTTATTGGTATTATTGCTTTATTCCTCGCTACTGTTTTGCCTTTGAAAATCTGGGAGGTTGTGTTGCTCATTTTGCTTATCATGTTTGTTTTGGTCATGGAACTTTTAAACACGGCTTTTGAATATGTATCTGACCTCATCAAACCACGACTGAATCATTATGTTTACATGCTGAAGGATATTATGGCGGCGGCCGTGTTATTGACGTCTCTCGGGGCTCTAATAATTGGTTTAATTATCTTTATCCCACACTTTATTAATTTAGCGAGATAGGGTATAATACCGTACCAGGCTGGTTAGTTTGTAATAATCACCACTAAGATCATTATGAAACGGGGCACAAGCAATTTTATCGCCGGATTAGACATCGGATCTACTGTCATACGCATGGCCGTTGGTCAGTTTGTGGAAAAAGATGGTGGCGGACCCGAGCTGCAGATTTTAGGCGCAGCGGAGAGTGAGTCAATGGGTGTCCATAAGGGGGCGATAA
>Ga0209541_10012906_pt1 | contig 12862 bp, 16 predicted proteins | sample RifCSPlowO2_01_FD_184027 | JGI IMG/M metagenome (GOLD analysis project Ga0209541, IMG submission 184027) | Groundwater microbial communities from Rifle, Colorado - Rifle CSP2_plank lowO2_0.1 (SPAdes) (version 2) | ecosystem: Environmental > Aquatic > Deep subsurface > Groundwater | place...
CCATACAAATGAGATAGCACAAAGCAAGGCAGCAACAGGCAAAAAGTTTGTTAACTATTGGCTGCACTCTGCTTTTTTGACATTTAAAGGAGAAAAAGTAAGTAAATCTAGTGGGGGTTTATTTACAATATCGGAGCTTGAAGGGCTGGGATATAAACCATTAGCATACAGATATCTTGTCCTTCTTACCCAATATAGAAAACCCCTTGATTTTACACTTACAAATTTAGATGCAGCAAAGTCCGCTTATGAAAGAATAACAAAAAAGATAATAGAAATAAAAGAAAAACCAATAAATGGAGAAGACAAAACAAAAAGATATGAAAAAGAGTTTCTGGAAGCAATAAATGACGATTTAAACACCCCTCTGGCAATTCAAACCCTTCAGAAAGTTCTTGACGATATAAATTTTGATTCAAAAAAGAAGCTAGAGCTGCTTGAAAGATTTGATGAGGTTTTGGGGCTGGGAATTAAAGAGATGAAAAGAGAAAATATCAAGATTCCAGATAATATAAAAAGGTTGATAGAAGGAAGAGAAAAGCTAAGAAAGGAAAAGAAGTGGGCAGAAGCAGATATATTGAGGGAAAGAATAAAAGAGAGAGGATATTTGATAAAAGACACCCCAGAAGGCCCTGAAATAGAAAAGGCATAAAAAGATGAAAGATAAGAGAAAATTCAATAATCTGCTTTATATTTGTATTATATTCGTTCTTACGCTCTTGCCAATAATTATCTTGCCAAATATCCCAGGATACTTATTACAAAAAGAAAACGCTGTTCTATTGAACGTGAAATACATAGTAATATTCCTTCTTGCAGATATTGTTTTGATTGGAGTGCCTGCATTCATAAACTGGTTTTATATTAAAGATTATTCAAAAATAAAAAGTGTTTGGTTCTTTATATTGTTTGGAACACTAATTGGCGTACTTTTGGGAGAAAGAGCAAATCCCGTTATGCTAATCCCCTACACAATTATAATGTTCATTTATGCAAATATATACAAAAGAATTAGATGGTGGAAAGTTGCCCTAACTTCGTATCTTGCAGGAATAATACTTGAGAATGCTCTTAACAGAGCAACTATGCAAAGCTCTACTCTTATCTGGATTGCTTTTTTTATATGCCCATATTTCGCAACAAAGATTTATGAAAACATAAACAAAAAACTGGCCCTCAAAATCTCATCAGACTTCAAATGGGCTTATATTCTTTCAAGTATAATAGTCCTGACAGGATTATATTTAAATAAAATTAATAAAAATTTTAACATTGGACTTATCATTATTACAGCTACTCTCCCATTTCTACTAATTATAGTTTATAAGATAATTAAAACCATAAAAAGAAAGATATATTAATTTAATAGCTCTCATAAAAAATAAATAAGAAATGGCTCGGCATGATTGCAGGCATAATTATTGCATTTGCTGTTATTGGAGTTATTTTCTTACTATACAATTATACATATCAACCTTTAGGAACTCAAAATACCACCCAAGCAACACCCCAAAACACCCAAGCAACAACAATTAACACACTCATAAAAAACTTTGCATTTTCCCCGCAGACAATTACAATTAAAGCCGGCTCAACAGTTATATGGACAAATAAAGACAGCACCTCGCATACAATAACATCTAATAGTGGAAATGAATTAAACTCACAACTCCTATCAATAGAAGGCGCATACACCCATACGTTTAATCAAAAAGGAACATTCAACTATCATTGCACGCCCCATCCAAGCATGAAAGGCACAGTCGTTGTAGAATAGAAGAAAAACGCCAACGGCAGGAATCGAACCCGCATAACCTTGCGGAAACTTGCTCTCCAAGCAAGCGGACTACCACTGTCCAACGTCGGCTTATAATAAATCAAGAACAAATGATATTTTTAAACCTATTTTAACATCTCGCTTTTAACTGCGTTATGGAAATTAAGATCGTAACCTTCCCTAAAGCCCATAACATTCTTGCAAGGCTTTCCCTCAGTGCAATAACCTACATTGCATTTAGGCTGGAGAAAAGACTCTAATTCAGGAAGCGCATTTGCTATTATTGCTCTCTTTTTCCATGAGCTGGCATTTCTCTCAGGTTCGCATGTAGAACATAATCTCAATGGAAATTCCAAGTCAATTAAGTTTATTAAATCATAATGTTCGAGAGTCCTCAATCTTATATTTTTAGGAACGATAAACAAGGCATCTCGCTCTTCAAAGCCCTGTTCAAGCATCTTTCCGTAAAACATTAGCTGTCTTGCAGTATGATAAACATAAGGAACTAACAATTCAGGCCTCTGCTTTAATCTGTCATCAATAACAATAACTTTCTCCAATTCAGCACTATCCAATTGAGCACTTGAACTCCCGCTAGCAACCCTCTGAATCACAGACCACATTTCTTTCATGGTGGAATATGCTCTTCTCGCGCCAGAATATACAGACTCGACATTCTGTCTCAATGTGGCATGTCTTTTCTGCTCTGACCAAACCCTCCATGAGAGAGAATCAGCTACTTTTAATCTCACAGACTCGTTATATTCATTAGAAAATTGGTTCAAAGCCAAAACATACCGCATTGCCTTTTTAGTAAGCTCCGCCGGATTCTTCTCAGACATAGTTTCCCTCCTAAGCTGATTTAATCTTGCCAAACCCTTGCAAAAACCGGGGGTGATTTCCTTATGAACATCGACAACTCGCGGCTCCAAAGACATTCCATTTAGTTCTGCCTTTTCTAAAGCGTAATTTGGATCCTTGGGATTTTTAAAGACGTTATAATGAAAATAAGTATCCCTTGGAACGTTTACTCTCTGTCTGAACATTATTCCCATTCCCGCACGTTCAGCCAATTCAGGAAGCATACCGGCAAGCACATGAAGCTCTCTTGGAACAAATTTTTCGCTGCCCTCACTATCTCTTCTAACCTCAAAACTAAGCCCTGCAAGAGTGTCCAATGGAACTGCCCAAAACAAATCAGCAGGATTATTATAAGGAATAACTTTATTGAAAGTTTCGACACCGCCAAGCTTCCCTATCTGCGCCTTAAATTGCTCTGCAACTCTAAAAACATCTCTCGAGATTTCTAAATATTCGTTCAACATCTCATCTTTCCCTCTAAGGCATTCTGGAACAGCTATCTCTTCGCTTGTTGTCTCTCTTCTCCTGCTGCTTGTAACCAACGACCTCGACATGCAAAAACCTGTTAATCCAGAATCGATCATTTTAGTTCCGTGTATGCCCAGAACAATGCCCGAAAGCCCCCCCAGAGAATGACCTCTTCCAATTCCCGTTGCAGTCTTATTAAAAACAGTTTTTTTCAATTCTTTCCCGGCATCAATATCCCCCAAAATTGCATCTTCCACCGCGACAAAATCCATTCCGCCAGAAACTAGCGATTGTGAATAGGCAATAATCTCATCCCCGCCAAGAAAATCTCTCCCAGACCCTCTTTCAAAAATCTCTTTCAAGCGAAGATTTTTAATTTCCATCCCAGGAAAAAATCCAAGAACATTAACTTTTAAATCATTGTCAGTTAAGAAAGTTCTACCTTGATAATTTAATGCCATTTTATTAAAAATCCTAACCCCGAAGCCTAATTAAACAAATCTATACCCAAAAATAGCCATTAGAATATACACTATTATTTTTTCCCTGTTGAATGAAATCTGCCGTCTCCCCTTTTTGTCTCAGATAAATTATCAGCAATCTGGAAATCAGCCTGCACAACAGGCAGAACAACTGCCTGTATTATCCTATCCCCTTTCTCAATTTTATAAGGCTCTTTTGTTGAATTAAAAAGCACAACCTTAAACTCTCCCCTGTAATCAGAATCAATCAATCCTGCAAAATGATGTATTCCTTTTGCGCCCATTCCTCCCCTGTCCCAGAATTGCACGCAATATCCTTCCTCGATTTCCATTGCAATTCCAGTGTTAACAATTGTCTGCTTTCCAGGCTCAAGAACAACCTCTTCTGTAGCATAAACATCAAATCCTGCAGAATGCTCTGTTCCATAAATCGGGACTTTTGCATCTGGATGCATAAGTTTTATCTTTACAGGAATTTTTGCCATAAACCGTTCAAATCTACTCCTTCATCTCAATCTTTATCTGGACTGTTCTTGGAATTTGGAGCTTCATTATGGGATGAAGAACTCTGTCTTCAGCCGGCAAGTCAATTATTCTTCTGTGAACTCTCATCTCAAACTTGTCAAAAGTTGCAGTGCCGTTCCCGCATGGAGATTTTCTCGTGGTTACCTTTAATTTCTTTGTTGGTATTGGAATAGGCCCTCTTATAGCAACACCTGCCCTGCTTGCAATCTCTTTAATTGATTCTATAACTGGGTTCAATGTTCCTATGTCTATGCTGCTTAATTTTATTCTTACCTTCGCCATAGTTTAAGTTATAGAAAATGCTTTTTAAAGCTTCCGTCGTTTCGACGGAATGTTCTAAAGATTTGTCAGAATCTTTAAATCTTTACTTAAGAATATGAGCGAGCCGAGCACGCCGCGTGTGCGCTCGGCTCTTTCATCTCAGCCTTCGAGGAAACCGAAGTTTCCGCGTTTGAGATGAATATGATATATGATATTAGTGATATTCCAAAAACACAACTTAAGCTTTAAATATTATCCTTTTCTTGTTTATATATGCTTGACATAAAGATAATAAGGGAAAACAGAGGGCTGGTAAAAGAGAATTTAAAAAAGAAATTCCAGGACAGCAAAATCTCTCTCATAGACGAAGTTCGTGGGTTGGACGAAGAATGGAGAAAATTAAAGACAGAATCTGATGGTTTAAGAGCAGAAAGAAACTCCATATCAAAGCAAATAAACGAAATAAGAAAAGCTGGAAATAATACATCCGATTTGCTGAAGAAAGCAAAGAGAATTCCTGAGCAGATTGAAGAAATAGAAAAAAAAGCAGACATTTTGCAGGAGAAAATTAATGATATTATGCTCCAGATTCCCAACATAGTATCAGATAACACTCCGGCAGGAAAAGATGCTTCGCAGAATATAGAAATTAAAAAATGGGGGAAAGTCCCTTCATTTAAGTTTGAAATAAAAAATCACGTTCAGCTTGCAGAGGCTCTTGGAATAGCAGATTTTGATGCTTCGGCAAGAGTTTCAGGAAACGGGTTTTACTATCTCAAGGGAGACTTTGCAATGCTTAATCAAGCTCTTATAAGATTTGCAATAGATTTTATGGCAAAAAAGGGTTATGAATATATAGAGCCCCCATTAATGTTAAATAAAAAGGCCATTTATGCTTCAATGAACAAAGAAGCAATAGCTCAATCAGTTTATGACATAAAAGACGAAGACCTTCATCTTATAGGAACAGCAGAACAGGCTCTTCTTGCAATGCATTCAGAAAAAACATTCCAGGAAGCAGAACTGCCTAAAAAATATTTTTCATACTCAATGTGTTTCAGAAAAGAAGTCGGCTCACACGGAATAAACGAGAAAGGACTCTGGAGAACTCACCAATTCAACAAAGTAGAGCAATTTATATTCTGCAAGCCGGAAGAGTCAGAGAAACTATATCAAGAATTAATGAAAAACTCTGATGAAATTCTAAAAGCCCTTGGGTTGCCTTACAGATGGTTAGAAATTTGTTCAGGAGATTTAGCTGATTGGAAATATAGAAGTGCAGACTTTGAGGTTTATCGCCCAACAACAAAGAAGTATGAAGAATTGGGTTCTCTATCAAATTGCACGGATTATCAGGCGAGAAAACTTGGAATAAAATATTTCAACAAGAAAGGTGAAAGAGTTATTGTGCATACACTAAATGATACGGCAATAGCAACCTCAAGAATGCTGGTGGCAATACTTGAAAATTATCAGCAAAAAGACGGAACAATAAAAGTCCCGAATGCTCTTGTAAAATATATGAACGGCAAGAAAATCATAGGAAAACCATTAAAGCATAAAATAAAGATAAAAGAAGGAAAGAAATAACCTTATCTCTCTGCAATCTGCAAGTTTCTTACTGCATCCAGAACTCTCAAATCCGGAGATAAAACATAAACATGGTCGTCTTTGCTTCTTAGGGCTCTGTAAATTCTTTGCAAGAAGTCTCTTCTTGCTTTATCTTTATAAAAATCCCAATAGTAATCTGGATGGGTCTTTTCAAGAACCTTCCAGAAAGTCCCCTTAACATTAGGATTTGGATACTTAGTAAAAACAACAGAATTGCATATTTCTCCAGGAAAATCAACACCTCTTGAGCATTTTGTTGTGAATAGAACATCGCTTAGTTTTGACTTGAACATTGAAATCGATTTTCCAGTTTTGTCATTGGTCTGAAGAGCCATTAATCTCTCTTTTGACATAACTTCCTTTATCCCAAATTCTGCAATTTCCATTTCTGTAGGTAAATCTTCAAATGCATTTACATGCACCAGAATCGGCTTCTTTGCCTTTTCAATAGAAGCGGCAAGTGCAAGAATATAATCTTTTCTTGTAAACCTATTTGCTGCAAAATTAGCATATTTGCAGTCAAACTCCTTTCCGCTTTTTGTTATATCTATAGAACCTTGATGCAACGTCTCGGCTTCTACAATTTTAAAATCATCTAGTCCAAAAACTTTTCTAAGAACCTCTGAAGAATGAAGTGTTCCAGACATTAAAACCAATGCTTTATTCTTATCAATAATCTCTTTAAATCTCTTTGATAAATTTGCTGCAACAAGGTGAACATAGAGGTCTTTTTCCCTTTTCTCAAATGTAAGATAACAATCTTCAAGATTATCTTCAAACATTTTTGCAACTTCAATGGCATGATTGGTATAATTGAGTTCATCAAGAGAAGCTTCAGATTCTATCTCCCTATTTTCCAAAAACAATCTTAAAATCTTCTCTATTTTTGTTTCTCCTATGCGAAAAATTGAGTTTTTATCAATTCCAAGAGCTTGCTTATTCTTTTCCTCAAGCTCAATAAGTTCTTGTACGTTCTCAATAACAATTTTAGCATCAGGGCTTTCCAAATTTATTGTTTTGATTGAATTTGAAAGTCTTGTTAAATTAATTTCTTCTTCTGCAGAGAAGTTGTCCAGAAATTCGTCAGCTTCATCTATGATATCAACTTCTGTAAGAGGTTTCCTGTCAAGAGCTACTTCTATTTTATATTTTGCAGAATTAAAGATAATAACATCTGCATCTATATAAGCCTGATATTGGTCATAATAAGAACAACCATCTTTTCTGTGATAAAAGACAAACTCTTTTCCATTCAAGCCCATATATTTCTTCTTTCTTGCATCTCTTAGTGGCGCTTCATAAATAGAGGGCAAAATTGGGCTCCAATAAGGATTAGCAGGAGCAACAGAGATTCTCTTAAGTTGCTTTATGTCTGGCATATCCTTGCCACGAATCATCGGATTCAAGAGATAATATTCTTCTATTTTATCATAATTTTTCTCTGTTAGTTTTATAAGTTCTGGAAGAGTTGGCTCATCACAAGGCACTCCGGGTTGGATAATAGAGTCGTGATTTCCTCTCCCAGTTATCATTGCTATCTTCATTCTTCTTCCATTTGGTTTGATGAGATATTTTTTATTCATATAATCTTCTTCATATTGTCTTTGCAAACCCTTGACTGGAACAACAATAGACGTCTTGCCAAGAATCCTTGCTATATTCAGTGCAATTGCACTCTTGCCTGTACCGCACATTCCATGAATAAGAACAACTTTTGTACCGCCTTTTATCAACTCAACAACTTCATTTACAACATCTTCCTGCGTTTTGCCATTTGAAAATTTTAAAGGAAGAAGCTTTCCAGAATCAGAATTGAGATTCCAAGAAGAATTGTCTACAACAGATTCAAAATTATTCCTTTCTTTTAAAAATTCAAGCTCACTTGACTTTTTTAAATGGATGCCATCTTTTTCAAAGTCACAACTATCTGAGAGATAATCGCTCAGTCCAGAATCAACGCTCACTAATTGTCCTCTAGAATTAAACTTCATCCTCTTCATCAATTTACTTTATAAAGCCAGTTTAAAAAAATTGTTATGATTAAAAAAATGACAAAATACAACACAGATAATCTTTTTAAACATCAAATCCTAGAAAAACTCGTGAGTGAAGTTTACCTGTATGTATGCGGCTCAGCAAGATGCAGAAGCCCCGCAGCAGCAAGAATGGCAGAAGAAATTGCCAGAGAAAGAAACCTCGAAATAGAAGCATACTGCACAGAAGCACATAATCTTTATTCTTGTCTAATATACGGAAAGCCAATTGAAATGAGGCTCCCATACCTAAATTTGGAAGAAGGAAGTCTTTTCAATCATTCTCGTAACGGAGATAAAATAGACGCAGTTTTTGTTATGGAAACCTCTATTGAACAGAGTTGTAATGAGATTATATATTCTAGAAAAACAAAAGGGCAGAAAATATTTTACAATGGAGAGATATTCTGCCTTAACATCCCCTCAATGGGCTGGGAAAAAGAAGACATGAGAATAAAAGTCAGGGAAGGTATTGAAAAGTATGTTGCTTCGTTAAAAACTAAAAAATCAGCTTCTCTCTACTAAAAGATTGTTTGAATGTTCAGCTATAACAACTTTATTTGGAATCTGTCTCTTTATTACTGTATCTAGAGTCGCGATATATGCCCCCCTCTTCCCCATCTCAATTAATCCCAAATCAACTGGCTTTTTGCCAAGTGAGATTTCTCTTACTTTTCTTTTCTTAAGCATCTCTAGAGCAACCTCGCACGCAACCTTGGTATTGCGGTCTGAATTTAATCTTAAATCTTTAATTTCTTCAAAAACCTCTTTCGGAAGAAGAACCTTGAAACCCATTCCTTCAAGCTCTGCAATAAAATCTATATTATGCTTTATGCACGAAACAATAAAACTGCTGTCAAGCAAAACTTCCATCCTATATTAAAGAGACCAGAATTTATTAATCTTCCCACACGCAACGAACAAAGTTTAAATATAACTTCATCTTGCTTCTTCAATGGAAGAAGCTGGACACTTAATAGAGGTTATTGAAAATGTCAGAAAATCAATCAAATCAGAGGATGTCCTAAAGCTCGGAGAACTTTCAAATCAAACATTACACTCCTTGTCAACCCACCAGGATACAGGAAATATAACCATGGCGGTAATTGTTTATACCCTAAGCAAGCTCATAGAGAGAAAGAACTCCCTCAAAATAAGAAATTGGAACGTTTTCATTAAAAAAATAGATTTGCAGTTTGTGCTTGCAATAGATGCCTTAAAAGAAGACAATGCAGAAAAATATGAAAATTCTATGGAAATGGCAAGAAAAACAATTAGTTCGACCTCTCTGAATATCAGACCCTACATACAGGATATAATAAGAAAAGCATCTATAAATAAAGCATCTAAAATTTATGAGCACGGAATCTCTTTAGGGCAAACTGCAAAAATATTAGGCATAACAGAATGGGAGTTATCAGAGTATGCCGGACAGACAAAAATTCCAGACATTAAATATAATCTGACTCTAGATGTTAGAAAAAGAGCGCAGATGGCAATGGATTTCTTCTCATGAGAAAAACTATTGCTATAACAGATTTTGAAAGAAAAAACTATGTATTAGATAATGAGAAGAATATTAAGATATTAGAAATAATAAAAAAGATAGAAAGATACAAATTAAATAAAAAAGATAAAAAAATTATCAAAGAGGTATAAATGACAAAGGCATTAATCTTCGACTCAGGCACGCTAATAAATCTCTCTATGAATGGACTTCTTGACCTGTTGACAAAACTAAAAGAGGATTTCGACGGAAAGTTTATGATAACAAAAGAAGTAAAATATGAAGTTGTGGACAGGCCAATAGGAATTTACAGGTTTGAACTAGGCGCATTAAGAGTTCAGAACCTTATAGATTTGGGAATCTTAGAATTGCCGTCCAATATTGGAATATCAGATGAGTTGATTAAAAAAGACACAAAAGAATTTGGAGAAATAGCAAATCACTCTGTCCAAGTTGGTGACAAATGGGTAAATATTGTAAGCGATGGGGAAATGTCGTGCCTTGCCTTAAGCAAAGAGCTGACAAGATTAAATATAAAAAATATAATAGCAATAGATGAAAGAACGACAAGAGTCCTATCAGAAAATCCAGAGAGTATGGAAAGGATAATGTCTGAGAAAATACACAAAAGAGTCCATGTAGATGAAGAAAAACTTGGGGCTTTTTCCAAGTTCAAATTCATACGCTCATCAGAAATAGTCTACTCTGCATATAAAAAAGGATTGACCGATGTTAAGGGCAAAAAAGCTCTTGAAGCTCTGCTTTACGCCACAAGATTTAAGGGGGCGGCAATATCTTTCGAAGAGATTGATATCCTGAAGAAAATGTAAAATGATTAAAAAAATGACGTTTGAAGACAAAAGAAAACAGAATGACGGCCTTAACGAAATTTATGATGCTTGGAGAGAAGTTTTAGCAAGACAAGGCGGAATATACGCTATGCTAGCAATCGTAAAAGAAGGAAGTCTATATCTTCTCCCATTCATAAAAGAATCTTCGGCCAATGAAAAGTTATTTGAAGCTAGAGAGGAAATAATGCACAAAAACCCAGAATTTCAAAGATTTGACCTACAGCCTGCAAGATTAGCAGCAGAATATGACAATTTAAGGAAAGAACTGACTAAACGACTGAATAACGGAGGCATCGAAAAGCTAATAGTTCTATACGAACCAGGATTAACCCGATCACTAAAAGTAAGGGAATTAAATAGATGATTTTAGACAGATTTTTTCAAGAATTAATTGCCCAAAAACAACTGGCTCATATGGCACTAGAATTTTATGATGGGTTTAGTCCGGTACAGCCTTATATCAGACCACTGCCAGATTTTAACACGCCATCGATTACACCCAGCATACCAATTCTTGAATATACTCCTACAAGCACAAGATATGCAATAAGATACCAGCAAGGAGAAGATAAAGATCCTGATGGCTCGGAAGTGTTTTCACGTCTAACGCTTATGAAACTTTCTCCATCTTTTAACCCGGAAAAAGTAATTTTGAAAAGTGGCGAGACTGATCTTCATTGGGATGGATGTGATGATCGTCTTAGCAGAATTTGCATTCCAAAAGGAATGATATCAGCAAGATTATATTTGGCGTATTCGTCTTTGAGATATAAACATAGAAATTTTGATAGCACTAAATTTCTCTCAACGCTCAGAACACGTGGTGAGCAAGACATCTTTTTTGAGCGTATACGCAGTTTTAGAAAGAAGTTACCAAATTGGCCATCAGAGTTTTATAAAAAAGTCAGGCAAGAAAACAATATCAAAAAGTCTCTGAGTTTTACCATGGCTTAAAAGCCATGGTTTATTTAAGACTCATCAAGATGCAGAACATCTTGAGTGCTTCAAAGTTCAAAGAACTTTGAGAGTGATCAAGAATTCGGAGATTCTTGACATGCTCAAGAACCAAAGTTCTTGACATTTGGATGCTCAAGAAACTACCACACCTTAAAAGGTGTGGTTTTCTGTCAAGTTTCTTGACATAAAATAAACTGTTAAGTAATCAACATAAAAATGGGACTGGAGGGAATTTAACCCCCGACTACTGCTCTGGAGGCAGGTATGATAACACTTCACCACAGTCCCTTAACAATATAAAGCTTAAAACCTGTTTTAAGCTTTGCTCTTACCAAAAACATTTATAAACAATTTTTTCCTCGTTAAAGCATGGCCAAAAAGGGAGGAAACGTAGTGAAAATACAGGTTGAAGCAAAGAACCCTTCAAGACACAAAAAGAAAGCAACAAGTCCCGGAATCCCAAAGGCACTAATTAACAACTTTGTAGCATTGCAGAAAGTGCAGGCAAATCTTGCAGAAAAAATAGACGCCCTTACAAAGCAGATATCGGAACTTCTTAAGCTATTTGAAACAACTGCCAAAACATTTGCAGAAAATCCTGCAGTTTTAACATCAGAAAGAGACCAGGAATTCTTAAACAAAATAAATCAGTTGCTCGAGCAAGACAAGACAATTGCCAAAGGAATAATTTACATAGAAGAAAGAATGGATGAAATAGAGAGGGCGGTAACAAAGCCCCTGCCTCAAGCCAATACCAATTAGAAACTAAAATGAGTCAAAACACAGATATTAGAACATTATTTCTAGAGGAGTTTATAAAAAGAATTGTTGTAAAATCTCTAATTCCAAAAAAGATAGAAAAAGAGTTATTGCTTGAAAGATTAGACGAGTCTGCTGAAATGCCACCTAAACTTGAAATAGAAATAAAAAAAGAGCCAGTTCTCGCGCCTAAAGAAACAATAAAACAACCACAATCAAAAAAACCTGCAGAAACCGAAGCACCCAAGCAAAAATTGTCCGCAATATTTCCAATTCAACTATCTAATCAAAATATCTCACCGCAAAACCAATTGCCAAAAGTGCCGAGAGTGCCGGTCATAGAAAGAATAAATAGAATTTTTGCAGACCCTGCAGTCCAGTCTATAAACTGCCAAGGACATAACATAAATATCTTAGTTTCAAGACTTGGAGCAGTTCAGACAACCCCAATATCATTTACTAAAGAAGAAATAGATGATTTTATGAAAAATTTATCAGAGAAGACAAGGATACCTTTATTGCCAGGATTGTTTAAAGTAATATTCCAGAATTTGATAATTACTGCAGTTATATCTGAATTCGTCGGCACAAAGTTTATTGCAGAGAGGATAATCTCACAACAGCTACCACAAAGCCCAGCAATGGCTAAATTCAGATAAATCACAAAATCCTTGTGTTAACCATGGGCTGAAGCCCATGGTTTGCTCAGATTTATCTGAAAGGATTTTGGGAGACAGAGACAAACTATACAATCATCTATGACTTAAAAG
>Ga0209541_10012907_pt1 | contig 12860 bp, 17 predicted proteins | sample RifCSPlowO2_01_FD_184027 | JGI IMG/M metagenome (GOLD analysis project Ga0209541, IMG submission 184027) | Groundwater microbial communities from Rifle, Colorado - Rifle CSP2_plank lowO2_0.1 (SPAdes) (version 2) | ecosystem: Environmental > Aquatic > Deep subsurface > Groundwater | place...
CGGCAAGGCCCATCGCAGCGGCAGAACGAATCACGGCGCCAACATTGTGCGGATCTTGAAGCTCGCCAAGCACCGCAATGCAAGTATCCGGACCAATCTTCAGATTTTTTATAAATTCATCGTACGTCTGGACAATATTTTCTATTGAAATAAGTCCAATCACTCCTTGATGCACGGCGTCTCTTTCTGTCCGCGAAAAAGCCGGGTCGAGTTTTATCTGTACGGATATCTTATGTTTAGTAGCAAGGTTTTCAATCTCGAGATCATGCTGTGCCAAGAAAACTTTTTTTACAGAACCAGGCGCACTTGTAAGCGCCTCTACGAGAGCGTGCTTACCGTAAATATATACTTTTTCGTGTTTAAAATCAGGTTTCATAACTTTGCCTATTATACCATTTTTGAGCTTATTTTACAACCTCCTCACCCTGAATCCATCGGTAATGATGGACACCTGTAGACGGCCTCTCCTTATAAAGGAGGGGGCTAATCACCATCCACAGAAATAAGCTTACTTGTGCTATGGTGGCCGTTTATTATACGTATTTTGCCCTTAGAAAGACCAAAATGAGCCGAAAGTAGCTCCACTACCCTACCATTGGCAAGGTTGCGCTCCGCCGGCTCTTTGACTGATATTTCGAAATGGTCCTCGCTGACTTTTTTAAAGTCTTCTCTTTTGGCATCAGCTTTTACTTTTACATGAATATACACTACATTATAATACAAAATCCCCCAGCATATTGCTAGGGGATTTTGATCTCACAGATTGATGTTTAACATCAATCAAATTATGAAAGGTGTTTTGAAACGAGCTTTGTCATTTCAAACATTGTCACTTCTTTCTTTCCTCCAAATACAGGCTTTAGCTTCTCGTCTGCAATGATGTTTCTCTTGTTCTTTGGATTCTGAAGATTATTTTTCTTAATGTAAACCCAGATTGCTTTGACCACTTCTGATCTTGGCATTGGACCCTTTCCTACAACTTGCGCCAAATCCGCACTGATAGTCATAGGCTTCATAAATGCTGAGTTAACTTTTTTTGCTGCTGGTTTTTTTACTACTGCCATAAAATTATTGCCGACAAAAGTCGGAGTTCCGACGGTACCTACCGGACAGGCAGGATTAAAGTCGGGATTAAATATTAAATAATACTACCCGTATATTATAGCATATATCTACTATTATAGATAGCAAATAAAAATCCACCAGTCAAATTGGGTGGATTTTTGGAAAAGCTATTTCTTCTTTGCTTTTTTAGGCTTCTTTACTTCTTTTCGATGTGATTCTCCTTTTGCCATATTATTTTTGGTTAAATTAATAAATAAACACCATACTATTATATCACGTATAAATAAAAATACTCTAATTTATTCCAAAATCTCCTTTGAGACTTCTTTTATGCCGATTTTGGATTTTGACGAATAGGGTATTATCGTATGCCCGCCAATCGAGCTTTCAATTTTTCGCATATGCTTTACGTATTCTGACTTTTTTATTTTATCTATTTTATTTGCGATGACGATGACATTTTTCTTATGAGCCACGAGCGCATGGAGCATATCGAGGTCCCCTTCGGTCAATTTTTGCTTATAGTGCGATCTGAAAAGATATGAATTTATAAGTTCCTGTATTCGCTCACGTCCACCGGCTGAATTCCGAGCAAAACCGTACCCCGGCAAGTCCACCAAATAAAAATTTTCATTTATTAAAAAAAGATTTATCTCTTGCGTTCGGCCAGGAAAAGAGCTAGTGCGAGCCAAACCGCTTTGATTTGTCAAAGAGTTGATGAGAGTCGACTTACCGACATTGGACCGCCCAATAAAGGCGATTTGAGGCTTTCCGTCGCCCAGGATAGGGTCATCGCAGACGATACCTCGTACAAATTTTGCAGATGTTATGCGCATGTATGTATCATAGCAGAAAAATCAAAATTTTATCATCTTCGCTTTTTTTTTATTTTTTTATTTCCCACATATTCGCCGGAGGCTTTTGAAAAATTCTCATGCATTTTTTCAATGTCAGCCGGAGAAATTTTTGTGAACGCTTCCCTCGCTTCTTCGGACCGAGTACGAAATTCAATATCTTTTTCAAGGACATCAGGATGCACCCGAAACACCTGCTCATTTATGCCGAGTAGATAAAGCCCCGATAACTTACGTACGCGAGAAAGGGCGACATATCCCTGCCCGTATTCAAATACACCTGAAAGATCCATGACGGCACAGTCCAGGCTCATCCCTTGGCTCTTGTGGACCGTGATAGCCCATGCGAGCCTAAGAGGAACCTGCGCGATGCTGGCTTTTATTTTTCCATTTTCCTCAATACTCCAATCCATAGGTTCGACGGTAATTATTTTATTATTTGAAGTCTGCACGACAGGATACCAAGTTTCCTTTTCAAACCTAATGACAGTGCCAAGCGTACCGTTTACAAATCCTTTATTTGGATTATTTTTTGTAAACATGACGAGCGCGCCAACTTTCAATGCCAGACTTTCCGGAGAAAGGCACCCCTTTTTTATCATAGCAACGAGGGCAGGAGCTCCGGTCGAAACAGTATTAAAATTTCGAACTTCACTAGAAATCTTTGATAACGCTTCTGTGTTTAATCTATCAACATCGGCATTATGCGAAAAAAGTTTTGTCGCATTTTCCGGCGTGTCTTCGTACATTACGGAGCGAGCTTCAATATGCTTCATATTTTCTTCGGTCACATTTCCTCTTCTTATTGCAGAAAGTAGATCTAAAAAATCTCCGTCTTCTTGTCTGTACTGCTCCGTAATATAGCAAGCAACTGGTGCAAGCCGGGACCAAGCGGAAGACGTATATGCAAAAGGCGCTACCTGTTCTTCTTCAAACATCGACTGATTCTCATTATCAAAACTATATTTTTGTATTGGAGGTAATTGAAAAAAATCTCCGACAAGTATCACCTGCATCCCACCAAACGCTTCTTCATTCATTTTGACAGACCGACACACAGCGTCGACCATAGAAAGCGTGTCGGCGTGAAGCATCGAGACTTCGTCGATGATAAGTACTTTGGTTTTATTTATTCTTTTTGAAATGTATTCGTTACTTGCGATCTTGTCGATGTCGTACGCATCAAGTTTATTTTTAATTCCAATCCCACTCCAAGAATGTATCGTCATCCCGCCGATATGCGTCGCAGCGATGCCGGTCGAAGCCGTGATAGCCGGCTCAATACCCTCTCCACGCAAGTATTTGGTATACCTGTTTACGGTATAAGTTTTGCCCGCACCCGGTTCTCCAGTCAAAAAAACATTCGCGCCAGTCTTCAAAATTATAAGAGCTTCTTCTTGGGTCATATATTTTTAGTGACTCCTATATTTCTAAGTTCCCTGCGGGCATTTTTATAATCTGGAATAGTGACAGATACTAGATCCCAAAAGTTGCACGAGTGATTCAATTCACCAAGGTGACACAATTCATGCACAACAATATACTCAGCCAAATACTCCGGAAGCAAAGCTATTTTATAACTAAAATTAATGTTTCCTTTTTTCGAACAACTCCCCCACCTTGTTTTTTGATTTTTGATACTTATTTTATTAAATTTAAAATTGTAAACCATATTAAACTTTGCAATTTTCTTTTCTGCTAATTTTTGCGCGATATGTTTATGCTCTTTATATTTCAAAAACTCAGCTTTTTTATTTTTTCTGATAGGCGCAGGAAAAGCACTCAGTTTATCAATGGCGTCGATTACCCATTTTGATCTTTCTTTTATAAATCTCTCAACAACTCCCCAGCTCAAATATCTCGGTGCAGTCACGGCAAAAGCACCCCCGGACGATACTGCAAGCCGAAGAGCTCGCACTCGACTGCTTACTTTGAGCGTATACGAAACATTCCTATTTTGAAGTTCTATATTTTTTTGCATCAGTAAAATTTTATTATAATGTTATTTTACCCTTCATAAGATCATTATAACATTTTTTATTCTACAATAGATCATAGGAGTTACGGAAAAGAAAAGCCGCGTGATTTTCACCATGCGGGCTTTTAAAATTCGGGGAATATTTGTTATTTTTGGGACACTGACGCATCCTTGTTTTTAGCTCTTTCCCTTCTCAGAACTACTTTCACCAAGCCATGCCTTGCTTGCCAGTACGCTGCGTGCGAAATAGCAGTATCTTTTTCTACCAAAACAGAGCTCAGCTTTCTTTGCAAAATACTTGCGTCCTTTGACTCAGAAGTTAATTTTGCAATCTTTTCATCTTTTGCCTGATTGGCTGAGATTAAAGAATCTTTTTCTCTTAACTCTTTTTTTATCAAAATCAAAGTCTTTTCATCTTTGATTTTGTGATATGTCACTACTGCTATTAACAGTAATAACGTAACTACAAAAATAACAATACCAACAATCATAGTTGGTGTTTGATCCTTGATCAGCAGGCCTCGGCCATCATTTCCTGTTCTCATTATAGTGTGGGTTTTTTAAGTTTTTGATATTACTGAAAATTCTTGTTTATAATACTACAGTATTTCTGTAAAAAGTCAATTATTTAAATCTCCAAGAATTCGCTCAGTTTTAAAACCTGCTTTAGTTTGCTAAAGTAGGTTAAATAAAAAGTTAAATAAAGTTAGATAAAAAAATTATATTTCTATAACATTTTTTCTTCCAATTCTTGCAGCTCCGGCTGATATTTAATATTGAATACAATAGTCCCTAGTACCTGCCCTCTTGCTGTTTCTACTCTGACACGCCACCTACCTTCTTTGGTGCTAGATTTAAATGAATATCCACGATAACCATCTTCTCTACCCCCAGACACAGAAAAGCTCGGTATGCTTTCTGTGATCCATTTCTTTTGAATGGTATCGTAGTACTGCCAGCGATGCGTGATCATTGTGTCTATTTTTGCCGGAGCAAAAACTAAGCTGAATACATAAATCCTATCACCCGGAGAAATATACATAGTTTTTCTCTGTAAAAATTTTGATTTTGTCTCATCCATAACACGATATTCACCACGAACTTTTGTAACTTGATAATATGTCTCTACTTTTTTGAGCGCAAGCGGAATCGGTGGAATAATGTTTGTAAAATACAAAACATTCACCAACGCAAACATGCTAAAGGTAGCTATAACAAAAATCTTTTTATGTTTACGAATTTGCCCAGGTATAAAAAGGTAAAATAAATACATACAGACCAGCATGACAAAGAAACTCACCACACCACTTAATAGAAATACTCCTACCCCTATTTTATTTACGAATACAGGTACCGCAAAAATAAGATAAAAGTATATAGCCGTAAAAAGTGCCGTTATTTGGAATGCTAGATGCTCATAATGCTTTTTAAATATCTCGTTGCCAAGCATTAAAGTAAGTAGAATGATAATAAAAAACCAGCTCGAGACAAGTGATCCGCTCCTAAAATAAAATACTGTAAATCCGCTAAAAAGCCCGCCAAGCGTAAACTGAATGACGAACGGAGAAAATAAATATACCTTTTCTAAAAAAGCGCTCCTGTTTTCCTTGTGGCGCAGATAATTTACTACAAATATTGTAAATGCAGTGATTATTAAATATACAACCATCACCGTGTTCTCAAATACCCCCGCCACTCTCCGAAAAGTAAGAGAGTCACTTACAAATCCAAAAATAAGAAACGCTGACATGAGCCAATGTTTATATTTCTTAATCCAATTTCTAAGATTTTGTATTTTGGAGTACATACTTATTTATAACATACCTACATACTCCAGTTTATAGGTATGTTATACTTTAAATTAAATTTTAAAAAATATTAAGCAGATAATGTCACTCTATGAAATTTATTTCTGAGCCAACCAATAAGCGAACCAAAAATATAACCGACACAGAATGTGACGATAACCAAAACAAATGCAGTACCCAAATTAAAAGGCGCAACAATAAATGGATTATTGAAAAAATGTGCCCAATAAATAAAATCGATCAATGGTTGAGCAAATTCAACCGCAACCAAAATACTCCAAAATAAATGCATCATCCCAAAAAATGTACCAACAATCAAACCTATTTTATATGTTTTCATAGTATTTATTAATAAATTAAGAATAATACATATTATACACCTATTTATTCTTATCTACATCATTACCCTCCTCATCATCAATTGGATACAACCTTCTTGGATGAAGTGGTGGTAAAACACCAAAATTCGCTTTAAATATCAACGTATCTGCAAGCTGTGGATGGTCGTGTATCAAATGAAAATAATCATTATATTTTTCATCCAATATATAATAATAAGCAGTATCACTCGCATGTTCACCTAGCTTATACTCTTGTGATATTTGATTTGGCGGAATATCAAGACCTTTCTTTTCTTTTGTCTGTTGTGCATCAGCAGACATAGCGGAAGTGAGACTGGTAATCAAGATCCCCGTTCTCAATACATATTTTTTGATCAGCTCTACCGATGTATTTTTCTTTTCGGGGCGAGAAGTTGGCGTTTCTATTTTTTTATTAAAATTAAACATATATGTTATTTTAACAAATTAAAAAATTTAATCCACCTAAGCTACTTTAGTAAACTAAAGTAGCCACTCAGTAAATAAATGGTACCTGACCCCATTTTTCACGGTTATGTCAAGTAAATCGTGAAAATATACACAAAAAGTGCCTATTTTCACGGTTATGTTGTAAAAAACCGTAAATATGCCTTAAAAACAGCTAATATTTACGTTTTTTAGTGGGCTACTTTAGTTGAGTAAAGTAGGTTAGATAATACATATCAGATTATGGATCGTGCCGTAAGACGTTTTAATTATATCCCACTAGCTAGGACGGTCCTAACTAGTCCTTTTCAGGTGTTTTGCCTTGGAGTGGGTTGTTTGAGGTTTAAGGCATGAGGTTATGCTCGTGAAATTTTTGCTTCACTTTTTGCTCTTTCTATCATAAACTGAACACCCGCCGACATATTTTCTTCTTGAATAGAAATACTAGGGTGAGCATTTTTAAAAACATGATAAATTTCATCCGCGAAGGCTTGCCCAACAACTGGAACTTTTTCAAAATCCAAAAGAATAATTTTAAATTTTTCCAAGCCCGACAGTATTCTTCGAGCCTGCGAGCGAGAGATATGAACACCGCTGGTAGTATATAATTTTACTCGTATCTCGGTTTTATCAAATCCATAATCACTTTGATCAGTAAGATTTGTATATTTTCTAAAAACATCATTAAGATGTAGTTTTGATTTAGTGTTTATTTCAAAAATTACCCGGGTTCCACGTTTGATCACCGCTACTTCTTTGATCTTAATATCATTTACCGCCGGTCGTATGACGAGCTGAGAACCAAAGCTATCCAAAATAAATAAGTCTGACGCTTTTGAAGTGAAGAAAATCCCCTCTCCTGAGTGAGACTTCGGCATCGTTGTCGTTTTACCTTTGAGTAGGTCCTGTATTGCCTCAAGGGGAGATCGGAGTCCTCTCTTTTTAATTATGTTTTTAAATACTCCAATACCTGAGTCGTTGATGATAAATGACAATTTCTGATTCCTCAAAGAAACTTCGATGTTAATTGCTTTTGAACCGGAGTGTTCAATCGCGTTATTGAGCATTTCAGAAAAAGCAAACGTAAAAATACTTTTTATATTTTCAGGCAAGCTGGAAAGATGTGGAAATTTTTCTTCAATCTCCAGCAAAACTGTGTGCTCTTCAAGAGAGGTATTTTTATATTTCTTTTTAAACACTGATGGAAGAATGTCCGGATGTTTTTTTACATACTCAGCAGAAACATAGAAAGCATATCGGGTGCTTCCCAATTTTATGACTTTTTTTTCAATAATAAGCTCAGATACGACGATATTCACATATTGCCGAGAAACCCCCAATTCAAACGAAATGTCGGAGGAAGTCGTCTTGCCCCCCACCCTTATTATTTCTAGTATTTTGTCCTTATTTTTCATAACCAAGCCCATTGTAAACTATTCTATATTCTATTGTCAACCTCAATGTCAACTAACTCTATTCGAAAAAGGGTGTGTGCCCCCCATTCGTCGCTTCCGTCTATGCTTATTTACCAACAGAGCTCAATTTAAAAAGCTATTCTACCTACTAGCGAGGACAGGCCTAGCTGGTCCTAAATTTTAATTTCTTAGCCAGAATGGTTCTTGATATTCAAAAGAAAGGTTCCTGACACCTTATCCCCACCTTATCCCTATACAAGCATTTCAGACGGAGATTTGCCACCCAAAATTTTATGCGGAAAATAATTCCATGCATCAGAAACAACTTCCAAGACATTGCCTAGATTTTCAATATACCCATCATCAAACATTGCGATGATATTCTGCATATCATCTGCCCCTTCTTCGTTAAAAATAATTTCTTTAATGTCATCTAAATTAAAATTACTATCCATCTCCTCCAACATTTTTATAAGTTCAATTTCTGTTTCTTTTCGCTCTGCAAGAATTTCTTTTGGAGTTTCATACCCATTGATAAAACATTCGCTCACTACTACGGATATCACGCACTCTTTGCAAAAGCTCAGTAAAATACCTCGCCCTGCCACCGCCTTGTTTTAATCGCTCATCATCCATAGTAAATCCTTTTATCAAATATTCACGCAATTTTTCTGTTGCCCAGATGCGGAATTGTGTACCCCTTTCTGATCTCACCCTATAACCAACAGCTAAAATCATATCTAGATTATAATGATCTGTATCCCTAGCTATCTCTCTACTCCCTTCTTTTTGAACTATTCGGAATTTCCTAATAGTTGAAATATTATCTAATTCATTTTCATTAAATATGTTTTTAATATGTTCGTTCACCGTGGGGACAGAAACATCAAAAAGTTCTGCTATTAGTTTTTGTGTTAGCCATACATTTTCATCCTCTACTCGGACATAAATTTTCTGATCTTCACCGAGCGTTTGATAAATTGCTATTTGCGGTTTTGAAATTTCTTTTTTCATATATTAAAATGGCTTATCAATTTTTAATTCTTTACAAAACTCGGCAATTTTATTTTGTAAACCAATTTCATCTCTGTATAATTCTTTTAATTTATTTGATACTTCTTTGATATCTATAACTACCTCTTCTTCGAAAGTATCCACATATCTAGGAATATTTAGGTTATAGTCATTTTCTTTAATTTCTTCTATGCTTGCTTTGTGTGAATACTTTTCTATTTCCTTGCGGTTTTTATATGTATCAAAAATCTTCTGTATATTTTCATTTGTAAGTTTGTTTTGATTTCCTTCTTTTATAAAATCTTTTGATGCGTCAATAAAAAATATATCTTCGTCGTCTTTGCGACATTTCTTAAATACCATGATAGTCGCAGGGATAGATGTGCCATAGAAAAGATTTGATGGCAGTCCGATAACTGTATCGAGATAATTTTGCTTTTCAATGATATATTTGCGAATTGTTCCCTCTGCTCCAGAACGAAACAGGGCTCCGTGAGGTAATACAATAGCCATTGTGCCATTGTCGGCAAGGTGGTAGAGCATATGCGTCACAAAGGCATAATCTGCGGCACTTTTGGGGGCCAGTCTGCCATATTGTGAAAATCTATCATCGTGTAGAAGTGCTGGATCCTTTTCTCCTTTCCACTCCATTCCAAATGGAGGATTTGCCACGATTGCCTCCGCCTTCAGGTCTGGATGCATATCTTCTGTAAGAGTATTGCCTTGAAGAATTTTAAAATGGTCAAAGTGAACGCCATGCAAAATCATATTCATACGAGCGAGGTTGTAAGTAGTAGGATTAAGCTCTTGTCCGTAATAATTTACAACTTCAGTGAACTCTCCCATACGGAGCAAAAGTGAGCCTGAACCACAAGTAGGGTCATAGACAGATTTGATACGCTTCTTGTCTGCTGAAGCTATTTGAGCAAGTAAGCGTGATACCTGAGCAGGTGTGTAGAATTCACCACCTTTTTTACCGGAACCTGCTGCGAATTCACCAATCAAATATTCATATGCATCGCCAAGCAGATCACTCTTTGAATCTTCAAGTTTAAAATCTATACCGGCAAGCAGTGAGAGGACTTCTACAACAACATCATTTTTGTCCTTTTCTCTTGAGCCCAGTTTGGAAGAAGTTAAATCCATATCGTCAAAAAGCCCTTTGAAGTCGTCTTCACTGGCTGTACCTGCTGATGTTTTTTCTATATTATTGAGAATATTTTTGAGGTCTTCTAAAATAAAAGTATTTTGAACTTTTAGCGGATCTTTTATCTCGCCTTTTCCTTTTTGGACCAAATATGAAAAAACCTCTGAGGGTTTCAAAAAAAACCCGAGGTGGTCAATACATGCTTTCTTTATATGTTCCAAGTATTGTCTACCATCCTTTGTATCTTCTTTTATTTCTGCAAAGGTTAGCTTGTCACTAGCAAGGAGTTTTTTGTTTACATAGCTTTCAAGCTTTTCAGAAAGGTATTTATAGAAAATAAAGCCAAGAATGTAATTCTTGTATTCGTCGGCATTCATTTTACCTCGAAGCAGGTTTGCAACACCCCATAATTGCTTCTCTAATAGCTTTTTTTGTTCTTCTGACATAGTGGTATTATACCACATTTACCCTTATTTTCCAAGAAATTTTACCCCCTCCAATAGCATTTAGGGCACTTGATTTGACGAAATCATGTCGCGTACCCGATTCAGCGGAATCGTGTCGTGTACCGTCCTTTTAAACACGACTTAAAACGCGACCCCATCAACATGTTTATATGGTTTCGGATCTTTTTTCATAACTTAGAATTCCGGCCCTCCAAATTTCCAAGTCCTCGTACCTGCCTTTTTAGCTTTTGCTTCCTCCTTTTTAGTTTTTAATCTCTTAGCCCTAACAATACCCGAATCTTTTCCTGTTTTTGAAAGTATTATACAGTCAGGTTTTTTGTCTGTCTCCCAAATTTCTTTAATTGGTTTTATTACTTTTGCCATAAAATTTTATTTAATTAATAATTCTTATTTTTTACCCTAAAAGTTTTTGAATATCTTCTTGGCTGAATTCTTTTTTATAATCAATTAACTTAGGATGCTTTATACTTCGCAACTCTTCATCATAAGTTGCCATTATGCTCCTAGCTCTCTTCTGATACACTAACCAATTTTTTGTGGAAGAAAATTCACCAAACTTTTTTACAAACTCATCCTTTGTTAACATTCTTTTCAGCTTCTTTGATTCGCTTTCAATCTCACCAGCCAATCCGGCTTCAAACGCGCCGACGGTCAACAATATTTCTTCATACATATAATTTCTGGTAAAATCTTTTTTGGCCAAATCTAAAAGCTTCCGGTATTCTTTTGCTTTTTCTAAAAAGCAAAAAATTATATAACATATCAGTATAAATCCCATAATTCTTTACTGCTACAAAGTTTTTAATACAATCAGTAAAATCTTTTCGATACTCTTTGGTTTCTTCTCTAGTCTCCGAAAATTGACTCGCTAACTGATTGATAATTTTTGGATCCAACGTCGCTATCCGCATTACTTTCTTAAAATCGCCTTCAACCCTGATAAAATATTTTCTAACCTTCTTGCCAATTTCACTGTTTTCTACCATTGCTAGCTCTTTTGCCATATCCACAGAAAGGACATAGTCTTTTGCCACAACCTTACCTGTTTTAGCATCAATAATCTTGCCTGTTTTATTGGGTTTTAGTCCATCGCCAAATTTGGTGATGGCTGTAAAATAATCGAGATTTTCCACAAAATCATATTTCTCAATTCTATCTTTTATCCAGTTTGAAAAATCTCTGCCTACACCAAGCCATTTATATAATTCCCTAGCATTAACAAATCTCTTTTTGTCGCCATTAAAATCTTTTTGTATTACTTTTATATTTATAAGATCATTCATAATTTTTAATTTATTTTATAATCCCTAATCTTTCAATCCCATTATTTTCCAATTCTTCCTCCCATGCGATTTCACACTCTATACTTTTTATATAACGCTCATCTTTTGTCATTTTCTCCCAATCTTTTTTTGAATATTTTTTGAAAAAATCTCTTTCTCCTAACCTTTCAGAAAGTTCATCCCAAAAAGTTTCTTCATCATATTCATCGTGTAATTTATTCACGTCTATTTCTTCTTCGAATAATCCAGTCGGGAAATATCTATCGCCATATCTCGGCTCATGATCCATATACTTTTCAAAACCAAACTGCGGAGCCAAAGAAAAAATATAATCTTCTATAACTTCGTATTCTTTTATATGTGGATACTCGGGACTTCCGTCACGATTTGCATTTGCCATCCAATTACCAAGATAGACAGTTTTCATAAGCACTAAAAATTGCTCTTTTGTAAATTCTATTGATTTTTTGTTTTCTTCTTTCATAAACTTATTTAACTCCTAATTCCTTTAAGTATTCGATCATTTGTTTTTCCAATTTCTGAAGCTGTGGTTCTAACTCGGCACATATTATACCAATTAATTTAAAAAGAATTCAATGCTTGACGCCAGCGAGATGTGATTGCTTCATTTGATGTAGTATCACCATTACAGGTATTCGTAGACCACAAACCAGCCTGATTAATGCGTGCTGTATTCTCGGCATTTTTAAAATCAGTTTGATATTTATATGGAGTATTGTATGTATACTCATAAGCATATCCTTGCTCAATCATATATTTATTGAAAAATAATCCATCTTCAAGATAAATATATGCTAGCCTACGATTGTATTTATCATAAGTTCCCTGCGTTGGGTCATCTTCTATTCGCACGCTCTTTCCAGACAATAATTCTTTTGCTTTCTCAGATGCTTCCATGCCAAAACATTCGACGGTCTTTCTCGGATCAACCATTTCTGGTGTATTTATACCAATCAGACGGTATGAGTCTTCCTGCCCATTAACATTTATTCTAACAGTATC
>Ga0209541_10012910_pt1 | contig 12859 bp, 12 predicted proteins | sample RifCSPlowO2_01_FD_184027 | JGI IMG/M metagenome (GOLD analysis project Ga0209541, IMG submission 184027) | Groundwater microbial communities from Rifle, Colorado - Rifle CSP2_plank lowO2_0.1 (SPAdes) (version 2) | ecosystem: Environmental > Aquatic > Deep subsurface > Groundwater | place...
AGCATCCCTGACTGCAAATGAACTCATGTGTGGAATATCCTTTTGCTTTTCAATTACAATAGGTTTTGTTGGAACTACTTTTATAACAGCTGCATCCCCATTCTTTAGCATATCTGGATTCTCTTTGATAGTTTGTCCAGTTGCAGGATCTAATTGTCTCTCTAATTTTTCAATTCTGCAAGCAACTTGTGCTGTATGTATATGGAATACAGGTGTGTAACCAGCTGTTAGCACAGTTGGATGATTTAGTACAATTATCTGTGCTGTAAACTCCTTGACAACTGTTGGAGGATTTGTTACATGCCCTAAAACATCTCCTCTTGCAATATCCTTCTTACCTATTCCCCTGACATTAAATCCAATATTATCTCCAGGTTCAGCTTGCTGTATCGACTCGTGATGCATTTCTATAGATTTAATTTCTCCTACAATACCTTTACCCTCTCTTGCAGGAACAATTATTATCTTGTCATTTACCTTCATTACCCCTGTTTCTACCCTGCCAACAGGAACAACTCCTATACCAGTTATATTATAAACATCTTGAATTGGTAATCTTAAAGGCAGATTAGTTGGTTTCTCAGGAGCTTTAAATAGATCTAATTGCTCTCTTAAAGTTGGTCCTTTATACCATGACATATTTGTACTCTTTTTAACAATATTATCACCAACCAAAGAAGCAATAGCTAATATAGGAACCTGCTCTAATTTATATCCAACTTTCTTTAATAAATTCTGCACCTCTGTTTTAACTTCATTAAATCTCTTTTCATCATATTTAATAGCATCCATCTTATTAACAGCAACAGCTAATTGTTTAACACCTAAAGTTCTGCATAAGAATAAATGCTCTTTAGTCTGCTCCATAACACCATCGCTTGCAGCAACAACTAATATAGCAACATCAGCCTGGCTTGTTCCTGTAATCATATTCTTAATAAAATCTTTATGTCCAGGAGCATCTATAATAGTATACTCAAATTTGTCAGTTACAAATTTTTTATGAGCTAAATCAATTGTAACTCCTCTCTCTCTTTCCTCTTTTAAATTATCCATTACAAAAGCAAACTCAAATCCAGCCTTTCCTAATGATTTAGCCAGCTCTTTTAATTTTCTTAGCTCTTGCTCTGGTAAAATTCCAGAATCATACATTAGTCTACCAACTGTAGTAGACTTTCCATGATCTACATGTCCTACAAATATAATATTAATGTGTGGTTTTTCTTTAGCCATCTTAATACTCCTCCTTATTACAAATTTTACATCTTAAAGCATTTATAAAAGTTTCGATTGCTAAGTAGTCAAATAGATAAGATTTAATTAAGATTATTTAAAAACAATTTAATTCAGGATACGTTTCTAAATTTAATTCAATTGCCTCTTCAATATTCTTCATAGCTTTTTCATAACTTCTGCCTTGAGAGCTAACATTTATATTCAAGCATCTAGCTATGAAAATCTTTTTATTTCCTAATTTCTCTTCATTAATAACAATATCAAATCTTCTCATAAAATAATACCAATATTATATAAAATATGTTAGTTTATATATCTTTTTGGAAATTCACTTTACATACTCCACATTTTCCATATCTTTAAATTCCTCATCTCCTGTTAAAAATTTAATTCTTAATTCCAATGCAAGAACATACCATATACAATCAGCATAACTTAATTTTTTATTTTTAAATTTTAATTTAAGTTTCATAGCCTCTTTAACAACCTTATCTGGTATAGAAACACAAGAAGGCAAATAAAAATTATAATAGAACTCTGCTTTTTCCTCACTTTCTTCCCTTAACAAATAATAATAAACTTCCATTAAATTAAGCTTTGTTATTACTGACTCCTCTTCTAAATAATTTTGATATTCTTTATTCCCTTTAATTATCTCTATTAAAGCAAAACTATCAAAAAATAGCATTTTAAGCTTCCCAGCCAGCTCTCATTTCATCTTTTATTTTTTGGGTTGGTTCTTTCAATTTTAAAGACCCAAATATATCCTTCAAATTTGTTTTCTTTTCCACTATAAAAACATCTATCTCTTTATTTTCTTTTATCTTTCCCTCTTCAACAATATTATTTGGCAGGGTTATGCCTATTGAATTCCCCCACTTTCTTGGTATAGCCTTGAATTCTAACATTTTCATTTCCTCCTAATTTAATATAATTATATTATGTATAACTTATTTATAAACTTTTTGATTACCAATTGGTAACTTTAGAAATCATATGAACTTTTAAAAAACCGTTTAATATAAAAATATTTTAAGTTAGATAGTGTAAAAAGAATAAAAAAAGGCAGACGTCTTGTATTAAGGATTAATGTTTTTGGCTAAATGTTTGTAATTTTCATAGTATTCTTCTGGAAACATTTTATCTTCAAGCCATATTTTATATGTCCCATATACTATATTTAGTACACTAATCCCTGTTCTAACTTTTTCTATTATTTGATTTGGATCTGGAATGTTTAAACCCAAATGTTCATGAATATGATTCCCAGTAAGTTTTTGAGTGATAGCATCTAATCCACAATATACTCCAGCGATAAGTAGCCCTTTTCCATATTTACTGCAAGTATCCCAAACAGCAACTTCTAATTTTTCACTATTATTTTTTTCTTTCATCATAATTCACCTTACTTATAGTTTACACAGCCTATATTTAAACCTTTCTATTCTGTTACTACTAACAAGAAACTATTTCTCTTCAATACTTAATCCCTTTCTCTGTCTAATCTGTTTTATCACCTTAGCTTGTAATTCACTTGGTAATTTCTCAAACTTCTGATCAATCAAGAAATAATTTCCTCTTCCTTCAGTAGCACTCCTTAAATCAGATGCCAATCCAAACATCTCTGCAACAGGCAATTTAGCTTTAATACTTATAGTTCCTCCATCTTGCTCCATACTCAATAATTGTCCTCTCTTATTTTGTATTAACTTAGACATCTCCCCCAAAAATCTCTCAGGAATATCTATTTGGATAATTTGTAAAGGCTCAAATATTACAACATTTGCATTTACCATAGCCTCTCTAATAGCATCTCTTACAGCAGGCAAAACTTGAGCTGGTCCTCTATGAATAGCATCCTCATGCAACTTACAATCCATTAATCTAACTAAAACTTTATCTCCAGGCTCTCTAGCCAATGGACCCCCATTCATTACCTGCTCAAAACCCTCGCAAACCATATCTATTATCTCTCCTATATGAACAATTCCCCTAGTATTATCAATCAGCATATTTCCATTAAATACTTCAACAACACTCCTTGCCTCTTTAGAATCCATCCCTAGCGAGATAAATTTATCCCATATTGCTTGGTCTTTTTTCTTGAATTTAATCTCTGGAATCTCTCCAGCCTTAATAGTCTCATAAATATTGCTTGCTAAAGGCTCAACAATAAAATAAAATTTATTATGCTTATTTGGACTTTTTCCTTCTACTTCAATACTCTTTTTAGTAACTGCTTCTCTATAAACAACTAATGGCTCAGAGGTTACAATATCCACTCCCTTTTCAGTTCTTATCCTGTTTTCAATAACCTCTAAATGCAGCTCACCCATTCCCCTCATTAAATGCTCTCCAGTCTCTTCATTAATCTCAATCTTAATAGTAGGATCCTCTTTATTTACCTGTTTTAATACTTCAACTAATTTAGGCAGATCACTTGGTCTTTTTGCTTCAATAGCCTTAGTAACAACAGGCTCAAATAAATGCTTAATAGCCTCAAATGGCTCCATCTTACCCGTGCTTATAGTCTCTCCTGCAAATGAATCCTTTAATCCAACTAATCCCACTATATTACCAGCAGGTGCACTATCTACTTGAATTCTTTGAGGTCCACGATAAATATTTATTTGCTGTAATCTTATATTTCTCTTAGCGCCATTCATCCAAACTTCCTGGCCTTGTCTAACAGTTCCAGAAAATAATCTTCCTGCACTAACTTCACCAGCATGCTTATCCACTACTATTTTAGTAACAACAAATCCAACATCTCCTTTAGGATCACAATTTAACAAAGCTTTTCCTTGCTCGCTCTCTAAATCACCATGCCATATCTTTGGAATTCTATATTTCTGAGCCTGAATAGGATTAGGATGATGTTTGATACACATATTCAAAACAACCTTATGCAATGGAGCCTTTTTTGCTAACTCTTTATGATTTTCATTTTTATAAGCATCAATAACATCCTTAAATGTTATCTTATTTTTTTGCATATAAGAAAAACTTAATCCCCAATTATGAATAGCACTTCCAAAAGAAACACTTCCCTCTTGCACCCCTACCTGCCACTCTCTTTTAAATTCCTCAGGAGCAATACTAGCAATTAACTTATTTACATCATTTATAATTTTAATAAATCTCTCTTGCATCTGCTCAGGTGTTAATTTAATTTCCTTGATTAATCTGTCAACCTTATTTATGAATAAAACGGGTTTTACCCTCTCTCTTAATGCCTGTCTGAAAACTGTTTCAGTTTGCGGCATCATACCCTCAACAGCATCAACCAAAACAATTACACCATCAACAGCCCTCATCGCTCTTGTAACATCACCGCCAAAATCAATATGCCCTGGAGTATCAATTAAATTAATTAAATAATCCTCATTATCTGAAGTATGAACCATATTAACATTTGCAGAATCAATTGTAATTCCTCTAGCCTGCTCATCCTCATGAAAATCTAAAACTAGCTGCTTTCCAGCTAATTCCTCAGAAATCATTCCTGCTCCTGCTAATAAATTGTCAGAAAATGTTGTTTTTCCATGCGCTCGTGTTTAAGAATAAACTTAAAACATATCGATATGGGCAGCAACTCCAATATTTCTGATTTTTTCAGGCTTCTTCATTAATTCTAAAACCTTTTCAGTAATCTTATCCATAGCCATTATTTAGAAAATCTGAAATTGGTTTATAAAGTTTACTTTTTTAAAATTTCAACTAACTCATCAAAAGATTTAAATAAAAAATAGATTTTAAATAAATTATGCAATTATTATATGGAATTATATTATTAATTTTATTTCTCGTTTCTTTAATACTTAGTATAATCTCATTTAAGAAATCAAAGATTTTAGTAAGTATTCTTTTATTAGTTGCTTTAATTATAATTATCTTTTTTATATTTATTTTTACTCAAAAATTCTAAATACTAAGCAAAACATTTATATACTTATAAGTGAACACTTGTTCATATAAAGGTGAACATATGTATTTAAACAAATCAACAGTAAAGGTATTACAGTTATTTACTGGGCATATAACCGAATCTTTTACACTTAGAGAAGTAGCAAGAAGGCTAAAAATGCATGTGTCTCTTGCTCATAGAGCAATCAAGCCCTTAATAGAAGAGAAGATTATTCTCCAAAATAAGCACAAAAATATTAGCTTAAATTATAAAATACACCATGAAACCCTTGCATTCGTTGAGTATCTAAGAAGAGATGAATTGTTAAAAAAAGTTAAATATAAAGATATAAATTTATTTGCTAGAGAAGTCATAAATAAAATAAAAGAGGATAATTTTATTCTGCTTGTATTTGGCTCAACAATAGATTCAGGCAAACCTAGAGATATCGATATTCTTTTAATAGTGGATAATATAGATAAAATTGATTTTCATGAGAAATTTCTTCATAACATTGCATCAAACTATAATTTGCCTTTTGAAGAAAGAGTTATTAGTTTTGAAAGTGTTTATGAAATGCTGGCTAAACGTGATGAAATAAATGTGATGAATGAAATCCTAAACAAACATATAATTTTATATGGAGCTGAATCCTTCTATAGATTAATTCAAAGGGGGCGATCTTAAATGCTTGAAGATAAAAAACTCAAAGAAGCAGAAAATAGAGTAAAACAATACCAAAATGATGGAATTATCAAAACGAAATAGAAACCCGAACATGTAGATTTTTTCCTTCAGAACACTAAAAAATTCCAGAACTAATCAAATAAACAATCAAATACCCAATAAAAGCTCCAGCACTTAAAAAAGGCATTGCAGGATAATACTTGTTCTTATCACTTTTAACTAATAATATTCCTAAAGCAATTGTAGTTGTTATAATAATAATAGAAGCAATCCATCCATACATCTTGAATGCAACCCCAGCAAATAAAAGTGAAAAACCCATATCACCCCCGCCCAAAATAGCTATCTTATTTTTACCATATGGTATCATCAATCCAGCAAACAATCTTATTTTAGTCTGAAATTTAGCCAATTTAATCATATGCTTAGTCTTCCAGACAGCAATCCCATCATAAATACTTATCAATATTAACAAAACAAAAACAGATAATACATTTAATATAGGCACAAAAATAGCAGCTAATCCTCCATAGATAAACAGCTCTGAAAAATTATTTATCAAGATATTTCTTCTAAAAGATTTTAAGATTGCTAATATTAAAGCAAAAATAACAGCCAATTCCTGCATTAAAAATGCTCCAAAAGCAATAGTTAAAGTAAACCAAATGCTCAAGAAAAACCAAATCCTCCACAAATTAGTTGCCTGTAATTTAATCAAGAATAAAGCTAGCACAGTAGCAATCATCAAGCTAACAGCAATTTCTATATAAGATATCTTTTCTTTAAATTGAGGCCTCTCAATTCCATAAGGCAAAGTCCCCCAAATCTTCTTTTCAACAGTTATTGTTTTCTCAACCTGCTTTCCATCTTCCATTACAATAACCTTTTCTTGCACTTGCTCAGTTTGTATATAATTATAAATTACAGTTAGCCCAATAAACTGAGTTAATAAAAATAATATTAGAATTAAAATTGTCACATCTTTTGTATGCTTCATAATCTTTCTCAATTATTGCTAATTATATAAAACTTCTGATACTGTTATAATAAATTAGAAATAATTTATAATCAAAAAATAAGCGATAAATATAAAAACCAGTAAATTTCTATAATTTATATGGAAAATCAGATTGAAATTAAAAATCTGACCAAAAGCTTTGGTAGCCATGTTGTTTTAAAAGATGTAAATTTGAATATACCATCACCAAAAATCTTTGGCATAATAGGCGAGTCAGGCTCAGGAAAAACTACTTTGCTAAAAACAATAATAGGCTTTTGGCATTTTGATAATGGTCAAATTATGTATGAAGGTAGAAATTTAGAAAAAGATAGAAATTTTATAAAGCAGATTGTTGGGTTTGCAACTCAGGATAATTGTGTTTATCCAAAGCTGACTGTAAAAGAAAACTTAGAATACTTCGGCTCTTTATCAAATGTCCCTTCAGGAACATTAAAGGGAAATATAGAAAAAGTAATTAGATTTGTTAATCTCCAAGACTCAACAAATAAATTAGCTGAAAATTTATCAGGAGGGATGCAGCGCCGTTTAGATATTGCATGCGCATTAGTTCATAATCCCAAAATCCTAATCCTAGATGAGCCAACAGAAGACTTAGACCCATTACTAAGAAGAGATATCTTAAACTTGATAAGAAAAATTAACTTAAATGAAACAACAGTTATTATTACATCCCATTTACTTCATGAAGCAGAGCAACTATGCGACAATATAGCAATCCTGCATCAGGGCTGTGTATTAAAATACGGCTCTCCAGAGCATTTGAAAGATTCTTATACAAAAGATGAAGAAATTCATTTAATAACAAAAAATAAAAATTATGACAAATTAATAAAGCTGTTAAAAAACAAGCAAAAAGTTTCTAACATAGAAAAACTTGGGAGAAAAATAGTAATCTACACAAAGGAGGCAGAGCCAATTTTATCATTATTACTATCAGAACTCAAAAAAGAAAAAGATAGAATTATCCAAATAGATGTTCGCAGGCCTTCTCTAGGCGAAGTATTTGAAAATTTAATTAAAAAAAGCGATGGTGTAAAAAAAGGTGAACAAGCTTCTAACAATAATCAAGAAAAACTTTAAGATATTAATAAGGTCAAAAAGCTCAGCTTTAATAATTATATTTGGCCCTTTATTATTAATATTATTAGTAGGCACTGCTTTTAATACAGCTTCATTATATGATATTAAGGTTGGCGCTTACTCAGAAACTTATAGTGAATTATCAGAATCAATAATTACAAAACTTCAAGATGAACAATATAAAGTAATCAAAACAGATTCTCAGGATAATTGTATAAACGGAGTTAAATCAGGCATTTATCATCTATGTGTTATCTTTCCTCCAAATCTAGAAATAAAAGAAGGTTCTGAAGATTTAATTGAAATCTATGTTGATCAATCTCGTATGAATTTAGTTTATGCAATTAAAAGTTCTATAACATCAAAAGTTAGCTCTCGCTCAAAAGAAATAAGCACAGGCTTAACAGGGATTATAATATCTCAATTAGAAGAATCTGCTAAATCCTTAGAAGAGAAAAAAGCTACTTTATCCTCATTAAGAGCCTCAACAGGCAACATAGGCTCTAAAATAAATTCATTAGTTTCAACATCAAAAGACATTGGGGAGTCTATAAATACAACATACGATGAATTAGCCCAATTAGAGGAATTAAATTTAAAACAGCAAAATGTCTCAGGCTCATACTATAAAGGAATGAAGATATTAATTGAAGCCTTAAAGGTTGAAATGAGATTATTTAATTCTTCAACATCAACAATCTCTCAAAACTCTGAAAATTTATTAACAGACATAGCTAGTTATACAGATAATATTAGAGATATAGAAACAACAACATCTAAAATAATCCAAGATGTAAATGCGATTCAAGTAAAAGATGTTGAAAGCATTGTAAGCCCAATAAAAACAGAAACAAAAACAGTCACAGCTGAAAGGACTCATATCAATTATCTATTCCCAACACTAATAATGATTGTTGTAATGTTCGTAAGTTTACTTTTATCAGCAATAACAGTAATTAGAGAAAAACTATCACCAGCTTACTTTAGAAATTTTATTAGTCCTACTGGTAGCTTCTTATTTATATTTGCTACTTATTTAACAAATATCTTAATAATAGTTCTACAAGTGGCAATTGTTCTAGTAGTAATGCTATTCATCCAGCCGGAAATGTCCAATACTCTATTAAATCTAGGTGCAGCTGTTTTAATCATCACTTCAGTTTTTATTTTATTAGGAATGATAGTAGGTTACTTATTTAGTTCAGAAGAAACAGCAACAGTTGGTGCAATCTCATTAGGAACAATTTTATTATTTTTCTCAAATACTATTATCCCATTAGAAACCCTTCCTGCCTGGATTAAACAAATAGTTGATTATAATTTATTTGTAGTCAGCGATAATATATTAAGGGCATTAATCTTATTTAAACAGCCATTAGAATCAACCTTACAGCAGATTTACATTTTAATAACCTATACAGCAGTATTTATAGTATTAATAGCAATTATCTATAAAGCAAGCACTGAAATTTATAATATTAAAAGACATTTAAAGGGAAAATAAAATTCCTAAACCAATTTATTTTCTACCCTATTTTTAATTTCCTTTGCAGCTTCCTCAATACTGATTTGTTCACCAAACATTCCTTCAATAAAAAAAGGATATAAATTAGAAGTATGTCTTGGACCAATTAAATCCTTCCAAAAATCTTTTCCAATCTCTTTTTCTCTATTTTCAATAATTCTACACAAATTTTTATCTTTTTTCAAATCATAACAATCACACATATCTGTAAGCTCTCCTGCAAGAGTCCAGTTTCCAGTTGATGGAGTTAGATGAAGATATCCCAATTCAATTAATTGAATAAATGTATTACCACAAGACTTAGCAATTTCAATATTTTTATTTATAGATGAATATTTTGTTGAAGGATCACCAAGACGAATTGGAGATTTTGAGCCTCTTACAACTATCCCTAGATTATATGGCTGTTTGAGAATTGCAATAGGGTCTCTTGCAATAGGCCACCATTTAGGCAATATTTCTTTTAAATATGATTCTAAACTCTCTAATCCTTTCTCATAAAATTTTTTTAATTCCTGATGTTTTTTATCAATTATATTTTCATTAGCCCTTTGCTCATTTGATGTAAGTAAAAAAGCATAATTTCTTAATCCAGAATCAATTACAACTCCTCTATCAAACTTGCCTAATAAAATAGGTTTTGGTACATTAATCCCATTAAGAGATGCTTTATCTAAAATGTTATATTCCTTCTTAGCATTTTTATAAAACATACCAAAGGCTGCATCCCCATCACAATGATATGTTAAGGTAAGATTCCCACCATTAGCACCATACCCCTTTAGTTCCATAAAATATATTTCTTCATCAATATGAATACCAAATGGATAAAAAAGAGTTCTCATAAGAGCCCCAGCACCAACTGGTGTAAAGAAAGTTCCTGAAAAAGTTTGTTTACTTCCTTTTTCAAAATTTAAAATTTTGATGCCTGTTTCAGAAATTCTTTCTACACTAAATGGTTTAGGTGTAATTTCTAAAAATTTAGTTCCAATATAAAATTCTCTAAGTCTATCAATTTCTTTGAAAGTATCTCCTAAATAAAGATTGTCTAGCATAAATCAATAAGCTACAATGTGTTTTATAAATTTTTGGTTTGTAACTTCTTCTAAATAGTAATACCATTAATTTTATGTTAAGTTAAAGTCAATTTTAATAAATAAAAAATAATACAACATATGAATTACCATAAAAACCTTTATTTAAAAGGAAAGTAATTTAAATTAGTTTTATTTCTATAAGTTGACTTAATATTTATCAGCTATTCTTTCAAGTGGGAATTTATTATAGAAAACTATTTAAATAATAAAGTATTACTATAATACTATGAAAGATACAATAACGTTTAAAGGAAATAGGGAAGTTTGGATAGACTTTATCTCAAAGATAAAAAAAGAAAGAAAGCAAGTTTGGGAAGTATTACAGCCCTTAATTAAAAATTATATTAGAAAATGATATCCTATAAAGAAGATTCATTATTCAAAAATAAAAATATATATTCTTGTTTAGTTAACCCAAAAGAGGATCTAAAAAATAAAAATTTTGGCTTAAGAACACCAACCATAGAAATAAATAAGGAAGAAATAATAAATTTAATAAAAGAAAAATATGGAGACTTTAACAAAGGATTCTTGCATTTTATAAAAAACTTAGAAAGTTATTTAGGAATAAGATACACATCAGTATACAAAACTAAATATAGGTATTTACAACTTCTCAAAAGGAATAAAGCAAATATTGTTTTTTTAAGAATTATAAGCCTATCTTTAACTAATAATATTGAAGAAAGCAATGAACTATTTAGAAGTCTTATTATTAAAGATAATTATATAAAAATCAATAATCTAAAATTACCTGTTTCTAACTTTAATAAAATAATCGCATACTTAACAGGAGTAATTGTTGGTGATGGTCATTTAGATAAAAGAGCAAATTATATATTAATAGTTGATGGACAAAGTGATAAAAAGAAATTACTTTTTTCAAAAAAATATTTACAATCAATAAATAATTTATTTTATAAGGAATTTAATATAAAAGGAATAATAGTCAAAAGGAAAACATGGTGGTATTATCTAATTAGTAATAAATGGCTTACTAGATATTTTAATCATTATTTTGAAATCCCATTTGGTAAAAAAAGCGATATAGTAAAATTTCAAAAAATATTGTCCGGCTCAAATGAAAATTATTTTTGGAGAGGATTAATGGATACAGACGGATTTATAAGTGATAAAAATAAAAATATTTGTCTTAAAAGTAGTTCTTTAAAAATATTAAAGCAATTTGGAAAATTCTGTATTAAAAATAATATAAAATATGATACCAAAAAAGAAATAAGAGGGTGGAGTTTTAGAATTTTTAGTGGAAGTATATTAAAATATGCAAAATCAGTTGGAGCTTTTCATCCAAGAAAAAAGGGAGCCTTAATAAAACATCTTAAAAAAGGTCCTACATATAAAATATTAAAAGAAATAAATAAACAATTCAATCCTGAAATCATAAAGATTTTCAAATATTTAAGACCCTATAAATCTATGGTTTATATAAAATTAAACGAATATAATAAAAAAGCACATAAACAAGAAATAACTAAATTAATAAATTCAATAAAAGATAATTTCAATGTAAAAATTACTAAAATCAAAAGAAATAGATATAACGACCATTACTATATATGTTCTAAACAATTTACAGAATTCATAAAAAAGAATGCAACATACGAATTACCATGGCAACCTTTAAATAAAGAGGATATAAATAACCTATCAAAAGAGTGGATATTATGAAACAAAATATAGACCCTTGGTCATCAGTAGAAATAAAAGATTATAATAAAATTACAGAAGAATTTGGTATAGAAAAAATAGATAATATAATAAAAAATTTACCTAAGTCACATTTTTATTTTACAAGAAAATTAATTTTTGGACACAAATCATTACAAACAGTTTTAGATGCCCAAAAAAATAAAAAATCATTTGTAATGTTAACTGGTCTAATGCCATCTGGGGGATTCCATCTAGGGCATAAAGTTATAGCAGACTTAATGGTTTATTTTCAAGAAATAGGAGCAGAATGTTATGTAGCTGTTGCAGATATAGAATCATATCTAACAAGAGATATTACTATACAAGAAGCTAAAAAAATAGCAATAGAAGAATATCTATTGAATTATATTGCTCTAGGACTTAAACCAAACAAAACAAGATTCTATTTCCAAAGCAATGGTTCTAAAGAATATATGAATCTAAGCAAATATATTGCTAAAAAAACAACACTTAATGAGCTAAAAACAATATATGGGGAATTAACAACTGAAAAAATAATTTCTGTATTTACACAAGTAGCTGATATTTTACACCCACAATTAAAAGAAAATAATGGACCAAAACCAGTAGTAGTG
>Ga0209541_10012911_pt1 | contig 12859 bp, 12 predicted proteins | sample RifCSPlowO2_01_FD_184027 | JGI IMG/M metagenome (GOLD analysis project Ga0209541, IMG submission 184027) | Groundwater microbial communities from Rifle, Colorado - Rifle CSP2_plank lowO2_0.1 (SPAdes) (version 2) | ecosystem: Environmental > Aquatic > Deep subsurface > Groundwater | place...
GTCCATGTCTCGGAGAGAGAAGACTACAAACTTTTTATTGATATCTACATTTGACGGTCTGTTAATAAACCCGGCCCAAGTGCCCTTAGTGTATTTGGACAGTCTTTGTGCCAATGACTCTCCGCCCTCTAATCCAGAGAGCACCATCTCGAAGTCAGACATCAGTGGCGGTTCTACGTTTGAGAAATCTGATTCGGCCGTAATGTCTTTGAGCGCATAAGTTTCCGTAATAGCGCGATCGATAATCGCATCTTCTTCAGCAGACAATCCACCCATCATCAGTCGGAAGAGACCAACGAGGTTTATTATATTGGAACGTAACACATTTGCAGCCGATTCATCCGGTCCGGGGATAGGTAGGTCAAAAGGATTGATGTGGTGTTCTGAGTTGAGCGAGATGTTGAAGTATCTACCCCCGGTGGCTTCCGCCATGTATTCGTATTCTTTCTCTGGGTCAATCACAATTACACAAGTATCAAACATGAGAGTGCGCAAGATCTCTAATTTTGTTGCATAACTTTTTCCCGCGCCAGAGCGAGCGAACATGACCGAGTTATAATTCTCTAAACTAAAGCGATCAAAAAGTATTAGAGAAGAGTTGTGCCTATTGATGCCATAGAGAATTCCTTTGTCGGAAGTAAGGTCAAATGACGTAAATGGGAATAGAGAGGAGAGCGGAGAAGAATTGAGCTTGGAGTGGACTTCAAGCATGTCGTTTCCAAGAGGCAGAGTGCTTTTGTACCCCTGTTCTTGTTGGAAGAGCGCCGGTTTGACATATATAAGTTTCGATTCAAGGATAGATTTAATTTCCGACTCAACCTTGTCGAGTTCTGAATCGGATTCTCCATATATGGTGATGTAAAGTCCGACATCGAATAGCTTTTCTTGGGCTTGTTGGAGCTGGTCGCGCAGATTTTCAAGATCTTGGTAAGCGACATCGAGCATAGGGTCCCGCACCAAGCCCTTCTCTTCTCTAGAATGTATTTGCGACTGCACTTCGGCCACCTTTCTCTGGAATTGGCGCAAAACTTTAGAAGTCTCGATCGGGTGGACGAAGATAGAGACATCAAAAACCTTGTCCATATTGATAATGGGAGAGAACCAGCCCTCGGAAAGAAAGCGCGGGTACGAGATTACAAAGAAACTGCGCAGAATCTTCTCACCCAAATTTATTTCTTTCGGTGTGATCTTGAGAGCCGACGGAGCGATAATGTCCTTGAGTTCCAACACTCCGGCCTCAAATATTTCTTGTGGAAGTATAGAAGAAATATCGGGCTTCTTCTCTTTTCCAAATAATGAATCGAATATTCCCATTTTATTTTGATTTTATCGGCTTCTCCGTCTCTCCTGGATTGAATGCTTTATAAAATAGCTCAATTATTTCCTCTGTCCCCAGGCGAGCTACGCGTATGCCTGTACGGATAAGTCCTTGTTCGACCACACTCATTCTCTCTTCTAGCTGACTTCTATTCTCATCGAAGCCCGCTTCGGCATTACTAGCTTTCTCTCTTGTAGAAGTAAGCCCTAACTTTGCGCCGATGCCTCCAACTTGTCCGGCATTAATGATGGCGGGGCTGTAAGGCACGACGATGAAGAAGTTTTTCGTCATAATGTTGGTATTCTCCGTAAAATTCTTGATGAATTCGATATATTCTCGCACCTGGATCTTCATCAGATTGTTGGTCTGGGCCTTACCCTGCTCCTCGAGGAGAGCAATATATGGCCTGATGTCGAGTTTGCGAGATTGCACCACAATCTCAATGGAGAAATCGAGAGAGTTAAGGAAATCCTGGAATTGCAGAAGAATAGCATTCCTCTCATCTTCCGCTTTTAGAGAAAAGTTGAGCGAAGAACAGAGCAAAATAGCACGCATACCCCCGTCTTTAAGGAGAACGATGCCATCTCTGACCTCCTTAATGGGGACAAACTCTTGAGTAGCGTTAGTTGTTGCTGCCACGTTTATATTATAATACAGATATGCGCTTTCAGGTTCCCCAATTTATAGAAGTTGAAGATAAAATCTTTGGTCCGCTCACCTTCAAGCAGTTTATCTATATCGCTGGCGGTATCGGGATTGCAGTTGTACTCTTTACCTTCCTGCCGAAATTTATCGCTATTCTTATCGCTCTACCTTTCTTGATCCTTGCCGCAGCACTCGCTTTTTATAAAGTAAATGACAAGCCGTTTATCAATATGGTGGAAGCGTTTGTGAAATACACCCTGACCAATAAGCTCTATATTTGGAAAAAGGAAGAGAAAGTGCCAACCGCTAAACCCGAAGCGGATAAAAAAGAGGTGGAACAAGTGTATGTGCCAAAACTTTCCGACTCAAAGCTCAAAGAACTGACCTGGAGCCTAGATATAAAGGAGAATTCGAACCCTGTTACACAGGATTCGAAAATTTCTAATTATTCTAATTAACCTAATTGATCTAGAAAATTGGGATTTATTTAGAAGGATCCGTACCCGGGAAAGTTCCTAGTACACTAGGAACTAGGAACTCTATATGGTATAATGGTTATATGTCTGAAAAAACTTCGGAAAAGATTCTTAAATACATAGAAAATAAAGGCCAAGCAACAGGAAACGAGCTAGCTCTTCATTTCGGCATTACTCCTAGAGCCGTCCGAAAACAACTCAATAATCTACTTGATGAAGAAGCACTTTACAAAATGGGGAAACCACCCAAGGTGTTTTACCTAATTAAACCGAATAAAAATGAGGCTCCAATAATCACTATTGATTTCTCGCTTAAAAAACTTATTGATAAAAATTTCTTGATAATTACTCCCGCCGGAGAAAAGATGGAGGGTTTGGAAGGATTCACTTATTGGTGCGGAAGACAAAAGTTGCCGGTAGAAAAGACTGCTCTTGAGTACGAAAAAACTCTCAAAAAATATGTTCAATACAAAAAAGGCGGCTTGATTGACGGAATGTATAAAATTAAGCACACATTTCCGGAAGTGTTTTTGGATAAACTTTTCTACCTTGATTTTTACAGCATTGAAAGATTCGGGAAGACTAAATTGGGCCAACTGCTTCTCTATGCGAAACAAAGCCAGAACAGAACTCTAATTAAGGAGCTGGTAGACCAGCTTCGCCCTCGAATAACTGACCTTCTGAAGCGATTTACGATAGACGCAGTCGCGTATATCCCCCCAACAGTTAAGAGAGAAGTTCAGCTTATGAAGGAGCTTGAGAGGATGCTTGATCTGCCTATGTCGACGCTAAATCTTGTGAAGGTAAAGACTCCCGTGGCGGTTCCGCAGAAAACACTTAATAAGTTGGAGGATAGAGTCGAAAATGCCAGAAGTACGATCGTTGTCGATGATACCAGGAAATACGGAACCCTCCTTCTTCTTGATGATGCTTTGGGTTCCGGAGCTACTCTCAACGAAACCGCAAGAAAGATAAGAAGTCAAAATCTCGCTCAAACAGTTATTGGCCTCGCTATAACAGGCAGCTTCAGCGGCTTCGAAGTAATTAGTGAAGTCTAGTCTTCACTTAGAATAATTAGGTCAATTAGAATAATTAGAAATTATGCCAGAGGTTCTCTATATGGATCCTTACCCTTCCCGTATCTATAATCCGGCACTGAAACTTTGGGTGGTTCTTGTATTGGTTTTCCACTATCTACTATCTGCTGTTTACTATCTACTGTATGTGCTACCTCCCCCGGCTCTATCATTGGGTGAATGTCCGCAGCAATCGCTGGAGTTTCTTCTTTTATAACTTCATTCCCAAATTCTTCTGCTTGTTTGGAAATATAATCAAGAATTTTTTCTGCTACTGATTGGGCAATTGTGCCAGCAGCTTCTTCCGATATATTTATCTCTCGGATAATGTTTGCAATGTAATCTTCCGCAGGTTCAAAAGCGTAAATAATAAACATAGTCTCTCTTTCTAAAGACTCTATCTGTTCAGTACTCAATCCATTTTCTTTGCCAATTTGCTCTACTAAAGTCTTCCAAGGTACAGCCGCAATAGCCCTCTGCAAATTCTGCGGCAAAGTTTTCAGCTGCTCCTTTATTAATTTGTTTGTGTCATTTTCCATTATGTTTCTTTCTTTTCCTTTTCTTCCCCACCACTTTCTGTTCCCTTTTCTTCACTTGGTTTTCCTTCCGTTTCCTCCTCTAGTATTTTTTTGGCAGCATCAGCAAGCTTATCTTTTTCGCTCTTCCCTTTTCTTATCTGTGCGGCTGCAGCGTAATTATAGCCCCGGAATTTATTCCAGTAAGAATTTTCAACAACCTCGGCAAATTTATCTTTGCGCTTATCTGCCATGCTTTTGATTTCCTTGATTTCTCCTTTATCATCTCTATACTTACTTCTTATTTCTTTTTCCCTGGCTTCCGAAGCTTGTTTGGCCACTTCCAATTCTTGTTGCATTACTACCAACTCTTCCTCCCTTTGCTTTTTCAGTTTAGGTAGTTGTGTTGAAGCGATTTCGGCCTCTTTTTTCTTTGTTTCTTCTTCCAACTCCCCTCTCTTTTTAAGGATAGGATCATTTGCCATCGCATCTTTCTCTCTTGTTTCCATATCCTTCTTCTTTACACCCTTTAGCTCATCGAGTTTTTCTGCTGCTCCCTCCTTTCCTTCTTTGACTGCACGTTCAGCTTTAGCCAATGTTTTGTCAGATGGACCCAAAGATGCGGCAAATTTTGCTTCATCTTTAGCCTTCTCTTCCCTATATTTAGCAAAGCCGCCCTTTTGAGCCTTACCTGCATCGAGCGCGCCTAGTGCTCCCATACCTCGTACATCAAAGCTTGCCCCACCAGTTTTTCTACCAGTAGCCAAGGCAAGTCTTGCTGCTATGCCGCCGGCTCCACCTCGAGCCACTGCGGCTTTTAATTTCTCGCTATCTCCCAAAGCTTGTCCGGCTCTACCAACAGTTCCCCTCCCGAATCTTCCCGCCATTCCCAATGTTGCCCCACCGGCGGCGCCCATAGCCCAACTGGTGAGTTTTGAGACTCCGCCCGGAGCTTTGTTTGCCCATTCTTTGGCGATGATGATTGAAGCCATCAGGAGCACAATCATGATGATGAAGTTTACAAGTATTCCTATTGCTGTCGGGTCTGCTACTGCTCCTCCGGTTGAAGATGATGCAACGCCGCTTATGGCAGAAACCATGCTGCCGCCGCCCTTAAACAATCCTCTGGACACCACGATCACTATCCACGTTAATATAAAATATATCGGAGCAAAAAACGCTTGGCCGATCAGAGCATCCTTCCATTTATCGGATACTTGTTTTTTCACTTCTGGCAATACAAAACCCAAAAAAGCCAAAGGAGAGAGAATCATCACGAGTATCAATACTACGAATCGGATAACAAACATAATAGCTATGGCGAAAAATACAAATGCCGCTATCAAAGACACTATCGTTCCCATTATTCCTATGACAAAGAGGTTTCCGCTTCCAAAGTTGCCCTTGGCTTGCCATATCGACTGGACTCCCAATGGTTCCATCAAGCTATTGGCTATACCCGCTTGTGTCAGGCTAAATTCGCCGGTAGCGTTAACAGCTCCGGGCGCAATCGCATCATAAAAAGTTAACGCCAGAATATTTGAAGCGTCGATAACAAGTTTGGTGGCAAAGAGGCTGAAGTTTATAAGAATGGCAACAACAATAACCTTGACGATAAGTTTTCTCGCGTCTTCGCCTATGCCGAGTATGGTCTGTATAGCGGCATAAAGCAGGATAAATATGAAACACATGTTGGCGAGGTCTCTCATGGTTCGCCATGCAAGATCTATGGCTCCGGCTTGAGCAATATTCGATTTCATGTCAACCACGCTGTACTTGATCACGAAATTCAAAATCATGGCCGACAAATAAGTTAAAAGGCTCGCTAGTTGAAGAATGACGGTGGAAGCTAGGGAGCCAACTGCATCCGCAGCCCATTTGATAGGGTTTAAAAGACTGAATAAGGAGCTTGATTCCTTGGATTGACAGCCTTCTGTCGTTGAGATTTGTCCATCAGGGCATTCTTTTGCTATTGAAGGTGGTAATGGTTTAGCTTGTGCGGATACAATTTGGGGCGATAAGAATCCGCTAATAGAAAAAATAAGCGCAAGAGCAAGGAGAAGGGGAGATATATTTAAAAAGTCTTTTTTCATTCTTGAGGCGGAGTTTCCGGCACGCTGTCGGCGATACATTGATTGACACACTCGTTCCATGCTCTCTGATCGCACGAAGGGCTATCAAGTTCCGTAGAGGCAGGACAGTAATTGGCAGCACAGCTATTGGTGCATACTTCGACCGGAGTTAGTGGAGTCGCGGGTGTTTGAGACGGAAGACTGCCTGTACCACTACCGGCTGGTCCGCTTCGACCGCCAGTAACATTGTTAGGGGAACTTAAGAGTCCCAGGGCGCTGAAGACAGTTTTCTGCAAAAGCTGTCCGATCAATGCGCCCACAATCTCATCAAATTCATCAGCAAGCTCCAATTGTCGGACACCAGTACCTAACACGTTTGAAAGCTGGCCTTCAATAGCACTTCCTGGAGTAACAATTTGTTTTTCGCCGAGACAATCTCCCACGTTTTTACCCGCATAGGCACTATTCTCCTCTCTTAATGTTCCCATAACTATCCTGAAATCATGATCGTCAATATCTTCTTGAGTCACTGTACGGCCGACGCATTTCTCATAAGATAAAAATCCACGACCTTGAGTGAGCTGGTCTTGTTTGATATTAACCGCATTAGCAATTCTTGCGTCAAGCTCAATTTTGGCTTCCAGGTAAGAGCCGTAAGGGTTATTGGCACTATTTTGTGTCATAGAAAACCACGCATCCCACCCTCCTTTGTTGAAATCATCATAGAAATCTTCCAAGTTTCCTATCGCTTCAGTAAAGGTACATTGAAACTGCCTAGGCTTGGTATAGCTTTTCTGCAGAGCCAGCCGGATTTGTGTCTGGAATGGCGAACAGAGAAACCCCAAATCACTGCCCTCTATAAAGTCTCCCGCAATTCCATCAGCTATATTTGTAAAGTATTGTTTTGGATTTGTGACGAAGGCCGGGTTTCCTTCAAAACCGCTATTGATCCAATTTACAGTCGAGTTAACTATTTGCGAGATCATTGGTTTTATTACCCCAGATATGAGAATGCCGTCCAAAGTAATACCTGGGACAGTGTAGCCAAAAACAGTAATACCAACTTCCTTGTCGCGAACAGCACTGTCAGAAACTGGGATAGGTGGCACAGTATCTACCGCTGATGTTTGTATAGGCAGGGAGAGAGCGATAGTCAGACAAAGAATTAGATTTATAATTTTTCTGTAACTCATATACCTCGTTCAAAAGTTATGCCGTTGGCTGCAAGCATCATTTGTATTTTCAAAAACAAATCTTCCTCCTCCTGGCTATTTTTCGCTTGAGTATTGAGAGCGGCAAAGCTTTTGATCGGATCTTCTGAAATGTTTGAGAGCTCTCGCATTGCCTCTGCGCTTGCGAAATAGTTATTGATTAGTGCGGCGTGGTTATTAGCGAGGGATGCAGGTACTGGTAGAGCAAGAAGTTCTCTTGCCGCATTCCCATACAAGAAGCTAGTGTTTTTCACCAAGCTTTTAAATTCAGGACCATTAACATTACTAATATTACCTCCTTGGTATTGGGCAATTACCAAATTTCTATATTTCGTGCGTATTTCGAGAACCGCATTGCCGTAAATTCTAAGATTTTCTTCGGAATTAGTGGTGATAGAGAGTTCGTCCGGCCTAGTAACCTTCTTCGGAGTTTCTCTCAAGATGCTTTCTGCGTATTTGGTGGCTAAAAAGTTGAAATCATCAGAACTCGTTTTGTTTTGGGAAGCAAGGCTAATGTAATCGGAGAAAAGTTGCCGACCGACCACATCTGTTTGCGTCAATGGTGCGGCTGAAACATCATATGTGTCTGGATTAGAACTCAATATATCTTCTAAAAACACATCATCAGACGTAAGATCAGCAATTTCTTCCACCGCTACAAGTTCGGCTCTTTGGTATGGAGGAATTTGTATGAACCTGAACCACGAAGCCCCCGCTATTGAAGCTATGGATATGAAAAATGCGCCGATTAATCTAATTCTCGACATTAGATTTAGTATATCAGAAATTATCATGCACTTTAGTGTATAATTGGGCATATGAGACCAACTCTAACTCTGCTTCTTATGGCTACGGTGCCAATATCTTTGAGTTTTTTGCCAAACACCAGTACGCGAGCTTCTTTGGGCATGAGAGTTAACAGAGTTTTTCTTTTTCGAGCCCTTCCTTACGAAGTACGCCCCGGTGAGAATCTTGTTTTGGAAGGTTCTGGGTTTAGTAAAGGTTCCAATAAAATTTATTTCAACGGCACAGAGAGTGCTACAGCCACTTCCACTAATGGCACCAGCATGAATTTAACCGTTCCAGGTTCTCTTGTGGCAGGAGAATATAAAATCTCGATTTCTAATATCCTAGGCTCATCAGAGAATGCCAGTATTCCTATTTATGTGAAGGTAACAAACAATCCGCAACCTGCACCTCTTATCGAAAGGGTCGCTATTTCTGGAGACGTAGTCACTGTGATGGGTAAAAACTTCTCTCCCGTAAATACTGTTATTACCACGCTTGGTAATTCTACGGTATCCATTACATCAGATGGCACAGCCCTATCTTTCAGATTAAATGAACTTTCCCAATATGTTCAGGTGAAAAAATCTCTTAAAACCAATAAATATAAATTTAGCCTTTGGATTTTTGTCCAGAACGAGCATGGTATCAGTAAAGATCCATATAAGCTTGATATGGTGATATGACAAAAAGCTGCGCCACGATAATTATTACTAGCATCTTTTTTATCAGCGTTGTTTTGCCATTAGCAAAAGTTCGGGCTCAAGTTGAATTGCCTTTTGGCGGTCTCGCCAACTTTCCAATCCCTTGTACTTGCAGTTTAACTGTGGCGGTTTGGTTTACTCCGCTTTATCTGGGCGGACCGGCGGCGGTAACTGGTCCTTTAGTGTATTCTCCTTACCTCACCATTCCTTATGCATACTATCTTGTCGGCGTGCCTGGCGTATGGCATCTCGGTTCTTATATACCTGGAGTGCAGGCTTGCTGGATGTATGTTGGCGTAGCTTGCGTACCCTTTCCTACGCTTGGTGTAATGACCAAAGTCGGAACCAACCGCCCTTTCTGATTATTTATAAAAGGTTAGCCAATTTTTTCCACGTTTCCACACCCACATCTTCGGCTCGGGTGTTTATGTCTAGATTTAACTCTTGAAACGCAGAGTGAACTTTTTCTTTATCGAAATAAACAGTGAGATTTGACGATAATTTCTTGCGTTTGGACTGGAATCCGGCTCGTAGCACTTTGAAAAACACTTTTTCATCGAAATCTAGAGAAATATTATCGATAGAAATAATCGCCGAATCTACTTTGGGCGCGGGGACAAACGAGCCAGCCAAAACCTTCTCTATATAATGCGGTTTTCCATACGCTTTGACCGAAATAGAGAGAACGCTCTCTTTTTTATCTCTCGCAATGATCCTCTCTGCCACTTCTATCTGTACCAAGAGCACTATTTTTTCAGGTTTATTTTCTGCCGATAAAAATTTCTTCAAAATAGCACCCGTGATGTTGTAGGGAATGTTGGAGATGAGTTTGTAGTAAGTAGTAGGTAGTAAGTAGTAGGAAATATCAAAATCTAGAATATCACTGTGAATCAAAGTAATGCGATCACTGAATTTTTGTTTGAGTAATTCAAAGAGTTCATCATCTTTTTCCACTGCGATTACTTTTGCGCCGGCCTCGAGCAGCTTTTCCGTTAATGCCCCTTCCCCAGGTCCTATTTCAAGGACAGTTTCGCCGAGAGTTATCTCGCCGGTTTTAACAATAGTATTAAGAGCCCTCTCGCTCCTCAAAAAATGCTGCCCTAAAGATTTTTTAAAATTCAATCGTTCCATAATCAATAAGTTTTTCCGGAATATCGGAGATAAATTCAGAAGGCATGTTTACTTGGCTTCTACCCCACATGGTGCGGCTTTGGGCATAAGATAAAAAGAGTTTTTTCTTCGCGCGAGTCAGGGCTACATAAAACAATCTCCTCTCTTCCTCGGACTCTTCAGGGCTAATATTGTTCTCGCTCATTCTCTGGTGCGGGAATAAACCATCTTCAAGCCCGGCGATAAAGACCACATCAAACTCCAATCCCTTGGAAGAATGGACGGTCATCAGTCGAACTGCTTTTTCCTCCTCTTTCAATTCATCCTGATCACTATGTAGCGCGCTATCGGAGAGAAATTGGAGTAATCCGTCTGTATTGTCGAGCATATCGTATTTGGAAGCGAAGTGCACAAGCTCGTAGGCGTTCTCAAGTCTCGCCTCGCCTTCTTCTCCGCCGCTTTTCCACTCTTCTTCGAGCTCTGTTTCTTTAATAATGTAGGAAATTGTTTCGCTAATTTTATGCTCATCAGAAAATTTCGCGATATCTAAAAGCAGATTTTTGAATTTTGATATCCTTATCTTCATCGCTGGTGGCAACGCATCTATTTCTCCGCTAAGCATTTTTAAAATAGTGGTTTTGCCTATGCCGCGGGCGGGGACATTGATGATGCGCTTGAGATCCGAAAGACTGTCCGGATTTAGCGCGGCTCGCAGATAAGAAAGAATGTCTTTAACCTCCTTTCTCTCGAAGAAGCGAGTGCCAAGCATCTGATAAGGGATACTACGGTTCATAAACGCTTCTTCAAGCACTCGCGACTGGAAGTTTGCCCGATAAAGCACAGCAATCTCATCTGGGCCAACACCGGCCTTTATCAAATCTCGGGCTTTGTCTGCGATAAATTCGGCTTCACTTACTTCATCAAGCCCGAGGAATAAACCGATTTTCTCGCCGTCGCCATTCGAGGTGAAAAGGTTTTTCTTGCGGCGGATTTTGTTCTTATCGATCACTGTATTGGCCGCTTCCAGTATCGTTTTGGTCGAACGATAATTCTCTTCGAGCGTTACTACTTCCGCATCCGGATAATCTTTTTCAAAATCCAAAATGTTTTTGATATCGGCTCCACGCCAGGAATAAATATTTTGGTCTATATCACCGACTACGCAAATATTTTTATTTTCGCCGACAAGCAATTTCGAAATTTCGTATTGGATGCGGTTGGTGTCCTGGTATTCATCTATATGAACGTACTCCCAAACATTTCTATAATAATGCCTCACGTCGTGATTGTTCTTCAAAAGCTCACGAGTCTTTACCAAGAGGTCGTCGAAGTCGAGTGCACTGTCTCGTGCCAAAATCTTTTCGTACTCGGGCCAGATTTGCGTTACGACGCCGGCGATGTAGCCATAATTTTCTCTCTCATTGTATTCGACATGGCTTACCCCTCGGCTTTTCTCTTTTGAAATAATACCCATCAACTTTCCCGGTTCGTGAGTTTTTGGATCAAGTCCAACAGTTACAAGCGCCTCCTTGATAGCTTTTTTGCTGTCGTCTCGGTCAAAAATTGTAAAATACTTTTTAATGCCAGCTTTTAGACACTGCTCTCTTAAGATGTGAACTCCAAGCGAGTGGAAAGTGCTCACAAATGGCCGTTCAAGGAAACTCACAGGTCGATTTATGTCCGGATCGTTTCGTAAGGCGGTCTCTACCCTCTCGCGCATTTCTCTCGCGGCCTTATTGGTGAAAGTGATGGCCAGGATCTTGGAAGGATCAACTCCGGAACGTACGAGATGGCGGATCCTCTCGGTGATAGTCTTGGTTTTGCCGGCACCGGCACCAGCGAGGATCAAAAGCGGTCCTTTGGTGTAAGAAACTGCTCTTTCTTGTTCCGGATTTAGGCCGATTTTCATGCCTTGCTACTATACCACGGAGGAGTATAATGATATTTACATCTATGAAAAATCGTGCGCTGGTGGCTCTGTTGAGCCATTTTGTCATATTAGGACTCCTGGTACCCTTTCTCGCTTACGGCAAGGGCGATGAGGTCACTCTCGTAGAGATAGAAACACAAAGAGGTAATTCCCAAACAATGCGTCTGCTAGAGGCGTCTTTAAATATTAATCCTATGGGTACGGGTGGCGCGGAAATAAGTATTGCCGACGATGTAGCTCTCGAATCTAATGGCACAAGCGGCAAGGCTTTCTATGAGGTCGGCAAGTCAGGCACGGGGCAAATTAGTGTTTATATAGTGCGTAAAGGCGACACGTTGAGTGAGATTGCCGACATGTTCGGAGTTTCGACTAATACTATTGTTTGGGCCAATGGTATCGCTGGCGGTAAAATCAGGGAAGGCCAGGAACTTGTTATCCTGCCTATCTCCGGCGTGCGCCATGTTGTCAAAGCGGGCGACACTCTGAAATCTATAACAGTAAAATATAAAGCAGATATCGACGACGTTCTTCTGTACAACGGACTTGTTGCTGATTCTAAAATTAAAACAGGCGATGTGGTTATCATCCCAGACGGGGTAGTTATCACAACGGCATCCGCAATTGCCCAATCTTCAAATCAGGTCAATGTAGTTCTCGGCTACTACTTGCGGCCGATTAACGGAGGCAGAAAAAGCCAAGGCATTCATGGCTACAACGGTATCGACCTAGCTGCCCCTATAGGCACACCGATCCTTGCATCGGCGGGCGGCGCTATTATCATCGCGAGAACTTCTGGCTATAACGGTGGTTACGGCCTCTATGTCGCAGTCAAACACGACAATGGCACCCAGACAGTCTACGGCCACATGTCGAGAGTTAGTGTCACGGTCGGACAGCGCATAGACCAGGGCCAAGTGATCGGTGCTGTCGGCAATACCGGCCGCTCCACTGGTCCCCATCTCCACTTCGAAGTCCGCGGCGCTCGAAATCCGTTTTAATAAATTATTAAAGAGCAA
>Ga0209541_10012912_pt1 | contig 12858 bp, 8 predicted proteins | sample RifCSPlowO2_01_FD_184027 | JGI IMG/M metagenome (GOLD analysis project Ga0209541, IMG submission 184027) | Groundwater microbial communities from Rifle, Colorado - Rifle CSP2_plank lowO2_0.1 (SPAdes) (version 2) | ecosystem: Environmental > Aquatic > Deep subsurface > Groundwater | place: Rifle...
CTAGTTATGTGTGGGGTTGACAATCACTTAAAATTCATATAAAATAAGACCATTGTTGTTCGAAACTTTGGTTTAAGAATCGAATCTGTAGGCAAATAAATCCTTTTTAACCACTGTGGTTTATTGGGGTAGTTTAACGATGTGTACCCTGGTTTCGACTGGGTTACTACTCAGGATTATCCTGTCCCGGCTATCTGGTATATCTGGGTTTTGCCTACAGGTTCGATTTTTCAACCTTTATGACTTTTGTGCTAGAGCCGCAGGGCTCTCGGAAGACTAGAGCCAACTGTGGCTCTAGTCTTTCAGGTTTGCTCAACTTCGTTGTTAAAAGACTTGACTTGAACTCTCCGTATAAAAATGCGTCTCGCTCAAGTTATCCAAGAACTCGAGTCACTTCCTCCAAGGAAGTGACTCCCTCTAAAACTTTGGCGTAACCGTCTTGCAACATGGTGAGCATACCTTTTTTCATGGCGGTCTCTCGCATTTCTGAAACGGCCGGTGATTTCAAAATCAAATTTTCCATTTCATCATCCACCACAAAAATTTCAAAAACTCCTACCCTTCCTTTATAACCGGTAAAATTGCAGGCAGCGCATTGTCCTGGGGAAAATATTTCCATTTCCTCCAAGGTCGAACCTTTTACTAATTCTTTTTCTTCTTTGGTAAGAGTTTTTTTCTTTTTGCATTCTTGACACAGTTTGCGCACCAGTCTCTGGGCCATCACGACGTTAAGAGCCGGGGCGATAGAGACCGGTTTGACTCTCAAATCAATCAAACGGGGAATGGCGCCGGCGGCGTCGTTGGTGTGTAAGGTGGAGAAAACCAAGTGGCCGGTCAGAGCCGCTTGCATGGCAATTTCCGCCGTTTCTCCGTCGCGGATTTCTCCGACCAGAATAACGTCCGGATCTTGGCGGACGATGGCCCGCAGACCTCCGGCGAAAGTGTAACCTTTAGCGGGGTCGACTTGAGTTTGGGAAATTCCTTCGATGTGATATTCCACCGGATCTTCGATGGTAATAATTTTCAAGCCGGGTTCGTTAACTTGATTGATGAAAGCATACAAAGTGGTCGTTTTTCCTGAACCGGTGGGGCCGGTGGTCAAAATAGCGCCGGTGGTTTTGGTAAGAAGTTTTTTAATCAAGGCAAGGTTTTTCTCGGATAAGCCTAGGTCTGCTATTTTTTGTTTAATGCCTTCCGGGTCCAAAATTCTCATCACCACATTTTCACCATAAGCGCCCGGCAAGACCGAGGTTCTGATCTCTATAGTTTTTTGAAGGTAATTTACCGTGAAGCGGCCGTCTTGCGGTGCGTTGTGAATATTGATTTTTAATCCGGAGTTAATTTTGATGCGAGCCAAAACTTTAGCGTAATTTTCCGATTCAATGCCAACTATGTCATTTAGTACTCCGTCCAAGCGGTAGCGGATGCGGACAGCTTTCTCTTCCGGCTCCAGGTGAATGTCAGAGGCGCCGATTTTTATGGCTCCGACCAAAACAATCTCTAGCACATTAGTGGCCGAAAGTCCTTTTAGTTTTTCTTTTAGGTCGGCGATGTTTTTAATCTCTTGCTGGACTTCAGAAAAGACCTGGGAATCGATGGAAATGATGCCAAGTGCTTCTTCAGACGGCTTAACTAAGTCTTTATATTTTTGCCACAGTTTTTGGATGCCCGTCGGGGATATAACATAGAGGGTAACCGAAAAACCTTCCGCGGAAAGGCGGTCAATAATTTTTTTAGCGGCGGGATTGGCCGGATCTACCGCCACCGCTCTTAGTTTTTTACCATCTCTGGAAATGAGGCCGATCTGGGCGGCGCGAGAATCTTCTTCGTTAATTAAAGCAAGAGCTTCCGGCTCGATGGGGTTGATGGCGATGTTAATATAGGAAAGCTTATTGGCTTTGGCCAAATCCTCGGCTTGTTGTTCGATTCTTTCTTTTTCAATGGCGCTCAATTTTTCTTCAAGCTCTTGGGGTAAAGTTTGGGGATTTGACATAAATTAATTATATCAGTTTTGGTAGTTTTAGTTTTGCACAAGGTGTAATGGCCTCACCTTAGCGAACTAAAAATTATTCGCAATAGAATTTCTGTGGATAACAGGCGAGCTAAACAAATACTGCTCTTTCGGGTCGTTCTGCCTCTTCCAGCGAGCGGCTCCACTCGAATATTATACTCTTTCCGTCCAGCTCGCCTCTTTTTCCGCATTATTCTGCTCACCCCGCTCAATGGCAAAGAGAAGGTGGCAGGATGAAAGTTAAGGGAAATACGGGGTATTGGTTTGGCAGAAGGTTTGAAATCGCCGAATCTCTCTAGGAGGGGCTTGACAAAAAAGACGGTCTGGAATAGAATTAGGATATTATTGTACTCCGCTAGAATGCGGAGTTTCGTTTTAAATAAATCAATTAATAACCTATAATACATTTCATATATGTTAGATACAAAAGAATTTTTATCGGCCATTAAGCAGATTGCCGAAGAAAAAGGCATTCCTCTCGAGAAAATCATCGAGACTATTCAGCTAGCCATCGCCGCCGCCTACAAAAGAGAATACGGCGAAAAGGGCCAGATTATTCGATGCCAGCTTAACCCGGAAAACGGGGACATTAAACTGACCCAGATTAAATATGTGGTGGAAGGAGCCGATGAAGAAGGATATTTAACCGGCCCGCTTCCGCAGAGATTGGAAGAAGACAGGGAGTATGGACGGAGGGAAGATAGGAGGCCGGAGGACCCTTCGACTCTTCGAGATACCTCAGGACAAGCAGGTTCAGGGCAAGTGGAAGGAGAAGATGGCGAACTAAAAATGAAATACAGCCCGGAGAAGCATGTCCTTTTATTCGAAGCCAAAGAAATTGACAAGAAATTAAAAGTGGGAGATGAGTTGATTACTCCTTTGGAAACCAAAACGGATTTTGGCCGTATTGCCGCGCAAACCGCTAAACAGGTGGTGATTCAAAAACTGCGCGAAGTGGAGCGGGAAATAATTTTTGATGAATTTAAAAAGAAAGAAGGGGAGGTGATTAGCGGGGTGATTCAGCGCCGGGAAGGGCCGATGGTTTTTGTGGATCTGGGGAAGACCAATGGGTTGTTAATTCCGGCCGAACAGCTTTTTACCGACAATTACAAAATAGGGCAACGCTTCAGATTTTTCATTCTAAGGGTGGAAGAAACCAACCGCGGTCCGGTGGTGCTTTTGTCTCGCACTCACCCCCGTCTAATTTACAAATTATTCGAGTTTGAAGTGCCGGAAATTGAAACCGGCTCAGTCGAGATTAAAGCGATTGCCCGCGAAGCCGGTTCGCGCTCAAAAATCGCCGTTCACTCCAAAGAAGAAGGGGTTGACCCGATCGGCTCTTTGGTGGGCCAAAAGGGAGTGCGGGTCCAGACGGTCATTAATGAATTGTCCGGAGAGAAAATAGACATTGTCGAATGGAGCGCCAATCCGGTGGAGTTTATCAGCCACGCTCTTTCCCCGGCCAAAATTTCGGATGTTAAAATTTTAGATGAATATCACCAGCACGCTTTGGCGGAAGTGAAAGACGATCAGTTCTCTTTGGCCATTGGTAAAAAGGGGCAGAACGTGCGCCTGGCGGCCAAATTAACCGGCTGGAAGATTGATGTGCGCTCGCCGAAAGAAGAAGTTTCTTCGGAACAAGTGGAAGCGACCGACCAAGAGGGAGGAAGTACTGAGCACAGCAGTGCGAATGTGCAGGAGCCCCAAAAAACCGAAGTTATCATAGAACCAGAGACCAAAGAGTAATCTCGAGAGGCTCTCGGGGGTACGTACCAGTCACTTTTGCAAAAAGTGCCTGGTGTACCGCCGCCCTGCGCCTCTGGGTGTTTTTCTATGCTTACAAAACTCAAACCAATTACTAACTCTCAAACTGAACTGGAAGTCGAGTTAGACAAAGAGGAACTAAAAGAATATTTGGAAAAGGCCAGCGAAAACCTCTCGCAGGCCATTAGTATTGCCGGTTTTCGGCCGGGCAAGGTTCCTTTTGATATTTTAAGAAAAGAGATTGGCGACCAGAAAATTTTAGAAGAGGCCTTGGAAATGGCGGTAGTCAGCAGTTTAGCGAAGGCTACTCAAAAAGAAAAATTGGAAGTAATGGCTTCTTCGGAATTAAAGATTATCGCCAACACCGCTGAAGCGCTTAAGTACGCAGTCAAATTAATGCTTTACCCGGAGATGGAGCTGGGGGTTTACCGAAACCTTAAACTGGAGAAGAAAAAGATACAGGTGGAAGATAAAGAAATTAAAGAGGCGATTCAATATATTTTAAAATCCCGCGCTACTTACCAAGATTTTGACGGTCCGGCCGAAAACGGTCATCATCTGGAAATTGACTTTGAGGTTGGTGCCTATGGCCAGCCGATTGAGGGAGGGAAAAGCGAGAACCATCCTTTTGTTTTAGGAAAGGGCAATTTCATTCCCGGTTTTGAAGAACAGTTGCTCGGACTAAAAAAAGGAGAAGCAAAAGAGTTTTCTTTGGAAGCTCCCGAAGACTATTACCAGAAAAGTTTGGCCGGTAAAATTTTAGACTTTAAGGTGACAGTTAAAGCGGTGAAAACCGTTACTGTTCCGGAGTTAGATGGGAGTTTCATAAAAAGTCTGGGGCATTTTGAATCCGAGGAAGAGTTGAGGGAAAATATTGCCGAGGGAATCAAGGCCGAAAAAGAACAAAAAGAAGCCGAACGGTTAAGAATGGAGATTTTGAACAAAATAGAAGAGAATTCAAAAATCGATCTTCCGGGGAAAATGGTGGAGCAACAACTTGATGCTTTAATTGCTAATTTTGACCATAATTTGCATACCCAAGGAATGGAGCTGGCTTTATATCTGGCCCATCTTAAAAAAACCCAGGGGGATTTGAGAAAAGAGTGGCGGGGACAGGCGGAAAAGCAAATTCGCCAAAGCTTAATTTTAAGGGAGATTGGCAAACGGGAAAAAATTAAGGTCAATGACGAGGAAATCGAACAAGCGGCTGGCGGACTGTTAATGCGTTATGCGGCGCAAGGGCAGGATCAATCCAAGATTAATATGGAAGAAGTTAAACAGCGGTCAGGGGAGGCTATTTTTAGAGAAAAAGTGATCCAGTTTTTAGAAGAGAAGAACCTGGACAAAGTTTAAATATTTAAAAATTTAAAGAAACAAAACCCTTCCAAATGGAGGGGTTTTGTTTTTGAGTACCGTGGCGCCGATTTATTGCTAATATTCCGGCTTTTGGCCGACATATCAACAGTTTTCTCTTGGCAGCCGGATAAAAGAATTTTAATATTAAAATTCCGATAGGTATTCGCTTTGGGCGGATACGGTTTTTGGAGCTGGCAAGATCACGCACGCCACAGTAAACGTGCTTATATTATACCATATTATGTTTACTTCTGTCAAGGCATCTTTTTGGTTTCTGAAAATTGGTTTAGCCACTGTTTTTCTTTGGTTTGGGATTGATAAATTCATTCACCCTACCTACTGGCTCAATGCTTGGGTTCCGGCAGGATTTATCTCTTTTTCATCGAGGTTCAACCTCGATGGTAATCAATTTGTTTTTTTGCTGGGAATTTTTGAAGTGTTAGTCGGTATTAGTTTATTAACTGATGTATTAGTAAAATTCTTTTCTTTCTTGGCTATTCTTTTTCTAGTTTCTGTTTTCTTTATTGCCCCTCTCAATGAAGTGATCATTCGAGATGTCGGTTTAATCGGCGGCTTATTGGCTATTCTTTTCTGGCCTCATCGACACCGGTCTCTTTGATCCCATACGAAGTCGCTGTTATACAGCTATACGCATAAGTTACTTTGGTTAGATTATTTATAAGCCAAACATAAGCAACTTTTCTAAACCCGTTAGGGCGATTTCGTATGAGATTGACACCATTGATTGCATAAGACATAATAAAGTATCCCGTAAGGGATTTTATTATGTCAGCAATTTATCTTGATTATGCCGCGGCCACTCCCGTAGATAAAAAAGTTAACTCTTTAATGAGCGAAGTTTCGACTCGTTTTTTTGGCAACCCTTCTTCGGTGCATAGTTTTGGTTTGGAGGCCAAAAAAACTTTGGAAGAGGCGCGAAAAAAAATTGCTGGTTTATCGGGAGTAAAATCAGACGAAATTATCTTTACCGGTTCAGGCACCGAGTCAATCAACCTGGCTATTTTAGGTGTGGCCAGATTTTATCCCGAACCATCTAAGATGAGCTCCGGGGCAAGTAAAAAAGGACACATCTTAACTACCAACATTGAACACATGTCAGTTTTGCGCGCTTGTCGGCAGTTGGAGAAAGAAGGGTTTAAAGTCGATTATCTTCCGGTGGAACAGAATGGAATCATTGACCCGGAAAGAATAATTAAGGCCGTTAAACCAAATACTATTTTAATTTCCGTCCAGTATGCTAACAACGAAATCGGCACTATTCAGCCGATTAAAACCATTGCTCAAAAATTAAAGATGGCTGATTTGTCCGTTCCTGTTTTCCATACGGATGCTTGTCAAGCCGCCGGTTTTTTAAATATTCGGCCGGAAACTTTGGGAGTGGATCTGCTCTCTTTTAATGGGTCTAAAATTTATGGACCAAAAGGTGTTGGTGTACTATTTAAGAAAAATAAAATAAAACTCGAACCAATTATTTACGGAGGACCACAAGAAAGAGGTCTAAGAGCTGGAACAGAGAATGTTTCTTTGGCGACAGGGATGGCTTTATCTTTGGAATTAGCGGAGGAAAACAAAGCTAAAGAGGTTAAGCGTTTAACCAGTTTGCGAGATTGGCTGATTCAAAAAATTCAAATAAAAATTCCTGAAACTAAGTTGAATGGAGATTCAAAAAAGAGGTTACCGAACAATATAAATATTTCTTTTAAGGGAGTAGATGGAGAAATGCTGATGCTTGGTTTAAATCGACGGGGCTTTGCCGTTTCTACTGGTTCGGCTTGTACTACTTCTGAAACTGGCCCGTCGCATGTTATTTCCGCTTTGGGGGGATCCAAAGAAGAAGGCAATTTGAGAATTACCCTAGGTAGAGAAACAACAAAAAAAGAGTTAGAGACTTTTTTAGAAACTTTGAAAGAAGAAGTTACTAAATTGAGAAAACTTTCTTAGTCCCTCCACCAGGACTTGAACCTGGATTCACGGATTAAGAGTCCGCTACTTTGCCAATTAAGTTATGGAGGGGATTACAAATTTACTGGTTTTGGTCTTTCCACTTTTGGGGCTATGTTTTTTAGCGCGCCACTTACCCAACCAAATATTCTATGTTTAATGTTCACACTTTTGGGGACCTCTATCCTCATTGTCCCGTAGTATAAATTATTTTTTTTATAGCCACTGCTTACTGGTTTTACAAAACTTTTCCCAAAATTTTGAAAAGGAATTCCGGTTAATTCTGACCAAAATTTTTTATCTCGTCTTTCTTTTTGGCTACTTGCGCCCTTTGATAGGCATTCCACTATCATTTTAGTATACAGTCTTTTTTTGTACTTCGGTTTTAATTCCATGTATTTTAACCAGAGACTTAAGGTACTTTTTGCAACCGGAATTTTTCTTCTAATTTCGTTATAACTCCACCCTCTTTTACGAAGTTTAGTGGCTTGTTTTTTGTAATCTAATTTGGTTTGCATTGTACTCCCAAGTGTATCACACAAAAGTTTTGAATTGTGTCCCCGCCAGGATTTGAACCCAGAATTTTTGCTTCGAAGGCAAATGTGATATCCGTTTCACCACAGGGACATAGGGCACTCTTGCAAGAGCTCACCAAAGTAATATTTAACCAGAAATTTAAGCTAAGATCAAACTAAAACCGCCCACCTAAATATGAAATTTTTGGCGGGCGGTTTTAGTTTGATTGGATTCCTAGTTTTAAGAAATAATTTCAATTTTGATTTTTTTCAATCCCCATTCTTTAGCCTCCGCTCTGGTAGGGAACCAAAGGTCTATTCGGTAATCATACCTTCTGTTCATCCTGTCTTCCACGATGAAAGTTTTATCGCCGAAGTGGTCAGGGATTTTAATGACGGTTCCAAAGGGCAAGAAGTTGGCGGCGACCACGCCGTCACGAACATGGGTGCCCATGGCGGTAATAAAAGGAGTGTCATCGGTTTGGTCTTTGGTGGACGAATAAGCGGTAGACGGAACCAGGTAAGTTTTTGGAACAGATTTGGCAGCCGTTTTTTTGTTCGGCAAGGAAACATTCATGGCTACGACAGCCGAATTAAAAAATTGTTCCGGGGCGTCTTTTTTGGCCGTCTCGTTATTGGTAAACCAGTTCAGTCCGGTACTTTCGCCGATGCCGGCGAAAGAAAGAAAAGGGACTTCTGCAGAAGCGGTATTTATTGGCGAAATAAGGGATACGGCCATTAATAGCAAAAAAGCTATTAATAAGCTCTTTTTGATAGTCATCTTAAATGAAAAAAGCCTTATTTATTGGGGCTTTTAACAATAAAATCCCTTTCGGGACCTTATCTCATAATTGTATCATAAAGGGGGTAGGCAAGTCAACCAATAAAAAATCCGACCAGGCTCGTGGTCGGATAAGTTAATTTCATGAAAGATTAATTAAAAGAAAAAACGGGCTGTCAGTCGCATTGATCGCGGCGACTGAAAAAGGGAGGTCATTCCGTAAGCGGGGTTTGGCCTCATGTCTTGCTGTTTCATCAGGACCAGAGGGTCATAGCCGCGAAAGACGGCAGCGGATGAGCTGAATTGCAAATGGCCGTCGTTGGGATGGGTTAGCAGGGTTACTTTGTCCATTCCCGTTTTCTGATTGAAAACGTTGCCGACGGTAAGTTCCAGCCGCACTTTTTGGTTTTCCTTAAAGTCGGGAAGAGAAAAGTTGTGTCCCAAAGTCAGATCGGTATTTGAGAAAGCGGGGGTTCGTCCCAGATCACCTCTGCCATAAGCAAACTGCGGGGTGCTGGTGACTACCGGCACTTGCGTGGAAAGCGGCGTACCGCTTTGCAGAATAAATGAAAGTCCAAGGCTGGTCGTTCCCAAAGGAGTCGTTGTTTCTTTGTGTCCCCAGACTTTTAGAACATGAGGCCGGTCTGTGGCTAGACGCCCATATACTCTTTTGCCATCCTTGTCGGCAGTCATAAAGGCGGCATCGAAGTCTCGGTCAGTGTTGGGACTTAATCTCCCTCTTTCGTCGGTGGAAGCCAGGCCGGAATAATTTCCCCACAGCTGGCTTAAGGTGTAGCTCAAGGAGACAAACTGGGTCGTCGATTTCTTGTCGATTCGCCACTCCAGGGAATTATATTCTCGGCGAGCTTTTGGCGTGATGGGAGAAGGATATCCGGAAGGGAACCAGGTAGGGTCGATTGATCTGCCTTCCCCGGGGTTGGTGATGGTGTATTCTTCTTTAAAAACACCATTACTGACCACAAACCTTCCCACGTCTTCAACGGTGCGCACCAGAGATTTGTTGATGGAGTAGATGGAAAGACGCAGGCCGTCTCTCTCATTTCCCCAAAGTTTTTCGTAACCAAAGGTTAACAGACGCTGCTGCATTGGTCGCAGAGCGGGGTCGATCAAATCGTTGGACGGCACTCTTAAGTTCAGACACTCGAATGCTCCGCGCGCTCCGACCGTCAGTCTTGATAAGTCGGGATTATTGAGAGCGTAAAAACATCTTTCCCACTTTTCTCCGCCAAACGAACCGCGAGGCAGGTTGTACTTTATCACATCATACACTACTGCAAAATTAGCGACTATTTTGCTTTTTCCTGCGCCGGATGGGTCGTAAGCCAGGCCAATTCTTGGAGCAAGCTTATCAGAAAAACCAAAAGAGATCGCTTCTTTCGTTGTCCCGGGAATATAAGAAGGCACATATTCTTTACCTGCTCGGAGTCCCAAGTTGAGCATCAGGTTTTTTCTGACTTGCCAGTCGTCCTGAACATAAACGGCTTGGTTGGCGCTTTCTACTTTTCCGGAAGTGATGACTCGGTCTTCAACATAGAACCCATAAGCTCCACTGATGAACTCTCCCGGTCTGGTTACCGATGGCCACCTCGATCTCCAGACCATCAGGAATCTGCCGTCCGGCCAAGTTCCAGCCAAAGCGTCATTTTCCAAATGGTCGGATTGGTAGCCGTATTTCAACAAGTGCGACCCTTTAAAGTGCAGAAGGTGAAGGGCGTCAATATAAAGGTTGCTCCTTTGGAACGCGTCCTTTTGCGTTTGGAAGTTATCGGGAGTGAATTGTCCAGCTGATGCTTGAAACTTTGACGGAATACCCGCTATTCCGACGTTGGAAGTGAGATAGGCAATGCTTGGACCCTTGCTAAGACCGTAAGTGTCCTTGAAGTTGGTATACTGGCTTCCGCCAGCGAGTGAAATAGTCAGACTGTTTTTGGGTACGTAATTAACCCGCCATAAAATTGAATTGGAAGGAGCGCGAAATCCTCTTTCGTGCCATAAAGTATCCGGAGAGCCGGTTCCTTCTTGTCCGGGCAGAAGCCCTTTCATTTTTAGAGGACTATAGGCATGAGATAAATATATTTGCAATGGTCGGTTCAGCCAGGAGCCCTCATAGTCCAGACGGTTAAAGGTGAAGTCTTGTCTGGTGCGGGAAGTAAAATTTCCCGTCAGCTTATTTTTCAGGAAAGTGACCTCTCTTTCCGTTTGGGAAAGACTTGGCCGCGATCCGGAAAAGAAAAACAACTTATTTTTGATAATGGTTCCGCCGATGGCAAAACCAGGTACCCATGATCGAGCCGGGTCTTTTTGAGGTTGGAAGTAGAGAATTTTATTGTCGTTAAATTCATCAAATTTCAGGTGCTCTCGGGGTGAAGCATTCAGGGCGCTGTCAGAGAAATAGGTCCAAACTTGACCGTGGATCTGGGATCCTCCTCGCTTGGTCACTCCATTAATCACTGCTCCCAAAGAGCCGTCATATTTGGCCCCAAAAGATCTTTCCACCTGCACTTCGGAGACAAATTCCTGCGGGAAGTTGCCCATCACGAGCAAAGATCCGGTCAGAGGATCGGAGAATTCAGTTCCATCAATAAAGAATTTATTTTCCGAAGCGGAAGATCCGTCCGCCATTATTCCGCCGCCCAATGCTTCTGACTTAACACCCGGCACAGCCACAATGGCGCCGACGAAACCGATACCGGTTGGAATTTTCGTTTGAACGTCAGTCGAGATATTGGATTGGATGGTGCTCGATCCGGTGTCAACTTGCGGAATTTCTCCCTCGACATTGACCACAACGGTTTGCACTATTCCGGATAACTCCATAGTTACATTTAACACGATGTTTTGACCAACCCGGACAGTGATCTCCTTAGCGTTAGATTCAAGGCCGCTTTGCCGAAAAGTCACTTTATATTCACCGGGAAGCAAAGCCATGGCGTAGTTTCCCAGGGAGTCGGTTTTCGTTGAAATAGCTGTCCCGGAAGCGGCCAGAGCGGTAATTTCTACATCAGGAATGACGGTATCGGTCGGATCGGTTACCGAACCTCTAATTGTTCCGGTCAGTTCTTGGGCGTAAGTAAAGGTAGAACCAAAAAACAAAAGCGTCAAAAAACCCACGATGCTCAATACTTTTTTCATTTTTTCTCCTAATTTTCAATGTGCGAGCATGGTAGCTATTATATGGTTTATTTAATTTAAGTCAATCCAGTCGCAAAAAACCCCTCGAATGAGGGGAGGGGTTAGAGAGATTAAATACTAGAAAAGATATTGTTGCTGGTCGGTCTGGATTCTTAGATTTCCGAACATCCAGCCGATGCCGCCAAACATGCCGGCGGTGCCGTAGTAACATCTAAAAACTAATCTGAATCTTTTGCCGGAAACATCGCTTAAATCAATAAAATACGGTGAAGTGGCAAAGGTATTGCTGTTTGGAAAGGAAGAAAAGTCTTGAACCAAAGTTTCTCTTCCCCAAGCATTGTTGTCTTCCAGTTCTATGGTGTACAACTCCAATCGATCAACATAGCGGAAAAGCGGTGAAGTGACTTGGAAGAGGTCAATCCAAAGCGAAGCGCCGTTAGTTCCTTTAAAATCAACTACATCAGAGACTATCAACACGTCAGTAACAGTATTGGTGAAATAATCTAATTGGTTCTTTCTGCCAATGCGCCATAACCATCTCGGCTCTCCGTCAGGAGAGGGAAGGATATTGGACAAATGGGGGATTAAAACGTCTCCGGCGTTTCTTGAGGTAGGACCCCACCATGGAGACCAACCGCTTTGATCCGGCTGTCCGTTGTCTTTAGTAAAATTTACTACCTTTGCAACTTCTGACTTTTTTGTTCTAGTTTGCAGCATTTCAGATAAAAGAGAAACATTGCCAACCCGGTTAATGGCGTAACTTCGGAGGAAATAATCCGTGTCCTCTTTACGATAGCTCAGCCGTGATTCCGAAAGCTGTCCGGTGTTATGCAAAAGGGCTGGATCAAAACGAAATGAACATTCAACGTTAGAAGAGTCCAAGTCTGCTTCGCCAAAAGGTTCTTCTGATGCGCAAACCACAAAACCAACTACCGGTTCGCTGAATCTCTGAACGGTGGTAATAGAAACGTGACTGACGTTGGCCATTTGAAACAAACTGGGTGCAGATGGGCTTTCTGCGAAATCCAAAGTCAACATCGTCAGAGCATTTAACCGACCGCCGCTGGTAATAAAACTTTTCAGATGCGGAAACTGATCAGCTGTTCCTATGACTATAAACCTTATCTGTTGAGGGGTTAAGTAGGGATACCAGCTCCATAACAATCCGATGGCTCCTGTTACCTGCGGAGCGGCATAGGATGTTCCGCTGGCCTTTGCGTAGCCGGTAGGACTGCTTACCGGGCCTGACCGGATGGTCGTGGTAAATATTTCTTCTCCGTAAGCAAAGGTGGTTAACAAGCTGGTGCTATAAGCCG
>Ga0209541_10012913_pt1 | contig 12858 bp, 11 predicted proteins | sample RifCSPlowO2_01_FD_184027 | JGI IMG/M metagenome (GOLD analysis project Ga0209541, IMG submission 184027) | Groundwater microbial communities from Rifle, Colorado - Rifle CSP2_plank lowO2_0.1 (SPAdes) (version 2) | ecosystem: Environmental > Aquatic > Deep subsurface > Groundwater | place...
CTGCTTCGTGCAACGCATAAGTTTTGTCAAGCTCAATAGTACATGCAGAAACGCCAACAGTATTTCCTTTTATGTACTTCAAAAATTCAGGAATTGGGTTTTGTAATAATTCAATATCATCATGAATTAATAAAACAAAGTCTCCTTTGGCTCTTTGAAGAAGATTTTGTTGTGCCCTTCCAAGAGGTTTTGTGCCAACTTCGTAAAGAAACTCAATTATGTGTTTATCACCAGCTAATAACTCTTTTTGTTTTTTTACATATTGATTTTCTTTAAGATATGGGGTGAGGACAGATATAGTTTCCATAACATCACACAAGTATATTTTGCGTGAACTTTATAAACGTATCTGATATTTGGTGGTGGAGTAAATATTTATTATTATCGGAACATTATCTAAACAATATGGAAAAATACGCAAACATTATTTTAAGAAAATGTAGTATAAAGGGCATTATTTACAGATGGGCGTGTTTGAAACTTATCCGTGTTTGCAATTTTTTGTACTCTCTTTTTATGAGTCCGCTGAAAATTGATGATGTACACAATATTTTGTTAGTAAATTTTAATCAAATTGGTGACGCAATTCTTTTAACACCGACAATAAATGAAGTATCTAAAATTTTTCATGGAGCAGATATTCTAATACTAACAACACCTGCAGGAAAGACTGCGCTTGAAGGATGTCCAAATGTAAAAGAAATTATGGTGTTTGATGCAAAAACAACAAACCAGATAAAATTTATTCATAAACTCAGGATGAAAAAGCAAGACTTGGTTATTGATTTTCAACTTACTTTTTTTAGCGCTAGAATGCTTTTAGTCTCTTATTTAAGTGGCGCAAAGTATCGCGTCGCATTCAAAAGAGAAGGATTCAGCAATTTTTTGCCAACTCATGAATTTCAATTTCCTTTGTACAAACATATGGCTGAATGTTATTTTGAAATGGTATCATCAATTAACCCAAACAAAATTAGTTCTGAACGCAAATATCATGTGCCTATCAAATTTTCTGATTCTCAATGGGCTGAGCAAGTGTTGAGTAAAGAGAATAGTGGTGAACGCAGTTTATTAATCGCTATTCATCCTTGCACAAAGAATAAGCTTCATCTATGGACTGGCAAAGGATTTGCTGAGGTCGCAAATTATTTGGTAGACAAGCATAATGCAAGAATAGTGTTTACAGGTATGGAAGATGAAAAAGAAATTATTGATGAAATAATACCTAAACTTAAAAAATTACCAATTATTATTGCACAAAATGATTTTGGCAAGTTTTGTGCAGTTATAAAGCAAGTTAATTTGTTAATTAGTGTTGATACATCTGCAGTTCATATTGCTGTTGCAACGCACACACCTGTTATTGCTATTTACGGTCCAACTGTAAGAGAATATTGGGCGCCTCTTAACAATCCATTACAACGAATTGTGCGAATACACAATCCTGCTTGCGCAGGTCGTTGCCGAATTATAGAGATGAATAGAATAATCCCTACTTTGGAATTTTGCACAGAAGATGATGCTATTTGTATTACTCGCATAAATAGTAGTGATGTGATTAACGCTGTTGAAGAAATGTTGGGAAATATTAATAAATGCACATAAACCCAAAGGATTTACTAAACAGTCCATAAATACCAGAAAAAGTTAAGTGAAATAAACAAACTGAAAATCATTGTTGTCAACAGCCAAAGAATTCTATCTTGTTCTTCATCGTTAATAATTTTGAGCCCCAGAAACAAAAGTGGATAACCTAGACCGACCGTTACACCCCAATCACCACCTTGAACAACAGTATTTATAACTACAAGTGGGACAAGAAGACCTGCAGAAAGTAATGATAAAAACCAGTCTATTTCATCAAGAGTTTTTGACAAGATTTTTTTACACAGTAAAATTAGAACTGCAAAAATAATTGTGCCTGATGCTATGACTAATTCGCTAACTTTTGCTTTGTAATACGCTAAACTTATAAATCCTTCAATCATTTGTTTTTCTATACCTAAAAAAGGACTCCACATTGATAGGTCATCTGTAGGTGCGACAGGATACTTGAATGGCCACATAATAATATACGCAAAAGCAATTAAAAATAAGTATGTAATTAAGTATTTTCGGCAGTGCCTAACCAAACTGTGAGCTGGATTATTTTTGTAAACATAATAAAACAAAAATAATAAAGATGGTAGCACAACAAAACCAATGAGGTGGATTATAGCAACAAGACTGGCAGTTATTGTTGGGTAAAACAATGATTTCTTAAATTTGATAACATATACTCCTGCCAACAGGTATAATAAAATGGAGACGTTTAGAATTGCATACGCTTCAATATACCCAAAAAACAAACCAGTTGCACCAGACAGTGAGACTAACAGGAAATAAATTACTGTGAGATTATGAAAAATCATCTTAGCAATTTTCCATAACACAAATGTGGCCAAACCTCCAAAAATAGTCGCCATAATAATGTATGTGTCTGCGCCTGAAATGTTAAGAGGTGCAAAAACCCCTTCAAACAGCAGATAATAGATGGCCGTTGCACCCGCATCTGTAATTGCTATGGGTGTCGAAGTATCAAATAAGCCATATACTGTATCGCCACGGGCATTAGTGCGTAATAAATAGAAAATAACAGGCATCACAATAAAGAAAAACAAATATTTGGCAAAATGTGGGATGTGCTTTATTTTATCCATCACTAGCTGATTAATAAAAACAAAAAGTTTGTTCGCGTGAGTATTCAAACTCTTTCTGAAAACCAAAGTCATCAAAAACAAGATAACTAATAAATAAAAAGATTTTTTGCTTGACTCCAAAAAATAAATACCAAAAAGGTAAAGGCAAAAAACAGAGAAAAAACAAGCAAATGAATAATAAAACCAGTTTTGATTATTTATCATTTTATAAATTTTGATTGTGACTTGAGAAAAAAGGCAACAATATAAAAAACTTTTCACACGTTTTTCTCAAATATGGCAATTGTTTTGTAAATTTTTATTAAACTATCTGCTGCAGTTTTGATATTAAATGTTTTTAATGCATATGTTTTTCCTGCCGAAGATAAATCGTTCGCAAGTTTCGGGTTTGTTAGCCCATTAATTATTGCATTTGCAAGCGCGATTTCGTCCAGGGGAGGCACAAGTATTCCTTTGTCACTAATAAGTTCAGGTATGCTTCCAACTGCGCTTGCAACTATAGGAACTCCTGACACCATCGCTTCTGCCCACACCAAACCAAATGATTCCATACAAACGGTAGGAAATATAAATACTTTTGATTTAAGGTGCCATTCTTTTATTGAATCCCAATTTTGTCTACCTAAAAATGTTACATTTCCAATAGTTTTGTCTTGTTTGCAAATATTCTCGATGTCTTGCCTGTATCTTGATTCTGGCTCTTGTAAGTCTCCTATAAATGCAAGTTTGGCATCAGGCACTTTTTGAATTATATATTTTAATGCTTTTGCAGCCACCCACGCACCCTTAAATTCTATTAACGAGCTTACAAAAAGGATTATGTTTTCTTTTTTTGGCAAAGTATTGTTCTTAACAGTTTTGAACTTATTGATATCTATCCAAGGTAGAACTATTTGCCATTTATTTCTTAGAACTTTTTCATTTTCATAAATATTTTTTAAAAAATGGCTGGCCGAGATTCCAACATTAGCAAGATTTATGATACTTTTCCACAATTTTAGTTTTAGTGTTGATTTTATACCTATGCATTTCGCACATTTTTTTATTTGTGTTTTTTCACACAACATTTCTTTTGACGCAGTTTCTGCTTTTATGAAAGATCTTCTCCCGCATATTGGCCAGTAATCGTGTGCAAAGAATAGCACTGGTTTTCGCAGTAATTTTGCAGCGAGTATTGGCGTTGGCCATAAAACAGATGAATTATGCATTTGCACAATATTAATTTTATGTTTCCTGATTATTTTTAATGTGTGTAAAAATGGTGATTCATTATATTTACATTGATGCACAAAGATTACCGGGTGTGGTTGCTGGCTGAATTTTGTTAACAAGTGTATTTCTTCAAATATTTTTTGTTTTAGCAGTTCATCAACTAACATTCGCACCCTGTTTTCAGTTCCACCACCAGTTATCCCCGCATCATTTATTATTAATAGCTTCATTTTATCAGTTTTCTTGTTTTAAAAAGTATTTTATTAAAGTTGAAAAATAGATTTGTGAAAAGTAAATAATTGTCTTGATTATTTGTGACGGGAATTCTGCGAATTTCAAACAAGTCTGTTTTCTTGTTATTTTTGCCTTGTTTTGTGCTGAATGCAAAAAGATATCCTGTCTTTCTGGCTAATTCTTTCACAGTATCATTAAATGCACCATTAGGGTATGCAAAAGCAGTCACTTTATTATTTAATTTTTGTTCAATTATTTTTTTTGAATCTGCAAACTCTTTTTCTAAAATTGAAACATTCTCCATACTCATGATAGGGTGTGTCAATGAATGGGATTGTATTGCAATATTGTTTCTGCTTAGTTCTTTTATTTCATCCCAACACATCAAAGAATGTCCGTGGACAAAATTTTGTTTAATTTTTGTTATCTTTATCATGTCTTCAATTTTTTTGTTGCGTTCTTCTGATGGAATTATAGAAAGCTCTTTTTTTATTTTGATTATTGACTTTATTTTTTTAGCATCTGTTGTCAAATCAAATTGCAAATTTTTTCCTCTTAATGTAAGTGATACGTGATTTTTGTTTGTTTGGGTTAGCAAGTTTTCTATGCTGTCTGGCCAATTAATTTTTGTAACTAAATGCGGGCAGATAAATATTATGGCAGGTATGTTATACTTATTGAGAATTGGGTAAACAACATCATGATTATTCTTATATCCATCATCAAAAGTGAAAAGTATTGGGTTTCTCGGCAGTTTTTTCCCATTTAAAAGCCAAACATTAAGATTGTCTAAAGAGATGGGCGTATATCTTTTTGATAGCATTCTGATTTGTTTTTCAAATTTTTCAACAAAAACATGCTTGCCATCATAGTTCTGAACAGAACCTCTTGGTGTATTTTTGTCAGTGACGCCATGATACATTAGAACTATTAATTTGTTTCTATTTAGAATTAAGTCTACGTTGAGTGCAAGAGCTATTTTCAGGCAGAATTTAAAACAAGTTTTTAAAAATACTATGACTGGTTTCATTTATTGGGTTTAACAGGTGCATATTAAAAATTTTGCGTATAATTGTGCATAAGATATTTATATAGATTATTTGTTCAGTGTATTATTGTGAAAATTTCATTAATTAATCCGCCATGGTACAGCCCTGTTCCTGATAGATTTACCGCCTCAAATTTAGGATTATCTTACCTGACTTCTTGGTTGAGACAAAATGGGCACGAGATTGTTCCTATTGATGCGCTGTTTGAGCTTCCAGGATATCTTGTTGAGTCTGTGCCAGTCAAATTCAAGTATCAAGATGTTTTCAGGATCGGAATGTCATACGAGAATATCTCCAAACTCATTCCTAATGACTCAAACTTTGTAGGCATTGCTGCTCCATTTTCAAACCACAAACAAATTTTACAAGAGTTGTCATTTGTCATAAAAAAACACCACCCTTCAGCAAAAATTCTTATCGGTGGACCTTATCCATCAACATCTCCTGAGGAACTTAAAGATTTGCCTGATATTGATTTTGGATTTAATGGCGAAGCAGAGATAGGTGTTAAACAATTGTTGTCTGGTAAGTCTTATGAGTCAATAAAAGGCCTTGTGTGGCGCGATGGAACTCAAGTTAAAGTTAATGGCAGAACTGAAGTTGTCACAGACCTGGACACATTGCCTTTTCCTGCGCGCGATGTTTTTCATTGCAATGAAATTCTTGAAAAAAAAAGCAATGCTAGAATACGTCAAGGTGTTGACATAATTGAAAAAAAAGTTCGTGGTGTGCCTATGATAACATCAAGAGGATGCCCATACGATTGCAATTTTTGCTCAATTCATTTTATGAATGGTTACAAATGGCGTTATCGTTCTCCAAGAAATGTTGTTGATGAGCTTATTGAGCTTAAAGAAAAATATGGTGTTGAGGAAGTTTCAATTCTTGACGACCATCTGAATGGTAATCGTGAGCGTTTTCTTAAAATTATGGACTTGATGATAAGCGAGAATGTTGCTATTCAATGGGGTCTTCCAAATGGAATACGGGTTGATTATTTGGATAGGGAAGTTATGCAGCGGATGAAAGAAGCAGGTTGCAATTCACTTGTTATTGGAATTCAGAATGGAAGCAAAGATATGATTGAAAAAATGAACACTCGTCTTGATTTGAACAAAGTTGACAACATTGCACAAATCGGGAAGGAATTAGGATTAAATATGGCATCTTTTTTGATAGTTGCATATCCTGGTGAAACTAAAAAATTGTTTAATGAATCTTTGTCGTTTTGTATGAAACTAGGAAAAAAGTATGGAATAAAAGATTGGCGAATTAACGTGGCGCGTGCATACCCAAATACTAATATGTACAATGACTGCAAGAAGAATAGTTTATTTGTAAGAAATCCTGATGATTTACTTTACTTTCCTGGCGATACAACTGAAGCAAACATTATTTGTCCAGAATTTACCCCTGATGAAGCATTACGCCGCAGGGATTATGCAAAAAGAAAATTAATGTCTGTTGAAAATAGTTTTTACTGGACTTTTGTTTATTATTCTGAACGTTTAAAACTAAAACAAACACTGCGCAAGATCATGCCTGACCGCACATGGTATGCAATGAAAAAAGTGTTGTTTGATGTATCTGGCGGCAGAAGCTAATAAAACCGGCACAATATAAAAAGTGAGTGATTTACCAGTTTTATCGGTTCACAAAATAACCTACAGTTCAGTTGGAATTATTGTCGATAAAAGCAAGTGATAAGTTACACACGAAATTTTTTCTCATTTTTCAAAATCACTCACTTTTTCGCCAGTGCCATAAAACCATAAACTATAAAAAGAAGTGTAAGAAACAGTGTTAAAAATGAAAATTCTGATAACTGGCGGTGCAGGTTTCGTCGGAAGCAATCTTGCTAAATATTTTGTTGACAAAAAGTATGATGTTACCATATTTGACAACTTTCAGCGTGGCAATGGCAATCTCAAGCTATTAAAAGATTGCAACATCAAAAAAGGCAAATTGGATGATTTACCTGATTTATTATCCTGTAGTAACTTTGACTTAATTTATCATTTTGCTGCACAAGTTGCAGTAACATCAAGCTATAAGGATCCGCAAAAGGATTTTAATGTCAATGCAAAAGGGACATTCAGTTTATTGAATGCTGCAGGCAAAACTCCAGTAATATATGCTTCAACGAATAAAGTTTATGGTGATAATGTCAACCACATTCCGGTAATAGAATACCCAAAACGTTATGATTTTAAGGGAGATATTAATTGTAAAGGAATTTCTGAAGATTTTCCTGTGGATTCAAGAAAGCACACACCTTACGGCTGTTCTAAGTTGGTTGGAGACATTTATACGAGAGAATTTGGCGGTGTTGTAAATAGGTTTTCTTGTATGTACGGCACAAACCAATTCGGCAATGAAGACCAAGGGTGGGTAGCGCATTTTGTAATATCTAAGCTGCTTCATAATCAATTGACTGTATACGGAAATGGCAAACAGGTAAGAGATCTTCTTTTCATAGATGATGTTGTCAACCTTTTAAAAATTGAAGCTGAAAATATTGACGCAATCCGTGGAGAAGCATTCAATATTGGCGGAGGATATGCAAATACTGCATCAGTTTTAGAATTATGCCAAAGATTAGAAATAACGCCTACTTTTGCAGATTGGAGGCCAGCAGACCAAAAAGTGTATTATAGCGACATCAAAAAAGTAGAAAGAATTCTCGGGTGGCAACCCAAAGTATGCATTGAGGAAGGATTGAAAAAATTATCCAGTTGGGCTGAAGAGAACAAAATAATTTTGGAAAATTATCATCATTAACACAAAAGTATTTAAATTATAGGATTACTAAAAAAAAGATGACATTGAAATATGAACGCATTGCTTTTGTTTGTCCTTTTCCTTATTATGCAAAGGGAATTAATGAAGCAACATTGTATCCGCCAATAGGGTTAGCATCAATTGCAGCATATCTTGAGAAGCAAGGAGCAAATTGTATTATAATTGATGCAAATGTTGGTGAAGAAAAACCAGCCCAGATTTTTGAGAAGTTAGTGAATTTTCAGCCAGATGTTATTGGAATACAACTAAATGTTGTAACTGCACAAGCCGGGGTCGAGCTTGCGCGACTAATACGCAATAATAAGTCTTTACAGGCAAAAATTGTTCTTGGAGGTCCTTTTGCAACAAGCAAGCATGAAAAATTGCTGGAAGACTCCGGTGCATTTGCAATTGTTCGCGGAGAAGGTGAACAGACATTTCTCGATTTGTGTCAAGGAAAAAAAGTAGAATTAATAGAAGGAGTTTCATTCAAGAATAAAGAAGGAAGATTAATAATCACAAAAGATCGTGAACTTTTTCCAGACATTAATGAATTTCCACATCCTGCGTATCATCTTTTGCCAGACTTAAAAAAATATCGTGCAAGAGCGCGAAAGACGCCTTTTGTCCCTATTTTTACAAGTAGAGGGTGTCCTTTTCGTTGCACTTTCTGCAACGCAAATATTTTTGGTAAAACTTTTCGAGCACGTAGTCCTGAAAATGTGATTAATGAGATTGATATACTAGTTAATAAATATGGTGTAAAAGAGATTGACATTATAGACGATAATTTCTCAGAGGATATGAGTCGTGCAGAAAAAATTCTTGATCTTATAATACACAGAAATTATAATTTGGCGATTAATTTTCAGAATGGTTTGCGTGCAGACAGAGTTACGCGTGATATTGTGCATAAAATGAAACTCGCAGGGGCGTACAAAGTAGGAATTGGAATAGAATCAGCAAATACAAATATTAGAAATCAGATTAAAAAAGGTTTGAGCATAGATAAAGTTGAATCAGCAATTAAATGGTTCAGGGAAGAAGGCATAATTACTATCGGCTTCTTCATGATTGGCTTTCCTGATGATACAGAAGAAACAATACAGGAAACAATTGATTTCGCGATAAAGGCAAATCCTTCAATTGCAAATTTCAGCCTAGTTTTGCCATTTCCAGGAACTGAACTTTACGAACAGGTGAAGTCAGAAGGGTTATTCACTAAATCTATAGATGAAGGCAGTCAAACAGGATTTTACTCAGACAATTTTTATTATGACACTAAATATATTAGCAGAGAAAAAGTGTTGGAATACCACAAAAAAGCGTATCGCATGTTTAATTTTCGCACATCAAAGATTATTGAAACAATAAAAGACATAAAATCATACAATGAACTAAAATGGACAGTACAAGCAGCATCACCTATTTTAAGGAAAATTTTAACTTTTAACTAAAACCGTTTATTGATTTCAATCTGAGCGATATTCTTTAACAATTTAATGGTGTGTTTAGAATTTGATAAAATGTTAATTGTGTAAGCGCATTCATATGTGCATCTGCACTTAGTATCAATAATTGTTTTTCTCAATTTTATCGCATTCTCTGAATTCCATAACTTTATTAAATCATAATCATATTCTCTAAGATTTCCTAATTTTGCAGTTAGCACTTCACAAGGCTTAACATCACCATTTGAATCAATTACTAAAAATAATCCACCCGCATAACAAGGAGTAATGAAGGAATTATTCAAAAATGTTTGTTCTATCATGTCATGGAGAACTATATTCTTTGCATTTAGAGCTTTGCTGATTAAACCACCTGTGTACCCATCTATTTTTCCAGATAGAATATCATCTTTTATTTTTTTGTTTAGATTCTTATAAGAATTAAGTATCCCTTCCTTTATATTGTGTGGAATTTTCATTACACCTTCTTCACGAATAATTGTTGTAGTGTATGACTTAATTCCAACAATATCAACTAGGTAGTTGTATATATCAAGTATGCGTTCATAATTGGCAGGCATCACTGTAATGTTGATATTAGCAAGAATATTTTTATTTTTGTAATCTTTTATAGCATTGTATGTTTTAATTGCATTTTCAAATAACCCATTTACTTTTCTATTTGCATCGTGTCTTTCAGGAAAATCATCAATTGATATGCTGAAAATCAAAAGATGCGTATAGTTGGCAGAGATAAATTTGTCTATAAAATCTTTTATCAAACCTGTAAAAAAACCATTTGTTGTTATATACATTGTTCGTATTCTCGTGTTTGTAAAATAACATTTAGCAATATCAAAAATATCTCTTCTTAAGAATGGTTCACCACCCGTTATGTTAACATTACTTAAATAGTGCCCAACCGACTTAGTGAGTTTATCAATTTCATCAAGCGTAAGGTCGTCCTTGAATGTAATTGGGTTGTCAAAATCAATAAAACAATGGCTACATCTCGCATTACAATTCTTTGTAATAAAATGCACAACACTAATTGGGCCTTTTACGAATGGTGGAATGAGTTTCATTGCCACAATACTTTCAGGCAGGTTTATAAATCTTAGGAATTGTTGTTATAATGAATAAAATGAATGTAAGTGTTATTATTCCTTGTCATAATGAATCTGCAATTATTTCAAAAAAAATAGAAAATAGTCTTAAGCTCGGTGAGACTATAAAAGAAATTATTATAGTTGATGACAACAGCACAGATGAAACTTACAATATCGCGCTTAAACTAGAGAATACACACAAGAACATAACAGTCTTAAAAAACACAGGCGGACATGGTAAGAACTCTGCAGTTGTTTTGGCATTGAAAAACTGTTCGGGTGACATAATCTGCCTAACAGATGCAGACATAATGTTGCCAGAAAATACTGTAATAAATGTTTTGCCATATTTTGACAAAAATAAAGTTGGGATGGTATCACTTTCTCCAATGCTTATTTTTCCAGTGTGTAACAAGCCTAACAATGAATATGCAACAGTGTATGAAACGTGCGTGCGCTGGTTAAAAATAACAGAATCATGGATTGATTCTGTTCCTGTGCCACACGGTCAAGCTTTATTTTTTTTGAAACATCTTAATTTGTTGCCCATTAGACAAGCTGACGACGTTGACTTAGGTATTCAAACAAGAAAAAAAGGTTATAAAGTCAAATACGCCAAATATTGTTTTTTCCATGAAAAAGTTCTTGATGACAGCACAAAATTAAGAAAACAAAAAATTAGGCGGTGCAAAGCAGTTATTGATGCACTTTTGTTTCATAAAGATGTTCTTTTCAACCCAAAATATGGCTTTTTTGGAATGTTATGTTATCCTGCTGATTTATTTGTCTATGTTTTTTCACCATTGCTATTTATATTAAGTATGATAACATTTGTCACGTTGCTTTTTGCAACAAATCATTCTATATTTGCTTTCACAATGTTAGCAATTATTTCTGTGCTTGTGATAAAATACAAAAGCATTATTTTGCTCACAGTGGTTAATTTTACATCAATTTGGGAATATTTTAAGAGCGGTCAAAAAAACGCGTGGAGAACACCGCGTGAATTGTGAAAAAACTTATGTAGATTATATTTAATGCCTTTGGAAATAATGCACCACAAGAATCTTGAACCATGAATTATTGCGCGTGATTTCATCTCACCACCGGCTCGCGACCGCTCATAACTCGCAACTTCAAAAATTTCTTGATTTTCCAAAAGGGTGTTGTATATAAGTTCTACTTCTATTTCAAAAGATTTGCAGGAATATTTGTGATTTTTCACAATATCTTTCTTAAACGCTTTGAACCCATTGAGACCATCTGTTAGTTTCAAGTTGAAGAGTATGTTTATAAACGCTGTAAAAATTACGTTACCTAAGCTTCTTATCACAGTATATTCGCCACTTCCGCCCAAACATCTTGAGCCAATAACTAACCCAACATGTTCATCAATAAGCAGAGGAATAAATTTTTTTATATCATCTGCAATATGCGAACCATCTGCATCCATCATAACTATTATGTCCCCTGTGGCTATTTCAAATCCGGAAATTAATGCATTTCCCTTGCCTGCTTGATTGATATTTGTAATCACTTTCGCACCATTTTTCTTTGCAATTGTTGCAGTGTTATCAATACAATGATCTGCAATAACAATTACTTCCCATAAAAATTCAGGCATTTTTTGGGTTTCTCTGTTAACATCAGATAGAACTGCGCCTATTGTTTCTTCTTCATCCTTAGCAGGTATTAATATGGATATACTTTTCAATATTTTTCTATTTCTATTGTCCATATTAGGTGCTCTTGTCAGCTAGTTTATATTTATTTTGTGTGGCTTGCATTTATAAATCACCAAGTTTGCAGTTTTTTCAACAACTTCTTTCTGTTTATTGCATAATTTATCTATTAATCTAACTTTCTCTATTGTATCATTTGAGTATTCACTTAAGACATATTTGTAAGGATAATTCAACAATACCACTGTACCTCCTTTGCGAATCATTATTTCTTTTATCTTATCAAGATTTAAATTCAGGTCTACATACCCATGTTCCCCGAGCCCTGTGCTTCTGCTATATTCGCGTAAGCATTTTGTTCGGTCATTTTCTATATCAAAAGACTTTTCTTCTTCAGAAACTGTATAAAAACCAGTATTGCCCATATAAAATGGAACATCTTCATTCCAAGAGTAAATAACTCCTAAATCAGTGTTGTTTACTGCATAATCTTGCATTACTGCAATTAAGCGCTGATCTGTCCTATCAACAATATTATCAGTAATCATCAAAATATTAAAACTTAGAGCCAGAATCATAAATGTTGAGAAAAGATATTTTTTTCTGTTTATGTTGTGGACGAAAATTAGATAAAGCAAAAT
>Ga0209541_10012918_pt1 | contig 12856 bp, 12 predicted proteins | sample RifCSPlowO2_01_FD_184027 | JGI IMG/M metagenome (GOLD analysis project Ga0209541, IMG submission 184027) | Groundwater microbial communities from Rifle, Colorado - Rifle CSP2_plank lowO2_0.1 (SPAdes) (version 2) | ecosystem: Environmental > Aquatic > Deep subsurface > Groundwater | place...
GCACGATGAAGCGGGCTTGCGGGCCCAAGGTTACCTTTACAGTATTAGCTATCTTGTCAATCCCGTGCAGCAAAGCTTGCCTTGCCTGCTCACCGAACATTAATTGTTTTGCCTCAGCCATGATTCATCACCAATATATAAGTATGTTTTTTATGATTTGATTTTCTAGTTACTCCTTTGTTTCCTCACTTTTATCCTATTATTTGATCACTCAGTTACCCTATTTTAGCCAAAATGTCCTTGAAATCAACAAACAAGTGTTTTTGGCCGTCAATTTCAATCTCTTCAGAACTATATCCGCCAAAAATAACCCGGTCTCCCGGCTTTAAAGGCAATTCACTGCCGTTGGCATACTGGCCAGCGGCGATAACTTCCCCTTCTTTTTTTTCCTCTTTGGCTGACTCAGGAAGATAAATCCCGCCTTTAGTTTTTTCTTCTTTTTTAATCTTGATTAAGACTCTTTCTCCCAGCGGTTTTATATCCATAGGCAGCACCCCCAAGTTTAGATGGTTGTAAAAGACATAACTGTTGAGTTTTGATGGTTAGATTTTAATTTTTTAGGTTTAACCAGTTTAAGTTTTAATTAAATGGCTAAGTAGTTAAGTTTGTTATAGATTTGTTAATTTTTTACCATTTTGCTTCAACAGCGGCTTATATTTAAGATTTATGGTTGAAAATTTCATTTTTTAATGATGAACCTGTTTAGGCTTTGGTTAGATTCGTTAAACTTGTTAATTTTTTACCATTTTGTTTCAACAGCGGCTTATATTTAAGATTTATAGTTAAAAATTTCATTTTTTAATGATGATCTATTGAAGTTATTTGTTGGTGGAAATATCCCCGGCGGTAGTGAGACGGTTTCACTTATTTTTATGATTTTTGAATATTAGTTTTAAACTCACCAAATCTTCCTTCTTTGATCGCTTTTTTTGCTCCAGCAATTAATTCCTTGATAAAAAAAAGATTGTGGATGCTTAAAAACCGTTTAGCTATCGGCTCACGAATTTTTAACAGATGGTGCAGATAGGCTCGAGAATAGCTTCTGCAGGCCTGGCAGGAGCAATCTTCTTCGATAGGCTTAAAGTCATCTCGATATTTCAGCTGGTCCAGGACCAAGTTTCCGTTCTTGGTAAGCAAGGTTCCTCGTCGGCCAATTTGCGTAGGGTATACCGAATCAAAACAGTCGATGCCCCGGCCGATCAGCTCTAGAAGTTCTTTGGGCGACCCGACGCCCATCACATAGCGCGGCTTATCTTTAGGCAAGAAAGGCAAAACAGCGTCAACGGCCCCATACATCTTTTCCTTAGGCTCGCCGATGGCTACTCCCCCGATAGCCAGGCCGTCAAAATCCAACGCGGTGATAAATTCGGCTGATTGTTGCCGCAAGTCAGGGTAAAAATTTCCTTGAATTATGCCGAATAATAATTGCTTTGATTTTCCCTTCAGCTTGTTGTGCCATTCTAGACTTTCTTTTCCCCAGCGGTGAGTGTTTTCCATAGCCAACTGGGCTTCATCATAAGATGCTCCAAAGCCAGACATGTCATCCAGCATCATGGCAACATCACTATCTAAGGCCAATTCAATTTCCATGATTGTTTTTGGCGTAATCATCACTTTGCTGTTATTGTAAGGGTTTCTAAAATGAAGAGCCTTGCTAGTTTTTCTTTCAAAGATTTTTCGTGACATCTGGAACCCGCCACAGTCAGTAAAGGCAATACCCTTAAAATTCATGAATTGATGCAGGCCGCCGGCCTTCCGGACAATTTCAGCTCCAGGTTTAAGGCTGAGAATCAAAGCATTGGCGATAAGGGCTTGGATATTTAAGGAAGCATAATCATCAGTGGTTATTACTTTGCCAGTAGCTTTGGTAGCCGCAGGCATGAAGAAAGGGGTTTCAATGGTGCCGTGAGCGGTAGTTAATTGTCCGCAGCGGGCCAGGCCGTCTTGATGGGTTATTTGAAAAGTTTTTGTCATAGTAACTAAACATCAATGTCAGATGCTATAAAATGGTTATTTAAGCCGATATTTTTTAAAAGTACTGCTTTTATTTAGATTAATATGAATTTAAATGTGAATATCCTTGGCATCGAATCTACAGCCCATACTTTCGGCATAGGCATTGTAACTGATAAAGGTAAAATTTTAGCCAATGCTAAAGACAGCTACAGCTCTGCGGATGCGGGCATGATACCTGATAAAGTAGCTGAGCATCATCAGCAAGTGAAGGCAAAAGTATTGGATTTAGCCTTAAAAGAAGCTGATATTGGCTTGAATGAAATTGATTATATTGCTTATTCTGCCGGCCCGGGCATTGATCCTTGCTTATGGGTGGGCTATAATTTTGCCAAAGAATTATCTAAAAAAATAAGCAAACCATTGATCGCAGTAAACCATTGCGCCGCCCACCTGAGCATTGGCAAACTGTGGAATGAATTAACTGAACCAGTTTACCTTTATGTATCGGGAGTTAATACGCAGGTTGTTATTGAAGAGATCGTTGCCGGAAAAAGCAAGTATGGAAAAAGCAAGTATTTAATTCTTGGTGAAACTCTGGATATCGGCCTAGGCAACATGCTGGACAAGCTGGGAAGGGCCCTTGGAATAGGATTCCCTGCCGGACCTAAAGTAGAAGAACTGGCCAAGAAAGGTAAATATCTAGAATTGCCTTACGTGGTTAAAGGGATGGATGTTTCTTTTTCTGGAATCTTAACTAAAGTTCAGCAGTTATATCAGCGAAAACAAGCTGGCCAAGAGGACATCTGTTTTTCCGTGCAGGAAACTTGTTTCGCCATGGTTACTGAGGTATCTGAACGGGCCTTGGCTCATACTGGAAAAAAAGAACTGGTGTTAATCGGCGGTGTCGGTGCTAATAAGCGGTTTTGTGAGATGTTAAACATTATGTGCCAGCAAAGGAAAGCCCAATTTTATAATGTTCCAATGGAATTAGCCGGAGACCAAGGGGCGATGATTGCTTGGGAAGGCTTTTTGCGAAAAGAACAGTATGGCGATGAAGTAGTTAAGCCATATTGGAGAGTAGATGAGGTCGGCAAATGATTGTTTTTGATAAAATGGGCCGGCAAGGAGTAAGAATTATTTTTTAGGCGCACTTTCGGAAGCAATAGCTAACAAATGCTATACCCTACTTCGCTGGACAACCGATTTTGAAGCGTCGAAAGGAACCTCTTGGTCAGGGCCTCTTAAAGATAATAATTTAACCGTAGTCAAACCATTATCAGGATTACTTAAGTAATCATCTGCAAATTTCCAGGCCATGTCAATTGCATTTAGATATGCAATCCTGGAGTCCTCGGCAGAAATAGTTCTTTCTTCCCTAACATAATCCGGATATTTAACGCCATGGCCCCGAGAAACTCCGCAATTAATTCCAAAAATTGCCTGATATTCCATTTTCAAAATAAAACAGGGGTAGGATTATAAAAGGATTTGTGTATTGTAACAAGTGTTACGTGTATTGTAACGAGCGTTGCCGATTCTGGCAGTTAGAAAATTGATGCCTATGCAAAAATAGCAAGAAAACCATTGGCTTTAGTCAATGTCCACAAAAAAAGCAATGATTTTTACTAACAGGCATCAAGCCACCTAAAGTAGCGAATAGCTTGCCTTTCCACAGCGTTGATTTAGCTTGGTATCAAAACTGCATACTTTGCCCCAGAAACCTTTATAAACTTAAAGAGGCTCTAAAAAAATAGTGTTTTGTCGACGATAAAATTAACTTTAGATATGGTTAAATAAGAAGGTTAAATAAGATGATTAAAATCAGTTAGAATAACCTTAATTTACTTTTAACATGAGCGAAAACATCATTCCCAAGCCAGCCTATGGCGCGGCCCAGATCATTGTACTGGAAGGTCTGGATGCGGTAAGAAAACGACCTGGAATGTATATTGGCGATACTTCCGTCAGAGGCCTGCATCAGTTAGTGTGGGAGATTGTTGACAATTCTATTGATGAGGCTTTGGCCGGATATTGCAATAAGATTAAAGTGTTTATCCACCAAGATAATTCCATCACGGTTCATGACAACGGGCGGGGCATTCCTGTAGATATTCATCCCAAATTAGGAATTCCGGCAGTTCAAGTGGCTTTAACCAAATTGCATGCTGGCGGCAAGTTTGATAAGGATTCTTATAAGGTTTCAGGAGGATTGCATGGCGTGGGCTTAAGCGTAGTCAATGCCTTATCCATTGCTTTAGAAGTCCAGGTAAAGCGAGACGGAGGCATTTTTCATCAGGCTTATTCCCAGGGGAAGCCCTTGACGGAACTGAAATTAACTGGCTCCAGCCTAGAAACAGGAACTACGATCCATTTTAAGCCTGACCTGGAAATCTTTTTAGAAACGGTATACCGCTATGATATTTTAGCCAAAAGATTGAGGGAACTGGCTTTCTTGAACAGGGGCGTAGAGATAGAGCTGGTAGATGAGCGTGAAAATGAGGCAAAAAGCGAATCGTTCAAGTATGAAGGCGGAATCAAGGAATTTGTGGAATATGTGGACAAGAATAAAATGCCTTTGCATGAAGTAATTTATTTTGAGAAGTCTAAAGATAACTCTGTCGTGGAAGTTGCTTTACGTTATAATTCAGGTTATCTGGAAAATGTCTTTTCTTTCGTTAACAATATCAACACCATTGAAGGTGGAACGCATTTATCGGGGTTTAAGACGGCCATCACCAGGATTTTAAATAATTTTGCCAAGGAAGCAACCAATGGCAGGCATGACTTGAAGTTGTCTGGGGAAGATGTCAAGGAAGGGCTGACCGCAGTAATTTCAGTGAAATTGCCTGAACCATTATTTGAAGGGCAGACTAAAACCAAGCTGGGGAATAGTGATGTGTTTGGCATCGTCAGTTCAGCAGTAGGAGAAGCGTTGGAAACCTATTTTGGCGAACATCCACTTATCATTAAGATGATCGTAGGCAAGTGCCAGGATGCAGCTCAGGCCAGGGAAGCAGCCAGGAAAGCCAGGGAATTAACTAGGAGGAAAGGGGCTTTGGAGGGCGCTGGTCTGCCGGGGAAACTGGCTGATTGCAGCAATCGTGATCCTAAGTCCTGTGAAATATATCTTGTGGAAGGAGATTCCGCCGGTGGAAGTGCCAAGCAAGGCCGCAACCGGGAATTTCAAGCCATCTTGCCGTTGCGGGGAAAAATCCTGAACGTGGAAAAAGCTAGACTCCATAAAATCATGGAAAATAATGAAATCATCTCCATGATTACGGCTTTAGGCACAGGCGTTGGTGAAGAGTTCAACCTTTCCAAATTGCGCTATGATAAAGTAATCATCATGACTGATGCTGACGTTGACGGCTCGCACATCATGACCTTATTATTGACTTTCTTCTATCGGCACATGAAAGAGCTGGTGGAAAAAGGGCATGTCTATGTGGCCATGCCGCCATTATATCGATTGCAAAGCGGCAGAAAGGTGGAATATGCTTATACTGAGCAACAGAAAGACCAGCAGGTTAAATTGCTTGGCGGTGAAATTGGCATTCAGCGGTATAAGGGCCTGGGGGAGATGAATCCGAAACAGTTATGGGAAACGACCATGGATCCGCAGGCCAGAACACTTAAACAGGTTGCTGTGGAAGATGCCGTGGCTGCCGACCAGATGTTCACGGTATTGATGGGTGATGAAGTGGAGCCGCGGCGGGAATTTATCCAGAAGCATGCTGCTGAAGTGGTTAATTTGGATGTTTAGCTTGCTGTTGGCGTTTAACTAGCAAGGATAATTTTTCAAAATATGATAACACTGAAAGCATCGGCTTCATCCAAAAGTAAACGCTAAAGCTACTCGCTCAGCGCTTCTAAAACTGAATAGAACTGAACCATCCCTTGTCAGCTGAATATTTAACGATAGTAGTGCTTCGCAAATTGATGCTAACTACATTTTCTACAGAGCCACATCAACCAACACTTTAATAAAAACCAACTATCTCCTTACCATCGAGATGATGGATTTATTATTGATTATTACGGCCTTAATAGCCCTATCGGCTGCATTCTATTCAGACATTAAAACCAGAGAAGTTCCCGACTGGCTGAATTTCTCGCTGATCGCTGCAGCGTTGGGGATAAGAGCCATAACTGCCGTAACCCAAGGGTTAACCATCCTCTTATCTGGGCTGCTGGGCTTAGCAATCTGTTTCCTGCTGGCTTTATTCCTATATTATTCTAACCAGTGGGGAGGAGGAGACAGCAAGCTGTTGATGGCCATGGGAGCAATCATCGGAGTGTCCTGGCCGATAAGCAAGGAAAGTTTTATCCTATTGTGGTTTATTTTGGGATTGCTCTTCCTGGGCCTGGTCTGGGGCATTCTCTGGATGATCGGCGTAGCAATCAAGAAAAAACATTTATTTGTGATGCGGTTCAAGCATGCCTTATCATCTTATAAAATCCTGCAGGGGATTCTGATCCTGGTCACGATGATTATTTCAGCGATAACTTTTTTTCACCCTTTATTTTGGCCGTTCATTCTCTTTCCCTTGCCGGTGTTTTACCTTTTAATCTTTGTAACTTCAGTGGAAAAAAGCTGTTTTTACACCAGAAAACTGCCGGAGGAGCTGACGGAAGGAGACTGGCTGGCTGAAGACGTTCTAGATGGGAGCCGGAAAGTAATCTTTAAAAGAACGTTAACTAAAACAGATTTAGCACTTCTGATCAATTTAAGGAAAAAGAAGAGGATTAACACCGTAATGATCAAGGAAGGCATTCCTTTCATCCCTGCGTTCTTATATTCCTACCTGATAGTAGTTTTTTTTGAAAAGTATATCTATCAATTGCTAGGACATGTTTTTTAGGGGCTCTGACTGTGCTCTATCAATCTGCAAAACTGCATTAATAATAGATAAAAAGGTTGGATTATCTAAAAAACATCTTCGGTGGTTGAGATAGCATTCTCTGTTCCTTTACTGGACAGATTTGCTCTACTCATCCAAACATTAACCTTACGGTCCAGATTTTAGAAAACTATATAAAGCAAAAAGAATTGTTAATAACTAAAAGAGGTGCATGGTATGAAGCGTAGTTTGAAAAAAGGTTCTTTGGACATTTCTATTCAAGCTATCATCATTATTGTTCTGGGCATGACGTTGTTAGGATTAGGACTAGGTTTTGTGAGAAACCAGTTTGATATCATCGGAAGCACTAGTACTAAAGTTCAACAACAAGTGCAAGAACAAATTTTGGGGCAGCTGCGGACTAGCGGAGACCAGGCTTCTTTTGCGAGAGAAGTTCAGTTAGGCCGTGGAAAAAGAGATTTATTAACTCTGGGAGTACAGAATGTTGGCTCACAGACCCTTTATTTTAAAATAAATCTGGAGTTTGATAAAGATAACAGTGATCCAGGTGATGAAGATTTTAACCTCAGATATGAAAAGCAATGTCTAAGCTTATCACCAGCCCAGGCAAATGTTTATGGGATTAGCATTAAGGCCCCGCCGATACCAGGCACCTTCGCCCTAAGGGCTGATATTAACCAATATACCGATGATAAATGTACCATTCCAGATCAAATTCAGCCAAAATATGATACCAAACTGTCATTTATTACGGTAGGATGATTTGTATGAGCAGGAAAAAACGATTAACCGGTCAGCAGGAATTTGAAATCATGAAGCTGGTGCTGGATAAATTCTTGTGGCTAGGATTCATCGTCATGGGCTGGGGGATGTATCAATCACTGTCACAAGACAGTTTTCTGGCGGGAATATGGTACCTGATTGCCGGCGCAGTGCTATTATTATTGTTTGTGATAATAATTGTTAAGGAATACGAAATTATTGCTTAGCCTTTCGTTTAAAGAAAATCCCAGCATTCATTCCCAACTTGAGTTTGCAGTTAAGGGTAGTTTAGAAATTAAAATAAGCAGTGGAGTTTTCTGCTTTTTTTGTTTAATGCCAACTACTTACCTTCTCTAGTTCATTAACGTTGCCATGATGGTGAATTATAGGGATCACATGGTCCTTTAATGTCCCAGGAAGGAATGTTAGCATGCATCCATAATCTCTCTGACAAAACTTCTTGGTCAATCGGGCAAATTATGCCAGAAAAATCTTCCCCACATAAATTAACTGCCGTTTTAGGCACCCAGACTTCATAGCCTTCCTGCCTACCAAACCTTTTCACCACATATCTTTCAAATAGCCGCTCCAAGGGAACCAAAGCTCGGATTTTAATTTCTTCAGAAGCTACTCCGATAATTCCCATGGGAACACGGATATAAGATTCAGTCATTTGCTCCAGAGTGACACAGTAGCGGTTAACATTGTTCAGGTCTCCCATGAACTGGCGGCGCTGCTTCTGCGCATCTCTACGCGCATAATCCAAGGATCTAGCCGTTTGCAGCAGCAGAACGATCTCTGGAATTAAAGCTGACTTATTCAAAGAGGATCTGTTCGCTTCAAAATCATCCTCTCCATATTCAGAAAACGCCGCACTGCTTTCCTGTCGCGCTGGCAACGGCCGGCTATCCTGCTCTAAGCCTAAGGTCAAATAAGAATTGTTGCTGCCCTGCACTTGGTAGACCAATGCTCCTGCCAGAACATTAACTTCATTGCGCACCTGCACCGGCTGCCCTAAATATGCTTTTCCTTCCAGATCAGTAGGCTCAATCTCCACCTCTAAAATATCCTGTTTGCCCACGCAAGAAAAAACTGCCAGTGCGGCAGCCGTTATTGCAACTAATCCTTTAGATGCTCTGTTGTTCATCTATCCCACCTCAGCTATAAAGACCATGGCGTCACTTTTATATACTTTTAGAAATTAGGATAGGTAGTATCGGAAAGATAGTCCAGATGGAAAGAGTAGGGAAGAAGCAGATTATCTCAGAAAGATAGAGTGAGGAAAAATTAGCATGAAGATTGGTTCAAATCATCGAGGCGTCATTAACTTATCAGTTAACATGATTGTCATGATCATCATCTCGCTAGTTATTCTGGCTGGAGGAATCGTGCTGCTAAACAATCTAGTTCGTGGAGCTGAAGATCTTAAAGAACAATTAGACCAAAGAACCGAGGACCAGTTGAATGAATTGCTAGTCAGCCAAGGCCAGCAGGTGGCTTTGCCGTTTAATACCGCTGCCGTGCTGCGGGGAGAAAGGCACCTCTTTGGCATCGGCATCCTTAATACTGGCGAAGTTGGAAACAGTTTTCAGCTCTCTGTAAAATTTGATAAGTTAATCAGCCCTGAAGGACAGGAAGCTGCACTGCAGCTTAACCCGGCAGAATGGGCGCGCTATGAGAGACAGCCACTGAGAATTTCAGAAGGCGAAAATGTTAAAGAGTCAATCCTCGTTCTAGTTCCCCGTGATGCTCCTTCTGGACAATATTTTTTTAAGGCCCAGGTAATCCTGCCCACAGGAGAAGCTTATGGCAACGCGCAACGGTTTTATGTGAATGTTAAGTGAAGAGAGATATATTTAACACATTTGCTATAGTAAAAAACATAAATGATAAAAATGCGTGAAACCGCCTCACCTCGCCATAAATGACGAAGTTTCAAAAGAGGCGGTTTCTCAACTACGCATTTTTAGCATGCAAAAATTTCGCCCTAAAGGGCGGGGTTTTACACCCAGCGAAATTTTTGCATAAAAAAATGTTCTTAGAAGCGATACTTAATAACCTAGGATCAGATGAAGCAAGACAGATGGCAATTTCTAAACTAGTCGGGAAAGTTGATTTACCCCCGCATCAAATTGAACGAGCGATTCAAAATTATGAAGCCGCAGGCTGGTTTAATGCTGCTGCAGACCTCGCTCTTAAGATCGGACAGAATGAACGAGCTGAACAGTTAAGAACCATTAGTTATTTAATTGACCATTTACCTACTCTCTAACTAACCACTACCCCTACTTTCCCGGGCAGGGCAATTTTCGCTTTAGGATGAGCTGATAGGTCAGCCGCAACAATTTCAATCCGGCAGTTAAATTCGTTCTTAAAGAAATCTTTAGACTCCTGTAAGTACTGCAATTCTTTCTCCTGGTTAACCAAACTAGCGATCCTTGTTTGCAATAATCTAGGCAAAATCTTGACAATTTCCTGCCCCCTTGGTTTGAACGCTGAATCTCTTAACAGCGCAGTTAATATTTCCTTTGGGCTAATTTTCTTGCGGATCATTTTAGTTACGGCTTCAACCAGCTGAAACTTCCATTGCGGCGACACAATCAAAGTTATCTTAGAAATCTGATCTATCTTAGCTAGTTTTATAACTGCTTCAATGTCTTCAAGAGTTGTTTTAATCACGGCTTCGCCTAAATCCAATTGCTCATTAATCAATCTTTTGTCGGCCTTAGGCCAGGCTGCTTGAGAAATAAGACCGTTCTGGCCAATTTTTTCCCAGATCTCCTCGCAGATGAACGGGGTAATAGGTGCCAGTATTAATAACTGCGTTACAATAAATTTGTTCATTAGCCTCTGATTAAAATTATTTTTAGTTCTTCTTAAATACCATTTTAAAGCGTTATTAAATTCGAAGTAGGAGGTTTGCAAAGAACTTCTAAACAAGGTTTTTTCCATGGCTGCTGTGGTTTTGACAATGATCTCATTTATTTTTGATTCCAGCCAGCGGTCAATCTGCAGTACATTTTTTCTTCCCTTTCCATAATTTTGAATACAAGAATCATGAAATTGCTCCAGCTTGCTTCTTAGAGCCGTGGCAAGGGAACTGTCCCAGTTAGGATCGTCTAATTCTTCTCCTCCGTTGAGGATGGTGAATCTGGCGCAGTCTGCGCCAAAGCGGGCAGGCATTTCCCTTAACACAACAATGTTGCCTTTGCTTTTGCTCATTTTTTCGCCATCAACAGAAACCCAGCCGTTCACTCCTATGCCTCGTGGCCAATGTTTTCTGGGGAAAATGGCGGTATGGTTAAATAAGAAAAAAGCCAGATGGTTCTGAATCAAGTCTTTCCCAGAATTTCTGAAATCCACTGGATACCAATAATTGAATTCATCACGCATTTTCTTGGCTAGCGATAATTCAATTTTAGGTTTCGTCTTTTTGCCTAGAAAGACGTAATCAAACAGCTCATCGTCCACTTTTTTAAGGTCAATATTTTTTACTAAGTGGGCAATGGTGTAGTAGGCCATATAAATAGTGCTGTCGCTTAAGCTTTCAATAAGCCATTTTTCATCCCAAGGTAACCTTGTACCCAGGCCGGATTCACGGGTGCAAGCCCAATTGTTCAGCCAGCCAATGACATATTCAAATTGCACTCTGGATTTTTCCGGATACAGCGTCAGCTGCTGCAAAGCCTGACGGACTTGTCTTTTCCAGTTCTCATCGCCATAAGCCAGAAACCACTGATCGTCAACTATCTTAACGATGCATTCATTCAAGTAGCGGGATACAACTTTACCGGTCAATTCATAATATGGCCAAGCCCAGCCTTGCTTAATCAGCTCTTTCTGGATTAGATCTTTGCCTTTTTCAACGGGAACGTCTTCCAAGTTCTTTGAAAACTTATTTTTGTAAAGATGATTAAATTTGGCAGAATAATGGCTTAGTTTGTACAGCTCTTTCTTAATCAACTCTAATTTTTCCTTTTCATGCTGTGATTTGACATTATATTTATGCAAAAAGTCTTGAGCAGGAAGATCACTATAACCTGCAGTTTTCAGCACGGCGATCGGCTGGATGGACCGGACTTGTTCCAGGCTGAGATGGTATTGCTGCAACGTTTTCTCATCTTTCTGCAAGTCTTGCAGGGCAATTAAATCGTCGGCAGAATCAGAAGGAACCGAATGCACCAGGCCCGTGCCAAATTCAGGGTTAAGGAAAGTGGCAGGAAGAATCAACACTTTCCGGCCGCCAAATTCTTCAGTTTCCAGCCCAATCAAATCAGTTCCCGGAACTTTACGCTTGATTTTAAGGTCATGCCCTTGCTGTTCCAGCCTTTTGGCAGCAGTTTCACTGAGAATCCAAACCTGTTTGTTGATGCTGATCTCAACATAGGTTATCTTTGGATGCACATAAAGATTAGTTATCCCTAGGATGGTGTCTGGCCTTAAGGTGGCGCTGACTACGTATCTTCCATCTTCTAATCGGTGCTTGATTAGTAAAAATTCCTGTGGCGTTTCCCCTTCCCCCTCCGACCGGTCATGATCACCGATAACACAGTTCTCTACTGGATCCCAGACCACTGGAAATTGGCCTTTAATGACATATTTACTTTCCTTTAATTGATTAAACTGCCATCGGATGAATTTGTCATAGTGCGGATTTAAGCTAGTGGTAATAAATTCCCTTCTCCAATCCACGCTTAGGCCCAGGGCCTGGAAATCTTCTATCGCTTTAGGCCGAAAATATTCAATCCAGTATTCTGGCTGCTCAAACCTGTTGATCTCATTATCAGTTATGCCGATGTCTTTAAGCAGCTTTAATTGTTTAGGCTCTTTTTCTTTGACTCGCTTGGCGGCGCTGGTGATCGGTGTGCCAGTAGCATGCCAGCCTTGCGGAAATAATACATTAAAGCCCTGCATCCGCTTATAGCGGGCAAAAGCTTCCGTGCGCATGTAGGTATACAGATGCCCAATATGCAGGACAGAATTCACGTAAGGGTAAGGCGCATTGACAAAAAATTTTTTCCGGTTATCTGGATTAGCTTCAAAGACTTTCTCTTTCAGCCAGCGGCCAGCCCATTTTTCCTGAATTTTTTCCCAGTCTAAAGCCATGAAGAGGTTAAGAGGTAGTTTTTTATAAAGGTTGCTAACGGTTTTGCTGAAAGAGGTATACTAAAAATGCTAAATAATCAAACTTTTTTTAGCCATTTTTATACATAGCTAGCGACCATGGTTAGTTCGATAATTTATCACACTAGCTATATACTCAAAATGCTAAATAA
>Ga0209541_10012919_pt1 | contig 12854 bp, 17 predicted proteins | sample RifCSPlowO2_01_FD_184027 | JGI IMG/M metagenome (GOLD analysis project Ga0209541, IMG submission 184027) | Groundwater microbial communities from Rifle, Colorado - Rifle CSP2_plank lowO2_0.1 (SPAdes) (version 2) | ecosystem: Environmental > Aquatic > Deep subsurface > Groundwater | place...
AAGTATATAAAAGATTACATCTTTCCCGTGCTTCCAAAGCCGGAACTTCCTCTCTGGCTGTCATTTAATTCATCAACTTCAACCAAATTTACAGTTTCAAATTTGTTGAAGACCAGCTGAGCAATTCTTTCTCCTCTTTTTACTTCGTAAGACTCTTTTCCAAGATTAATTAGGATCACCATGAATTCACCTCTATAACCATGATCTACAGTGCCGGGTGTATTCACTATTGATATCCCCTGCTTTGCAGCTAATCCTGACCTGGGTCGTACCTGAACTTCATATCCTTCAGGTATTTCCATATATATGCCCGTCTTGAACACATAATATTCTCCTGGTGTCAAAGTATGTGTTTCTGCAGAACAAATATCCATTCCAGCATCGCCATAATGCTTGTAGTTCGGCAAAGGAAGTTCTTTATCAGTTCTTTTTATTTTTACATCCATTTCATACCACCACATTGCTTTTATTGTTTAGTTTTTACATATAATAACTAACATTTTGTATAATTATTTATGTTTTTTACTATATTTGTTACTTATCATTTTTGTTGATTATTCTTCCTAACTTCATTATTGAACTAGACTCTTCTCTGATTATTTCCCCTGTCAGCGCATTTAATCTTATGTTAATTATTTTTAATGAACCTGTCACTAAAGTAGTATTATAAACGATGTCTCCATTGATATTCTGCAATAATTGGATTTCTTGGCTGATTTTTTCCGCAGAATATTTTTCTGATATCAATTTGTCAAATATCTCTATTGCTTTTTCCGGAGAAATTTTTACTTCATTAAGCTCCAATGGTAGAACTTTGCTTTCCTCTTCCTTAAATACTCCGTCTTCATTTGTCTTTTCAAATGTACTTAATGAGAACGTAGTTACCATATCTGTTTTTGGATTATAATATCCTACTTCTTCATTATTCTTTGCCATAAATATGTGAGCTAAGTAAGATTCAGGGTTGTTTTGTTTGTATTCTTTAAACTGACTGTTATTCACGCATTCTTCCACTCTTTCAAGTATATTCATTGAATTATGAGAAATTATGTTGATTTAAATAAGTTTTCTTTGTTAAGCTATTAGTTTGACATCAGACATTAATTGAACATTACTTTCATTAACGTACAAACATACCGCAAATATTATAAATGATTATTCACTTTTTAAAAAAATGGGATACGCATTCATGCATATTGTATTTGTCTGGATATTTGCAAAGGCGTATGAAAAAATTAAAAAGTATTCTTTTAGTCATATAGAATGGGCATTAATCATATTTATTGCATTGCTTCCAGACATTGATTTGCTGTATGACTGGACTTTTGGAACTTCTGTTCATAGAATGTTCCTGAGCAGTTTAGTATTTTTTGCTTTGGCGTTAATTGCATCATTTATTTTGGTGAGAATATGGAAAAAACTGCCTGAAAATCTTCCCATAATCACGCTTATTGGCATCTCATCGCATTTTATATTGGATATGGTATCTCCTATCGGAATACAATTACTATGGCCTCTGCCGTATTGGATAAGTTTTACAGGTATAAAAGGATTATCCGTCATACCTTATGATTATCCTTTGTTCTTTAAATTTATGGTTGTGGACATGGCCATTGGTACAGCATGGCTTTTGTTCTTGATATTGAAAAATAAATTTAAGTTATGATTTTCATGGAAACTCAACTGTATTTTTTCTTAATTTTCTTTGCTACTATCATCTTAACTAGGGTTTTTATTTTCATTTATCCGATTTCTGCACCAACTATCAATGGTTTTAGAACACATCATTATATGTATGGAATTATATTGGCGTCAATTGGAGCATTATTGGGAAGCATTGCTATATATGCAATTGGCTTAGGACTGTTTGTTGATGAGCTTGGATATCTAATAATTGGCGGAAAAACACATGAAGAAAATTATTCAAAACAATCATTGCTTCTTTTAGGGTTTTTCATAGTTCTAACGTACATATTTAGAGAACAATTACTGTTTTGGATGTGAGTTATCAGCTATCTGTTACTTGCATACTCACAGAACAAGATTCAAATCTCTATTATTATCCCTTCAGGTCCTGGGTTCATACATATTGTATTATTTAATTTATCTACTTTCTTAAATGTTTCATGTATATGTCCGCAAAATAAATAATTGAAATTATACTTTATTATCACTTCATTTATGCTTTTATTTCCGCAATGCCCGCCAACAATAATATCAAGTTTTGTGTCTGATGGAGGAGCGTGGGTAAGCATTATTTTTATTTTATCATTATTTTCTGTAATCACACCTTTCATTTTTCTGCTTATAACATCCAGATTTGAATCTCTTCTTGAAAATCCTCCTCCTCCAAAGCCAAAAATAAGGTATTTGTCAAGTAGGGCTATCTTCTGATTGACATTTATTATTTTGTCATATTTATTGCATTCGTTTTTAAATTCAAGTGTATCTTCATGATTTCCTGGAATAATAAATACTGTTCTTCCTATTGAATTTAATTTAGCAAGTACTTTCTTTAATCCGTTACCGAATATTGTTATGTCTCCGCAGCAGAATACAGCATCACAGTCCCTTGCTTTCTTGATTATCTTATCCAATACCATCATATTGCTGTGCATATCGGTGCATGCAAGTATTTTCATAAATAAATTCAACGTTGTTAGTTTATATAAAATTGTCGGTTTAAAATCTCTGACTTTAACTTAGCAATTCTGACTATAATAATCAGATAAGACAATTCTGTCAAGTTCTTTTATGTTTTTTACGAGATACAGCTTTCCGTTAGTTGTCTTGGTTATTTTTTCAGCCAGCTCTTTTCCATTTTTATCAAGCTGCACCCCAACTAATGATATTGTTATATCATTTAAATACGCAGATCTTGCAGCTTCTAATGTTTCTTTAACCGGGTCTTCTCCGACAGTAGGCATGGCGTCTGTTAATAATATCAAATGTTTTGTCATCTCTTCTTTAGGGAACATGCTAATTGAAGTTTTGATAGTCAATGACAGATTAGTCTCGTCAGCAGCTTTTATGTCTGAAATACGCTCTAATAACGCATGGAAATTAGTTGTAGGATTGACTTTGTTCTGTATCTCTTTTCCAAAAACAATCATCCCAACCTCATCTTTGGCTTTTATTGCAGTATATGCGAGCGCTAATCCTGCTTTTTTGCACATAGTTAATTTGTCACCTTTCATGCTGCCAGAAGCGTCTATCCCGTAGATTATGCATATTTTTCCTTTAGCCTGCCTTGTAAATGTTTTCAGGTCATCTTTTGATAATTTCATGTGTCCTCTGCGTATTGATTTTTTTATGGATTGTTTCAATGCAATGTCTTTGTATCTATCGCCTTTTTTGTAATCCTTGGTATCTAATCTGTTTCCATAATGAGATATATTCTGATTGAACTTTTCTCCAATAATCCCTTTTGCCTCCATATCCTCCAGCTCCTCCTTAAACAGCGAAGCTGCAGCAAGCCATCTTCCTATATTTGTCATCTTATTTTCATTGTTAATCAGATTTTCCCTTCTCAATTTCTGCAGTGATCTTTTCATCTTTTCTTTAATCTCCCTCTGAAATTCAGGTATTTTAATGTTCTTCTGCACTGCGTTAGGGTCGTATCCAGTTAACTGCCTGATTAAAGATTCACCATAGATATTTTTTGCAGTCTGATAAGAAGAAACAAGATGTTCAAATAATTTATCAGGAACAAAGGACTGCATTCCTCTGTCCATCATTTCTTGAAGAAGCTGGCCGTCTTGTTTTGTTTCTTTGTCGTCTTCCATAAGAGAATTCATCAGCTCTTCACGATCCTTCTGTTCAGAGCCGCCTCTTATCTCTCCTTCTTTACTTATGTTTAGTTTGCCTCTATTCTCAGGGGTCATCCCCTTCTTCATTTTCGTTATCAGAGGCAGAATTAAAAGTGGTAGTTACGAAGCTGGTTGAAATATTTTCTTTATATTTATGGGATTCTCTTTTTATGAACTCTTTAGGCGTTAATAAAAAATCTGCAGATGGTTTTAATCTTATTCTATGCGCCAATACAGACTCAAGCACAGCTTGCACATCTTGGTATCTAACTTCTTTCTGTTTTTGTACAACAGCTTCCGCCTGTCCTCGTTCATATAACCCTAATGTAGCCCTTACGCTGGGTTTCTTTTCAAGCTGGTCGTTTTTTCTTAAGTCATGTATGAATTTAATGTAATATCTTAACAAATCATCTGAAAATTTTATTAGGTATTTTCCATATCTTCTTACAATGGCGAGCTCTTCTTCCACATCTTGCGGATATGTCATATAAATTAAGTCGAATCTATCTAACAACACATCAGACATCCTTTCTGTGTTTGTATCTTCAGGGTTCATTGTTGCAATGAATATAAAATTGGCATCAAAATCAACATCATAGCTTCCAATTGTTATCTTTTTTTCCTGAAGAGCCTGCAATAATGCATTCTGCAGTTTTTCAGGGCATCTGTTTATCTCATCGAAAAATAAAATCCCTCCATCTGCTTTGAACAATTTGCCAGGGGTAAACGCTTCCTTGCTTAATGGCCCATATTCAAGCGCTTTTATTGGATCGATGTCTCCGATTAGGTCTTCAGCAGTTAAATCAGGAGAACCCTGCACCCTTACAAATTTATTATGTTCAAGAAGCCTTGCTAGGTCTTTTACCAATGTGGTTTTTCCTATGCCAGGTTGTCCTACTATGATAACATTTCTTTCTGTTAATATAGCTGTCTTTATTTGTTCTTTTATGTTTTCCTGCCCAATTATTGAGGTAAATGGGTCATCTTTAAGCAACCGGTTTTTTAATGTTTCAAATGTCATATGAGTTTGCGGAATGTCATAACTGTTTTTAAAGGTTGTGTTTTATGGGCGTATTAATTTATTGACTCAATTGTGTACGTTTTAGGCAATCTTCACAAATACCATTAACATCTATCTGAAAATGGCATATATTTCCTTTAATCTCTTCATTTAGAAAATCAATTGTTTTTACATCAAAATGCTTTATCTTGCCGCATTTTTGGCAGGAAAAATGGCAGTGGTTATTTCTTTCTTTAGAGTAAACTATCCTCCTATCGCATAAATATGAATGAAGCTCCTTCTTTGTCCTTAAACCTTTCAGCAATCTGTACACAGTAGCTATGCCTATATCTGAATTATTTTTTTTAACCATTCCATACAACTCGTCAGCAGTAAACATCGTTTTAAATCTGTTAATCTCATTCAGAATCAATTCTTTTTGTTTTGTCTTTCTTAATCTTTTTGCCATTATTCAACAAAAATGGGTTTAATGTTCCCATCTACTCCTCAGCTTGCTGTGACTCTTTTTTACTGATAATGATTATCAATAACATATATAAATATGTTGTCATTTACATATAACATGGCATTGCTTTATACTTTGGTTAGTGTTGTTGTAGTATCATTAGTATCCTTAATTGGAATTCTTGTTTTATATTTCAAAAAAGAGAATTTAGACAAAACTTTATTGCTCTTAGTAAGTTTATCTGTGGGAACATTATTAGGGGGGGCATTTTTGCATCTGCTTCCAGAAGCAGCAGAATATCAAGGCTTTACTTTGCAGGTATCTTTTTATGTTCTTGCAGGAATACTTGTCTTTTTTATAATAGAGAAATTTATCCACATGCACCACAGCCATAAATTAGAGGCTAAAAGGCACCATCATGCATATCATCTGGGGTTCATGAATTTGCTTGGTGATGGTATTCATAATATCATAGATGGTATGGTAATCGCTGGGAGTTATATTGTAGATACCAATTTGGGGATTGCAACGACTATCACAGTCATTTTACACGAAGTTCCTCAGGAAATAGCTGATTTTGGCATATTGCTGTATTCAGGATTATCAAAAATGAAGGCATTGCTGTTAAATTTTCTTTCAGCGGTTCTTGCTATAGTCGGCGCGGTCATCGGAATTTTGTTAAACAATGCATCTGAATCATTTGTTAGAATTCTACTTCCATTTGCAGCAGGCGGTTTTATCTATATCGCAGGCTCTAATCTGATACCGGAGCTGCATAGAAAATGCAAATTAATTGATACTGTTCTGCATTTGTCTGCCATTGTATTGGGTATAGTTTTAATGTATAGTTTGTTGTTTTTGGAAGTGTAACTCATATAATAAGTAATATTTAAGTAAAAATAGTAATATTTAAGTAAATTGATTATTCATTTAATGTAGTCTAATATTGCTTGTTATTTATTTAAGCGTTCTTCAGAATCATTACCTTTTCAAGTCTTAGTCCTAGCAAACTCTTTCGAGTTTGCGTCTCCTACATAATTGTGCGAGTAAATTCTTCTACTTTATGCTGGACGACGTTATAGCCGAAGGCTATAACTAGGACAAGTTTTGAATTTTTAATGTTTTTTTATCGTCTATTTATAGGTTCATTTGAAGCTGCTAATCTAACTTAATAGTACTGCAATACATAAAGTATATAAAATTTGTAATAATTGATATACAATATGCCTGAATTATCATCTGAACAAAAAGAAATGCTTGCAAAACAAAAGGAGAATTGCCCTTTTTGCAAGATTATAGCTGGTGAAATCCCTTCTAAGCAGGTTTTTGAAGATGATCAGGTTATAGCATTGCTGGACATACATCCAGCAGTTCCTGGACATGTTCTTGTAATGCCTAAGGAACATTATCCAATCATGCCTCTAATGCCTGAAGAAACATTTGCTCATCTGTTTAAAATTGTCAGAGAGCTGTCAGCCAAATTAAGAGAGGCAATGCTCGTATCAAGGACTACTATTTTTATAGCAAACGGGTATGCAGCAGGGCAGAACAGCCAGCATTTCTTATTTCATATAATCCCCAGAGAGGAAGTCGATTCACTGGACATGTTGTATTTTAAAGAAAAGGAAATACAAGAAGACAAGTATAATGAGGCATATAAAATCTTGTCTCATAACATTCCAATTATGCTTAGGAACAGGTATAAATTATTTCCAATTGAGGGAAAAGAAGCGCCTAAATTAAAATATACTGTTGAACAGGTAAGGCAGATAATAGAAAAAAATCCAAAATTAAAGGAATTAATTCAGCAAAGCCCGTACGAATTTAGAAAACTTGCAATGTCGCATGAGCAGTTAAAGCCGATATTTGCTGAAGTGAATGTCGATGAAGTAATTAAGGAATATGTAAAGGACTACAATCCAAATGAAAATGCAGGCGATGTAAATAAAAGCAAAATGTTATTAGAAAAACAGAAAAGTGATGAAAAAGATGAAAGTGAATTAATTGAAGATAATGCAATGGCAGATAATGCAATGGAAGATAATGCAATGGAAGATAATGTGATGGAAGATAATGTGATGGAAGAGACAAAAGAGGAGGTAATAGGAGAAGTAAAAGATGAAGCAGAAGAAAAATTGGAAGAAGACTTGATAGACATTCTTAATTCAAATCCAAAATTAAAATCTTTGCTGATAAATGATTTTGAAACATTCAAGCAAAAAGTTGATGAGATAAGCCAACTAAAAGAGCTCTTTTCTGAAGCGGATTTAGTGCAATTAAGAAAGAGAATAATAGAAGAAGAGAAAATAAAAAATAAAAAAATAACCGATGAAAGCAGAAAAGGCATGAAATCGACAGAAGAAAAATCAGAAGATGATGTTGATTTGAATGACATAACGAGGCTGTTATCATGAAGCAGGAATATTCCAAAGAGGAAATAATATATGAAGATAATGTATGTATGGCAGTCCTTCCTAAATTAGGTCAGATACCCGGCTATGTTAAAGTGTTTCCAAAACAAAAAGCCAAGACATTATATGAATTGGATCATACTGTTGTTGTTCAGCTTTTCTATATTGCAAGCTATGCAGCAAGCGCAGTTTTTGAGGGATTAGGCGCCAAAGGCACAAATATAATAGTTCACGATGGTGATTTTAATATCAACTCTGATTATGTTGTTGAATTGCACGTAATTCCAAGAAGAGAGGACGATGGCATTAATTTCAAATGGGAAACAAAAGAAGCAAAACCAGAAGAGCTTGATTCAATAAAGAACAGAATAACTGAAAAAACATTTTTAATCGGCAAAGAAAAGAAAAAGGAATCAGCCAAAGCCGACAAGGCAGTTGTTGGAAAAGTAGAAGAAAAATTTGAAGAAGGAAAAGAAGAAGGTGAAAATTATTTAGTTAAACACCTTATAAGAATCCCTTAAAACGACAAAATTGAAAGTGCAAAGATTTTGGTAGAATTAAACAAGGTGTTAGCAGAAAATTGGGATAATATCAATAATCAAGATAAAACTTTAGTTGTATTTCAAAGCAAGAAAATCAGAAGAACTTGGTTTAAAGAAGAGTGGCATTATTCGTTAGTCGATATAGTCCAAGTTTTAACAGATAGTGTTAATCCTACCGATTATCTGAAAAAAAATCTAAGCAAATTTTCTCTTTTCTACAATGTATCCGATAAATACACCTAATGCAATCCCTGCTATCACATCGCTTAAGTAATGCACATTAAGATAAATCCTTGCTGCTCCTATCAATATGCCGAACAATATCCAAAATATCTTTGTTAATTTTAATTTCTCATTTATGAATGGAACTACGCTGAAACAAAGCGCTACATGCAGGCTTGGAAAAGAATAGCTAAAGAATCCATTCAGCATATCAAAATCAACAGGCCGGCTTCTTCCTACTATGAATTTTAAGAAAACAGTTACAACAAATGTTAGTATGAAGCTTATCCACATTGGCGGAATATTTTTATAATAATTCCTAACATGATGAAGCATGGTTGTTATAATCAATAAAATTAATATTACTCCTCCGAAGAATACGCTTTCTGACCACATCAATAATAATGAAATAAATGAATTTCTTGTTTCAGAAAAAAAATCAGAAATTGATTGGTCGAAAAATAAGCTAATAAGTAATATTAAGAGCAAAATGCCTATAAATGCAAGCATCTTCTTCTCTTTCTTATCAATTGTATATTTCATTGCGTAATTTCTTGTTTTTATTATGTGTGATTATATTAATTGTTTATAATAATTTGATAAACAAGTGAAATATACCATTTCCGCTAAATGTGATTATAGTTACTATAATTCCTGCAATTATTACTCCCAATAAATTTGCGATTATGAATTTTTTGTAGCTTAGCCCAAGCAAATAAGATCCCAATGCACCGCTGTAACTGCCAGTTCCAGGCAGAGGTACACCTATGAAAAGCGCAATTCCCCATTCCCCATATTTCTCAATGCTCTTATGTATCCTTTTTTGTGTTATCTCTACATGGGCATGATACCATTTATGAAACCATCTTATGTGGAAGAAATGATGTATTAACTTGTCAATAAATAGATACACTAATGGGCCGAGGACTGCATTTGCAGCAACTGCAATTAAAAAAACAAGGCTCCAGTGCAGATCCGTTGCTAAAATACCATAAGGAATGCTTGCCCTTAATTCCAATAAAGGCATTAAAGTTAGTCCAATAATAATTAATATAGATAAAAACATAGTCATTTTTATACTCTCTTCATACTATCTAAAATCCTTTTATTTCTCATTTTTATTTTTTAACCCATTTAATTTCCTTGACTCTTTCTTTTACGTATTCGTCTTTAAGCAATTTTTTAACTGCATCTTCAATTCTTCTGTAATCTCTTTTGATTAATGCATAGAGTCTGTTGTCTTTTATAATTGTTTCCTTATGTTTCTCTCTGAACATCTTGCAATCTTTCTTACGTTCCAACGGAGGGCCCATATGCTCTTTTTTTTCGGACAATTCTTCCTTCTCGACTACGATATATGCAATGGTCTTGTCTTTCTCAAATTCCCAATTATCATCTAAAACTATGAAATCCGATGATGTCAGATTCCTAGAGATATATGCCAAAACTTTTATTATCTTGCTGCCTGTTATGTCTTCTTTCCCTTTTAATGGGATTATAATTAATAGCACTATATTATCATTTGGATATTGCTTCTTTACATTGTCTATGTTCAATGATTTTTTAATGAAGAATTTTTTGCTTGGTGATTTTAAGAATTCTTCAGATGCTTTCTTGAACTGCAGGAATTTTTCTTCGCTTAACGCAGCGCATGCATTTCTTTCCGGCTGAACAGGGTCTATAACTATTAAAGGAGAAATTTTATCCTTGTTTAATTCTGTTTTGTAATCTTCAATATCAATAAATTCATGAAATTTCCAGTCTTTTGCCGCTTCCAATAAATTTAGAAACGAACCATAGTACACTACTAATATGTCTAAAACATGTCCTGAAAATCCTTTAATATGTGATTCTGCCCCATACACTTTTTGAGCTTTGCAGAATAATTTAGCAAGAATTATCTCTTCCTTTAGCTGTTCTGTTAAATGCTTCTGCACCCATAAAACATGCAGGGGAGACATGTCTGTTACATTTTGCGCTTCCTCAGGCTTTTCTACATATAATACAGGTATGATTTCATAGCTTATATTATGTGCAGTGAATTGAAAATAATCTCTGCTTCCATGTATTTTTGTTGGTTTGAATGGTTTTATTATATCCTCAAGAATATCAGACAAATTCTTGTTTTTGTACTTTTGATCAAACCTGACAAAAATATCAACATCAAAATCTCCCTTTATGAAAGTGCCTTTTGCAGCGCTTCCTCCAAGCACGACAGATGCCTTAATATTCTTCTTCTTGCAGTTTTGCACTATCGCCTTGATTACAGTAGAAATATTCTTTGATATTTCCCTCTGCTCTTCTTCATTTACGCATTTTTCTTTCAATATTTCTTTTAGGAAATGCATAGCAATGTTATTATTAGTATATTTAAATGGTTTCTGTTTGAAATATCACTAATTAAATAGTTATGTTGAATTTTTTTGTGTTTGTGTAGGACGATGTGAGCTCTGTAAGAGCGAACGAGGACACAATATTGATTTTTTTGCATTCACTGATTATCCTTTGCCTTAAGCTACTGATTTATACTGATTTATACTCAGGTACCTTTTCTACATAATCAGAGAAACAATCACATTTTTATAATAGTTCTTTATTAAGTAGCGCCTTATGAATAAAAAAGAAGAAAATACGAATACATATAGGAAAGAGAGCGCATATAACAAAGAAGGAAATATAAAAAGTATAAATGCTCACTTCAGGAAGAATATCATAGGTTTTATCAGGCTACTTCTTCCAATATTAGGTGTGGTAATATTTGGATATATGTTATATTCAATATTAAGTATATGGAACCCTCTTTTTGGAGTTATCTTCTTTATTATAATTAGTACGATAGGGATGATTATTTTATTTACAAATGATTTCCTAAGAAAGCAGGATTCTTTACTTATATTCCTTGTCAATCTTGGCATGGTTATAGTTATTACAGTGCTGCTATTTGCTATGGCTTATTCCATGAAAGCTACATCGGGTCATTATATGATGGATTTAGGTGTTCCAAAAACACTTACATTTTTTGAAGCAGTTTATTATTCTGCAATAACCATGGTTACAGGCAAAGTGGATATTTCTCCACATGGTTATTTTAGGGTGTTTACCATGGTTCAGTCTTTATTGGGTTATCTGTACCTTGGGTTATTTGTAGCAGGGTTAACTAACATTTATCATATTAAAGATAATAAAGATAAATAAATAAAGATAAATAATTAAATGATTGATATTAACTATATTTTGTCTAAACCATGAAATTCCACTGCTTTATAACTTCCATTAGTCTATGATTCATAATTTGATATGGAATACTTTTTATATTATTACATTTTCTTTGATTTATGCAACCAGTTTTAATTATGGGCAGTATCGGCATTGACAATATTGAAACGCCTTTTGGCAAAGTATGCAATGTTCTTGGCGGCTCAGCAACTTATGCAAGTTTTGCTTGCTCTTTCTTTTCTCCTGTAAACTTGTTTTCTGTTATCGGGGAAGATTTTCCAGATGAATTCAGACAGCAGTTTGAGGAAAGGAACATAAGTATGAAGCATGTTTTGATTAAGGGCAGAAATTTCAGGTGGACCGGGAAATACAAATTTGATATGAATGAAGCTGAAACGGTGGACGTGCAGTTGAATTCATTGATTGATATGCCTTCTTATCTCCATGATGGACTAAAAGGAAGCCATTTTGTGTTTCTAGCCAACACGACTAGCAGACTGCAATTGGAAGTTCTTAAGCAATTAAATCAAAAAAAATTTGTTGTTTTGGATACAATGAATTTATGGATAGAAAAGGAACGGAAATTTTTAATGGAAGCTTTAAATTATGTTGATTTATTTGTTCTAAACGAAGGAGAAGCAAGGCAGCTGTTTAATACAGTAAACCTAGTGCAGGCAGGCAGACAAGCATTGTCATTCACTCCGCATGTCGTTATAAAAAAAGGAGAGCATGGTGCATTGTATTTTACAAAAGATGCATTTTTTAATGCGTCGGGCTATCCATTGGAGATTCTAAAGGATCCAACTGGATGCGGTGATTGTTTCGGCGGTGGATTAATTGGATACCTTGCAAAAACAGGAGATACATCTGAATCAAATATCAGAAAGGCAATAATATACGGCTCTGCAATTGCATCATTTTGCGCAGAGGATTTTTCATTGCACAAACTGCAAAATATAACTTTAGAAAATATTGAAAACAGATATAAAGAATTTGAAAGAATGAGGATGTTTTGACAGTCAACATTTTGACAGTCAATAAATAAAACTATACGATTAAATCTCTTCCTTAATTGCTGTCGTTGCAACCATCGTCAATGTTTTCCTTAAATCATTTCTCTTTCTGAAATCAAGAATAAATTTATTGAAATCTTCAATATCTCTGCACTTCAGCTTTAATATCAGATCA
>Ga0209541_10012920_pt1 | contig 12852 bp, 18 predicted proteins | sample RifCSPlowO2_01_FD_184027 | JGI IMG/M metagenome (GOLD analysis project Ga0209541, IMG submission 184027) | Groundwater microbial communities from Rifle, Colorado - Rifle CSP2_plank lowO2_0.1 (SPAdes) (version 2) | ecosystem: Environmental > Aquatic > Deep subsurface > Groundwater | place...
TATATTCAATTGCTTTTGCAGTAAACAAACTAGTATAAAAGATAATAGTCATTGGGTTAAAAATTGTTAATAAAAATGTTGAAATGAAACTAGAAAAAATATTTAGGGAATTAATTTCTGTAGCATTCGTAAGAGTGCCGTTTAATCCATTCATTATCATTAACCCCCCAAAAATAATTAAGGTAATTGAACTAATTATTACAAAGACTATTTTAATTTTATTCTTCTCAAGTAACTTGCCTATTCCAAATAATGCGAGTGAAATATAAAATAAATCAACAATTGTTACTGCCAAAACACCTAAGAGTCCGTCAAAAACTGTTCTTTGCAAAGATAAATTAATTATATAAAAAAATACGGGCCCTATTGCGAGCTGTAGAAATAAACCAGTCATCAAACCTTTCTTGACCACCCCTCTTTTCACATTCATATTTGAAAAATTCCACTTCTATTTATAGCGGGGGTGGGATTTGAACCACACGACCTCCGGGTTATGGGCCCGGTGAGCACTCCAGGCTGCTCCACCCCGCTGTATTAATATGGACGACGGGATGCTTTTAAACCTTATCTTTGAAAGGTTTAAATAGTGTTATTTTCAAGCTAAATTCCCTATGACCGAAGTATTGCCTAGAAGAGTGTATTGTTCTGAATTAGAGAGAACTAGACCTATTGGACGTTTTATTTCTGTTAGGGATTCTGATAATGGTGTTGGTTTATCGCATTCATTTATAGGGAAAGGCAGGTTGCACGATTTACCTTTAATAAGGGGCCCTGATTCTCCAGGTTTATTTGTATCTCCTAAACCAGGTAGAGTAGTTCTTGATTTAGAAGATGTACCCTATACTTCTTTTCCATTAGAATTCAAAAGTGAAAGAGATTTGAGGATTGTTTCTGCTGCTCAATTGTTTGAATATGTCCCTAAAAGTGAACTGGGAAGATGTGGTGGTTTTGAATTGGTTTTGGTAAGTTTACCTGGTTTTTATAGAAGTGTATCTGCCGAAATGAGACTTTATGAAAGATTGAGTAGTTAACTTTATTATCTACTTTAAGTTTATTATTTTATGAGTGGACCTTGTGAGGGAAAATTATTTATTGGAAAAGCAGATGTTTACATACATATTAAGGGAAAGTCTAATGCTACTGTGACTCATGTCGATATTGAACTTGATGAGTTAAATGACATTATTGAGCCTGGAGAGAATACTTATGTTGGTTCTAAAGAAGGCGGAGTGTTTATTGGTTTGAAGAAAGAAATGATTTTAAGGGCTGAGAAGATTGTTAAGAGGAGTAAAAAATGAATAGAGGTCATTGGTGGATTTTAGCTTTTAATGCGTTGTATTTATTGATATTTGCAATTTATTATATTAGTATTCAAAATTATGAGTTCTTGGTTTATATTTTAGTTATTGTAATTTTAGGTTTGATTCTCGGAATTAACTTGAGAAAGTCTCACTTCGATGTCAAAGTGTTTGAATTAAACCGTAACACTTTGAACATCCAAAAGTCCAAAAAGAAAAATCAAGGACTTTTTGATAATTTGGTTTTGTGGCTTTTGTCTATTTGGGGACTTTTGCATATGATTGGCGGAGGCGTTAAGATTGCTGGAACTAAAGTTTACGCATTGCGCTTGATAGATATTGTGAATAATGGAGGAGACTTTTATATATTGAAAATGGACCAGTTGATTCATTTTTATGGATTTTTTGTTGCTGCGATTCTTGTTTATCAACTGCTTATGGCTACTGGTTCTAATGCTTCTAAATCTCCTAAGTTAATGGTGTTTTTAGCCTGGATTGGTAGCATGGGTTTAGGTGCTTTGAATGAGGTCGTGGAGTTTATTGCTTTCATCTCGCTGGCTCAGACCGGAGTTGGAGATATGTATAATACTGGATTAGATTTGATATTTAATCTAGCCGGGGCTTTAGTGGGGGCTTTTGTTGCCCATAAAATATATAAGAATTAAATAATAATAAACAAAATGAATACTCAAATAATTCTTGTTCGTCATGGGGAGTCTATGGCAAATGCAAAAAAGATGTCTCAGGGCAAACAGGATGAATGGATAGATACTCATTTAACTGAAAAAGGAAGAGAGGAAGCAGAAAAGGTTGCTCTGCGATTGAAAAAAGAGAAAATAGACATCATTTATTCTTCTGATTTAAAAAGAGCTAAAGAGACTGCTGAGGCAATAAATAAATTTCATAATGTTAAGATAAAACTCGATATTAGATTAAGAGATATATTGAATGGTGAATTGCTTGAAGACTTTGTTAAAAAATGTGCTGATTCATTTAAAGAAATTGAGAATGAAGATAAGAATGTGCTAGTTGTTGCTCATGGGTCTTCTGTTTTGACTTTATTAGGGATTATATCTGGAAGTAAAGAAGAAGGCGATAAAATAGTAAAAGAAAATAAGGGTAAATATGGAAATACTTATGTTAGTCTTGTGGAGAAAAACAACGACAAGTATGAGATTAAGCTTATAGGCTGTAGAAAGCATTTAGATGATTAACTTTCCTTACTTATTGATTTTAATAAAAATAAAAAATAAATTATTGTTTAGTTAGCTTATGCGTAATAACCTAAGTTATTATCTGCGGTTATCGAAACCGCCGCCTTCGCTGTCACGCTTCTTCTTGAAGCATGTCAAACAGAATACAGGTTTTCCTTCCGTAGGTTTGAAAGGTACTTCGCATTCTTGCTTGCATTCAGAACAAATTGTCTTTCCATTACTTTGTTCCTCCGTTCACTTATTCCGGCTCTCGCCTAAATATTGAGATTATTATGTGTTTATAAGGGTATGGGTTACATGGGTTTTGTGATTGTTTATTGATTACTTTTTGTAAAAGGATAACCTTAAAAAATGTTATTTATTGTAAAGATTGAGAGATTTTCATCCTCTCTTGCTCGACTCTCCTCAACAGGCTCGGAGACTTGCTGCGGAGAATGAAAAGCCCAGATCGCATAATGGAATTGCGGAGGATTGCTACTACAGTTTCTTTTAGAAAAAGAAACTCTAGGTAGGTAGAAAACTACAGTAGTCTGCGAAAGCAGAGTAGCGAAGATCCTCTTTCACGCAAGTGATGCCCAGGTTCGATTCCTGGTCTGGGCGTTTTTTTACGTAGTTTGAGTGGCGTCGAACTAATTCTACAATTTTTTGAATATGTTTTTTTGTTTTATTATTCAGGTTACTTGTTTTTCTAATCTTTTTAGGTATATCTTTAGTTTTTTTATTAATTTTTCCATTTCTTCATGAGATTTTGTTTTTTTATCAAAATAAAGTCTTTTAGTATCCTGTATTATGTGGTTTTTGTCTTTAATCATTTTTGCTAGCCCTCTCCAGCTGTGCGGAGGTTCTTTACCTAGAAATACTTGTTCTCTTTCTACAAGCCAGAATATTTGTTTTATTAGTTCATGCTTGTGGAGTTTTCCTTCTTCGTATTGGGGCAGAAACATTTCATTAAAGATCTCCATCATACCCCTTAGTCTTCCTTTACTACTCCCCATTTCAAAATTTAAAGTATTGATTTCTTTTCCATAAATTAATTTATAGTGTTTGAGATGGTTGCTTATTGCCGCAGGACTTGTTCCTATTCCTCTTCTAAGTTTTGCTCGCTTATTATTTTTTAGTTCCCATAATGACATTGAACTTAGCTGAATGGGTGGATGTATTGCTTTCCTATACTTCTTCTCGAGATTTTTCATCCTACTAACATATTTTGAATGTTTCAGTACTGTAAAAGTATCGACATCGCTATAGATATTCATTTCTCTTCTGACGAAACTACCCTTGACATAAATTGCCATTATTTCTTCATGAGGAATATGTTCAAGAATAAGTTTTTTAGCATAAAGAATAGATTTTGCACCTTCTTTTTCAAGTTTTGAGAGTTTCCAATCACCCCAAAAATATCCCATATTAAAGATACAGTAAAAATCTTATATAAATCTACTTAATCCATCAATTCAATTTCGACAATGCTTTTAAACTCCGTGTTGATACAGGAAAACCTTTGAGGAGAATCAAAACAGGCTGTTGTTGATATAGGCGTATTTACTTGTCCAACTTATTTAAAAAATTAGAAAGCTTTTTAAGTATAGAAGATATGTTGGCTATAAGAGTGATTGAATAATGGGATTAAAGAGTTTTGTAAAAAGGGTTGATATTAAAGATATTGGATTAATTAAGTGGTCTTCAATTTTGTTTACATTGTTTGTGGTTTCTGCTTGGTCTGGATTTGCTAATTGGGTTATTAGTACTCATTGGGCTTGGTTCTTAGTTGTCTCTTTAATCTTAGCAATTAGGCCAGTTATGAAATTGTTTAGATGATACTGACTTTTGTGCATTTCGTTGATGATGCTTTTAAAACAAAATAGAGTTTCACTGATCAGTATAACCACCGTCTACAACTATTGTTTGTCCGGTTATATATTGTGATGAGTCTGACGCAAGAAATACTGCTGTTGCTGCGATGTCTACTGGCTTCCCCATTCTGTGTTCGGGTATTGCTTGAATGAGCTGAGCTGTTACTTCTTTACCTAAACCGCTTTCTACACCTGGAGTAAGAATGGCTCCTGGCGCAATTGCATTTACTTGAATGTTGTATTTTGCTAAATCTAATGCGGCTCCTCTTGTGAAGCCCATGACTCCAGCTTTAGTCGTGCAATAATGAACTAAATTTGGAAAACCTACAAATGCTCCTGCAATTGATGCAATGCTAATTATTTTACCATATTTATGTTTAATCATGTATGGAAGAACTGCGCTTGAACAATTGAATATTCCCTTAAGATTTGTGCTTATGACTTTATCCCAATCATCTTCAGTCATTTTTTCAAATGGCATGAATGGATATATTCCTGCGTTGTTTACTAAGATGTCAATTTTTTTGAATTTTTTTATTACTTCTGTTATTAGGTTTTTAACATCACTTGATTTAGAAACATCGCACTGAACAAAGTAATGTTTAGTCGGAGCTTTGTTTCTTGCAGTGATTATAACTTGCGCGCCTTCTTTGCTTAATGCGTCTGCAATGCCTTTGCCTATGCCTTTTGTTCCCCCTGTGACTATTGCGACTTTTCCTTTTAACATGCATCCTCTTTCTCGTTAATTGAATGTGTCTCGGATTTATAAAATTATGTTCTAAGCATTTATGAGTTATATTTATATAACTCAATTTGTTATGATATAATGAGTGAAGTATGGTTGATAAAAGAAGATTCTGGCTGAATGTTTTTTTGATAATTGGGATGCTTATATCTGCTTTTTTAGTTTATGAACATTTTTCTGCTACTGCAAGTAAGTTCTGTACTTTAGGAGAAGGTTTTGATTGCGGGATTGTGAATAAAAGCCCATATGCTAATTTAGACGGAATATCTTATTTGTTAACTATTGATTTTAATTTGCCTTTGCCATTAATTGATATTTCTGGAATAAATTGGTTTTTTGATTTAATAACTGCTAATGCGTTTCTTGGATTCTTGACTTTGCTTTTTATTTTTATGCTGAATTTGAAGCATAATGAAAGCAAGTTTACTTTTGTGTTGAAGAAAGATAATTTGAAGTGGATTCGAGGTGTGCTTGTGTTTGGAGTAGTTTATGGGTTTTATTTGTTTTTAATACAACATTTTATACTAAAGACTTATTGCATATTTTGCATTGCGCTGGATTTAATAATGGTGGTATCTTTAATATTATCTTATAGAATTAAATAAAATGGTTAAAAAGAGAGTGAAGAAAAAAGGGAATGGCATTTTCATAATAGGGATTGTTGCTCTGATCGCTTTAGGAATTATTTTAATTTTTGCTTTTAAATCTGGTGAAAGTTATGATTCCACTGATGTTGAAGCATTCACCAAATGTTTAGTTGAAAAAGGTACTGTCATGTATGGAACGTTCTGGTGTCCTAAATGTGCTGAAGTAAAGAAAAAATTTGGAGAATCTTTTAGATATATGAATTATGTTGAATGTGATCCTCGCGGAGATAATGAACAATCAGAGCTTTGTATAGAAAAAGGTATTGAGTTTTATGCTACTTTCGAATTTAATGGAGATCCAGACTCGAGATTGGTCGGTAAACCTACTTTCCAAGAACTTTCTGAAAAAACGGGGTGTCCTGCTCCGGTGAAGAAATAAATGAAAATTTACACTAATCTCAGGAAATTTTCAATACAGAAACTTTCACAAAAGTTTCTGCCTGTTATAATTCCAACGGCTCGTCTTCACTCGCATAAGGAAGAGAAATTATAACATGGCTGTAGAAATTGCTTTGCCTCCGTTGTCTGTTGTTTTAGTGACTGCCTTGATTGATTCTATAAATCCATGCGCCATTGGAGTTTTAGTATTACTTATTGCTACCTTACTTGGATTGTCTAAAAATAAGAGTAAGATGATAAAAGTAGGTTTAATTTATATCTCTGCAGTTTTTGTGACTTATCTTCTTGCCGGATTTGGTTTGCTTGCTTTTATACAGAAGTTTAATATTTCTCAGGAATTGAGTTGGATTGTTGGATTTCTTGTGATAATTTTGGGAATAATTGAAGCCAAGGACTTTTTCTGGTATGGTAAAGGAATAACTCTTGCTATTCCAGTTAAGAGGGCTGAACAGATAAAGAAGATGATGAAGAATGTTTCTATTCCGGGAAGTATTATTTTAGGAATATTTGTTGCTGCCGTTGAATTGCCTTGTACGGGAGGACCTTACCTTGCAATTACTACTTTGCTTGCTAAAATAGGATTTAGTATGGAAGTATTCTGGTTGCTAGTAATTTATAATTTCATTTTTGTATTACCATTAATCATAATCCTTGGTCTTGTGTCTTTCGGAGTTTCGACAGATTCTATTAAAAAATGGAAGGATAAACAGAAAAGATGGATGAGATTGTTTATTGGTCTTGTGATGATTGCTTTAGGGATTTTGCTTATATTGTGGGCTAATGGGGCTATAAGTTTTGGATCGAGCTATGGATAATTTATAATTATTTCTTTGATTAGATAATTTATAATTATTTCTTCTTTGGGGTTTTTCTTGAGAACAGACCGACAAGCATGTCGTCTAATTTTTCTTTTGCTTGCGTGGGTTTTGCGTTTATTACACTTCTTCTTAATATATCTTCGACTTGTTCATTTAGATTTAGCATATTTCTTTTTGCTCGTTTTTCTAACTTTTTTATGACTTCTGAATCGAGCCATATATTTAGACTTTCTTTGAAATGATGTGGTTTTCTTAAGGACTGAAATGCTGAACTTATTTCTTTAATTGGCCAGCGATTGCTTAGCAAGGCTTCTTTTATTTTTACGTCTGAGAAATTTCTTTTTTGCGCTTCTAGAATGAATCTGATTAAATCTGGGTTTGCCATGTTTATTTCTTAGCCTTCGGAGCCGTGTAGACTTTCTGGACGGCGAATGACTTGTATATTCCTTCTAAAATATCTGTTCCTGCGTAACCTGATAGCAAAGATAGTCTTGGGTCGAAGTTGAATACTATCCCTACAAATATTCCTATTATTACTGCGATGAATACAGTTATTGCATAATAGGTCCAGATAATTCTTCTTCTTAGCGATAGGGCTTTTAGTAAGCCGACTACGCCTCTTGTTAAACCGCCTACGGCTCCTAAAAGTCCTGCGAGAAGAATTGGGTCCATGCTCTTTTACATCTTAGTCTTGAGAGATATTTAAAACTTGTTAATTCTGATTTTGATATAGTAAGTGTTAAATAATTAATGAGTTGTGTTGTTTTATGGATTCTTTGCGAAAACCTCTCGCTTATGAGTTTAATGCTCGTCTTGACAAAAGACATAAACAGCTTGAGGGCGATTATCAGAATGCTTTAGATTTGCTTACAACTTATAGCAATAATAGAAAAAACATTAATTCCAGAACTCAATTTGCATTTGAAGAGAAAGTTATAGGCAAACTTGCGAGAAAACTTATAGAATTTGAGCTAGGATTAAGTTCTGAAATAAGAGATGCTGAATATGTTCGAGAACTTACGGGCAAAATAGATTTTTTGATTAAGTCATATACACATAAGAAAGAGCAATAATCCTTAAATATAAATATTGGCGCTTGTTTAAATGACGGTTAGAGGAAAATATGATTCTCATGATGTTGATGAATATATTGGTAGTTGTTTTGAACTTGAGAATGTTTATCGAAACGCTGTAAAGGGTCTTGTAAATTTGACAGGTCGCCGGTCAATTAGTTCTGATGATGTGGTTGAACGTCAAAGACAAATTTTTTATTCTCTTCAAGAAGGATTGAAAAGTTTTGAAAGTTGTGTGCCTTCTGAAGTTAGGCGAGAAAATCATGTCGTGGACCTTGTTGAGAAAGTTAATGAATTAATTGAGTCTGGTCAATAAGTTTTAAATAGGCATTTATTGAAGGATTTTTATGGAATATGAACATAAAGAAGATTATACATCTACAGGTGCGTATCAAGGATTTTTCACGAATTTTAACCAAATTTATGAATTTACATTTGTTATTCTGGCTAATAGAGACGCTAATATAACTAATTTAGGGCCTGAATTGACTAAAAGAATTGAGGATATTATGAAAACTGGGCTAAAGTTGGTCCGTGATTTATCAGTTGGATTTCCTGAAGAGATTGTAAGACAAGAACCTGTTTCCGAATTGATTAAAAAAGCTGGTTTATTAGTTAAATTTTCTTGATTGGGCAAGAAGTTATTTTCGTATTTTTCCAGATTGCCACTCTTTCAAGATAATTCTTGCTGTTCTGTCTGTGTCTATTGCTCCGCCCTTGATTAGGAAGTTTCTTTTTCTTCCTAACTCTTCTAATAGGACTTCTGAATCTCCTTCTGCGTTGATTTTATAATGATACTCGAAAAGACCTGGATTGTCTTGCATTATTTCGGCTACTACAAATTCAGGATTTTTTGTTGAGTCATAAGTTCTTACGCCAATCATTGCATGTTTCTTTAAGTGTAAAGATTGACTGGCTGCCGCATCTTCATCGGACATGACTCCCGGAGTGTCTAATAAAATAATTCCGTCTGCTAGTTTTACTTTTTGTATTCCTCTGGTGAATCCTGCTTTTGGAGATGTTTTTGCTGCGCCTTTTCCAGTTAGCATGTTTATTATTGAGCTTTTTCCTACATTTGGGTAGCCTATAATTCCAACGTGAACTTGAGTTCCTGTTTTGAAAAATTTCTGATAACCTTGTCCAATTTTGTGAATCTCTATATGCTCGTGGTTTGATTCTGGCTCGGTTTGAATTCTTTTTTTTCCCCTTTTGAAGTTTTTTGCTTGAATTTTAATAGTTTCTCGTAACTCTCGCCTACCATGATGATTTACACATGATAGAAATACATATGGTTTTGTGTCTTCTAAGATTCCGGATGCTTCTACTTCTTGAGTATTGACTAAGTCTGCTTTGTTTATGATATAAATTAAAACTTTGCCGTGTTCACGAGCGAATGCTTCCATTGCATAATTTCTTGTTTCTTTAATGAATCGGGCGTCTAAAATTTCTAACACTATGTCTGATGAAATGATGACTTCCTTTGCAAGAGAAGGATAGTCCTGCCTATGTTTGTTGTGTGAATCTATCTTTCTTGTTCTTCTGCTTGAAAAGCTGAATCGTACTCTCATGAATTAAGGACTGTTTTTGAGTTTAAAAGGTGAGTGGTTTGGAGAGTTTGATTAAGATTATTCGTAACCATAATCTGTAAATATTTTTATGGGATGTCCTGCACTTTCGGAAGCTATGTTTTCTAAATCATTATGTGTCAAACTTCTCATATCTATCTCTGCATTTTCTCCATTAGGAGAGTTATATTTTAGAAAAGCCATAATTAATGGATTTAGACCATTTCTCTTTAATTTTTTTATTTCACCTAATACTTTCAAAGGGTCTCTTTCTCTCCTAAGAAGAACACTTTTTGTCTTTCCTAAATCTAAATATAGAGTATAAGTGGTACTTGGACAAACTTCTATATATCCAATTGGCAATACCATAATAATTTTTTATATTGATTGTTTATAATTATTGTTATTAAGTATAGAGGAGCATAATTCTTTTATAATCATCTTGCTGATGAATATTATGTTAAAAAAGATACTTTCTAGGTTGTCTGTGGGAGTTATAGTCACTAATGCTGTCCGGCTTGTTTTGATTCTTGGATTTATTAGTTCTTTTTATAAAGGCAGGGAATTAGCAATGGCATTTACTATAATGGCATTTATTGCAACTTTTATTCCTAAAATACTCTCTAAATTTGATATCCATACGGGCGCTGAAATGCAAGTTGTGATTTTGCTCATAATATATGGAAGCCTTTTTTTGGGAGAAGTTAGGGGATTTTTTGCATATTTATGGTGGTGGGATATTCTACTAAAGGGGGTTGCCGGACTGGCTCTTGGTTTTATTGGATTGACTGTTATTCTTGCTCTTGAAGAACAGGAGTTGCTTGATGCAAGTCCTTTCATGATTATCACGTTGTCATTTGCTTTGTCTTTTACTCTCGGAGCTTTATTGGAAGTGATTGAATTTTCTCTGGATAACTGGTTTGGTTTTGCATTGCAACAAATTGGAACTGGAATAATGGCGCATGACTTAATTATTGACGGGGTAACTGCATTGGTTGTTTCTGCTGGAGGGTATTTGTATAAGAAAAGAGGCGGAGGAAATCCTATGAGCGGATTTATAGTTCGATTAATGAAGGGTAATCCTAAATTATTCAGGTCTGAAAAACATTTAGAGAGTTCTTCTGATAAGATAAAGTCGATTATTCAGAAAGGCGAAAGTTCTAAATTGGAATTTAAATCTTCTTTGAGGACTAATTTGTATACGAATGTTCTTGACAAAAATATTGAATTTGCTGTGTTGAAGACCTTGTCTGCATATTTGAATACTGATGGAGGGATATTAATTGTCGGCGTTTCAGATAAAGGAGAAATTTTAGGTTTGGATAAAGATGCTTTTCCTAATTCTGATAAGTTGAAACTGCATTTTAATAATATTATTAAAGAACATATAGGAACGCAGTTTATGCCGTTTATTAATTATGAATTATTTGACGTAGATGGTAAAAATGTGCTTAAGGTGGAATGTTTACCTAGTGCAAATAGAGTTTTTCTTAAAGAAAATGGGCAAGAAGAATTCTATATGAGGAATGGGCCGAGTACTATGCGTTTGAATGGTAGTGCTTTAGTTGATTATATAAGTCAGAGATTTAATTAAAATTTCATTGGAATGATTTATAAATATCAATTATCTTAATAGTTCATGAAAAGAGGGAAATATAGAAAAAAAGAAGCGTATGAGAAGAGAGAGTTATATGGGAAAGATAAATTGTCTTTTTTTATTTTATTTGCTTGCCTTGCTGGACTTGTGTTTTTGGTAGGATTCACAAATTTTGGAAAAGTCTTGTTGGCCCCACTGTCCGTTGCAGAAATTTTTATTTCTTTAACTCCAATTGATGTTGTTAATAATGTACCTAATGAAGTTCATATTGTTGGAGAAGGTTTAAATCAAGTAAATAAAGTTTTTGCTCGAATTGGTTCGGGGCAACCATTTGAATTGCCTCGTTATGCAATTTGGGATTATAATGAAGTTACTAGAGAAATTGATTTGCATATTCCAGTAGATTTTCCTTCTGAAGTTTATGACATTTATGTTGAAAATTCGGATGGTGTTTCTTCAAATAGTGTTCAATTATGGGTTTGGTTGCCGTATATTATTAGTTTAGAACCTGCTGAGATCGTTAATAATGTATCTAATGAAGTTAGGATTATAGGAAATGGAAATAATCTTGACCAAGTAACCGAGGTTTATGCTGAAGGAATTTTGTTGGACCAGAGATTTTGGGATTATGACGCAGCTACTGGAGGGATTGATTTGCATATTCCAGTAGGTTTTCCTTATAACGTTTATGATATTTATGTTAAATGGAATGATGGCACTGCATCTATTAATACAGTTCAATTAATTGTAAATCGTCCGTTTGATTATTCTTTGGTGTTGGACCCTTCAGTAGGGGAAATAGATTCTGGTTCTTCATTTACTACTACTGTAACTGTTGAAAGTCTTGAATTTGTTGCTCCTGAATTAGTTAGTTTGAGTGTAAATTCTCCTGTTGGATTTAGTGTTAGTCCATCTGAATTGAGTTGTTCGGAGCCTGTATGTAATATAGATTTGATTGTGACTGCTGGGGATATAACTGGAGGAGAGACTTATTTGGTAACTGTAACTGGAACGTCTGCTTCTACAATGTCACATGAAACAACACTCACACTTACTGGAGTGACTGGGCAGTTGCCTTTGTGTTCTAATGAAAGATTAGATGCAAGTAATGGTGAGACTGATGTTGATTGTGGTGGAAGTACATGTCCTCGTTGTGGAGAAGGTAAAATGTGTGAAAATAATAATAATAATTGTTTTGTGAATCCATCTTGCGGAGTTGGATTGTGTTATGCTCCTGCTGGAAGTACTCAAGATCCTACTAATTCTATATGTAGCATTGATGGCGATTGTGATAGGGTCCCTGAAAGTGTTGATTTATGTCCTGGTACTCCCGCTGGAGTTGCCGTAGGTCCTACTGGTTGTCCTATTCCGAGGTGTGGGGATAGTATATGTAATGGTGCTGAGACTTGTTCTACTTGCCCCGGTGATTGTGAAATTTGTCCTACACCAACACCTGGACCTGGTGGAAGTGGTGGAGGAAGTGGTGGAGGAAGTAGCAGTGTTAAATCTCAATGTTTTGATAAGAAGGATAATGATAAAGATGGATTGGTGGATTTCCCTAATGATCTTGGGTGTTTGAATAGAGATGATAATAGTGAGATTAATAATGTCCCTGGTGTGAATCCTATCGGCGGGGAGCCTGG